>Ga0224558_1000003_pt1 | contig 313914 bp, 288 predicted proteins | sample 714S32024metaG_FD_180682 | JGI IMG/M metagenome (GOLD analysis project Ga0224558, IMG submission 180682) | Peat soil microbial communities from Stordalen Mire, Sweden - 717 S3 20-24 | ecosystem: Environmental > Terrestrial > Soil > Wetlands > Peat | place: Sweden: Norrbotten County, Stordalen... | reverse complement strand
GACATTGAGGAACAGCAGATGGATTGCCAATTGGGATGTCCGCTTAAGAGCGTTAATTTCACTCATTTAGCAGGAGGCGACCTGGATTCGGCATGCACTGCCCTAGGGCAGTGCCTCAATGTGGGCATTGATGGAAGGACCCGCGCGAGGAAAATTCACCACACTTTGGTTGCAGGATGGCGCGTCAGCAGCAGTTACCCACGCCTTTCCTTTTCATCAGTAAAACGCAACCCCGACATCGAGTGGATGCGAATGCGAAAAAAGAGCGGTTCGATTAATTTATCGCCCACTCTCATTTGCCGCTCACCCAGTGCACTAAGCCACCAATGGCTGCGTTTTGCGAGCAGTGAACTCGCATGTTTACGCTCGGCTGTATATTGCGGCCCGGGTAATTCCTCATATTGTCCATTGACAATGACGCTGATCCACTCGCTCTGATTCTGTGCCTCGTCCGTTTGGACACACACTTTGGGATTGGCACGCATCCACTTGACCTTCTGCCCAGAGGTCGAGAAAACGTACAGGTATCCGCCATCGTAGGCAAAATGAATCGGAACCACGTACGGCTGGTTCTCATACGAGCAGCCCAGCCGGCCCAGAGAAGCATGCTCAAGAACCGCCTTGCATTCCTCCGCTGCCATTTCGTTGACTTCCATGATGGTTCCCTCTCCGCTCAGGACTGACCGAGAGCGTTGCCAACGATCTCCTGAGCTTCACCAATGATCAGATTCAGATGTGACTGGTTTTTGAAGGTCTCAGCATAGATCTTGTAGACGTTTTCGGTGCCGGAGGGCCGCGCGGCAAACCAGCCAGACTTCGCTACTACTTTCACTCCGCCAATGGGAGCATGGTTGCCTGGGGCCTTCGTTAACTTGGCAACGATTGGTTCGCCCGCTAATTCTGTTTTTTTCACCGAATCAGCTGACAGCTTCTGCAGTTCCCGTTTTTGGTCAGGCGAGGCCGGCGCATCGATCCGGGTATAAAGAGGACTTCCAAACTCGGCGGTCAGTTCACGGTAGTGCAGGCCGGGATCTTTTCCGGTTCGAGCGGTGATCTCTGCGGCAAGAAGATCCATGATTAGTCCGTCTTTGTCAGTCGTCCAAACTGTGCTATTGCGGCGTAGGAAACTCGCACCCGCGCTTTCCTCTCCCCCAAAACACACGGAACCATCGATCAGGCCGGGTACAAACCACTTGAAGCCCACTGGCACTTCGTGCAACTGGCGTCCGAGCTTCTCCACGACGCGATCAATCATGCTGCTGCTTACCAACGTTTTGCCGACTGCGGAGTGGGAGCACCACTCCGGCCGATTCGTCAACAGGTAACGAATCGCGACAGCCAGGAAGTGGTTCGGGTTCATCAAACCCGCGGATGGAGTCACAATGCCATGACGATCGGAATCAGGGTCATTGGCGAAGGCCACCTCGTATTGATCCTTCAGGCCGACCAGCCTGGCCATAGCGTACGGGCTCGAGCAATCCATCCGAATCCGGCCGTCGTGATCGACAGGCATGAAGGAAAAGGATGGATCAATCGTGGGATTCACGACAGTGACATCCAATCCGTAGATGGCGTTGATCGGTTCCCAATATCGGAGGGCGGCTCCGCCCAGCGGGTCAACAGCCAATCTGAGCCCCGCATCGCGAATGGCGTCCATGTCGACGACACTCTTCAGATCCCGCACATAGGGCAACACCGAATCTTCCTCGCGAGTGGAAGGCGCTTTGATTGCCTTCTTGTACGGAATTCGTTTCACTTCGCGATTACCGGCTCGCAAGAGATTGTTTGCCCAATCCTGTACCCAGCGCGTGACCTCCGTATCGGCAGGGCCGCCGTCGGGCGGATTGTACTTGAAACCACCGTCTTCCGGAGGATTGTGGGAAGGTGTGATGACGATGCCATCTGCGCAAGGAACATGTCGAGTGCGGTTGCACACCAGGATGGCATGGGAGATTACCGGTGTTGGTGTGACGCCATCGTCCTTCTGAATAATGGTCTCAACGTTGTTCGCGGCGAGAACTTCCAGCGCAGAACACTGCGCAGGCGAAGACAGGGCGTGCGTGTCCTTCCCCATGTACAGGGGACCCGTAATACCTTGCGCCTTGCGGTAATCGCAGATCGCCTGGGTAATAGCGAGAACGTGCGCTTCAGTGAACGTGCCGTTTAGAGATGTCCCACGGTGGCCGCTTGTTCCAAACACAACCAACTGGTTGGCATCCTCGAGATCCGGCTTGCGGTCAAAGTATTCCTTCTCCAATCTGGCCAGGTCCACAAGCATTTCCCTGGGAGCGGGTTTCCCGGCCAGCGGTGAAATCCTGGCGTCGCTCAACTTCGTTGCCGATTGCTTCTTTTCCAGCACTCTGGACATCGTTCCATCCTTCGATTGTCGCCCAAACTAAGCGACGGTGCGGTCGTTTGAAAAACTAGCAGAACTGATTAAGTTTCATTCTCCCGCAACTCTGTATCGGCCGCATTTATGCTCCAGTCGCAGCGTTTACGACGGGTGCAGCACGCCTAAGTTAACTCGCACAGTGTCCCGGGCTATGAGGAGTTCCTCATCAGTCGGGATAGCATATGCGAGCAACTTGGAGTCTTCCGTTGATATCTTGCCTTCGCGACCGACCGTCTCCTGATTCTTCGCCGGGTTGAGGCAAAGTCCTGCCCACTCCATCCCCGCACAAATTCTTGCGCGAATATCCGGCGAATTTTCTCCGATGCCGCCCGTGAAAACAACGGCGTCAGCTCCGCCCATCGCAGCCAGATATGCGCCGATGTATTTCTTCGCCCGATAACAGAAGACTTCGATACCCAGACGGACCCGGCGGTCTTCACGCTCTTTCAACTCCGCCTGCAATTCACGCATGTCATTCGTGAGCCCAGAAATGCCGAGCAAGCCGGATTGCGTGTTGAGCAACCTGTCCACTTCGAAGGCGGATAGCCCCTCTTTTCTGGCGATGGCGCTGACCAAAGCGGGATCCACGTCTCCTGACGCGTGCCCATGACTAGACCTTCAAGCGGCATCAGCCCCATCGAAGTATCGATGGAACATCCACCTTTGATTGCGGCTGCCGAGCAGCCGTTGCCTAAATGGAGCGTGATGATGTTGGTTTGTTCGCGCGTCAGTCCTCGCACTGCACGATAGCGGAAAGCGACATAGCGATGAGAGGTACCATGAAATCCGTACCGCCGGATGCGGTGCCGACGGTAAAGATGATACGGAATGGCATACAGGTAGGCCTGCTCGGGAAGCGAATGATGAAAGGAAGTGTCGAACACCGCCACTTGGGGAATGTCTTTGCCGAATAATTCGCGGGCTGCCCGGACAGCTTTGATGTTGTTTGGATTGTGAAGTGGGGCCAGATCGATGCAGTCCTCAAGTCCCTTCAAAACCGAGTCGTCAATCAGGGCTGAATCTTTGAACATCTCACCGCCATGCACCACTCGGTGTCCTACCGCGTTCACGTCAGCCGCACTCTTGATTTCAGATACTCCTGGATTCGAAGCGATGTAGCGAATCAGGTATTCGAGTGCGGCGGCCACATCTCGCAACGGCTCTGTGAGAGTCTGCCTTGGCTGGTTGCGGTACCTGATGCGAATGATTGCCTCTCCTCCTATGCCCTCAACATCGCCCCGGCAGATGCGGTCGTCTTTATCTTGAGCGATCCGTTCAAGGTCTGTGGCAATCACTTGAAACTTCAGGGTGGAACTTCCCGAGTTTAGAACCAGTACGTTCATTGCGTCTGCCGAGCCTGAAAGGTGGGAATCTTATCCGACTTTGCCGCGTTAAACCAACACTACTCCGAATGAGTGCTTACGAATCCAGCAGTGCAGATGGCTTGCCAATCCAATCGTCCCTGCAACCTTGCCAATTTCCGTATTTCTCTGCACTTCTCTCCACTATAGGCATGCCCTGCCTTGGGCAGTGCCGCAATCTGGGCAGAGGCTCGAAGGACAAAGATCGCAGAGATTGTGGCGCTAGAGGGACATACCGTTCGGTCTCGATTGGCACATTGCATGCAAACTGTAGAAAGTTCATGTGCGCACGCAAAGCCCGTCGGTGAAGTAGGGGTGCGCTGCACTTGATCCCAGCTCTCCCCAATAGTTGATAAACCTGACGTAGGGTCTCGTAGAAATTGTAGGTCGCAATCGTAGTGCTCGTCGTTGTGGTGCCGTCTTCGGCGAAATTGATCGTCGTCTCGTTTCCATTCGGATCAAACACCGTTGTGGTCCAGATCGAACCTGGACCGGGCGTCCCGCTCACCAAGCTTCGTGAATACTTCCACTCGCCTCCGGGATTCAAAGGCCGATTGAGGCCAGCCGTGCTGCCGTCGCTTTCGATTCCATTGCTTCCACCAGTGTAGGCATAGGTGATTTGTCCGCCTGTCGGCAACGTCACCTCCGCTAATCTCCCAGTCACACAATTGCTGGAATAAGTGCCAGACAATGGTGTGCACGAGCCTGGTGTCACTTCATAGGTGAACAGGTACTGGCTCCCATCAGGGAGCACAATGCTGTTCACAAGTGAATTGGCGAGAGGCCCGTACTCTTGAATACCGCTCACTCCGAATTTCGTTTTTACGGTGTACTGTTGGTAGGTCATCGTATATTTTGCAGATCCGCCGGGAGCCGCATATTGATATGTAACCTGGCTAGGAGGGGCCCCGGAGATGGTAAGGGCGGTAGTCCCCAGTGTGTCCGTAAAGGTGGTTGTGCCCGATGACGTGATTGACGTTATTTCATTGCCGTTCTTGTCTTGAAGAGGCGTCGGCGCCGCCGAGTAGGGGTTAATGACTGATCCGTTGGGCGCTACGAGAGAATTAGCCTCACCACCAGTCACGCTGATCGTATAGCCCGAGTTGTCGGTAGCTGTGGTTGCGAAGCTCGTAGAACTTAAGGGGCAACTTCCGTTGACAGGACCGCCAGGGTATTTGTTAATAGTGGAACCTGGAAACGGATGCCGCGTTCCCCATCCGTCGTAATATGCCCAGTTGGTATATACCGTAGTGTATTCATACTCCCACGTCCAATAGGGAGGATCCGGCGGGTCCTGGACCTCAATCCGAGCACATTGTGCACTCGTGGTCGAGGCCGTGTTACTCATATAGCCCCCGCGCGGCATCGAATTGTTCCACCCCCAAAGCATGGTTCCGTTGTTAGTCGGAACCCAGCTCGTCGAACCATTCGACGTCACCGGAATCCAGATCGAACCGTCGTAGACCAGGTTGTAGGTGAACGGCAAGCCGCGTCCAGCTTTATTCAGTACCGGAATCACGAAATGCACGTTCAAATTTCCTAGATTGATGGTGTCGAATGGTCCTCCGCCGAGGCTCGCAAAAGGCGGCGTACCGGTGGCTACCTGAGGCAGCAGTAAACCAACTTTGCCCGCATCTCTTCCCGGTTATAACCGCCGCCGAAGAGCGGACATCGGGCACGCGTGCTATGCCAAATTTGCCAGCGGGCGAAGAGGCACGAGGCACTCGGTATGAATTGACCGGAATAGTAGATGTGATCTCAAGCGTGATGCTGGGGCAAGCAACGACGAACCCGATGGTGTCAATCATCCAAGCCACGCTTCCCAACACGCCTCAAGGTGAGTACGACCTCATCGTGGATTACAAAGCCGGTCGTCGCCCTGCGACCAACTCCCCGTTCAGAACGCAATTTCAATTGCAGGTCCAGACTTACGCATGGCTGCGGTCGCAAGTTTTCCAGGCTCGACCTGTTGGTGCTGGTGTCCTCATTTACATCAACGAGCTTTCTCCGTCGCAGGATGACATGTCTGAACTGAGAACGGAGATGGCACATCAAATAACTGACGTGATTCCGCAAAATGGTTCTGCGGATTATTACGCTCTGCACGGTTGGCAGCCCGGTCAAGCGGTTCCCAACCTGTCGTTCGAGTTTCGGCTCCGGCGGGCCTTTCACGTGGTCGATACGGCACCTGCACTCGTCCAACACGCAGTCACGCAGATCGATTCGGTCATCTCACGAATAGAGCCAGCAGCTTTTCGTGAACACAACAGCGGCAATATCCCAAATAATTGGGAGCCTTGCGGCGGTCCAGAAGACTGCGTGGCGTGCGACTTCGTTCACTTTTGCCCGGCACCCGCTCAACTGAGGGCACAGCTCCAACAACCTAATCCACCGGCCCGGACGCCTCCACTGGCCCCAGGATAGCTCGGGGTCATGCGATTCTATGAAGATGGAAATATTCAAGGACTTTACGGTCGAGTCGGCACACTTCCTACCCAACGCCCCAGAGGGGCACAAATGCCGTCGCCTTCACGGGCATTCCTTCAAAATAGGGATACACGTCTCGGGTGAAGTCTCTCCAGACTCGGGCTGGGTGATCGACTTCGGGGACATCTCAAAAGCGTTCGCCCCTCTTCTTGCAGTCCTGGATCACAGCCTGCTCAACGAGATCGATGGATTGGCCAACCCGACCAGCGAGAACATCTCGATTTGGATATGGGAACGTCTTAAACCTGCGCTGCCAAGTCTCTCCAAGGTCGTCGTTCATGAAACCTGCACGAGCGGATGCGCCTTCTCCGGGTAACCTGAACGGATCATCGAGAGTTGCTACTGAGTCGCCAAAGTGAATTCAACACTATGACATATCGATATGCCTACTCGAAGAGGGAAACCCGTGTCGGCGACTTGGTGTTTTCCTTTCAGACTGGATCATGGGCATGGCGGTTCGCTCGGCACACCGTTGGCACACTCCAAAATTTGATCAGGGTTGATTTGATACAGTCTTGTGGGCTTGCGGGCTGATCGGCCGTCAGTCGCTCGTTTCGAGATCAGAATGAGGGAAGTTCGTTAGGAACGTGGGGTTGTTGAACTCTGAGGATTTTTCAGCCTCAATTTTGCCTACAGCGCTGTAGACGAAAAACCAGAAGTCATGTTTATGTGCTTGAAAATATTGGTCGGGGAGAGAGGATTTGAACCTCCGACCCCCTGGTCCCGAAAACGGGATTCGGGAGTCGTACTGAATGTTTTCAATCTCTTGCGGTGGTGCTTCGACCGTCTCAGTCCTGCTCGATCACCTCATTCCGGGGTGAATGTAAGTCCTCGAATGGCAGTCCCTGGCCAGGGGTTCAAGAAGACCGGTTGGCTCGGACTGAAACTTGTCTGTCGCCGTGACGCACCTGCCTTGGGCGCACGCCCGCCCGCGCTAAACGCTCTTCTTTTTCTGACGACTTCTCGAAAAAACAATAACTTGGGGAGTCTGCTTTTCGTTCAAGCATATCTCCAGTGCCTTGAACCAGACTGGATGGCGAGCATCCCATGTGGATGAAGGTACAGTCCGACTCTCATCGAAAGGTGAGTCAGATCGCATGACCCAAAGGTCGGCGGTTCAAATCCGCCCCCCGCAGCCATGAACGCCACTGCCGAAATGCAATGGCGTTCGCCTTCTCCAAATCGATTTCTTCCGCCGTTGCAGAACTCCTTCTAACCCCTTTGCGACAGTCTCCCCTTTTATACGGCAGTTTGCTGCAGCTTTAGTCGGCGAAGCAACTGAGCGTTCGCGGCAACGATGATGGTGGAGAGACTCATCGCAACTGCGCCAACGCTCATGGGCAGATCGAATCCCCAGTGGACGAAAACGCCCGCTGCAACCGGGATGGCGACAAGGTTATAAGCGGTCGCCCAAACCAGATTTTGGATCATCTTTCGGTAGGTGGCGCGAGAGAGTTCGATCGCTCCTACAACGTCTCGTGGATCGCTGCGCACGAGCACAATCCCGGCCGACTCAATCGCCACGTCGGTTCCCGCGCCAATTGCGATTCCAACATCTGCGGTCGCCAGTGCCGGCGAGTCGTTCACGCCGTCACCAACCATTGCGACCCTCTTGCCGCCGGCCTGAAAGCGCTTGACTGCCGATGCTTTGTCAGCGGGAAGAACCTCGGCTGCCACCTGGTCGATACCGATGCGTTTCGCGACCGAATCGGCTACCGTCTTTGAGTCTCCCGTGATCATTGCGACACGGATACCAAGGCGATGAAGTTCCTTTACGGCCTCATTGGATTCGGGTCGAATCTCATCCTCGACGGCAAATGCACCGAGCAGTTTCCCTTCGGCAACGACATAGAGAACTGTCTTTCCCTCGGATGCCCATTGGCTAGTCAGGTTTTCAACTTCTGGGGGCAATATCGCTTTCTTGTCAGCCAACAAACGCGGTCCGCCGATAATGACGCTCTTGCCGTTGACTTGTGCTTGCGCCCCTCGACCGGGCAGTCCTTCGAAGTTGGTGGCTTGCAATGTTGGCAGGTTTCTGAGTTTTGCTTCGTTCACGATTGCTCTCGCGAGCGGGTGTTCGGAGTTCGCTTCGACAGCAGCAGCATCGGCGAGCAAGTCATTCTCGTTGCCGCCTGGCGCGGCCGCGATTCCAGATAATGCGGGCGCCCCGCGCGTGAGGGTTCCGGTCTTATCGAAAATCACCATGTCCAAATTGCGGGCACGTTCGAGTGCGAGTCTGTCCTTGACGAGAAGACCGTTCTGAGCGCCAATAGAGGTCGAGATCGCAATCACTAGCGGAATGGCCAGTCCGAGAGCATGTGGGCAAGCAATGATGAGAACGGTAGCCGTCCTGATCAAAGCATGTTCTTTGTCCCCGGAAAGCCACCAGTAGGCGAAAGTAGTCGCTCCCGAGGCGACGGCAACATAGAAAAGAATTGCGGCGGCACGGTCGGCGAGAGCTTGCGTGCGAGACCCGGAAGCCTGCGCTGCGGCCACGAGTCGCATGATGCCGGATAAAGCGGTCTGCTCCCCAACTGCCGTAATGCGAACTCGAAGGCTTCCGCCAGCGGCGACCGTTCCCGCAATGACCGTGCCGCCCCGCCCCTTCGCGACCGACGTGGACTCGCCGGTAATCATCGACTCGTCTACATCGGCGGAGCCCTCGACGACCGTGCCATCCGCCGGAACGCGAGTTCCGGGCCGGACAAGGACAACGTCGTTCACTTTCAACTCAGAAATTGGAACCGTCTGAGTCTCGGTTCCGTTTGCACGTTCGGCAGTGTCTGGAAGGAGTGCGGCGAGCGCATTAAGCGCACCACGAGCCTGGGAAATGGCTCGCATTTCGAGCCAATGGCCTAGGACCATGATCGTGATCAACGATGCGAGTTCCCACCAGACTTCAATCTCGAAGAGGCCAAAGGTTGCGGCGAGCGATGTTCCGAAGGCGACTATGATCGCCAGGCTGATGAGGGTCATCATGCCGGGCTTGCGGTCGGCAAGTTCGCCCCATGCGCCACGAAGGAAGACTAGCCCGCCATAAACAAAGACGACCGTTCCAAGGATTGCGGGGATAAATTTCGAACCAGGGAAGGAAGGCGCTGTGTACCCCAACCAATTTTGGACGTCTGTCGACCAGAAGACCACGGGAATCGTGAGAGCGAAGCTCAACCAAAACTTGTCGCGAAACATCGCGACAGAGTGTCCGGCGTGACGGTCGTGGTTGCCGTGGGCGCCGGACATCTTGCTGCCGGCGTGTGGGTCGCCCGCTTGTCCGTGGCCTTCATGTGTCATGTGGTCCATTTAAACTTCCAATCCATAAAACGAACGCCGCCGAATTGCGCGCCAGTATTTGTGAGACGTTGAGGGTACAACCGATTGGCCGGGCGAGAGTGATCAGTGTTGCTCAAGGCTTGTAGTCCCGATGACATGCGGCGGTGATCCCCGTCAGAGCCAATGTTCACGATTGCTCCGCTCCCGATTGTTTTGTCAAAGTGCCATGCCGGAGCGCACGGCGCTTCAGTAAGAAGAAGAAAACCGGGACCAAGATCAACACGTGAATGGTCGATGTGATCATCCCGCCTACGATGGGCGCGGCAATCGGTTTCATGACATCGGATCCGATGCCCGACTCCCACAGGATCGGGGCAAGACTAAGGATTACGGCGGTCACGGTCATTAACTTGGGACGCAACCGCTGAACCGCGCCTTCGATAGTGGCCTGCTCTACATCCTCGTCGGTTAAAGTCGCACCTGTGGCGAGCCGGTGTTGAAGCGACTCGTGCAAGTAAACCACCATCACCACGCCGGTTTCGACCGCGATACCAAACAGCGCGATGTAACCCACCCAGACCGCGACGCTGAAGTTGTAACCCAGCACCCATTGCAGGATGAGTCCACCAGACATGGCATAGAGGGTCGGGAAGATCAGCACCGCCGCCTCGGCCGCGGATTTGAAGACCATGTAGAGCAACAGAAAGATGACGAAGAACACGATCGGCAGAATGATTTTCAGTCTCTCTTTGGCGTGAAGTTCGAACTCATACTCGCCCGCCCAACGATAGGTGTACCCTGCTGGCAAATCCAGCTTGCTCCGCAACAACTTGTCTGCTTGGTTCACAAACCCGCCGTAGTCTTTTGTTTTCAAATCGAGATAGACGTAGCCGGTGAGAGCACCGTCTTCATCGCGAATCATTGCCGGACCTCGCGAGAACGAAAGGCGCGCTACTTCACTGATTGGGATTTGCGCTCCCGACGAAGTGGCGATGAGAGCGTCGCCTACGGCTTCGGGATCGCCGCGGAAATCGCGCTCGTAGCGAACGTTGATGGGAAAACGCTGGCGTCCCTCGATATTCTGAGCGATATTTGCGCCGCCGATGGCAGAGGTAATGACTCGCTGAACGTCTCCCACGGTTAGCCCGTACCGTGCGGCTTCCGGTCGATTCACCTCTACGTTCAGGTAAAAGCCTTGCGACACTCGCTCTGCGAATACCGAACTGGTCGCTGGTATGCCGGTAAGAATCTGTTGCATTCGTGCGCCGATATCCTGAATCTGCGCCAGATCGGGCCCTTGGATCTTCAGACCAAGCGGGGTTTTGATGCCCGTGAGTTCCATGTCCAGCCGGTTTCGCACCGGCATCGTCCACGTGTTGGTGAGACCGGGGAATTGGAGCTTGGCATCCATTTCCGCGATGAGCTTTTCATACGTAACACCCGGTCGCCAGTTCTCCTGGGGCTTCAACATAATAGTGGTGTCGTACATATCGAGCGGCGCATTGTCAGTGGCGCTGTCGGAACGGCCCACGGTGCCGAACACGCTTTCCACCTCCGGAAAGGAGCGGATAATACGGTCCTGCTCCTGCATCAGCAGGCTTGCCTGCTGAATGGAAATCCCCGGCAGTGCCGTCGGCATGTACAGGGCTGATCCCTCGTACAACGCTGGCATGAATTGGCTGCCCAGTTTGAAATACAACGGAATGGTCACCGCCAGAAAGATCAGATTGATCGCGATTAGCAGTTTCCAGTGCCGCAAACACCAGCGTAGGACGGGGAGATAAATCGCTTGAGTGATCCGGGCCGCAGGGTTTTGCGATTCAGGACGCAAGCGGCCGCGAATGAACAATGGCATGAGCACGGGAACCAACGTGATCGAAAGCAGCGAGGAAAACGCCAACGCTGACGTCTTAGTCCAAGCCAGAGGGCGGAACATGCGCCCTTCCTGTGCTTCCAGCAAGAAAACGGGCAGGAACGACACGAGGATGATAATCAGCGAATAGAATAAAGCGGGGCCAACCTGCTTTGCCGATCGCACCAATATAGATCTGCGTTCCTGGGAGCTGAGTTTGTCGGTATGTTCGCCGGCACCGAGGCCGCTACGTTCCGCTAGGTGCTTGTAACCGTTCTCGACCATCACGATAGCGGCATCGATCAACACCCCAATCCCCAAAGCCAGTCCGCCCAACGACATAACGTTGGAACTTACGTTGAGGTAGTACATCGGGATGAAGGCCGCCAGCACCGCAATCGGCAGCGTGATGATAGGCACTAACGCCGAACGCAGATGGAACAGGAAGGCGATGCATACGAAGCTGACGATGATGGCTTCCAGGATCAGATCCCGCTTCAGTGTCTTGATGGATTCATTGATCAGCCATGAGCGATCGTAACCCGTCACAATTTCAACTCCAGGAGGAAGTGACGGTGCAATCTCACGCAGTTTGGCTTTCACACCATTGATCACGTCAAGCGCGTTCATACCGAAACGCATTACCACAATGCCGCCCACGGTTTCTCCTTCGCCCTGCCAATCGGCAGCCCCACGGCGTACCTCGGGCCCGAAATCGACGCTGCCCAGATCGCGTAGCAGGACGGACGTTCCATTCTTTGTCGCGACTGGAACGTTCTCCAGGTCGGCGACTGACCGCAGGTAACCAAGACCTCTCACCATGTACTCTGCGCCGTTCATCTCCAGAACATTGCCGCCAACTTCGTTTGTGCTGTCGCGCACGCGATCGATTACGGTAGAGACCGGAATGCCATATGAGAACAGCTTATTGGGATCGAGCTTCACTTGGTATTGCCGGACGTAACCGCCGATGGTTGCAACTTCGGCCACCCCGGGCACGGTTTCGAGTTGGTAGCGGAGATACCAGTCTTGCAGAGCACGTAAGTCAGCCAGGCTCTTGGTGTGAGTTCGATCAATGACGGCGTACTCATATACCCAACCGGCTCCCGTGGCATCGGGTCCGATGGCGGGGTGAACGTCCGTTGGCAACCGTCCGCCTATCTGCTGCAGATATTCCGTGACCCGCGAACGCGCCCAGTAAAGGTCCGTTCCGTCTTCAAATACGACGAAAACGTACGAGTCCCCGAACATGGTCTGCGCACGCACAGACTTAACGTGAGGTGCTGCCAGCAGAGTGGTGACGATTGGGTAAGTGACCTGGTCTTCGATCACATTGGGCGGTTCTCCCGGCCATTCGGTGTGGATGACCACCTGCACATCGCTGATATCGGGAAGCGCATCCAGCGGGATGTGACGCAGGCTCCAAACACCCGCTACCGTTAGCAGCACCACCCCGGTAAACACCAAGAAACGATTCTGTTCACACCACTCAATAATTCGGGAGATCATTACATGCCTCCCGTGACGCTTACGCTGAGCTGCTTGCCGGCAATCGTCTGACTGCCACGTTTCACCACTACCGTGACTTGCCAGGTCCCGCTGGTTTCGAGATTCAGCGGGCCTTCGTAAACACCATCCCCTTTTTCGCGGAGCGTGGCTACGCTTCGCACAGCGGCCATACCCATCGCCGGCATTGCTGCCATGAAGAAGGTCGCGGTCAGTTCCGCTCCGGCGACGGGTTTGCCGTCCGCACTAGAGAGCTTCACTCGTACCGAGTTCGCTCCTTTATGCGGAGGTGACGGATCAGTGCTGAAATCGACAGCAATGCGCTCGGCCGGTCCATTCATCGCCGCCGCCGCTCCTGCACCCGGCGGCGGAGGCGTGAATGACCCAATCGCTGCCTGCAGCTGCGATTCTGAATCCACAAGGAAATTGGCGGAGCTGACAATGCGTTCGCCCACCTTCAAACCCGTCAGCACGACTACGTGATCGTCGATCCGGGCTCCGACCTCAATCTCACGCGGTTCGAGATAACCGTCGCCACGGTCGATAAAGGCCATTTCCTGCGTGCCGGAATGCAGGACGCCAGACGCAGGAATGACAAGTTGACGACCAAGTGGAACCGCGATACTGACGTTGACGTACATGCCAGGCTTGAGCGCGATTCCCGGGTTGTTGAAAACGAAGCGCACGGGCAGGGTGCGCGTCGTGACGTCGACCTCTGGCAGGACTTGATCAATGCGTCCTTTGAACGTACGTCCTGGATAGGCATCAACCGTTACTGTGGCGGGCATTCCTCGCTTCAGCGTGCCGACGCCAGTCTGAAAAACGTTGGCGTTTACCCACACTGTCGAAAGGTCTGCGATGGTGTAGAGCTTCGTTTCCGGTTGCACGTATTGATTGGGAAGTGCGTTGAATTCGGTGATATAGCCGGACGCAGGGGAATCGATGCTCACATCATGCTGCACTGTGCCTGTCTGCTCCAGCCTCGCGATCTCGCTCGGCGGCACGCCAAATTGGCGCAAACGATCGGCAGCAGCCTGAAGAAGCCAATCGCTCTCGTGCGATGCAGTCCCATGCCCGTCGCCCGCGAAAGCCTGCTGGTTTTGCTTGGCCAGTAGATACTCTTGCTCGGTACTGACCAAGTCCGGGCTGTAGATTGTGAACAACGGCTGTCCCTTTCGTACGAACTGGTATGTGGCGTTGGCAAAAACCTTCTGGATCCAGCCTGGGAATCGGGTTTGCACATAGGCGAGCTGGCTCTGATTCATATCCACATTGCCCGGCACCCGCAGCTCGTTGCTTCCATTTCGCATCTCAACCAGCGCAGTCTTCACGCCAATCGCCTGCATGCGCTGCGGAGACAGTTGCACTGGAGTGAGAGACGCTGATGAACCGGAAGGAGGGACTGTGCTGGCCACCGGCTGCTCCGGAAAATCAGGGCCTTTGGCCATGATAGGGCTGGAGTTCTCGCCCCCCGTCGCAAAGTAACGGCGACCCCAGATGACATACGCAAGCGTGCCTGCCAACACGAGGCAAATCACTGCGCTAATTGCAAAAGCTTGCTTATAAGTGCGGTCGCTCATTTCGTCACCTCCGGGGTATTGGGTACTCCTGTCCTGTCAATTGGCGCTCCGACCGCAAATTCCAAGTCGGCGAATCGCGTTTCGAAGTCCGCCATGGCCTGGAAGTAAGCGAGGTCGATATCCACAACCGTCATCTGGCTATCGAGCAGATTGAGAAAGTCCGTGCGGTCATTTTCGTAGGCTATGACCGTCGAGCGCAGAGTGGCCTCAGCTTGCGGCTGCAGCAAACTCTGGTAAAGGTCCGCAAACCTTTTCGCAGACCGCACCTGTGCCAGCGCTTCCTGAATTTGACCAAAAGCAGAGTTCCGCAAGGCGGCAAGCTCAGCATCTTGCTCGCTGACCACAGCCTTGGCCTCAGAGATTTCGGCGTCATGCTTGCGCCGGTTCAACCAGGGCAGGTTGATCGAGCCTTCCACCATGTAGTCGTTGCGGTAATTCGAGCCACTCGGCATGAGCATGTAACCCGCTGAAACGGTCATATCGGGGGTGTAACTTTTGTCTGCCAGCGCTTGCTGCTGATGACTCTTCTCCAGGGCGGCTTGCGCCTGGGCCAGGTCGGGCCGCGAGGCAAGCGCCAACTTCTCCAGTGCTTCCGTCGCCCGCAAGTGTTGTGGAATACCGTAGTCTCCTCGTATATTGATGGGCTCGACGGGGTCGTGACCCAGGAGCGTATTCAGGCGAGCGCGGGCAATTTCGGCGTCCTGCTCGAAGTGAATCATGTGCTCGGCCAGGCGGGTAAGTTCCACTTGTGCCTTCAGGATGTCCTGCTGGGGTACCTTGCCCACCGTGTATTTGATTCGGGCCGCCTCGACTGCCTGCCGGGCGATGGCTACGTGCCCGTCGTGGATGCGAAGCTCATCTTGAGTGCGCAGGAGATCGTAGAATGCTTTGCGCACCCGCACCCGAACATCGAACCGCATGTTATCGAGCGCTGCCTTGGCTTCGGCGACATCGCTTCGAGCAATGTCGGCGCGTAACCCACGTTTTCCGAATCCCGGAAACGTCTGGCTCACCATGAACATGTTTTGGGCCGAGTTGTAATCCCAGGGTCGGCGCAGAGGTACACCCCATCCTCGATACATCAATGAGGGATCATCGAGGGCACCAACCGTGGGCACGTGGGCTTCAACGACAGCCAAGTGTCGAACCGCGACGCGAATCTCCGGATTGCTGAGCAGCGCCATCTGCTCGATCTCTTCAAGTGTGTGGGCAGGTCCCGATGCAGCTGAATGCTCGTGCTGCGGCAACAGCGCATTTGCAGCGGGAAACGGGTCCTCGGCTGCAGCACTCACCGCGCACGCGCACACTAAGAACAATGCGTATGGAACTCTCATAATTCTCTCCGTCAGTAGAAATACACTTCGGGCTTTGGCCCAAAAACAAACAAATAAGACGGAGAACTGCCTAGACCCTCAGGACAGTGGTTTTAGGTAAGTATTCGTTTGGTGGATGGTCTGAATTGTTGTTGTGAAACCGGTTCGAGCACGGCGGCGACATCGGAACAGGAAGAGCCACAACTACTTGCAATATTGGACGAGCTTGCTGGTTGTGTGTCACAACCATTGTTGTGCCCGGTCGAACTTCCGTTTTACAACAAGAGTGCGACTGCGGCATGTTCGTCGATCCGCACATCTGGGCCATATGCTTGCAGCATTCCATCTCTGGAGCCGTCATCGCTCTTTCTGGGATCATGCATGCCAAGAGCGGCGCAGCAGTCCAGCAGATCACCAGGATGACGACGGCTATGGCGGCGAAACGTCGCATGATGTGAGTCTAGGCCGACAGTGTCTCGGAGGCAAGTGATCCCAATCACATTGCTGAGTGACCTTGGTCTTCCACTCCTGACGCGCAAAACCCAATACCGCTTCCCAAGGGACGTCCTCACAAAAAGAGATACGAAGTGAGTTAAGGGAACGAATCGAGGGACAAGCTATGGCATTTCCATCGGAATCACTGCATGATATCCGGCAGTTGCCAGTCCTCAGGTGCGAATTCTCCCTCTAGGATAGAAAGACATAGACGGCCCTCCGGGTCGCCTAACGGATCTTCCGCAATTTGAAGAGGTCCTACTCCGAGATCGAAGATGCGTCGCACATGCTCGACACCTTGGTGAAGAATTAATAGGGGAACATTTCTATAGGGAGAGCTAAGAAAATGCAGGAACTCGAAGTTTATTCGATGATTGGCACGGAAGGTTTCACACGCTTGGTCGCCGCCTTCTATCGACAAGTCCCGGAAGACGACCTTCTGGGGCCCATTTACCCGGCGACGGATCTTCCAGGTGCCGAGCAGCGGCTCCGAGATTTCCTGATCGGCCGGTTCGGAGGGCCGCAGACTTACATCGAACAAAGAGGCCATCCCCGCCTCCGCGCGCGGCATTCTCCGTTCCATATAAATCAGGCTGCCCGCGACCGATGGATGCGCTTGATGAATAGCGCTTTTGGGGAAGCTGCGTTACCGGCAGAGGCCGAGCAAGTCCTTCGGAAATTCTTCGACGGAATGTCGAGCTTTATGATCAATCGGGTAGAGCCTTGAGCCGGCTAGCGCAAGGCGACGCGCCCGGCTGCCCAGGCGCACAGGAATTTCTCAAAACAATCCTCGTAGGTTGATTCGAGGATTTCATTCATTCGACCCGGCAGAAACAATAAAGAAACTGCTGGATGGTATCGAACGGTGTGCGATGCAGTTCCTCAGAGTGTCCCAACAGACGGAAACGCACACCAAACTCGCGGTGCAAGGACTCCGCATCATAGCGAACAACGTCCAGACCGCTGCATTTCGTGGGGCCATCGGGCCCGAAGGTGCTAAGGATCACATGCCCTCCGGGCTTGACAGCTTTCGCTACTTGGCGAACATACGCGAGGCGCTCTTCTGACCCGGTTAGAAAGTGGAACACCGCGCGATCATGCCACACGTCGTAGGTACAGGACTCTAGATTCGCTTTCGTGATGTCAGCGACGAGCCAACGGACATGTTCCGAGGCTGACCCTAGGCGCCTCTTGTTCACATCGACGGCAGTCTGCGAAATATCAAGGACACTGATGTTCCCGTATCCGCGAGCAAGCAAATCGTCGACGAGAGTGGATTCGCCACCGCCGATGTCGATTATGGAGGCAGAGAATTCGGGCGCTGCACGTTCTATGAGTTCAAGGGAGGTTTCAAGGTGCGGACGGTACCAGCTGACCGCGTCCGCGGCCTTCTTGCCATAGATATTCTCCCAATGGCGCTGTGCATCCATCGTCTCTCCGTTGACAGCTCTCGTTAATCATAAGCCGATCGGAAACGACGCGGCGGTGAAAACTATTTGGGTGAAACACGGCACATGCTAAGGGCTGCTGCTTCACTCGCGTATCACTGCGGCGAGCGTGTCATAATGCGGTTTAATGAACTCTGTTCTCCACGTCCCGACGCAAGATACCACCCAACTGATCCAACGGATTCAAACAGTCACAATCCTTTGGATGACCGTGGAAGCATCCGTATCGCTGTCTGCTGCGTGGATGGCACGCAGCCCTGCGCTCCTCGCTTTTGGTGGAGACAGCGCGATCGAACTTCTTTCTGCAGCGGCAGTATTGTGGCGGTTTCGCTCTTCTGCCCAGGAGCGATCAGAAAAACAGGTGGCGCGAATGGCTGCGGCACTATTGTTCATACTTGCGGCCTATGTGGCTGTCGTTTCCGCAATGACACTCCTGGGGCACCGTGAAGCGAAAACTACATACTGGGGGATAGCCATCTTGATCGGCGCTGCTGTAATCATGCCCTGGCTAGCCAAGGAAAAGCGGAGGCTGTCTGCCATTACGGGCAGTGCCGCACTCCGAGCAGATGCCGCTGAATCCGCTCTGTGCGCTTACCTCTCCGCAATTGCTCTTGTTGGCCTTGGAATCAATGCGATTTGGCACATTTGGTGGGCCGATCCGATTGCTGCTCTTGTGATTGTTCCGCTCATCTTATGGGAGGGATGGGAAGCCATCCACGGCAAAGCTTGTGGTTGTTGCTGATTTGACGAATAGGGAGCTCTCACGAGAGCAGAAACCCGGATCAATTGAAAGAACCGCGAAAAACATAAAAGTGCGACTCAGTCGTCCCAGGGGCGGTTTGTGAGCAAAGACATTAGATCCCGCCGTAACTTTCCCTGTCAATGCAAGCACGACACTCGTTCGCTGTCCTTTAGCTGTCCAATAACGATTCCTTAGCGCTTCTTACAAGGTTTTTCAGGGGCCACCCGCGTCTTGTAAGTTGTTGAAATTCCAATTAACCGTGGGCTCATAACCTAACGGTCCTTAAGATTCCTTATTGCTCCCTAAGAGGATTTTCGCAAACAGGGTGTATATCGCGCGGGCCATCGGCGATCATTCATCCTCCGCGCTCAGCAAGGCAAATAGACGACTCGTTGAGATCATCGTTGTTGAAAGTCACTTCAACAATTGGCGGATTGATCCCAAGCCGGATCTGAACTTCGACTGTCCGATGGCTGTCCAATAAGGAGTTTCAAATCGGAATCGGATGATAACCCAAAGGCCGGGTGGGTCCGCGAGGTTGGGATTGCATCCGCCGGTGTCCCCCTGTGCGGTACGTCGGGTGCGCACTGTTTCCCTATGATCACGCGCATGTAAAGGATTTCGGGATACCATTATTGCTGCCTTGCGACTGTGACAGAACCGAATACACCAGGGGGTTGGAATGAAAAAATACGTCGGTCCTGACCACTGAGCGCTACCTAGGTTGCAAGCAGAATCTGGAAAACCGGTGAATGATCGGTTCGGCTGCCTGTTCTCCGGAGGTGTCGATCCGCGATAAAGCCTGAAGTCGTCAGTCGGGAACACTTGGCCACGCTGCTCGTATCCGGAGCTGACAATGCACTCCGGTTCTCAGCTAACTTGTTCGGAGCTTTGTCCGCAAAATAAGTCAGGGCCATTAGGCAGCCCATTCATCGAATCGGCGCATGATCTCCATGAGCCAACATCCCAACAGGATGACAGAGCCCCACAATAAGAAGGGGACGCCGTAGAGTAGGAGATGCTTGCCCGAACGGGCTAAGTCAAACACGCGCATCGTCACGAATGCGTAAACGTTCGCTGCGAGATAAGGAACGACCAAACAGCTCACTACCAGGTTGTGCATCTTGTTGCTCCTCCCTTAAAAAGCGTTTTCGAGACTTGGCGCCGCCACTGCCTTCGGTAAGGCGCTGCTGACCCGTTTCCCTATCGGTCACCGGCAACGGCGAGCCGGGGTGAACTGTGATAGGAAGTGACGAGTTTTTCGAATTCTGGCTGCATGTCGTGAAATAACGACTCCGCGCACCAAGCAGTGACTTTTATGAAATTGTTGTCCGAGCGGCTGATGAATGCGGTGACAAATTCGACAGATGTGTTGGGCGGTACTGGAATGTTTCCACGATAGTGGGCGAGGATCGCTCTCTTTCCGTCGATGGTAACGCTGGACTGCGAGCGTTCTTCGAAATTGCTCAAAGTGATCCTCACGGCTGCAATGCTCAACTCTTTGTAGCTTGCGAGTGAACCCGGGTATTCCCTTTGCTCCACGATGGCGAAGCGCGTCTTGTCGCTAGAGCTCAGCCCTGCCAATGTAACCGGCCTGTGACGCAGGTCGGCATTGATGATCCATTCCGGGGGCAGCGTCAGCGAGAATTTACCAGTGCGGTTCACATACTCCGTTCCATGCAGACTCTCGTCGATTTTTGGGAGATCCGCCTTGACGGTGTTCGCTTCGGTGGCAGCCTTCTCTGCCCCCTGCTGCGCTTCCACTACTGGTGCGGTCGCGGAGATGACAACTAAACTTGCCGCTACCAAAATCTGCTTCATCGCTTTCATTGTTTCCTCCTGGGCGGAGCGCGCTATTGCATAAAATGCGCAAAGGCATGGGGGTCACTTAAGACCGTTCTCGATGCCGCTTGCCCTCCCGCATCGCCCACACGTTAGAGTTGAGACCATCCTCCGTCGACAGGAAGTTCGGCGCCGTTCGTGTAGGTCGCGTCGAACCCAAGGAACAGGACGGCCTTCGCGACTTCCTCCGACGTCCCGAAGCGTTTCATCGGGACAATACCGGACATCTTCTCCTTGATCTGGGCAACCGCGTTTTTATCGGCAAACACTTTGCCGAGGATCGGCGTGTCGATGGGACCGGGCGTCACCGCGTTGACGCGAATTTCCCGAGGAAGCAACTCGACGGCGAGCGTCCGGGCCAAGGATCGCAGCGCAGCCTTGGCGGCTCCATAGGTGGCCTGGCCGGGCAATCCCTTAACGTTGGCGACGGAGGTCGTGAGGACGACAGAGCCGCCCCGTTTGATCAGCGGCGCGAGCTTCTGAACCGCGAAAAACGGTCCCTTGGCGTTCAGGTTGAACATCTCGTCGTAGATGGCCGGGGTCACGTTCTCGAGAGGCGTTGGAATGCTGAAGCCGGCGCTGACGGAGAGCAGGTCGAAGGTGTCGAATTCGGACTTCACCCGGGAGGCGAGGGCGTCGATGTCCGTCAACGAACGCGCGTCGCTCGCAAACACGATGGCATGCTTGCCAATCTCCTTCTCCGCCGAATCCAGCCCGGCCTTCGAGAGACCCGTCACCAGAACGCGCGCGCCCCCATCGATGAGCAGCTTCGCCGTCGCAAGCCCCATGCCGCTCGTGCCGCCGATAATCACCACCTTTTTACCTTGGTACCGTTCCATGCGTATTCTCCTTAAGAGGTTAGCGTTGCTTTGTTAATTTAGAACTGTTCAGTACGATAATCAGGCGCGCCCAGGCTGTGGTCAAGGCATTTGTGAACTATTTATTTCAAAATACGGTAAGACCCGCGCTGACGATACGTAGCTCCGCACCGCCTGCTGATCCGGATTACCGGAATCAGTTCAAGCCGCGATCGGGCTCTCTTCAGAACACCGCTCTCACGTTGCTGCGGAAGACGACGATTTTTCTGCGTCTACGGGCCGCTTTTTATCGACGGAGCCGACGGCGACGCAGGCTTGACGGTCGATAAATCGACGCCAGAGACCTTGACGACGGCCTGCCACGCGGCTTCCTGGTTGGAGCGATCGTGGAGGTGCGGTTGGCTCTGCACCTCAATTGGGCCAGAGAACTTCCCTTTGGCCGAGGCGAAGAATTGCCCCGAGAGATCGGTTCCGAACTTTGATGCCTGGATATACCGGCTGGCCGCGGTCTCCGGCGTCTGATTCATACCGGGAATGAGGTTCACAATCGGGATAAAGATATGCTTCAACGCCCAGCCAGCGCTTCGCACCACGTTGGTGCCGGTCGCGCCACCGGGCGACACGGCGTACACGGCCATGCCGGAGGGCAGCCGGCGGGCCAGCGCCGCGGTCCACCAAGCGACGATGAGCTTCGCGTCCGCATACGCATTATTGGGCACGTACTTCACGTTCGGCCCGTTGCGTATCAGCGCTTCAACAGCGGCGGTTCGATTACCCTGAAACCGTTTGGCCGCGAAGGCTGGCAAGTCGGTGTATTTGAACATGGGTACGCCCCCGCGGGCAGGTTCTGCACCTGCGATAACGATCCGCGCCTCGGGACTCAGCAAGTTGGCATTGAGCAACCTAACCGTCAGTTGATGATGCCCGATAAGCGGGGCCTGAGAAGACTCGACGCCCGTCGCCGTGACAACGCGCTTCTTAAAGGGAACCAACCCCGCATTGAGCAGCAGGAAATCGATCGGCTGGCCGCGCTTGACGCGCTCGGCAACGGCCGACTGAACGCTGGACGGCTTGTCCAGATCGAGCGCCATCGGCGTGAAGGTCACTGTTTTGTGCTCAGCGGCGAGTTGAGCGGCCGCTTTCTGGGCCCCGGCCAGGCTGCGCCCGGTGACGATGATCTCGCGCCAGCCCTCTTCGGCAAGAAGTCGGGCGGCCGCCTGACCGAGCCCGGAAGTGGCGCCGGTGACGAGGGCGGTCTTATGTTCCATAATTGTGTTCCATGGACAGCTCCGTGATGAAGGTCGAGTCGTAGCCCCGCGAGACCGAGGCGCTTGATATTTTCGAACTATTCAGTTATAAAATACGGGATGACCGCTGTCAATGAGTTTCGAACCAAATGATTCAAAATACCGCTAGGCCGCGGGGTCGACCGCGCAGCTTCGACGAGACAGGGGCGCTGGAAAAGGCGACTCAGGTGTTCTGGTCGAAAGGCTACGACGGCGTGACGATTGACGATCTCGTCGAAGGGATGGGTGTGGGACGGCCGAGCCTGTATGCCATCTTTGGGGACAAGCGGGCGATATTCTTGCGCGCCCTTAAGGGGTACGCGGAACGCAAGGGAGCAGCGGCCACTAAGGCACTCCTCGCGCCACAGACGCTTCGCGACTCGATCGTCGGCTTTCTGAGGTACGCCGTCGAAAGTGCGACAGAGAAAGGGTCCGCCCGGGGCTGCCTCATGATGTGCGTCGCGCCGCTTGTGAACGACGTTGAGGTTCAGCAGTTCCTGCAGCGCGCAGTCGCAGGCGGCGCCGCGCTTTTGGAGCGCCGTTTCCAGGACGGGATCAGTGCGGGAGATATCCCACCTGACTTTCCGGTAGCCGCGCGTGCGATCCAAGTAACGGATTTAGCGCGTGGGCTAACCATGCGTGCGCAGCTAGGCATGCCGCGCAAAACGCTCCTCAAAGAGGCCGAGGAAGCGGCCGACTTGGTGCTCCTGCCGCGGCGTAGGGCGTCAAAATGAGATCTCAGCACCTTAGAGCCACCCAATTCATGGGGATCTCGGTTCGAGCAGGCGCCAAAGCCCGCCGAGAATTTCGAGGAACTTGCGAGACGCCTTCGAGAGATAAAGAGTCGCAGCACGCAGACCGCAAAGTAGAGATTCGTCTCAGTCGTGCTTAAGCCCTCGGTCGGTGGTTAATTGTCAGAATCCATCGGGATTCTCGCTCATCAATTACATGGCAACTAAATCATCGACTCCGGAGCAGAGTAATGTCGACCGAGGAAATACTTTCCCGCACCGCGCTCAATTCTTGGAAACTCGTTATCGATCGCTTCAGCCAAGCCATCACGCCGCTCAGCGACGAACAGCTGGAGCGACAGGTCGCTGCAGGTCGGAATCGCGTACGATACCTCCTTGGGCACCTGACTGCCGTCCATGATCGTATGTTTCCGCTTCTAGGCCTTGGTGAACGTTTACATCCAGAGCTGGATGAAGCCTATATCAAAAGTCCCGATAGAGCGCTCCCTGATCTTGTTTCCGTCACCGACCTCAAGAAGGCATGGGACGAGGTCAACCATAAACTCACTTCGGCTTTCGAGGCCTTTACGCCGAAAGAGTGGCTGGAGAAGCATACTGCGGTCTCGGATGAAGATTTTGCGAAAGACCCGACGCGCAATCGGCTCGCTCTAGTGATGAACCGGACAAATCACGCGTCATTCCACATGGGACAGGCAATCCTCGCGAAATAGAGCCGCTCTTAACGGTGTCTGAACGTTTGGGAGCATCATCGGACGTTTGAGAATATTCTCTGCACGCAACCGAACGCGTACCGGACGTCTTGAGTAGCGGATCGCTACCACTCTCCCAAGATGGGCAAAGCCCCCAGATCCAGCCGCCGATGGGGGAAGAAGGAGCCTTGGTCTCTTTAACCCAAAGCCCCTTCTTGCGAGCAGTTTGCCGTCCGCTGGCCTAAGCTAGCGGACAGGCCGACATGGGGGAAGCGCACTGCACGCACACCGTGGAAAACTTCTATTGAGCCACGCATTACGCGAACCGATATCGTCCTTGAACACATTCTTCCAAAACTCCTGCCGCTGCTGCCGAACCTCGAACACGATCCCGAATTGGCGCGCGAGCTCGTTGCCAAAGTCGCCGAGCACCGGAAAGGTCAGCTTGTTCTTCTCGATCGCAATGATCCCGTGGTCCGGCTTCTCGGGAGAAATTGCCATCAGGGTAGACTCCGAATAAACTCCGCGACAACGATTCCTTCCTTCCAGACACGGTTGGTCCGCCAGCGGATCGGAACGCGCGTTGAATACGTTCCGCCGAGCACTAACTCCCAATCTGCAGTATGTTCGCCTTGCCGACTCAGGTAAGTCGATGTCAACCGGAACTTATCGATGGATGCCATACCCATTTCGAGCAAAGTGTGGATCGGGTCGACTGCGTCCGCCATCCGTCGAAATGAAGCGAGTTTGCCTTCCGTCAATTTGTCTTGAAGCAAAAGCGCGACATCCTCGCTGTAGTACTTGCCGACGGACTCCACGAAAAGAGCTTGCAAATCAAAGTTGGCAAGAAGGAAATCCGTACGACGAAGCTCAACGATCGCCTCATTGAGTTCTAATTCCAGGGAGTTGGAGCTAACTCTCATGACTTCTCGATTTGCCACGTTATTCCAATCTGCATCATGACGTTAGGCGGCGCTCTGTGAGCGATTGTATAGCGCCTAGTATAGAACGCTTGGCGCTTCCCGTCCAGATACTGGAGAAATCCGTCGCTGACAGATGCGACTTCGAACTCTCCAATCTTGAACCGGTAGAAGCCGGCGCCTTGTTCTTTACTCATTCCACTTTCTCCTTTGGGGCCGACCGCTTGTGGAGCGGTTAGCAGCCGATTCCTTGCTGGTTCACGCGTTGCAGCATCGCTCCCCGTCCCCTGGTACTATATCGAATACTATAGTATAATCGTTTTGTTGTCAGTTTTGTATAGCTATCGCTATACAAACGCGCGTCGATGCTACAGGAGGGCACAATATGCCTGCACTACAGGGAAAGGTCGCCATCATCACGGGCGGCAGTAGCGGAATTGGACTCGCTATCGCAAAGCGTTTTGTGTCGGAGGGCGCATACGTCTTCATCACCAGTCGCCGCCAATCGGAGTTGGATAAGGCCGTCGCCGAGATCGGCAAGAACGTCACCGCGGTTCAGGGCGACGTTTCAAAGCTGGAGGATTTGGATCGGCTCTATTCGGCTGTCTCTTCTGAGGGGCGGAAGATCGATGTCGTTGTCGCAAATGCGGGTTTCGTCGGAATGGGTCCAATCGCAACTGCAACACCTGAGTTCTTCGATCGGACCTTCGATACGAATGCGCGCGGAGCATTCTTCACCGTCCAGAAGGCGCTGCCATTGATGAACGACGGTGGTTCCATCATCCTCATTACTTCAGCGGGGAAAAACAAGGCGACCCCTGGCCGAAGCGCGTACAGCGGGACGAAAGCAGCTCTGCGATCTTTCGTCCGCACCTGGACCATGGAACTGAAAGATCGAGGTATCCGCTCGAATGTCCTCAGTCCGGGAGCCACCGAAACACCCATCCTCGAAGGCTTGTTCGGCTCGAAGGAAGCTACTGAAGCGGGAAAGGCGCAATTCGTAAAAGCGACTCCGCTTGGCAGGATGGGCCGGCCCGAGGAGATTGCTGCGGCAGCGCTATTTCTGGCGTCAAGCGAGGCCAGCTTTATTACAGGCATTGATCTAGTTGTGGATGGCGGATTGAGCGCTGTCTAACCAAACCAAGCATTCCAACCAATCGGGAGAGTACAAAATGAAGATTCAGAGAATCATTACTGCCGAAGGCAAAACTGGCGTAGCCACCAAAATCGATACCATCGACACAGCGACAGCTGACTTCCTTACCAATATCTGGGGATTCGACAAAGTTCCCAACTTGCCGCTAAAGCTCGAGCAGGTTCTGGGCGAATATAAACCATTGGGGATATTTGGCCCGCTCGGCGGTATTCGGGTCGATCTCTTCACCCTGGCTCCCGAGACGCCAGAGGGCCCAGCGCCGCTTGAACGTGCCGCCTCAATCGACATGGGCACCCCAGGAATGGTCCCGGGCAAAGAAGGTGACGGGATGCACCGCACCAACAGCATCGATCTTGCCATCGTGATGGATGGCGAAGTAAATGCCGGTTACCCTGGCGAAGATGGTCGGGTACACGAACTCACGCTCAAGACAGGGGATCTGGTTGTGAATAACGGAACGTTCCATAGCTGGCATAACCGTTCCACCAAGCCTTGCACCATTCTCTTTGTCGTTCTCGCGGCCGAGCGCAAAGCGGCTTAACGGCGTCCGATCTCATTAGGATTCAAGTCAATGAGAAGGCCAACATCAGCAACACCGAACAAGGAGGAACAATGCCAAATACTTCGTACGAACTCTTTCCCAGCACCGGCTTCACCGTGACGCACTTTCTCGTTTCTGCGGACATAAAGAAGTCGTTGGACTTCTACTCGCGGATACTCGGCGGGAAGGTCGTCATGGACGGCGAGAACGGTAAGCCGTGCGTGGTCCAGCTCGAGAACACATGGGTCATCATCAATGTCGGCGGCGGGCCGACCGACGACAAGCCCGGCGTCTATCTCGCGCCTCCGAAGGAGGGCGAGGCTGTCAGCAGCTTCATGAACATCCGCGTCGCGAACATCGCAGAATGCTACGACCGTTGGAAAGGTTTAGGGGCGGAGTTCCTCACCGAACCGAAGGTCCATGAGGCCGAGACGCGGTGCTACATGCGCGATCCCGACGGACGCCTCATCGAGGTCGGCGAGGCGAAAAAGTAGCGGCGAGTCGCGAGATTGAGCCCGCGGCGAATGACGGCCTGGAGTGTCTGCGAACGACAGGCCGTCATCCGCCCGGGAGCCGTCTTGTGTTGTTCCTTCTGCACGCGATACGTCGGCAGTGTTCAACTCAAGCACCGCGCTTCTCTCGACGACTGAACGCTTAATTGTGGCCGTGAGATGATTCTCCGGTAGCGCTTATCCCGCGTCGACTATTCAGGCTCTCCCCGCTACGGAGCGCGCCACATCTAGGGCTGTCGCCCCGACCCTGGCACCGAGTTTGTATGCCGTTTCGTTCACCGCCGAGATAATGCCCTGCTTCAGCGTCGATTCGCCATCACCGATACACGCCGAATCCGCGGCGACCGTAGCGGCGGCAATACCATCAGAATCGAGAAGAGGAAGGCAGGCAGCGCCCGCGCGGTCTGCGCCGAAGCCGGCATCGTTGAAGAAAACAAGGCGTGGCTTGAAGGAACGCGTAAATGGAGCGGCGCTTCTGCCGCCATGACTACCGCTTGCCACGACCAAGCCTGCATCTTTTGGAGTAGCAAATGAGATGGAGCCTATGCAGAGGATGCCGTCAACAAAGGCGCGTTCCTCTACCGGTGCCTCCACGTCTGCGTGGGGCCAGGGGGCAGACTTCAATAGCTCCACTGCTTGTGCGACGGTTTGACCGGTCTCTACGCCACACGTGGCCGCAAGTTTGTTGACGCGACTGATGATCCCCCGGTGGAGCATGTCTGCGGCGTCGCCCGCCCTGGCGCTGTCCGTCGCTACGGCCGCCATAGCCATGCCATGCTGGTCCGCCCAAGGCAGACCTCTGACCCCCGCCTCATCCCGACCGATGCCGCAGTCATGATGTATGGCAGCGCGAACGCCAGCTCTGGCCGAGAAATACGCCGCGTAAGCCGTGGCATTCGAACCGCCAACAACGACGGCACCGTTTGCTTCTGGAGGAAGCTTAACTACGCCATCCACCACTAGAACAGGAACGTCCTTTGAAAGCATTTCCGAGCTCCGAAAAACTGTGTGTGCTCGCGCGATCGCACCGAGATAGGTACATCGTCTGCGCCAGCACTTCTATAGTGAACGTTATAGTATGCGAACATGAGGTGTCAAGTTTATGTAGTGCGTGGTATAGAATAATGATAATTAGCTATGGGGCGTCCACGCGAATTCGATATCGATGAAGCCATCCAGATGGCGACTGAACTCTTCTGGCGAAAGGGCTACGAAGGCACATCGCTCAGTGATCTCACCGGTGCGATGCGCATCACGGCGCCGAGTTTCTATTTTGCCTTTGGAAATAAGGAAAAGCTCTTCCGGAGAGTCATCAAGCAGTATTACGAAAATCAGATAGAACTTCTCGAGAGTGCGCTTCGGGAGCCGACCGTGCGAGGTGTGGCGGAGAGATTTCTCTACGGTTATGCCGACGTCCTCACCGGCCGAGCTCACGCGCCTGGCTGCCTCGCTCTCAACAGCTCTCTTCCTTGTGCAGAGGACGACACACTTCGAGCTTGGCTGGCCAAGCTGCGCGGCGAGTTGACCGTCAGACTTCGCAAACGCTTCGCCCAAGCCCGTGGCACGCACGAACTTCCGATAAATGCTGATCCCGAGGCGCTCGCGCGCTATATCGCAATCGTTGCATGGGGATTAGCCGTCGAAGCTCAATCCGGAGCGAAACGTAAAGAACTCTACAGTGCGATCGCCGTGAGTCTCGCAATGTGGCCGTCGACCGCGCCCATTTCCTCTTGAACCTTTTCGTAGCGCGTCGACACGAATATTCGTTTGCCGCTCGCTGCGGCAGAGTGGTCGCGCCACGCCCACTTCAGAGGTAGCAAAAGCTTTAAGCCTTCAGGGGGATCCACAGTCGTCGGAGTCTCTAGAGACCATCTTTTTTATAGGACGATGAAAACAGTATGTAACCTTTTCGGGTACTAAGTGTCTTATGGACATTCCCATAGAGGAGTACTTTTCCATGCCCACGTATCCTTCCGCCGCCCGCAAACTCGTTAGGTTCGCGTCACGCCCACTCAATCCGTCGCTTCGTTTGATTCTCGCTTTCATCTGGATGTTTTCGATTGGCGTCCCCGTGTTCGCGCAAACTCCCGTCGTAGGCGATAAAGCGCCGGACTTCACGCTCTCAACTCCCTCCGGCAAGGCTGTCACGATGTCATCCGAGCAAGGCGGGCAGGGCCTTATTCTGGTGTTATTACGTGGCTACCCCGGCTATCAATGCCCCTTTTGTGTGCGGCAAGTGCACGACTTCGTTAAGCACGCATCGGACTTCGCGGCCAAAAATACGAGGGTCCTCCTCGTTTATCCTGGACCTCCCGCTAATTTGGACCAACGCGCCAAAGAGTTCCTCGAAAAGCAGGCTGACCTGCCCGCTAACATCGTCCTCGTGACCGACCCAGACTATAAGGTGACTAACCTATATGGGTTGCGCTGGAACGAACCGAATGAAACTGCGTATCCGTCTACATTCATTCTCGACAAAAAGGGTATGGTCGTTTTCGAGAAGATTAGCCGCAGCCACAGTGATCGCCTGTCCGCTCAAGATGCTCTGGACCACCTCGCCGCACAGTAGCTCACCTTCGAGGGCATGGAATCCGGCATGTTAGTTGAACAATTAGCGGGCCACGGTTCGAAATTACTGTGAGCCCGCCGCAGGTTCGCTGGACGATTGGGCGAAGACAGCTTCGATACGCTTGGATTCGACTTCTCCCGCCGAGTTGTAGAGTGGCTTCCCGTTTGCGTCCAGAACTAAAACGTGAGGGATGGAGCCCTGATAGTACTGCTTGACCAGTTGCTGCTGCGCGGGTGATCGCTTCACATCCAGGTCAACCACAACGAAGTGCACCTGGTTGCGGTACTTGTTGTAGAGTTCCACAGTTCGACGCGCTTGCCGCTTAGAGTTAAAACAACCTTCCCCGTAGATGATGACGTAGTTGACTTTGCCGGCAACAAAGCCCGATTGCGCATCATCCCCTTTAATGAGCGCTCCATCCAGACTGTCGCTTTGATAGTCAAGCTTCGTGTTGAGCTTCAGATTGTCGATTCCGAACAACATTTGTGCGCTCAGCAGGAGTACAAAGACTCCGCTCAAGAACGTGTTTTTTCTGGTCACTTTGCAACCTCCAACTGGAATGATTCCTGGTTTATATTGGCCTTGTTTGCGTATTCCTCAAGAGCGTAATCGGCCGCGTCTTTGAACGATTGTTTTTCGCTGTTGCCTTCGGATGGCAGATATCCCGCGCCGAAATACAACTTGCCATCCGGTGTTATGAAAGATGTGAGAGGCAAGCCCGCAGGCAGGTTCAGAATTGCCTGTGCCCGCTGCAGCTGCGCCACCAGCTTGGGCAAAGCGTCGAAGTCGACCTTTACGGCAACGAAGTGTTGGTTGATGTAGTCCGCTGTCTTGGGATTCGTATACGTGTCCCGATCCATGAGGCCGCACCAGGGACACCAGATCGCGCCGACATCCAGCAAGATTGGGCGGTCCAATTCTTTCGCCCGATTGAATGCCTCCGCGCCCCAGGGATACCAATCGACCGGTTGCCCCGCAGCACGGTTGAGATACGCCGAATTCTGACCGGTAAGGTGATTCCGGGCAAAGGCCTGAGGAGCACTCGTCCAGGCACACAACGTCGCGACCAATAGAGCGGACGTCCTGACGCTGTCTCTCATGCAGCGTTAGAGTCCCGAGAACGAAATAGGTTACAAGGAAGATGCGGGCGGTTGGGCCACATCTTCGTCGAGAAAGTAGTACTCGATTCGCTTCTCCATATCGACTCCAAAACAAAGGGTGCACCCCTTCTCGGATCTTTCGAGAACGGGCCCGTCACTGTCGTCGCAACCGTGGTCTTTCATCACCAACGTCAATGGTTGGCGTCACAGCAGTGTTGCGTTGGGCCGGTTTAGGACAGACTCGCTTGGTTCGTACAACGCTGGGGTGGCGACCGAACACAGTCACGGCGCCGTTCCGGCATTACCGTGGCCTTGAAAACCACGTTTGATGTATTCACCAGTGTTGGCTCCGACCACTCGCTTGAACGCCTTACTGAACGCAGCGTCGGATTCGTAACCCACCAGCCGAGCGACATCAATGAGCTTCTTATCACGCTGTTGTAGTAACTGCATGGCCTTCTGCATCCGCCACTCGGTTACATATTCCAGCGGTGTTTGTCCGAGTAGCTCTTTGAAACGCGCTGCGAATGCGGACCGCGACATGCCCGCCGCTTCGGCCAGGGATTCGACCGTCCAGGGTGTATTCACTCTGTTGTGAATGGCACTCAAGGCGGTGCCGAGTTGAGGATCGAAAACGGCACGAAGCCATCCCTTGTTGCGCTCCGGTCCCGCCGTGATGTGCGCCCGGAGTAGCTGGATAAACAGAACCTCAGCCAGTCGAGTCGCGACGACTCCAGATCCCGGCGCTTGTTCTGCCATTTCTGAGGCCAAGGCCTGGATTGTGCTGTGAAGAGCAATCGTGCGTGCCTGATCGGCCTTAATCAGAATGAAGCTCGGCAATAACTGCGTGATCGGCTTCAGGCTGCCCCGATCAAAACTGAAGGATCCACAGACGATTGTCGTTGGCGCGCCACCGCCTCCGTAATGAGCGACATTGCTTTTGGCTTTAGCGCCGATTTCGCGGAAGGTTGACCGCGGACGTGTTCGCTGGCTATCGCGCATGATGATCGAAGTCTCGCGGGCCAGCAAGAAGCAGTCTCCACCGGTCAGGGGAATCGGTTCCGGAATCCCTTCCACGGTGAGCCAGCAGTTACCGCGCAACAGCATGGCGAAGTGCGCCAAATCTGTCGGCGAATTCTTTTCGCCGGAAGGCGTGACCCGTTCCTCGGTACGTTTCTCCTGTATCAAGCCCCATGGGGCTGTGACTTCGAGCCTGTGCTGACCAAATGCGGTCACGTGCATCGTCCTGAAGATGTCGGTTATCGGATCCAATGTGGCCTCTTGGTTTGGACGAATAGACAAAATATTAGGACTATCGGGCAGTTCTCGTCCACCGCCAAAGAACTCTACTCTACTGTACGCATGTTTACACACATTCCGAAGGGGGTCATCATGGGAAAGCTTGAAGGTAAGGTTGCAGTCGTCACGGGTGGCAATAGTGGCATAGGCTTGGCCACAGCAAAGCGCTTGGTGGAAGAAGGCGCTCATGTCGTAATCACTGGCCGACGGGAGAAAGAGCTGAAAGAGGCCGCAGCCCTGATCGGGAGAAACGTTACGACGGTCGCAGGCGACGTATCGCGCTTGGATGATCTCGACCGTCTCTATGCCGTCGTCAAACAGAAGCACGGCCACATCGACGTCCTCTTCGCAAACGCTGGCTGGGGCGAAGTCGCACCGATTGGAACGGCGACCGAAGCTCATTTCGACAAAACCTTCGATTTAAATGCCAAGGGAACATTCTTTACGGTGCAGAAGGCCATTCCTCTCTTCAAAGATGGAGGTTCGATCATCCTTAACACTTCGGTGTCCAACGTAATGGGATTGCCGACGTTTGCCGTCTATGCCGCGAGCAAGGCGGCTGTGCGCAGTTTCGCACGTGGCTGGGCCATGGAGCTGAAAGACCGCAAAATCCGAGTGAATGCGATAAGCCCCGGACCAATCGACACTCCAGCACTTGAGAAAGCGGGTCTCACTCCCGAACAAGCCCAACAAGCGGCCGAACAGTTCGTCACGCAGGTTCCGCTCGGTCGCAGAGGTAAACCTGAGGAAATTGCAGCCGCCGTGGTGTTTTTTGCCTCCGATGAAAGTTCTTACATTACCGGCGTGGAGCTTGCCGTCGATGGAGGCATGGTGCAGGTCTGACCCGGCGCGATCCCTTGGCTGGCTCGCCGGTCGCGGGAGCACCATGACGCGGAGCCTAGAGCGCCGTCGCTGCTTGTGCCCCAGAGTACGCGCAGGACTTGATCGATTGTTCGAGCAACATGGCCAACGTTCGCTTCGCGAACCTTGGTTTTAACACGGATTGGAGAACATTATGAGCTACGCAATTGTAGGATTCGGAAAGATAGGCCAGGCCCTCGCCCGCGCCTTCGCCCGTAAAAACATCAGCGTGACTGTCGCGAGCCGCCGGCCGCCCGAGGATTTGGCGCCGCAGGCCCGCGCGATTGGACCCACGGTAGTCGCCAAGTCGCTGCGCGATGCAATCGACGCCGACACCATCATCTTGGCGGTCCCGTTCGGGGAGCACCGCGAGGTTGCGAAGGCCCTGCCGAACTGGAAAGGCAAGACGATCATCGACGCGATGAACTCGTTTCCAATTCCGCCTGAAGACTTAGATGGTCTCCCGTCCTCGGCATTCGTTGCGAAGTCTTTCATCGGCGCTAAGGTCGTCAAGGGTTTCAATCACCTGATTGCGGCTACCTTGGCTACCGATCCGGTCGTCGAGGGCGGCCACCGGGTCGTCTTCCTGTCGAGCGACGACGAGGACGCGATCGCTCCCGTGGCGGATTTAGCCAAACAACTCGGATTCGCACCCGTCAAGCTGGGAAAGCTCAACGAGGGTGGCGCGCTCGTGCACGCACGCGGCAAGACTTGGGGGCGGCTGATCTTCCAGGACTTGTTCAAGAAGCAGCAGTGATCGAGCTACGACCGTCCGATTAGACTCGGACACACTTGGTGAACGGAAACTGATCCACTGCTCGGTGAACTCCGCAATGTAACCGGAGACAGTCCTGTCTGTCCCCGGTTATTTCACTCTTACCCAATGTCACCCTGAGCGCAGGGGACGACACAAAGTGAAGTCCCTGTGGAGTCGAAGGGCCCCTACTGCCTCCACGATTCGGCGGGTCATTTCTCCGCAGGAGTGGAGTACCCAATCTGCCGACCCAGAAGAAATAGGTTAGTGTTCGGAAGAACTTAACCGTGGTCCAGATAATAGTCGTTATAACCACTATTATTCCCTGAGATTCGGGTTATACTGCCGCGGCGGAGAAGTGGCCCACGCGCCAACCAATAGGTCCGGCGGCAACGGCCCCAGAACAAAACGCTCACTTCGCAGCTAGGATGTCGAGTTTCTCAATCTGTGGCGGCGCAGCCAACAACTCCCCCGCCTTGGCGAATAGCGCCTTCGCGATTTCGCCACTGAGGTGAGCGTTCCTGCCGGCTTCATCCGGAAAGGTGTCGAAGATCCCGAACTTTGAGGACCCTATCCTGAACGCGAACCAACTCAGCGTCTGGGTCTCTTTGTTGGCCAAGGGCAGCGCCGATTTCAGAAACGCGGATACTTCCTCTTCCTTCCCCGGTTTAGCCTCCAAAATCGCCAGTAGTGCAAGTGTGTGCATAACGTCCTCCTTGTGTAAAAAGTATTGGGTTGTTCCGAAAGTATATGGGGTGTCGCTGGGTTTGTGGCGGCGTAGTCCCATCGCACTGATGAGATGGGTTTCTCGCCCCAAAGTTAGATGCTGCCAGCCGGTTGTTTAATCGACCACTAATTGCGGCTGTCACCCAATCGCAATCACGCGACTGTTGCCGCACGGCCGGAATCGCCGCAGGATGATATAGAAAACAACCTGTCCAGGCGTGAAGCTACTCGACACCGACGCGAAAGAGTGGCTGCGCGCTCAAGTGGAATTCGCCGATTCTCAGTCAGCGGCAAAGCAATGATTCACTTCCGCGTCGTGTGCAAGTCATCGTCGCCCGGTCGAAGGATTAGCTCTTGGGAAGTCTCTTCCAAGACCTAGACTTGACCAAAATCGCAAAGATCATTAAATGTGAAACGAGTACCAACGGAGCGTAAAACGTATAAACATACCAAAAGGTGGCCAGGTTGAAGCTCGGCACGTTCAGCTGCAGGACGCCGCGTACTCCGTTTAGCAGGTCCACGAATCCCCACGTGTTGGCCACCCAAACCAGAGGAACTGCAATGCGCCAGTTGCCCCGCAGAGCAAAGATGGAAACCAAGGCCAGCGCCGCTTCTAATAGATCACCGTAAGCAGCACTGGAACGGAAACCTAGAGGCAAGTTCGGATCGACCATACCTGCAACTAATAGCGTCATTCCCACATAGCGGGGCACATGAACGAAGAGCAGAAGAATGAGAGCAGAATTGCGAGAAAGTTTGGTTAGGTACGGCCCAACGTACCACACTGAGACGATGCCGAAGACGACAACGCTCGTAAGAAGCTGCATCCAGAATATTTGAGGCGTGTCCATTTCCGTGCTCCTTAACGTTAGGCTGTCGTGATGTCAGCGGCGCGCCGGCAAATGCTCGCGCCACTTTTTGTTCAGCGGTGCAGGTTGCGTAAACCTCAATCAGGTTCCGCTCCTGGCCAACTCCGGATAGTCGGTATAGCCGCGTTCGTCGCCGCCGTAAAAGCTCGCCGTATCGGGTACGTTCAACGGCCCGCGGCGACTTAATCGCGTGGGCAGATCGGGGTTCGCGAGGAAGAGCCGGCCATAGGCGACGGCATCGGCAGATCCTTCCGAGACCGCGCGCTCACCCCGCTCAGCGTCGTATCCTCCGTTGGCGACATAGATCCCCTTCCATGCTGAGCGCAAGCGCCGGAAAAAGTCCGCTTTGTGCTCGACCGGGGACGCCGGGTCGATAGTGTCTTCCACGACGTGCAGGTATCCGGGTTGATATCCGTTGAGCACATCCACAACGCACGCGAACGTTTCCTCAGGATTTCCATCGCCCATGTCATTGAAGGTGCCGACGGGGGAAATCCGCACGCCAACGCGCGTACGCTCCCATACCCCGAGCACAGCTTCAACCACTTCGCCGAGAAAGCGCGCCCGGTGCGCAGCACTGCCGCCGTAGGCGTCGGCGCGGACGTTTGATTTCGACCGTAAGAACTGGTCAATTAGGTAGCCGTTGGCTGCGTGAATCTCGACGCCATCGAAGCCTGCGGCCTTGGCATTCGCGGCGCCGCGACCATAGTCCTCGATCGTGCTCTGAATTTCCGCCAGACTCAGCGCTCGGGGCTCCGAAACATCGACGAACCCAGTCTCAACGACTGTCTGCGCGCGGGCCCTAATCGCAGAAGGCGCCACCGGGGATGCGTTTCGCGGCAACAGGCTGTTGTGAGAGATTCGGCCCACGTGCCAGAGCTGAAGAAAGATTCGCCCGCCCGAGCGGTGTACTGCATCGACGACCGGCTTCCAACCGGCGATCTGCTCCTGCGAGTGGATGCCTGGGGTGTTGATATAACCCTTTCCCATGGGCGAGATTTGGGTTGCCTCTGTGACAATGAGCCCGGCCGATGCGCGCTGGCTGTAGTACGTGGATGCCCACGGGCCCGGCACCCCACTTGGCATGGCGCGATTTCGGGTCAATGGCGCCATGAAGACGCGATTTGGCAGCGTCAATGACCCGATACGGACAGATTCGTAAAGACTTGGCACTTTGTACTCCTTTGGTTGTTTTCAGCATGGTCCGATACGACTGGCGTAGAGACTCGCCATGATTGTTTCGACCGGTTCTTATCTTTCCTCGGTGCCGCGTTTTAGCCTTCAGCCTGGAATGCCGGATCGATTTCGGTAGGAGAAATGTGATCCAAATAGTTGCTCATCGTCTTGAGAGCGACGCCGATCAGCACCTCGAGTATTTGATCCTTACGGTATCCTGCGGCCAGGAAGTTCTCGATCGTCTGCGCGTCCACATGTCCACGTTGAGAAACGATCTCCTTTGTGAGGGCGATAAGCGCTTCTAACTTCGGATCGGATACAGGTTGGTTGGACCTCACTGCCGAAACAACGTCGGCCGGTACATGCAGGAAAGCCTTCAGCACCGTGCTGTGAGCCGCCGTGCAGTACCGACAGCTGTTTTCAACGCTGGCGGCCAGTAGGACGATCGAGCGCTCCACCGCACTCAGGCTCCCCTTCTCGAATACTCCTTCAAGTCCAAGATAGCCCTCAAGCAAAACGGGGGAATTTGCGAACACTCCGAAGAGATTGGGAATGAACTTAAACGACTTTTGGATCTTTTCTAAAAGTGGACGAGACTTCTCCGGGGCGGTTTCCAAGCCGAGGGGGGAGAAGAGGGCAGTTTGCGTGGTCATAGTGGTAACACTCCTTTAGCAGAATCAAGATAGATAGATAGATAGACAGACAAGTCTGTCTCGATGCATAAACAGTATAGACAGACTGGTCTGTCTTCTGTCAAGATAATTCGATGGAAACACAAAAAAAGACCGATCCGCGAGCAAGAATCCTGGAGGTTGCCGACCGCCTCTTCTATGCCGAGGGGGTCCGCGCGACCGGCACCGAGAAGATCATGTCCATTGCCGAAGTCGCAAAGGCGACGTTTTATCGGCATTTCGAGAGCAAGGATGCCCTAGTGCTCGCGTACCTCGAAAACCGAGATCAAGCTCTTTGGGACTATCTTTCTCATCCCACACCCGCCGAAGATCTGCGCGAGGCTTTGACCAAATTCGAACAAATGGCGAACTGGCCCGAAATAATCGGCTGTCCGTTCCTTCGTATCGCATCCGAATATCCGGATACTGCCCACCCGTACCATCGCCTGGCGATCGAACACCAAAACAAGATTCTTGACTATCTAACCGATCGGCTAAAGCCCTTCGCAATCGACAAAAGGGCAGCGGCGGCGGCGATACTTAGTGTCATCGATGGGGCCTTCTCCATTCGAATGCTCTACGGAAATTCGAAGGTAGTTCCGATTCTCTCGCCCGCGGAGGCAGTACTAAAGAGCTTTCAGAGCGCATGAGCTCAACGCCGCCGATAATTGGCTGTCATTATGGACAGCCTCATCGCCTCACAACGATTCAACTCTGGCCTGGGTCAATGGCCTCCTACGCGAAGTTCAAAGCACTTCAGGGCCAATCCCGTAAGAAATCTGCTATCAACTTCTAGCGGACATATCATTACCAATCCGGCTCTATGAGTGACATTGTCATCTCCAAATGCTTGCGTGCTCACTATCTATATGAAGCCCTCAGAGCGGGGCTCGCCGTAGTTCAACACCCCTAGACTAGTGAGAAGCTTTTCTGAGAGTGCGGTGGTTATCAGAAAACGCGAAGTAATTTGGCCTATGACGTTTTGACAAACAAATGCGGCGCCGATTCGAAGAATTGGCGGGAGCGACGGGACTAGAACCCGCGGCCTCTTGCGTGAAAGCGAAATCTTCAACCGTAACTAACTGAAAACACGCGGCACGGATGGCGCTACAAAAACGTTCTAATGACCCTCGGAAACAGTTCGTGGACTGTTAATGGACCATGGAATTTGAATGTGCTTTTCGAGAACGGGTTCCTCCCAAGACGAGATGACGCACCGCGACTAGGCGACGCTCGTAGTCCCAGTAGGCTCTTGTGCCTTCACCAACGGTACGTCGACTAAGTGCTCACTCAAAAACCACACCTGAAGCTCATTTCTGCGCAGCACCTCGCTGACCACGAGGTCGTTTGTGCCGTCATCCCCAATTGCCGATGCCCGGCGCGCCAGCTTGCGGGTTTCGCCAATGATGATTTGGTGCGCATCGAGTAATCGCGACAACTGGACCGGAACTTCTTCGCGACCGCGAGGGGGACGCCCGATCTGAGTGGTCTCTGCCACGTCTGCGGCCATGGCCAAACTGACGCCCCCTAGGAGCTGAATTCGTTCGGCGATGGAGTCGACAAGTTCAACCTGTTCGTCGTAGTGCTTGTCGTAAAGCAGGTGGAGTTGATAAAAAGTGGGACCAGCGACCTGCCAATGGGATTTCTTGTACAGATCGCGAAGTGTCATCGTATCCGCGAGCAGTTGGTTTAACTGTTCGGTCATCTCCAGGCGTACCGGTTCGTCGAGTTCGAGCGGCAGGGCATGATTTACGGTTCCGTAGGGCTGGATTTCTCGCGCACGCTGGTGAAAGCGGGGTTGGGCGTTGATGTGATCGGTAGTTTTTGCGTCAGTCTGCTCTTTTCCCATGGCTTTTCTCTTTCTGACTCGTAGATTAATTTGCGGACAACGAGTGACACCTAAACCCCAGTTGGCTGTTCCAGCCTGTCCCTATGCCGCGACCTTCGCCGCCAAAGTCTCGACTATAGCGACAGTCTGCATCAGATCCGGTGGCAAGCCATACCGTGTCTGCAGATAGGCTGTGCTGTTGTAAGAAACCCAGACCTTACCGTGAATGTCTTCCCAGATCAGAATCTTGAGAGGAAGATCGATGGCCATACTCGGGACGGCGAGCATCAGGGGTGTGCCGGCTTTGGGGCTCCCAAAGATCAGCAGCTTGGTGGGAGGCATTTTCATTCCCGCCTTTTCCGCCTCTCCGCTATGGTCGATTAGAGCAAACAGGGTGGCTCCCGTTGCCCGCAGAATTCCCTTGAGCTTTTCCACTGTTAGGTCCACGGAATGATTGCATGGCATGTTGATGATCCCTTGGACCGCAGCGACTGTCATAAGTAGTCCCTTCCTGTTCCTGGACCGCAAGTCAATCCATCCCAGAAACAAAATAATGGCAGATTCAATCCAAAGATGAGTCACCACTCGGTTGGTGGCTGTCTCGTGTCTCCGTACGGGCCGATCCAAAGCGCTAGCTGCATCTGAATTGACTTGCACCATGCTAGATGCATCTTGGCCACCTCTTCGGCGGAGCTTCCCCTCGCCGCTAGATACGGTTTGATGGTCTCATTCATGACCGCGACAAAGGTCATAACGTCGCGAAGCGGCACAAACGGGGTTGATTGAACTCCGTCAACCTGGTTCTTTTTTGCGCTCGTGTGTCGCAGCGCAATCTCCTGCTGATAGTTGATCCAGTCCTGATCGTAAGGTCGCAGGCAAGTGTCCAGGATCCATTGCTCAAAACGCAGATTACTCTTTGCCAGATACTCGGGGATTGGTGCCCCCTCCGGAGAACGAGAATGTCTGGCGAGGTTGGGGATGCTGGCGATGATGCCACTGCGCCAATGATCGACGATCTGCTTAGTCTGACCGGTGAGCACTTCGCCGGCGAGCTGCAGATAGCGCTGATCCTCCTCCGTAAATCCCGCGCTGGTTTTCAACTTCTCCAAATCCAGGGTCGAGACGGGCGACTTGGCTACCGCCGCCGCTCCGTACGAATATCCCGGAATATGTTCGGAGACTCGCTTCATGGAGTTCGATCTTTCATTTAGCTAGTGCTGCTCAAATCTGAGCCAGGCCGCCGTCGACAAATAACTCGATACCGTTTACATAACTGCTGTCATCAGAAGCCAAGAACAAAACGGCTTTCGCGATCTCATCGGTGGTACCGGGACGTCCCAGAGGTATGCCACTGATCGAGCCTTGCACAAACTGGTCGACCTGCTGCTGCGTCATCCCCAGCGAAGTGTTGTAGCCCGGAGTTGGCACAACCCCGGGGCTAATCGCGTTGACTCGTATCTTGCGGTCTTTCAGGTCCACACACCAGGTGCGCGCAAATGAGCGCACCGCAGCTTTGGTCGCGCTGTAAACGCTAAACGCCTGATTCCCTTTTGTCGAAACAATCGATGCGTTAAGCACGATCGAACCTCCCGGCTGCAGCAAGGGCAATGCCTTCTGCACCGTGAACAATAGCCCCTTAACATTCACGTCGAACTGTTTGTCAAAGTGCGCCTCAGTAATTTGGCCAAGCGGAGCGAACTCGCCGGTACCCGCATTGGCAAAGACAATATCGAGCTTGCCTTTCTGCTCCTTGACCACCGAGTACACTGTGTCGATGTCCGCCAGTTTTGAGACATCGCCCTGAACACCCGTCACATCATGGCCGATCTCTTTCACCGCGGCGTCGAGTTCGTTCTTCCGCCGTCCTGTGATGAAAACGTACGCGCCTTCATCCACGAATCGCTTTGCGGTCGCAAGCCCGATCCCACTGCTTCCCCCGGTAATCACCGCAATTCGCCCTGCAAGTCTCTGCGACATCTTTACCTCATTCCTGGTTGGATGTTGTGTTGTGCCTATCGCGACCTTCCACTTCGAGAACCCGTATCAGCGGGATAACAAACGGCCGCTTAAAGACCAAGATCACCCAATCCAGGATGATCATCGGGGCGGCGGCCGAGCACCCAATGATATTTGCGATCTGATTCCTTGATTGGAAGATCATTAATGCAAGCGAACCTCAGCCTCATCAGGCCATCATCGTTGAACTCCCAATTCTCGTTGCCATACGAGCGATACCAGTTTCCTGAGTCGTCGTGCCACTCGTAAGCGAAGCGCACGGCGATGCGGTTATCTGTGAAAGCCCAGAGCTCTTTGATCAGACGGTAGTCGAGTTCTTTCGTCCATTTACGCGAGAGAAAAGCGATGATGTCCTGTCTTCCATTCACAAACTCGGAGCGGTTTCTCCAGCGCGAATCGAGAGCATAGGCGAGGGCGACTTTCTCCGCATCTCGCGTGTTCCAACCATCTTCTGCGAGACGCACCTTTTGGATCGCGGTCTCGCGGGTAAATGGTGGTAGCGGCGGTCTGGTTATCATGAGTTCTCCCGTTAACGAATCGAGTCTGATCCTTTGGCGATAATCCCGAATAACCCCCGGTCCCGAATAACCTCCGGTTACGATCGCGACTCCCCCGAGAGGTCAACGCCTGCAATGATATCCGCCGCCAGGGAACCGGGACCGAAGCCGGACTGTATTGGCTTTTGCGCGGCGGTCATGAGGCACGCCTGGAAATTACGTCTCCGGTTGGCCCGCCGCACATTTCTCTCGTCAAAGCCGGTCCTTTCGTCGAGAAGTGCTTCGCCATGATCTTGTCGGTCGCTATATAACCCACCGTGATAGAGACGATTAGTAAGGCCCCCACGAGCTTTGGCGGGCCCGGCAATGGAATATCAAACCACCTGCAGCCGGCTCCAATCACCAGTCCCAAAATTAACCCAGCGATGATTTTGATCATGTGTTTTCCCCCAATCAGTTCAATTTCAAACACTAGCCGATGCACTGTCACCTTCAAATTGATAGGTCGCAGCAAGGTCGCGGAGCTTCGAGGGCGAAGTACCAGACCGCGCCCAGATGCGAATGCCGATTACCGTAAGGAAAAGCGTGAGCCCTAATGGAAAAGCAAAGCGGCTGAGGTCCACGCCGGCCAACTCGGCACCACCAAGACCAAACGCAAAGCTCACGACCAGCACACCGAGCATGCGGGAAGCAGCCTTGGCATTTTCACTGCCCGCGACTGCAAGACGCTGTGTCGCCGCTGCCAGGAATCCGTCCACGCCGTCGACCAAGACCATTCCTCCAGAGAACGCCGCGCCCAACAGCCAAGGATTGGTCTCCCCGGCAAGGATGAGCGCCGACAACTGCGAAGAGGTTTCGAAGCCGGCCGCGAGAAGCATTCCCAAGAGCAGAGGCTGTGCCACAACAGGACGCGGAACAACTCCCACGTGCGAGTCGTTACGGAACAGACGCCACAAGTTCAGCACGCCAATTAAGATCAATGTCCACGGAGCAAGAAAGGCAAATCGCCCCGCCAGAAATCGTCCGATCCCAACCGCGAGCAGAATGACGACCAATCCGTGCCCGAGTGCGAAGAACACGCCGTTCGTCGAACGTGGTCGAACGCGGGTCAGCCCGTCAATGGCGGCGAGATGATCCGGATCCGTCCCGTGCCGCATTCCCAGAGCCAGACCGACGATGAGGAGTGCATTCATAGTGCATTCTCGACGGCGACCTCTGATTTCACCACCGGCTCCGTCAAACGAAATGGATCAAACCGAAGTGCGTCAAATTCCTGCGGCAAGGGCAAGAACCTTTCGGCTGCTTTGGTCAGTGAAGCCCAATCGACCAAAGCGAGGTACTGGCGGAAGTGGCGAATGTTGCCTAGCCAAACGGACCCGCTGGAACTGGACACGGTAACCACGTTCGGCAAATCGCAAGGTCCAAGGCATCCGCTGAACGTCAGTTGAATGTTCTTCAGGAGTCCGCGTTGTCGCCATTCCTTCTTTAACCACTCCACAGGAACCTCAGGCCTACCGCGTTCTATGTGGCCACAGCAGCAACCTTGACACACTGTGATATGGCCAATCACCATGCGTTTTGTAGCTACTGGGTGCTGAAAAGAAGTTGCCATTCGTCTAAGCCGCCGATTGTGATCGGGTGGATTTGTTTCCGGGCGTCGCCTTTGTTTTCTTGTCCGTTGACACCGGCGTAGACAACGCCTTCTCGGCCGCAAACCAATCAACTTCAGGTGAGCCGAGAGGACGCCCTCTGCGCTCCCATAGGTCGTAGGCCAACTGTGCGGTGGAATGCCACGCGGCCTCGGTCACCTCAAGTGCCTCTCCGGCCGATGTGCGAGGCCCACAGCCAGGAACCACATCATTTCCTCCGACGATCGTCTTCATGCTCTCCGCTCCAGTTGCGATCTCATGAGACTTGTCAGGCGCCTTCTCGCTCCGTGCGCTTCATTCGCGGTTGTCTCATTGATGGTCAATCACATCGAACCGTGTCACCCGAAGAGCGCGATGATACTTCCTCCATCTTTCTCGCGAGTTCATCTGGCGTAAGGATCTGCTTTTGAAACAGGATGTTCGCGAAGGCGATAATCCACCGCTCGTAATAGGTAAGTTTGCCAACGATCTCACCTCCCAGACTCTCAATCCCGCGGCGCTTCTCCTCCGTGTTCACGATCTTGCGGATATCGAGGACGTTGGCCAGCGCATGGCAGCGCTTCTCCCAGGGAAGGTACTCGTGCTCCACTCGTTCGACAGGGCCGGCGTCGAGCCCACCCAATTCCGTGGGCAGCTGTCTTAGGAGGTTTTCCGTCTGCGTCATCGCGTTCTCTCCTTTGCTTCCGGCGTGTTGGCTTTGACCACGCCGATCATGGCGTCCCTCGTGACCAGCGATGCAAGCTGTTCCTCACCGAAGTTCTCAGTGTTCGGCGGCCTCTGCGGTAACACCAGATAACGCACCATGGATGTCGAATCGCTGACTCGAACCTCAACATCATCCGGAATTACCGTGCCGAACTCGGCCAGGACCGCCCTTGGCTCTTTCACCGCGCGAGCTCGATAAGGCTTCAGCTTGTACCAGTCCGGCGGCAAGCCGAGAACCTCCCTTGGGTAGCAGGAGCAGAGGGTGCACACAATAAGGTTGTGGACCTTGTCGGTATTCTGCAAAACGATGAGTTCGGTGTTCTCGAAGAGGTCAATGCCGAATTCTCCAACGGCCGCACGGCCCTTCTCGAGTAGCCGTGCCCGAAACTCAGGATCGACCCACGCCCTAGCCACCACTTTTGCGCCAAGCGCTGGCGTGCGGGAGTCCATCACTTCGAGCATGCGACGGATCTCGTCCGCGCCGATTACTCGCTTTGCAACGAGTAACTCCCGCACCGCGGTTTCCATAATCTCGTAATAACCGAGCGTCGAGTTGCCAGGGTCGGGGACTGGCGTGTGGGGGTGGGCATGGGCGTTCATCGTTCAACTCCTCTCTAACCAAGTCTCGAAAACTTCGATTCGTAGGCCGTCGTCCACCGAACCAGCATATTTCGGCCACAATTCAGTGAGGGGGATGGCGATGCGATAGTAGTGGCGCTTTGGGCCAGCATTTCGGCCAAAGCCCTCCTCTTCGTTATTCACAGCAGCCGGTTTGATAACCGATTCCACGACACCAGATTTTCCGCGAATGTAGTTCGGTACACGGAAGTGGCCTATCGGAAATCGTTTGGAAATCCTGACACTGTCCCCAGCCTTGAAAATCGGTTCCGCGCCTTCGGGCTTGACGACGGTCATTAAGACCTTTGCTGCTGACATCGACGTGATCCTCCTGTCAGTTTCGACCCTTCAGACGCCCTGGTACACCAGTTCGAGAAACGCGCTGGGCGTCATAAATGACCTGCCCCACTCGGCGTCATAACGAGCGCCGGGTTTGGAGGCGACAACTTCCGCGAGGGTCCTGCCCTGTTTTTTCAGCGTTGCAACCTTGTCCCGCATTTCGACCAAGACGTCCCGGAACAGAATCAGGTCAGCCTTGCCGCCCACAGCCCCGTGTCCCCCAATAACGATCGTCTTGTCGTTGACCTTTGACAGGTTTGCCTCCGCCGCTCGTATTTGGCCGTCGATACTGCCTCCGGTCGAGTAGTCAATGAAAGGGTAATCACGGTTCCAAAAAGTGTCCCCGACATGAAGGATGTCGGCTTCTTCGAAGTGCACAGAGATGTCGGAGTCCGTGTGGGCAGGTGGGTAGTGCTTGAGGGCAAGAGTGGTGTTATTGCTGTGCACGGCGTATTCCTCGCCGAAGACGGTCGAGGGGATAGCGCCGGAAGGCGCGGCCGGGAAAGTGTGGTGCCAGCCTTCGACTCGCGTGTCTACCAAAAGATGTTTGCGCGTGTTCTCTTGCGCCAGGATGCTGGCTCCGGCCTCGTGTAGCCACTCATTGCCGCCCGTGTGATCGAAGTGCCAGTGAGTGTTGATCAATTGCTTGATTGGGTCCGCATTGATGCTCGCCAGCGCTGCGGACACATTCGGACGTGCGGTGACGATTTCGGCGTCCACAAGGAGCTTCCCGTCAGGGCCGGTGAGAACAGCGATGTTTCCACCCGGACCCAAGAGAACGCTGATATTGCGACGAAGGGTCTGGACCGTGATCTTTGCTGTCGCAGATTCCCTCATTGCCTCAGGGACGAGCTCATCTGCCTGGGCGAAAAGCCCCCGAGGAACAAGGCAGGCCGCGGCAACCGCGAAACCGCCTGCAACGAGAAATTGGCGGCGTGATACTTCGGTACGTGGTGGGGTGATCATTGGCAGCTCCTTGCCAAATTGCTATTGCATGAGCGGTGCCAATAGAAAGATCGAATCATTCTTCCCCGGAAAATCTAGCGATTCCGCGGCTGATCCTTGGAATTGGCGATTGCCCTCATCGCGAGGAAGTGTCATGAGAATGACACCTGACTAAACAGGAGTCAGTGTCGCGTCCTCGTGAATTCTCAAGAGAGCAATTAGGGCCGCAAGCTGGCGTGTCGAGCAAACCGAGATCCCACCTAGAAATGACAGGCTAATTTCACCGCTCTTTGAGAGCGTTCTTTCGCGTCGCGAGCTTTGGCAGGAAAAGTGCCGCAAGGGATCCGTGTAGTCGTCGCGCAAGAAGCCGCATCGGGGGGAAAGTCATGAGTCATGTATGGGTCAGCTTCTTGCTACCTGCTGTGGCGCTATTCACATCCACAGTGGCAGCGCAGAGCGCTAGGGACGTGCGCGGCCCATCACCTCTAATTGCTATCGATAACGAAGCACCGCCTAAGCTCATTGTCGATCCGCCGCTCCCCGAACCGCTGTCGCGAGGTCTCGTCTTTATCCAATACAGGACGGAGAACTTGCGCGTCCTCCCGGTGTTTGGCAAACGCGCTCTCGAAGTGTCGCCGCGCATCGGCCACGTCCACGTCACCGTCGACGAGTCGGGCTGGCACTTTGTGGACGCCAGCGGTGAAACGTTAATCGTGGTCGGTCTCAAACCTGGTCCACACAAGGTATTGATCGAACTGGCTGACCCTACGCATAGGGTCATCACCAGCGAAACGGTGAGGTTCACGTTGCCCGGCCCTAAACCCCCTGATTCAAAGTGATGTGAGTCCCGTCAAGATATGACCGTCTGACACTGGAGTGCTCGCACCCCTTAACGTTGGCAAGTTCTACAGAAAAACATAAGGAGAAGACAACGATGACCACTATCAGCAGTTCCGCAGAAAACAGCACCGTGCATTACAAGACAGTGCGTATCAATGATCTCGACATTTTCTACCGGGAAGCAGGCGCGAAGGATGCTCCTGTGATCCTTCTCCTGCACGGGTTCCCAACCTCTTCGAACATGTTCCGAAATCTGATCCCTCGTCTCGCCGATTCGTTTCACGTAATCGCGCCCGATTATCCCGGTTACGGCCTGAGCAGCATGCCGGATCACAAGAGCTTCGCGTATACATTTGAGAACTACTCGAAAATTGTCGACCAGCTTGTGGAGAAGCTCGGAGTCAAGAAGTATTCGTTGTATTTGATGGATTACGGAGCGCCAGTTGGCTACCGGCTGGCATTGCTGCATCCCGAGCGCGTTGAGGGTCTGATCGTGCAGAACGGAAATGCATACGATGAAGGGCTGCTCGCATTCTGGGACCCGATCAAGAAATATTGGAAAGACGGCCTACCTGAAAGTCGAGCCGCCATTCAATTCCTGGTGGACCCCAAGTCAACGCGCTGGCAGTACGAGAACGGCGTGAAAGACTTGACGCTGCTGGACCCGACAACCTGGGCTTTGGACCAGATTGGTCTTGATCGCCCGGGGAACATGGACATTCAGATGGACCTGATGTATGACTACCGAACGAACGTTCCCATGTATCCAGAATTCCAGGCCTTCTTCCGGAAGTATCAGCCTCCGACACTGATTGTGTGGGGCAAGAATGATTTCATTTTTCCAGCGGAGGGCGCTGCACCCTATAGCCGGGATCTGAAGAACATCGAGACGCATCTACTGGACACGGGTCATTTTGCGCTGGAGACGCACGGAGAAGAGATCGCAAGCCGCATCGAAAACTTCTTAACGAACCAACAACGCAAGGCGGCGTAAAAGCTCACGAGAGTCGCGAGCTGGCGACGCAGCCAGTTCGCGGCCCGGGAGAAACACAATGCCGAACTTTGGATCTCTGGTTTTCACACCAGCCGTTAAGGCCTTGCAAGAGCGGTACGGCAGCCGTCGGCAGTACGCGCGCCTTGAGGGGTCTGGGTCATCGCCCGCTCGACTGGGCCCAGAGGAGTCAGAGTTCATCGGCGAACGCGACACCTTCTACATGGCGACTCTAGGCTCGACAGGTTGGCCTTACGTTCAACACCGAGGTGGCCCGAAGGGCTTTCTGAAAGTGATCGACGAAAGAACCGTGGCTTTCGCCGACTTTAGGGGAAACAAGCAATACATCAGCACCGGCAACCTGATGACCGACAATCGCGTGGCGATCATCCTGGTCGACTATCCAAGACAGCTACGTCTTAAGATACTCGGCCGAGTCGAAATCTTCGAAGGTGAACAAGCGCGAGAGTGGATCGAGAAGGTTCGCGATCCGGAGTACAAGGCCTTTACGGAAAGGGTGTACGTAATCCGCATCGAAGCCTTCGACTGGAATTGCCAACAGCATATTGTCCCTCGCTACACCGAAGAGGAAATTCGAGAAGCTGTCGCCCCTGCAGAAAAGAGAATGCAGGAGTTAGAGCAAGAGAACGAGAGACTCCGGAAGGAGCTTTCGCGACTAGGCAAGAAGAATGGAAATCCTTAACTCAAATCACATCAAAGGAGAAGATGGCATGCCGACAATCACGACGAAAGATGGGACGCAGATTTATTACAAGGACTGGGGAAAGGGCCAGCCGATAGTGTTCAGTCACGGTTGGCCGCTCACCGCCGACGATTGGGACGGACAGATGATGTTCTTCGGCCAACATGGCTACCGCGTCATCGCCGCGGACCGGCGAGGGCATGGCCGTTCAGACCAGACTTGGGACGGCAACGATATGGACACCTATGCCGATGATCTCGAGGCCCTCACTGCCAAGCTTGACCTCAAGAACGCGATCCATGTTGGCCACTCCACCGGCGGTGGAGAAGTTGCCCGCTACATTGGCCGGCATGGCAGCAAGCGTGTCGCGGGGGCGGTTCTGATCAGCGCCGTACCGCCGCTGATGGTGAAGACGGACAAGAATCCTGCGGGCGCGCCCATCGAGGTGTTCGACGGCCTGCGCGCCGAATATCTTAAGAATCGGCCCCAGTTTTACAAGGACATCACCCTGCCGTTTTACGGCTATAACCGGCCCGGCGCCAAGATTTCAGAAGGCATCCGGGAAAAGTGGTGGCTCCAGGGGATGATGGGTGGGATGAAGGCGGGCTACGACTGCATTAAGGCTTTCTCCGAGACGGACTTCACTGAGGATCTAAAGAAGTTTGACATGCCCACTCTCATTCTTCATGGCGACGATGACCAGATCGTGCCCATCGGTGCGGCCGCCTTGCAGTCTGCAAAGCTTGTGAAGGGTGCAACGCTTAAAGTGTACCCAGGCTTTCCACACGGAATGCCCACCACCCAAGCAGACACCATCAATGCCGATCTGCTCGCGTTCATCAGACAAAACGCACGAGAAAAAGCGGCGTGATCCACATCGGCCGGTGCATGTGCCCCTGGCACGTGCACCGGCTTCACCAAAACAGACTGATAAGAATGTCTGACGTTTCACAATCTTGCTCTAGAGGTGCGCTGATGCAACAGAAACATGCACGAATTCTCGGCTTCGTTGGAACCTTGTTGTTGCTGGGCGCTGTTTCGGCGCAGACAACCGGCTATGACGTTGCATTCCCAAGTGGGTTGCGGGATTGGTTCGAGGTGAATTCTATGATTGTCACCAAGGACAGCCCTATCTTCGGTCAACTCGGTGGCATGCACTTGATCCACGTGAACGCGAAGGGATTGACGACGCTCAAGAACGGCGGCCCGCTCCCTTATCCTGACGGAACGGTCTTCGCGGATGACGTTCACGAATTTTCTCTGAAGGATGGTTCCTACGTCGAAGGAAACAAGAAGGCGATAGCGGTGATGGTGAAGGATGCGAAGAAGTATCCTACGACTGGCGGTTGGGGATTCCAGGTGTGGGGCGGAGGTGATCCGTCGAAACCACTCGTTCCTGACGTCGCTCACGCTATCACGGCGTGTTTCGCCTGCCACACACCACAAAAGGAACAGGACTATACGTTTTCAACCTACATTCCGTGAGAAGAAAAGTATGAGCCAGGAACAAGCTGTCCGCATCGCGCAGCGACTTCTAGCTGACATTGGAGCTGGTGTCGACCCCGATGAGATCGCCGCGCTTTTCAGCGCCGAGGTTCAATTCGAAATTCCGGGCGACATCGGCGCATTGCCCTGGATCGGACGCCGAACTGGGTCTACAGCCATTTCCGACTTTATTCGCGGCACGCGCTCCCTGCTCGAACGCATTCGCTTTGACGTAGAAGGAATCATGGCCAAAGACGATCGGGCAGTTATCTTCGGTCACCTCATCTCAAAGGTCAATACGACTGGAAAGATTATCGACTCGCCGTTTGCGCTCATCTTGCAGATTTCGGCTGGTAAGATTACTCGCTTCCAGATGTTGGAGGACAGCTTTGCAGTTTCGCAGGCAGCGAGACCTTGAAGAAAGACACAACGATGAAAATTGTTGTCGGGTCCGATCACGCAGGTTTCATCCTGAAACAGGAAATAGTTGAACGCGTTTCACACCTCGGCCACGAGGTGCAAGACCTTGGCGCCTACAACAGCGAACCGTCGGACTATCCGGATTTTGCAGCAGTTGTCGGTAAGGCGATCATGGCTGAGGCGGCGGAGCGTGGGATCCTTATCTGCGGGTCCGGCGTAGGCGTTTGTGTCGCCGCGAATAAAATGCCCGGAATTCGCGCGGCGATATGCCACGACACATACTCAGCTCACCAAGGTGTCGAACATGACGATATGAACGTGCTAGTGATGGGATCTCGGATAGTAGGCTCGGCTCTCGCCTTCGATCTAACAATCGCCTTCCTGAAGGCCCGGTTTCAGCCCTCGGAGGAGCGCTTCGTCCGCCGGCTAAACAAGCTGAAGGAGATTGAGCGTCTCTATATGCATGCCGTGTAAATCCGTGCTGTAATGGGTGTCCTCGACAGGTGGCACCTTGACGATTGATCCCCATAACCCGGTTCGAGTCCGCAGCGTGGTAGAAAATCCACGATTGGACCGAGCAGAACTGGCCTGGCAACTTAACCACGATACTGCAATTCACCACAGGCCAAAATGAAACACGGGAACCGGTCCAAGCAGTCGACGCGCCTCGAATTGACCTTCCTCTGCGTGCTATTCGCCTCCTTCGCAACTAACCTCGCTCGCGCTGTCGATCCTAACAATCACATCTCGCAATACGCGCACACCGCTTGGCGCATTCAGGACGGGATTTTCGAAGGCACCCCGAGGGTATTAGCCCAGACAGCGGACGGCTATCTCTGGATTGGAACAATGTCTGGGCTGGTTCGCTTCGATGGCGTTCGTTTTGTTCCATGGGCGCCACCGGCTGGCGAGAAATTGCCTTCGCAGCGGATCAATTCACTTCTCGGCGGGACGGACGGAAGTCTTTGGATCGGTACAGCGGTTGGGCTGAGTCGCTGGCAGAACAACCATCTCACAAATTATGAAGATCAGCGGGGAGTGGTGACCGCCATTGTTGAGGACACCGACTCAACCATCTGGGCAAATATTTCACCATCGGCGGCCAGCACTCCACTCTGCAAGGTCAATAATGCGGGAATGCAATGTTTTGGAGCTGCCGATGGAATCCCGCCCGGGGCTTACTGGGCATTGACTGAGGATCATCAAGGAAATTTTTGGATCGGCAGACACCATGGCCAGGGATTGATTCGCTGGAAACCGGATTCGCATGACATCTTCCCCCTCAAGAGGACAAAAAATACCGATGTATCGGTAAGTTCGATTGCCGTCGAAACAGACGGTTCTTTGTGGACCGGATTTGACGAACCGGGTCCCGGTTTAGGACTGCAAAGATTTGTCGACGGCATTTGGAAGCCTTTTCTCACTTCTGAATTGGATGGAACTAAAGTGGCCGTTGAAGGCGTGCTTTTGGACCGCGAAAAAGCGCTTTGGGTTGGGACTACTAAGAACGGAGTTTACCGAATTTATCGGGACAAGGTGGACCACTTCGGGAGTGCGGATGGACTGTCGAGCGATTTCGTATTCAAATTATTTGAGGATCGTGAAGGAAACGTTTGGGCCGCCACAAGCAAAGGCATAGACAATTTCCGCGATTTACGAATTGTCAGCTTTTCGACTGCGGAAGGCCTCAGCGCAGAAGAGGTTGATTCGGTCTTCGCTGCCCGGAACGGAGATGTGTGGGTGGGAGGTCCCAGTTCGATGGACCTTCTCCGGAACGGCCACATCTCTTTCGTCCTGGCGAAGCGAAAGATGTCGGGCGGGGCGACGGCTTTCTTCGAAGATCATGCCAACCGCCTTTGGGTTGGAATCGATGAAACTCTGAGGGTTTATGAGAATGGGAAATTTCGCGAGATTACCAGGAAGAATGGCAGTCCGACCGGGATGATTTACTCGATAACAGAAGATACAGATAACAACATCTGGGTCAAGGGTGCCGGACCGCTCATTCGCATCCGAGACTTCAAAGTAGAAGAAGAATTTTCATCAGCCCAGGTTCCATCCGCTTTGAGGGTTGTTGCCGATCCCAAAAGGGGTGTCTGGCTTGGTCTGACAAACGGAGATCTTGCTCGATATCAAGATGTCCGAACCGAAACCTTTCATTTTCAACATTCCTCACAAACCAGAGTTCAGCAACTCACGGTAAATCCGGACGGCTCAGTGCTTGGTGCAACCGGCGACGGGTTGGTTGGGTGGCGAAACGGAAAGCAAGCCACCCTCACCGAACAGAATGGGCTACCTTGCGACATCGCGTACGCTTCCGTTTTGGATGATCGAGGCAATCTCTGGATTTACATGCAGTGTGGGTTGGCCGAGATTAACAAGGAGGAACTGCAAACCTGGTGGGAACATCCGGGTGCCAAGGTCCAGTCGAGGTTGTTCGATATGTTTGACGGGGCGCAGCCAGGCTTGGGGCCGTTTGGGCCAGTGTCGCGGTCTCCTGACGGAAAGTTGTGGTTCGCCAGCGGCATAGTGTTGCAGACCATCGATCCGGATCATCTGGCATCAAATTCCGTGTTGCCTCCGGTGCATGTTGAGGGAATTGTAGCCGACCATCGAAATTACGCAGTGCAAGACGGTCTTCGCCTACCCGCGCTTACACGAGATGTCGAAGTTGATTACACGGCGTTAAGTTTTATGGCGCCTCAAAAGGTACGTTTTCGCTACAAACTGGAAGGGCGCGATACGGACTGGCAAGATCCAGGAATCCGCCGCCAGGCCTTTTACACCGATCTTCGTCCAGGCAAATACAGGTTCCGGGTGATTGCCTGCAACAACGACGGTCTCTGGAATGAAGAAGGAGCAAGACTAGACTTCACCGTTGCAGCAGCCTGGTATCAGACGAATTGGTTTCGCGCCACCTGCGCAGCTTCTTTTCTTCTGTTTCTGTGGGCGCTCTTTCGCTTCCGGACCCATCAACTCGCAAGACAGTTCAATACGACGACGGAGACACGCGTCGCCGAGAGGACGCGCATTGCGCGCGACCTCCACGACACGCTACTGCAAAGTCTGCATGGGCTCATGTTTCGATTTCAGGCGGCACGGAATATGCTGCCTCGGCGACCAGAAGAAGCCATGCATGCCCTCGATGGCGCGATTACGCGGACTGAACAAGCAATCGCAGAAAGCCGGGATGCGATCAAGGATTTGCGTTCTGAGTCCTCTGTGCAGGCCGATCTGGCCGAGCTATTATCGGCAATCGGCCACGAATTAGCGGCCTCGTCCGATACGAATAGCGATCCGCCGAACTTCACCGTAACGGTAGAGGGTGAGCGGCATAGCACATCCCCGATTGTCCAGGAAGAGGTATGCCAGATTGCTCGTGAGGTGCTACGCAATGCTTTTCGGCACGCAAGAGCACATCAAATCGAAGCGGAGATTCGCTATGATCGTAGCGGGTTACGCTTGCGTTTCCGCGATGATGGTACCGGAATTGATCCGAAGATTCTGAAAGAAGGTGGACGTCCCGGACACTGGGGGCTGCCTGGCATTCGTGAACGGGCGAAACGCATCCGCGCACGCTTGGACTTCTGGAGCGAAACCGGAGCGGGCACCGAAATTCAGTTGATTGTTCCAGCCGTGGTAGCTTACGAAATACCACGTACTGGCCCTCTAACCGGACTGTTACGCAGGGTGAGAAAACTGTGAGTAGCAACCATGAGTTAATTCGAGTGCTTACGGTTGACGACCATGCGCTTCTCCGTGAGGGGATCGCAGCTCTGGTTAACGCGGAAGCTGACATGAAGCTGGTCGCAGAAGCATCCGACGGCGAGCAAGCTATCGAAAAGTTCCGCCTGCACCAACCGGATGTGACATTAATGGATCTCCAGATGCCCGGCATGGATGGCATCGAAGCGATCGGTCGCATTCAGGACGAATTCGCTGGCGCACGAATTATCGTCCTAACTACGTATACTGGCGACGTTCAAGTGTTGCGCGCCCTCAAAGCAGGTGCGCAAGGTTACATCTTGAAGGGCCACGTGCATCGGGAGCTCCTCAGCGCCATCCGTGCCGTGCACGCCGGCCACAAACAAATTCCTCCCGAGATCGCCGCCGAATTGGCGGAACATGCGACCGATGACGACTTGAGTCCACGCGAAGTGGACGTATTGCGGCTGATTGCGGCCGGAAATGCCAACAAACTGATCGCCGATCAACTTTCGATTGGGGAAGCGACCGTCAAGCGCCACGTCACAAATATTCTTTCCAAGCTGGGCGCGAATGACCGCACGCACGCCGTGACAATTGGTTTAAAACGCGGAATTATCGACTTACGAAGCAAATGAAAAGCCTTGCCCACTCCTACTTTTGGCGCATTGGCGGTTCCTACCATTAGGCGATTTGGCCTTGTCGCAAATCGCTTACCCTTGACGTGGATTATTTGTGCAACGCCTATTTTCCACGTTCGCGAACGGTTGGCCCGGAGCCGGCCTCCTGCTCCTGCGCGTACTGACCGACTTGGTCCTACTCTACTCTCTGATCCCGCGAATTATCGATAGACCAGCGTTTGGAGTCATCGTTCCGCAAATGATTGCTGTTCTCGCGGGGACATTTCTTCTCGTAGGCTTGTGGACTCCCGTTGTTGGAACACTCATTGCCATCGTCGAGGTATGGATCATATTCGTGGTCGCAGGTGACCCTACTGTTCCCCTCATGTTAGCAACGATTGGGGCAGCATTGGCGATGATCGGGCCTGGAGCCTGGTCTATCGACGCCCGACTCTTCGGCAGGAAGCACATCGAGGGCAGGCAATACTAGACGTTATGCTCCGCGCCAAAAGTTGTAGCGTCCTGTTTCACTAAATGCTGAGCGCACATGTCGACGATCTGGCGTTGCGCGGCGGGCGAACTAAGATCCATACTGGCCGCATTGAGGGGGATGACTCATGGTCGGACAGGCGATTTCTTTCCCGAACTATCCGAGAGTGGCGCGGTCGCACCGTGGCGGTCGCGATCGACTTTGGGATCAATCGCGAAAGAAAACATTAGAGGCAAAGCCCGCACAGTTAAGGAGCGAGATTCCTGGCGAACGACATTCTGAGTTTGAAGGGATCGTCGGAACCAGCGTGAGACTGCGGGAGGTCTTGGATCTGGTCCAGACCGTCGCTCCCATCGACTCAACCGTCCTTATCCAAGGGGAGACAGGGACCGGAAAGGAACTGATTGCGCGCGCAATTCACAATCTCAGTCCACGGCGTGACCGCCCTTTCGTAAAGTTCAACTGCGCCGCAATTCCACTCGGCCTTCTGGAGAGCGAACTCTTCGGTCACGAGAGAGGAGCGTTCACCGGCGCCGTTGCCCGAAAAGTGGGTCGCTTCGAACTAGCAGACAAAGGCACACTTTTTCTGGATGAAATCGGCGATATCCCGCTCGAACTCCAGGCTAAGCTTCTCCGAGTGTTGCAAGAACGGGAGTTTGAACGACTGGGCAGCAATCAGACCCAACAGGTTAATGTCCGCGTGGTCGCGGCAACTCATTGCGACCTGAAACAGATGGTGCAGGAAAAACACTTTCGCAGCGATCTCTACTTTCGGCTGAACGTCTTTCCCATCGCAGTTCCCCCACTGCGCGAACGCCGCCAGGATATACCGTCCTTGGTCACCGTGTTCGCCGAGAACTGCGTGCATCGCATGAATCGTCAAGTCGAGACAATTCCTCCTGAGACAATGAGAGTTCTCACGGAGTATGACTGGCCCGGCAATGTCCGCGAACTGCAGAATTTCATCGAGCGGGCAGTCATCTTGTCGCCAGGTTCCGAACTTCGTGCGCCTCTGGAGGATCTCGATTGGTCGAAACAAGTCGCTCTGCCCCAGGCCGGGACGCTGGCGGAGGCCGAGTGTGGGCACATTCTGAAAGCTCTTAAGGAAACCGGCTGGGTAGTGGGAGGCCCCAGAGGGGCAGCGAGAAAGCTGGGACTTAAGCGAACGACTCTCATCGGGAAGATGCGGAAAATGGGAATCTTGCGTTCCACAGAAGCAGTTCTTTCGCCCGTAACCCAGAATCTCGTGCAACAAGGTAGCACCACTCGCATGGGGAAGAGTTATGAACTGCCCGCAAACAATTCCGACATTCGATGAGGACGATGTCCCTCCCAACCTCCGGCCATTCATCGATGCTTTGCTGAATGAAAACTGCGTTGGCAATCCAGATAGCGTGCCGCCTATTTGCCGACAAGATGTGGATGAGCAGAGTAGAAAGGTCAAGGATGGCGGGAGCGACGGGACTCCAACCCGCGGCCTCCTGCGTGACAGGCAGGCGTTCTAACCAACTGAACTACGCCCCCGCATGCAATGTCATCTGGTTCCCTCTGCCTCCTTTTGCTTCCCTCGTGTTCCATCTGGCCGTGCCGTGACAGGGCAACAACGACGTGTAACTTATTGGATTTCAACGGTACTGACAGACCGTTCTTGATCCTCTAAGGAATTCTTTGACCCAGCTAATCGGACCCAGATCGGACCCAGATTGGAGAGCATCCCGTATTCCGGCTATCGCTGAGGTTGTTCATATGCGCCGCAGTCAACTCAAATCCTTTCATGATCTCCTTTGCCCGGTTCGCTCGCCGATGTCGCCAAAAGACTAAGAAAATCGTGCTACATGAGAAAGCCGCGGGTCGTTGCAATGTTCACGGCATGCGTTCGGTCAGACGCTCCCAGTTTCAGCAGAATATTCTTCATATGCGCCTTCACAGTTGCCTCCGAAATGGAAAGGTGCGAAGCGATTATCTTGTTGGACGTGCCGCGCGCTACTTCTCGAAGTACTTCGATTTCGCGCTCGCTGAGATCATCTTCTGCATAATGGTCAACCAGTTCAGCGGCGATTTTCTGCGGTATATATTTCCGTCCGAGATGGACCGCGCGGATCGCTTCCAGCAATTCCGTCCGGATCATGTCTTTCAGGATGTATCCAGTCGCGCCGGCCTTCAGCGCGCGTCGTGCCAGGACATCTCCTTCGTAAGTGGTCAGCACGATAATCCGGGCCTGCGGATGTTCCTGCCGGATGGCGGCGATGGCTGCGATACCGTTTACGTCCGGCATTTGCAAATCCATCAGAGTGACATCCGGTCGTTTGCTGCGGAACACTTCGATGGCCTCACGCCCGTTCGAAGCCTCCCCGACAACGACCATGTCCTTCTCACCTTGAATGATTGAGGCGATGCCTTCGCGCAGGATGGGATGATCGTCGACGGTAAGTATTTTGATTTGTCGTGCGGTCGCCATTGCTCGATCCTTAGAATTTCGAAGGGGCCATGTTAACTGCCTTTTGTTTCCTCTCGCGGATAGGCAATCGCAGCTGGGATCACCAGTTCCACTTCCGTACCCGCGGCTTCGCGGCTCCAGATGTTTAGTTCTGCCCGGATTGCACGGGCACGTTCGCGCATGCCGGTCAAACCCCAATGATCAGGGTGACCGTTGGCCACTACCGCTTTATCGATTCCCACTCCATCATCCCGGACTCTTATACGAAGTGCGGACGATTCGTATGTGATTTCAGTTTCTATCTTAGAAGCTGACGCATGCCGAAAAGCATTTGTTAGCGCCTCTCCTGCAATTCTGTACGCTTCATCCTGCACTGTGGACTCAAGAATCTTCGGTTCTCCAACGATTACGAGGGTGAAAGCGGCGGTGTGATCCTTCGAAAGTTCTTCCCCATGTTTGGTCAAACGATCAGCAAGATCATTTTCATCCGTTGTCCGTCGGCGAAGGTTGCGAACGCGTTGACGTGCTTCGCGTAGAACTCCATCGGCACGGTCGAGGACATCATCCATCATTTTTCGGAGCGGATCCTGAGCAGGCATGTTCTTGACTACACCCTGCACTCGCAACGTGATTCCCTGGAACCCTTGCAAAAGAGTATCGTGCAATTCGCGCGCAATTCGCTCCCGTTCTTCCATTTGCGCCATCAGCCGGCTCTGAACAGTCGCTGTCGCCTGCTTCAGCCGCAACAGATAGAAAAGCGAGAGGAGCGTCCCGGTCGTAATTAGCATCAGGATCTTAAACCAAAGCGTTTGATAGAACGCAGGCGGAATGAAGAAGCTGAGAGTGTCTCCGCTTGTGTTCCACACGCCATCGTTATTGCACGCCATCACCCGAAATTCGTAATTACCTGGGGGAAGGTTTGTGTACGTGGCTTCCCGAAAGGAAACAGGCGAGCTCCAGTCTGGATCGTATGGTTGTAGCTTGTAGCGAAAACGAACCTTCCGTGGTGAAGCAAAGCTCAACGCCGTGAAGGCGATGTGAATGCTGCGTACTTTCACGGGCAAAGAAACGTGACCAGCACTTCCGATTTCCCGGCCATCTGCGGTGATTCCTTCGATGTGAACCGGTGGTGGTAAGGAGTTTTGATTCAGACTACTGGGATCCAGAATACTGAGCTGCCCCGCCGCCACGAACAAAATGCGGCCCTCGGTCGTCATTGCCGCCCGAGGTGTATACCATCCAGAGGTCGAAGCGAGGCCAACGCCATCTGTATTGTCTAAATAATGTGCGATCGCAATAGTGTGGGACGGCTGTGCGATCCAAGACGAAAGCTCGCTATCAGCGAAGGCCACCAGGCCGCATTCGGTATATAGCCAGACATTGTGATTCCCATCGTGTCGCATCCAATGGACCGCGTCGCACGGCAGGCCGTTCTTGTGGCTCAAAACCGATATTTTCCCGTTCCTTAGATGAGCCAATCCGACTCGCGTACTGACCCAGACTCCACCATCCTTATCCACTTGAGGATCCCGAAGGTTACCTTCACCCAGCCCGTCGGCGGTACCATATTGTTCTAAAAACTTTCCGCTCTTGAAAAACGCCAAATCCCCCGTACGGGATGTTAGCCAGAGACCATTGCGTCCGGGATCGTAGGCGAGTGCTATTCCGAATTTTCCCAGGACCTTGCGGTCGAAGGTCTCGATCAATGTTCCTTTTGAGTCCAAATGCAGCAACCCGAACTCGCGGCTCGCAATCCACAGATCGCCGCGATTGTCTTGCGCAACACCGAATACGTCTTCGCCAATTGCGACTCGAAGACGGGAGACCCTATCTCCGTCCAGCCATACCAAGCCTCTCGGATCGCCAGTCGCCACAAGCATGCGTCCCGTGGCGCTCTCAAAAAGGCTTCCCATGTTGTTGTCGGGAAACTTGAGGTTCGACTTGGTCGCCAGGTCATGGTCAAGCCTATATAGCCCACTGCTTGTTCCCACCCATCGCACGCCCTGAGGGGTAGTAACAACGGAACTGACAAGATCCTCCGGAAGTCCCTGCTTGCTTGTTATGGTCGACACAGCGGGCTTGGTAAATTTATCCAGGCCGCTGTCTGTTCCTACCCACACGTTTTTTTCCCGGTCTTGGAAAATACAGCGGACTTGATTAGAGGACAGCCCATCGAGAGTGGTGAAATGATCGACACGCCCTTCGTGGAGATGAATAATCCCTTTCGTCGTCGCAAACCACAGATCGCCCTCTCTATCCCTTAACACCTCATCAGCTTGGATAATCGAAATCGGATATCGGCTGACTTTTCCGTCCGCTGTGATCGTCTTCAAGTCGTTGCCGGCAGAAAAAACCAGTTTGCCGCTGGCATCTTCCTCGATCGCATTGTCCAAAGTTAAGTTGGGCGGCATCGATGCAAGTCTCTCAGGCGGGCCGGGACGGATTTTCCATATACCTGTGGAAGTAAGGGCCAACAGTCGATCTTTTCTGTCCTCATGTAAACCCATTACCTCCTGGCCAAGGAAACTGTCTGTTGGATAGCATTCGCTTTGACCACGATAGAAACGACACAGTTTAGGACTCTGCAGTTGACCTGCACCACTGGCCCAGACCCCCCCATCCTTATCCTCGATGAGGCCGCCGACTACCCATGTACCATCGAGTTGATGGTATCTACGAAACTCGCCGTTGGCCGTGAGTTCCGCTAATCCGATGCCTCCGATCCAGAGGCTGCCGTCCCTTGTTGCCAGTAATCGAAAAAACGGTTTGGATGGAAGGTCATCACTACTTGAGGATTTCGACTCTGAGAAGCGCACGCCGTCGAACTGAAGAAGACCGCCACCCTCGGACGCCAACCAGAGATACCCATCGGGGGTCTGTGCTATTGCCTGAATGCCGCCCTTAAAGAAACCCTCTTGCGACGTCCACGAAGCATGCAGGTACTGCGAAACTTCGAGAGTGTGCTGTTGACCAAACAAGGCCGACGGCCCAAGCAGGAATAAGAATATTGATCCTACCCACAGGCGAAGCATCTGCCATGAGTAAAACGGGAAAGCGGCGCGAGTCGGCACACCTACCTTAGGAAAAACATCGACCGCGAGGATTTTGATTTGTTGAGTAACCGCCATTCTTTAATCCTCTGGACTTCGAATGCGCAATGCCGTTAACTGGCTTTTGTTTCTTCCCGCGGGTAGGCGATCGAAGCTGAGATTACCAGTTCCACTTCCGTTCCTGCTTCCTCGCGGCTCCATATGTTCAATTCGGCCCGAACCGCACCGGCCCGTTCGCGCATGCCGGTCAGACCGACCCAATGGCCAGGGTGACCGTCGGAGAGCGCGGTTTGATCGATTCCCACTCCATTGTCTCGAACTTTTATGCGAAGTGACGAAGGACTGTAGGCGGTTCTCATGTGTAGAGATTGAAAGTGTACGTCGTAGGGCGCGGTTTGCTGTTAGCCAAAAGTATAGTCACAGAATTGCTCTTTCGGATTAGCGAGCGCAAGCTGCAACTGTTACCTTCTCGATGTGCAGAGACTGTTTTCGATGTTTCCCACGGGTAGTGCTGGTATTGCGCTGGTCGTTTTGCGGTCCGTCGTGGCGGTCACAGTTCTCGCTAATGCGACGATATGTGGGCCCACGGGCTTCAGTCTCATCGTTGGCGCAATTGCAGCATTGGCGGGACTGTTCTTGCTTCTGGGTTTATTGACGCCCTACTGCGCAGCCGCGGCTTGCTTGGTGGAGTTGGCGCTTCTAGTCACCGGGCAGTCCTCAAACAGATTTCAACTTGCTATTTCGGCGTTAACAGCCGTCGCCACCGTCGTATTGGGGCCCGGAGCCTATTCGGTAGACTCTCGATTGTTTGGACGACGATTGATCAAGATACCGCCAGGGCGAAATTCACAGAAGGGCAGTTGAAGTCAGAGGCGGCAACTCCTTCAGTCCTTCCAAAGGTTGCATTTGAAACCTCGACAAAAGAGGTACAGGAAAGGCCGTCTTTCGAAGGTTTGCGAATTTGTTCGACCCAAATATCTTCGTAGTGTTCGCGATTGGTCTCAACAAAGACCGAGCCCTAACGGTCTTTGAATGCGATTCACAGGAAAGGTTGTGCATCTTGCCCGCAACGATTCCGATGAAACAAAGGTCTCGTCAAACGAATCGTCGACGGGCTTTAGAAAAGAGGCAAAAGGAAGTGAAGAGCTAAGGAAGTTCGTCACACGAAATAGAAAGTCTAAATCAGAAAAAAGGAGCATTTTCATGACTAATCAGCGCAAACCAACCATCGTGTTCTGCCACGGCATTTGGGCCGATGGCTCGTGCTTCAGCAAGGTCATCCCCGCATTACAGGCGGATGGCCATGAGGTGATCGCAGTTCAATATAGTCTGGAATCGTTTGAAGAGGACGTGGCTATGGTTAAGCGGACGCTCAACCGCGTTGGCAGCCCCGTTCTCCTCGTCGGGCACTCCTACGGCGGCGCTACCATCACGGCCGCGGGCGTCGATGAGCGCGTGGCCGGCCTGGTCTACATTGCAGCAGTCGCCCCGGATGTCGGCGAGACGGTACAGGACCAACTCAACAAGTATCCGTCGGATATCTTTTCTCGCGTGGAGGTCGTGGACGGGTACGCTTGGATGCTTCCGAACGGGACTGAGTTTTTCTGCGGAGACCTTTCCGAGCAAGAGCAGAAGCTCGTCTGGGCCACCCATTTTCCGCCTGTCGCCGACCTGTTCCAGGAACAAAAAATCCAGAGCACCCCATGGAAGTCGAAGCCAAGTTGGTACATTTTGTGCCTGCAAGACCATACCGTTCATCCCGATCTCCAACGGTGGGTCTCGAAACGCATGGGAGCAACCGTGGTTGAGGTGGAAAGCAGCCACGTTCCCATGCTCTCTAAGCCTGATCTGGTCATCGATGTGATTCGGAAGGCGGCAACGGCAGTCATGGAGAAGACCGAAGGCCGAAAGCGATCAGTCGCCTGAGAAGACTACCAACAGCGCTGCCCGAGGCCGGCTCGGGCAGCTTACATCCTCAGAGAAACGTGGTCATTAACTCTGCTGGAAGTCCAGCCGCCCGCGGACAACAGGAGGAAACAATAATGAAAATCGCAGAAACTTTACTCGCAGGAGCCGTCGGAATCGTTATGGTGCTTTCTGGTCCCAGCCACGCACAATCGCAGCCACCTGTGAAGAACATCGTGCTCGTTCACGGGGCATTTGCAGATGGTACCTGCTGGAGCAAAGTTATTCCCATCCTTGAAGCGCGCGGCTTTCACGTTGTCGCCGTTCAAAACCCGCTGACTTCCCTCGCGGACGACGTAAACGCAACCCGTCGGATTATCGCCATGCAGGATGGCCCGGTCATCCTCGTTGGTCATTCCTGGGCAGGTGTTGTGATCAGCGAGGCTGGAGATGATCCCAAGGTAGCTGGACTCGTTTATGTGGCTGCTTTCGTTCCTGATGTTGGGATGTCGGCCAACGATACAAGCCGTCCTTTCGGTCCCACCCCCGCACAGAAGGCTATTCAGGTTGATTCTCAGCATTTCGCATGGATGTCCGAAGAAGGAATACTCAACAGCTTCGCCGATGGTCTGCCGATGGCAGAGCGTCGGCTCGTCCTCGCGGTTCAAGGACAAATCTACGGTCCGATGCTCGATGAAAAACTCACTCGTGCTGCCTGGAAATCAAGACCGAGCCAACTGGTTTTCGGGTTACCTGCCTAGTCGATGTAAGAGTTTCGCCGTCAGTCACGATTCAATCGGTGAAAGAAAAATGGTTGCGATAGCGCAACGAATCCTGCCTCGTGAGACGACAAACACCACGACGACTCGGGCGTGGTCGTGCGCACCCAATGCAAGCCGATAGTCAATGAAGTTGCGATCGGTAATTAGAAAATGTCGTCTTCTGCACGGGCAGTGAGAATGAAATTGGTAGAAAACGATACTGGGACACGCGCGAATGGCGTGTGGATTCCGAACTATCTCTGGTCTGGAATGGAATCGAACTCTTCTGGCCCAACGCTATACAGTCTTTCCACCATTGCTGCGTGAGTCTTCGCTTCGCCCCCAAACACAATGCGCCCTCGAACGCCGAAGCAAAGGCCACCGAATGCGAGGAAATTAGTTCCGGTGTAGTGTTCACGCCAACAGGACAACCGACGTGTTCTCGTCTGCAAATGAACTCGCGGAAAAGCTACGCGCGGCACGATACATCATCGATCCCGTAACGCTGTCGGTCGTGTATCTCGCCACCCGCATGCAGAAGCCACTCCTGATTGAGGGCCCCCCGGGATGCGGCAAAACCGAACTTGCGTACGCCGTCGCCGAGGCCGCGAGTACTGCGGTGGAGCGGCTCCAGTGCTACGTGGGAATAACTGAAGACAAGGCGATTGGCAAATTCGACGAGGCGCTGCAGAAGCTGTTCCTTGAAACTCAGGGTGAACAACTCGAGAAGAACTGGGGCGAGGTACGGCGGCGATTACATACGCTCGATTTCTTTGCCGAAGGACCACTGCTCCGGGCCCTGCGTTACGAAAATCGTCCGTGCGTCCTCCTCATCGATGAACTCGACAAAGTTGATCAGGGCTTTGAGGCATTGCTGCTAGAAATTCTCAGTGCATGGCAGGTCACAGTTCCGAAACTCGGAACGATAGCAGCAACCACGGTACCGTTCGTCGTGCTTAGCTCCAATGAGGAACGTCGACTTGGCGATCCTCTGCGACGACGATGTTTCTACCTGCGCTTCGAATACCCCACGGTCGAGCGGGAAACCGAGATCCTGAGTGTCCGCAGCGGAAGCGACAGTCCGCGACTGCGGGGCCAACTCGCCGGATTGGCGCATGCGCTGCGCGGCTGGAACATGGAAAAACCTCCGTCGATCGCGGAAATGCTGGACTTGGCGCGAGCTCTCGAAATCCTGGGCACGGAAGAGATTTCCCACGAGCAGCGGGACTTGCTGCTTCCGCTGTTGGCCAAGACTGAGGCGGATCGTAAACGGTTACTGTTGCGTTCTGGCTTTGAGGGACTGGTCGCGGATTCGAAGCGATATCGCGATGAGCTAATGTCTCGGGTCGGGCTAGTCAAAGTTGGGCCGGGCAGAGTGAACGTTCCAGATGCGGAGGCTGTGGCTTGAGACGCGCGGGACTGAGTTGCGTTCTCCTGGCCTTGTTGCAGGTTGCAGCCGCACAGCCGGCGACTGGAACGCGCAACGTGCGCGGCCTTTCGACACGCTGGACCGACTATTACGCAAGGGTATATCGAGTTCCCGTAGATCTGGTCGATGCAATTATCGACGAAGAGTCAGGCTGGAATCCGGATGCAGTCTCCAAGAGTGGTGCCGTGGGCCTGATGCAGCTTATGCCACAGACCGCCGTGCGTTTTGGCGTTCGAAATCGTTTTCGGCTAGACGAAAACATCCGTGGCGGCGTGGCTTATCTGGCTTGGCTAAACCAGGAGTTCCAGGGGGATCTCAGGCTGGTTACAGCCGCTTACTACGTCGGCGAAAATCCAATCCTTCGGCGAAGGCTTGAATATTCTTCCGCCGACGTGCAGGGATATGTGAACCGGGTGGCTAGGAGGTACCGGACCCGGCGAAGACGGAAGGGCAAAGTTCGAGTTGGTGGAGCGAAGTGTGGAAGAGGTGAAAGATGAGCATCCCTAAAACGGCATTGGTGTTGTGCTGGTTGTTGTCGGCGACCGTGGTTTCTAATGCGCAGATGCCAAACGTGAGTCCGCAGGTGCGCACAAGAGCCACAGCAGATGGGAAGGTCACAGTCGTAGAAATCGCGGCGCATTTTGTAACGGCAATCCGACTGCCGGAAACCGTGAATTCAGTCGCTGTCGGTGATCCTGCACTATTTCAAGTCGAGCATTCAGAGCGCGAACCGGAACTCGTGCTGGTGAAGGCTCTCACCGAACGAAGCGCCGAAACCAACTTGCTTATCTCAGGCGTCCACGGACGGCAATTCAGTTTGCTTCTGGTCAGCCGTGGGACGGGGACGGTTCCCGCCAAGGTGGATTTCCTTGTACAGTACAAGTCAGGCGGCAGTTTTCTGGTCGAGCCAGAAGTCGTTCCCTTCCCGTTGGTTGGGCAGACCACTCCCCTAGTGAAAGAGCAACCCATCGCGAGTGGCTCGGCGGCGAACGGCGCAGACCGACTGCTGACATTCATCCCAACCGAGTTCGCAACGAACGCCTCGAGTGGACCGAACTCGCCGTCAGAGCCGATAACAAACCAATCAGCACCGAAATCGCTCGATAGTTTGTTACGGCGTCAGCAAGAAGCCCAACTCCCCGTTCTCTATGGAGAACGAATGGAAGGAGAGAACGTCAAAGGGGATCGCCTGCGGGCAGGCATCAGCGAAGTAATCGACGGCGGCCAGGAGGTGATTGTGCTGTTCTCAGTCGTAAACACGAGCAAGCACGCGATATTACTCATGCCGCCACAGGTTCAGTTAGGCGGCAAGAACAAGACGGGAAAGATCGTTAAGCATGATCGCTGGTCTGCGGCAGAACAGTTAGCTGTGGCCGATTTCCGGCTGAGTCGTCGCCGTGTGGGAACCGGGGAGCGGGCGGACGGCGTAGTGGTGTTCGAGCGCCCGCCATACAAACAATCAAACGAGACACTGTTCCTGCAGATGGCAGAGTCAGGCGCGGTCGATCGCCCGGCTCTTGCCCCAATCGGCTTTGGAGTCAGTTCACTTCGGCAGGAGGGAGATCATGGAACGCCAAGAGCAGCAAACTAAGCAGATCCAAGAGCCCACGGCCAGCGAAGATCAGACGCAAGCCACAACTGCAGAAGCAGACCACGAGGAACCCGTAACGCCGACTCCCCTGCAGCGATTCCGTGCTCTCCTGGACAGCGCCCAGAGGAGTCAGAACCCCGTCGCCAGTCGCCGCGAGCTAGGCCGCGACAAGAGCAAGTCACTGTTCGTGCTTGTGGGAGCAAGTGTTGCATTGCTCCTGCTCTTTTTCGGGGTGTTCTCGAGTCCGAAAAACCGTGGCCCACTGCCGGGCGAGTCCGCGCGTGGTCCTAGCCTCGGACGCAAGGTCGTTCCTGGTCAGGAACAGAATGATCCTACGAAGACCGTAACGCCCCTGCTCAACGCGGACGTGAATCGGGGAGATATCGGCTCCGGCTCGCAAGTCACACCAGAAGAAGTGGGCGGAACCTCGCCGCGGTATAACGGAACACGAAAATTGCCAGGTGGAAACGGCGCTGCGCTGGAAAAGCCTTCAGCGGGCAGAGCACGAGGTTCAGGAGAATATGCCCTCAAGGACGTGGATTTCTCAGATCCCGAAGTTGCACAGGCAGCCGCGGTTCCCAATCCACCTGCACAGCACTTCGGCGCGCCAGATTCCGACCTGAAGAAGCCCTCGATTGTGTTTGTGCGCTCTGCGCAGAGCGCAACGCCGGCCCTTCAAAGTCCCCGCAATGAAGACAACACGTTGGCAGAACTTCTGCCAGCCGGCACGAGATTGGTGGCGCGTCTCGAAGCCCCGGTTAGCTCGGCAGTCCCAGCCCCCGTGATCGCCGTGGTCGAGTACAACTATGAGCACAATGGTGAGATCGTGTTGCCTGCGGGTGCACGGGTGTTTGGCAAACTCTCCCACGTCACCCCGTCTGGAATTGTGGGTTTTCAGTTTGATCGAGTCGAAACGCCTGATGGGATGGTGGAGAAGATCGATGCTACGGCGATGGATCTCAAGTTCGGGCCGCTGAAGGGCGACGTCTCCGGAAGAAACAGGGGAAAGAATTTCTTGGTTCGTTCGGTGACCGGCCTTGGGACTGTAGCCGCATACATTGTCGGGGGGCAGGGTGTGACCGGATTCAATGGCCCGATTTCAGAGAGTTCGTTGCTGCGAGAGCGACTCGCGGACAACATTGGGATGGCGGGGCAGGATGAGATAAATACACTGGCGGTGAACCAGAGCATTGTGGTCACGGTGCCCGGCAATACTCGCTTTTACATCGTGGTTGAAAAAGGGAGTCTAGATCAACAAGTTGGAAAGCCAGGAGTGCGGCCGGCTGACGCTAGCGGCGCAAGCCTCACCGGGGGCAAGGTCCCCAGCCTTGAGGAACTACGAGAACTGATGCAGCTCAAGAATGAGCTCAACCAGATGTACTTGCAGACCAGTGCGGAACAGACAACGGCGCAGCAATGAGCAGTGGATCGGCCATGGAACCTAATTGGAAACCGTTGGAGAATAGACTGGGCGCCCCACGGTGCGCGGGGTTCATGTTCATGGGCCGCATGAATGGCATCAATCTCTACAAACACGGAATCAGTCGCAGTTATCTGCGCCTGGATGATGATGGAAACTGCTACGCTGCGGGCAAGCCGGGATTTTACCTCCCGGCAGACTTCGAGCAGGAACTCTCGAAATTGGAGAAGCTATTGAAAAGCTTGGGAGCGACTCTCGAGACGTCTTACGACGAGAGTTTCATGGCCCAAAAGCGGGAAGCTCTGCGCCAACACGGGGTTTCCTTGCTGACGATTCAGGTCGAACCAGACGAAGTGACAATCCACTGAACCTCCCCACCCGCTTTTGCCTGACCCGTAGCTGCTAGGATCTGGCATCCGGCACAAAAATGGGCTAAAGTAAGCCATTGTAAGGATGGCTACGTTTATGCCTCCCTGGCCAGAGTGGCAGTTTGAATACATGGGGTCGCGGTTCTTGGGTAGGCTCTTAGGCCTGTGGTCAAGACTGTGGGTTTCCCTGGTCAGGAAGCTGTTTCAGTTGTTGACAAAGACAGCCAGAAATCGACGCGACTCTTCATCCTGCAACTCGAACGGCTACAGTTCCCTCGACGACACTCGACCGTCGGAGACCGAGTTTTCCTTCGCTAGAAAGCTTTCCGGGATGGCGATCTCCACCGTGTTGACACTCGGAGTGTGGCGAATAATCACCCTGAAGGCAGTCTGGGTCGCCGCTGGTGAGAGTGGCGATCGGATTCTAGCGGCCATCCTCATGTTTGTAAGCGCCTCATGGGTAATCTCGTTGGTCTGGATCTGTTTCTCGAAGTCAAGACGAACGGAGATCACTGCTACTACTACTCGCCCGCAGCGCAAACCCAGATACACGAGATCAACTCGCGCAAGAGCGAGTTGATCGCTCCATCACCTGCCACGCAGACTCCAGTTTTCCGAACGTGATCTCTACCGAAGCATCCTTGGTGTGTCAGCAGCCGGCGCTGACTCAATCACAGTTGCTTCACCCCACTTCTTCTCTTCCTGAATTCGAGTGTCTCCCGAGGATTTGTTAGCAGTCGTTTGACAGAAATTTCTTTTGGCCCTACTTTCCGGCGCATCGATCGTTCCTTAAATCGGTTTTCGAGCGATTCAGGAACGGCGAGCAGACAAGGAGGGCATAGTTCGATGAAACTCCAAGCCAGTGCGAGGGGAAGGACGCTGCTTGCGTTGGTCGCTCTTGCGCTCATCACAATTGGGCAGTTTATGTGGGCGCAGAACCTGGGTTCTGCTCCGGCCTCAAACGTAGCAGTTCAAGGGCAAACGGGTGCGCAACCAGAAGGTGCGTTCCTGAACTTTATCAATTGGGTCGGTAACGTGATCGCTCCAGTTGGAGCCGGTGGTGCGGTCTTAGGCGCCGTCGTTTCCTGGCTGACCGGACGGGGCTTCGGTCGCTGGCTATTCGCTGCCGCAGCTCTGCTGGCAATCTCCGGTGTCACGCGACTCATCGAGTTCTGGATCACGAACGGAACAGGTGGGGTGGCATAACCAAGCACGACCAACTCGCAAGTTTGACGCGCAGGCAGCCCGAAAGACCGGATCAAGGTGGGCAACGGCTGCCTGCAGAATTTCAACGAAATCGCACGTTCAAGGCTTAGGCATATGCCGACACCGCAATTGCTCAACGACGTCATCTCGCTCTTGCTCTTGCTAGCGCCGTCCGCGGCCATGGTTTCACTGGTGCTGGCTGGAGTGACCCTGCGACGCGAGGGAGGGACGGTATTCGCCATCGGTGGCGGCTTCACGAAGTGGATGTTCTGGGCGGTGGTGTTTCTCACGCTGCAGCCGCTGCTGACCTGGTTCTCTTCGTTCGGAATCAATATGCCTCTACCAGGCGGCGGAATTAGCACCCCTTGGCTAGCAAGCATTCAGTCGGACGTGGCATCCTTTGTCACTAACTTCGTCGTAGGGCGGATCGTGCCGACGATTGCCGCATTCTTCGTACTGCGCGCAACTCTTGACACGGCGTCCGGGGAACACCCGCTGCCGTCGATTATCGCCGCGATGTTTTTGCTGGGCACGCAGACAACTTTCAACCTGATCCAGAGCTACAACACCCAAACTAAGTTCGCGACAGCAGACGTACTGGACAGCCTGTGGAATCACCTGGCCGGAACGATCATGCCGATCGCAGCAGTCCTGGCTCTGGTGGGCGCGATCTTGAACTTCGCGACGCGCAAACCGTTCATGCGCTTGGTGGCGGTCGCTCTCGCCCTGCTGTGTGTCTCGGGAATCTGGAAGCTGGTCGTGGCGATGGTGTCGTAGGGGAAGAAGATGAACTTCTCTCAAATGTCGTTCGACAACGGGATCTTGCATCTCGCGAACTGGGTCGGAAACGTCATCATGCCGACGATCGCCGCTGTGTTCATCATCATAGCGATCATTCAGTTTTCAAAAGGGCAGGAGTTCTCGCACAGCATGTATGGAGCCTTGGCGTGTTTGATGGTCTCGGGCCTCACTCGCGCGTTCGAAAAGTTCGCCTCCCAGGCGGCGTGGAATAACCCGGACGTCTACTGGATGGCCCTGACGACGTTGATCAACTGGGTAGGAAACGTGATCTTGCCGGTGTACGCAGCGGCCCAAGTGGCTTTAGGAGCATTGCGGATCGGAATGTTCTCGTACATCCATCCCACTAGTAGTTGGATGCGCCATTTCCTTGCGGCTGGGCTCTGCCTGATGGTGTCAGGGTTTCTTCGTCTGGCCGAGTTCTTCGTGATCCACGGCACTGCCGGAGTGAGGTAGAGGGAGAAGTGGCCAATGGCTTTAGATGTCACGCCAGTCTATCGAAATCTCCGGACGCGGGTGACGTTTGCCGGGCTCGAGGCAGAGGACCTGTTCGCGATCCTGTCAGTAGCCGTGGTCATGAACATCTTTGGGAGATTCTTGAATCGGGAGATGTTCGGGTTACCCATGAATATGGTGCTGCAGTACATCGTTCCGATTATGAGCGTGCCAGCTCTGATGCTGTTCAAGTACGGCAAACAGCGAGGGTATCTCCTGGATTGGGTGATGTTCCACACAAAACCGCACGTCTATTCGGCGCTTGAGCGGGACCGGGAACTGACGCGCGAGTACATCAAGGACTGAGGGAAACGAAGATGCCGCTTACGGTCCAGGAGCACAACAAGTCGCTCGGTCAACCGCCGCTATGTGAGCAACTGAAAGTGCGAGACATCATCGACGACCTGTTCATCCAGCTGAACGGTTCCTTCGTGGCCGGCTACAAAGTGAGCGGCATTAATTCCTATTACGCGAGCGACGGGGAACGTAACCGCACGAAGTTGGCGCTCGAAGCGCTGGTTCGGTCGCTTCCAGAGCGCTCCATGCGGATGCAGGCCCGATTTGAGATCTCAGAGGGGACTGCGGAGTTGATTGGACGACACAACCGTGAGCAGCGGAGCCCGAGTCTGGTCTTGCAAGCTCTGGCTCGAGAGCAGTCAGACGCTTGGCTGAAAAAGGATGCCGATGGCTTCTACCTGCGCCATTTCCTGCACTTCTACTTCAATTGGGATCCAAGGATCCATCACCAGTCTCCCGAACTTGAGTGGAAGAAGAAGATGCGCGGGAGCAGTTTCAGCATGTCGGCGACTAAATGTATCGAACGAGGCCGTCGCGAGCACGAAGACCTAGTCGCTGAGTTCCGAAGCTTGATGTCTGGAGTAGAAGCGACGCTTCAATCGACCGGCATGACGCTCTCGCGAATGCCGGGTGAAGATCTCTTCCTTGAAATCAAGAGAGCGCTCCATCCCCTTGGGAATGATCGGGTCCCTTATCGAAGTCCAGGAACATCGGTCACTTACGAAAGCGCGCGAAGCCAAATAGCGAACGTAAACATCGAGGATGAACTCGATGAGTACCTGAAAATCGGCGGGTTGCTGTATTCGTTCATTAGCCTGAAAGACCTGCCTGACGCTACCTTTCCGGGTGTGCTACGGGAACTCGTCGTCGTGGACTTCCCGATTGTGATCACCGCGGAGATTGTTCTTCCGGACCAGGCAAAGTCGGTGAAGCAATACAAGAGCCGGCTGCGAAAAATGACAGCCGCTCAAAAGGATATCCACGGCGGATTCCGGCTGAACGTCGATGCGCAAGTCGCGGAACATCAACTGATCAAGCTTTTGCAGGATCTGATTGCCAGTTCGCTGAAGTCCTGTGAGATGAGCCTGACCATCGCGATCCGGACTTCACGCCCGGCCCGTAACCGCATGGAAACCGAGCAAGCGGAACGCATTCTTGCTGACCGCCGTCAGCGAGTTCTGCATGCCATCGGGCGGATGAACGGCGCTCGCGGTATTCCGGAAACGCTTGCGCAAAAGCGATTCTTCTATTCGAGTTTACCGGGGCAGGGAGAGACCAACAAACGGGAATTAGACGTCCTCACACTGCACGCCGCGGATCTTCTGCCGGTAGAGATGCCGTGGAGCGGTACACCGAACTCACCCTTGATGTTGTTCGAAACACCCTATCGTCAACTCATACCATTTTCACCATTCGATTCAACTCTGGGTGACGCCAACCTGCTGATTATGGCCAAGAGCGGGGCGGGAAAGACTTTCATGACTCAAGGATTTCTGCTGATGATGGCTCGCGCCATGCCACTGATTTCCATCTTGGAAAGAGGCGATTCGTACGAACCGCTGGTCGAACTCATGGGCGGGCGTGTCATCAACGTGGACCTCGATGGAAGTGAGACGCTGAATCCGTGGGATCTGCCGACAGGAGAAACCACCCCAACTAACGAAAAGACGGCTTTTCTCAAAAACCTCACACGTCACATGATCGGCGAGAGTCCTGGGGCGGATACTGCCCTGCTCGACAACGTGCTGACCGACGCGATTCCCAAAGTTTACAAGCGATGCGCGATACGCTATTCGAACCCGATCCCAACGTTCAATGACCTACGCGAAGAATTGGCAAACTGGCGCGATGCCGAGAAGATGCAGCGCACCATGGACGAAGCGCGTCTCGCCGCGATCAAGTTGCGCTCATGGACGGGCGAGAGTGGCATCTACGCGAACCTCTTCGACAGACCCACCACGATGCAACTGGATAGCGATTGGCTCTTCTTCAACGTCGAAGGTCTCAGCTCCGATCCGAGACTTGAAACGGCGATGAGCATGCTCGTCGCCGCAGCGATGGCCTCGCGCGCCACCGGAAAGACAGGACGACCGAGCATAACAGTACTGGATGAATGCTGGTTTTTGTTGGACTCCCCTGCATTGGCGCCTGAAGTAGTGCAGTTGTTCCGGACGGCCCGCAAGCGGAACTCGAGCGTCTGGGGCATCAGTCAGACCGTGGAGGATTTTGTTGGGACCGAGTCCCAGCCCCGCCCGCACGGACCAGGCATCCTCAAGAATGCAAGTACGAAGATCATCGGTCAGCAGCCTGGCGACGTCAGCGCGCTTGTGAATCACCTCGCATTAAATCCGGTGGCAGTGGGCCAGGTAAAAGAGTTCGGCGCACCCCGTAAGGGTCGAAGCGCGGATGTATTGCTGGTCATCGGGGAGAAAGCGGAGACGACGCAGACGATACGCATTGTGCCCACGCCGCTCTCTTATTGGATCTGCACTACGTTCCCACGCGAACGGAAATACCGCGCCTGGTTTCTGAACAAATCTGTCGGCCGCTCATTGCTCGAATGCTATCAAGATCTCGGTCAGAAGTTTCCGCAAGGACTCGCGGACTTGGCTCCATTGCCGGAGGAATTGTCGGGAGCAGTAGCAGCAATGGCTAGCAAACGGAAAGAAAGACGAGTAGCCGAGGCAAAAGCGTGATGGACTTGCACGAGTGATCAGAGAGCGACAACGCGTTAGGTTAGTTCGGGCGGAGACCAGGAGGCAATGAGATGCACTACTTGCTATACGCCATTTCGTTTTCAGCATTCGCGTGGACGGTTTTGACCGTGAACGGTCGCCGCCGTGTGCTCGCCCTGACGCTCGCTGGGGTCATGGTGCTCACGTTGGTGGTGACTCCAACGCAAGCGAAGGCACAGGCGCAAGGGGGGATCATCCAAGCGATTCAGGCGGTATTGAAGGTGCTCAACTCGCTGATTCTACCGGTCGTGAACAGTATCCACGGTACTCGCAGTGCGAACAGCAATTTCTACCAAACCACCGTCTGGCCGGTGCCGTCGATCAACCAATCCAATTCGCTGGTGCTGCAGATGATAGGCCAGTATCGCAGTTTGATGTCGGGCATTCTACACATCAACCTCCGGAGTGCCACACTCCCGGCTCCTCAGTCGATGGAAGCCTTGATACGCGATCACCAGGTGAACAATTTTGACGGTCTGACGAAGTCTTTCAACAGTACCTATCGCACGATTCCTGCGCCAACCGACGCGAATCAAGCAGATCGGGACATGTCGGATTTTGACGATGCCCTGACACTCGACAGTTTGAAAACCCTCAAAGCAGCGGATAGCGTGACCGATTTGGAACTGCAAGCCGCGGACTCGATTGAGAGCGCGGCCAGCCAGGCAGTCCCCGGATCTACGCCGTTCTTAACAGCGACCGCGACATCATCAAGCATTCGAAGCCAGGCGCTGACACAAAAGATGTTGGCCGCGGAACTGCGCCAAGAAGCCGCGCGCATCGCGCACCAGAACGGGCTACGAAAGCGGGGAGCGATGTTCACTACCCAATTGCGAGGCACCATCATGAACCTCTCGCAACACAACTGATTGCACGAAAGGAAAAGTCTTATGACAAGCGTCTCGGCAGCTCTGGAACGGAGCAAATCTTGGGTGTGGAGTCGCAGGCTCCGTATCCCCGTCCTCGTCATCGTTCTGGCTCTAACTGCACCCTGGCCAGCAACGGGGCAAGCCCTCAGCCCTTGCTGTGTGATTCTCGCAGCGGGTCTATCAAGCATCGCCAATTCACTGCAAACCATTGCTCGTTCCTTGAGCGCGATTCTCGGCGTGGATAAGGGGATGCTGCAATTCGAGCAGACGGTGGTTTGGCCAACCAGTGCCATCAGCCAAGCACAAGGCTTGGTGGGAAGCCAGCAAGGCATCTTTACGCGAATTCAGGCTCTGATTCACATCCCTGTCAACAGCGCAACACAACCAAATCCTCAACAACTTGAGGCGATTCTTCTTTCCCGCAATCCAAGTCAAATCGGGCAAACATCGACAAATTACACCGCTCTATACGGGCCAGTCCCAACAACAACCGATGCGTCACCGCAAGTCAGAGACCTCGTCGACATGACGGACGCAGCGGCCCAAGATGCGATGAAAAGGGCAATTCAGATCGATGCGTTGTCAGACCTGGAGATTCAGGCGGCCAGCCAAATCAACCAAAGCATTCAGACCGCAGCCCCAGGCAGTGCGCCGATTATCGAAGCGCAGGCGGATGCGTGGCTGGTTCGGGCCAATGCCTACACTCAGGCCGCGACGGCAGACTTGATGCGGTTGCGAGCCATCGATCTGGCGAATTCGAGCGCTGACATAAAAATGGGCGCGACGAATACGACCAACCTCCGCCAGCAATTGATGAACCTGCTGCAGCACAACTGAGAACGGCGGGAGAGAGTTTATGCCAAGTTTTTACTTCGAGCAGGTGCTCCAGACGGCCCTCAATGGAATCGACCAGAACGTCACCGGGCCGGTGTTGCAACTCGCGGGCGTGATCCTCATCCTCAGCTTGTTGTACTCAGTCTACGAAGCATATAGCAATGGCGGCGACGTGCGAGCGCTTGGAGTAGCGGGGATCAAGTACCTAGTTCTCGGTTTGGTCTTCATCAACTACCAGCAGGCATTCCGGTCTGTGAACGGGATGTTCAACGGCGTCGCCGACTTCATCTACAACACCAATGGCATCGGGGACGTGATTCAGAACTGGTTGAATTCTGTCAGCGCCTACGTGGGCCAGCAGGGGCTATCCAGCTTTTGGACCCTCGTAACCGGAGCAATTTCCGGGCTTCTGGATGTGCTCTTGATTCTGGTAGGGCTGATTATTCTGCCGGTCAGCTACACCTTGTTCACGCTCGCCTACGTCATGTACGGATCAATCCTCTATCTCGTCGGGCCCTTTGTGCTGGCCTTGTGGCCAAGTCGATCGATGGGGCAGCTTTCGCGGACCTACTTCGTGAATCTGATGATCTTTCAAAGTTGGGGCCTGCTTTATGCGATTCTCCAAGTCCTCATCACCGCTTTGCAGATGAACAGCGTGAACGCCGTATTGGGTGGAAATGGCGTCCTCAACGCATTCGTTGGGTCCAGCCAAATGATCCTCTTGGGAGCGGTAAGCGTTCTGTTCTCAATCGCGATCATGCTGATTCCGTTCATAGCGAGTCGACTAGTTCGCGGAGAGGTCGGCAGTACGGTCTTCGCCTTGGTCTCAGCAGCCGGATTTTATGCGGATGCCACTGCCAAAACACTTCTTGCTTCCGGCTCCGCCTCGCAAGCGGCCTCCTCTGGCCCTCCCCAGGCCATGTCTGACCCCGGCTCACCTACCACTGGAGGGCCGGGTTCGGCTGGTGGTCCAAGGGCAGGCGGGGACGGAAGTGCGCGTGGCGGTGCCCTCGCTGAATCGAAACCTCCAATACCTCCAAGCTCGGATGTAGCAGCCGGTAGCGCGAGATCTGCTGGCGGGATCGGGGCATCTGGGGCCGTCCTCGCTGTGTGAGGAATGAAGGTCAGGGTGAGACGAACAGAGATGGACTGAATGCGATGAAAACATTGGCGGAATCGAAACCCGTTCCCGAAATCACGGTTTATACGAAGTATTACGAGCACGACGGCATGCTTCGGGCTTATGCCAATCGCGCCATGTTCCTTGCACTTCTGTTTGGCGTGATTGCCTGTGGATCGCTGGGGTTCGCGATCTACGTTCGTATCCAGCCCCCTACGATCATCCGAGTCGACAAAGACGGGGCCGCCACGGTGGTCGGCGCACGAACCGCACCCGATCCCACGTCGAAGCTCGAATTGATGCTATCGGCAGCAGCGGCAACAGGCGGCGCAGCGTCGGATTCGACCGCCCCCACCGATCTCGAAGGAAGGGCGGTGCTACGACGATTTCTTCAGCACTACTTGTCGTACACACCCGATTCTGTCACACGTAATTTTGCCGAGTCCCTCAACATGATGACCGGCAACTTGCGCAAGCTGACCATGGACAAGCTGCGGGACGACGACACGATTGGAAAGATCCAACAGGACCAGATCATTTCGGACTTCCGGATTCGATCCATCGAACGGGCCAAAGAAGCACCCTGGACTTACGCAGTGTTTGGCGTGAAGGAAGTTCACAAAATCAAGAACGGAACCGAGGTGACCGACCGGATCGTTGGCCAGTACAACCTCCGATTAATGGAAGAACGACGTACAGAGCTGAACCCGAGCGGACTGCTGGTTGCCGAGTATTCCGAACAACAAATGGTCGGCGAACGCGACAACGATCTTCTGCAACGAAGCGAGCTGGATAAGTAAGCGTCTTCTCTCACTCCGGATTGAAGGAGAGTAAGAGGAGAGCCGGCCAGGGGTAATCTGGCGCGATAACGGACGGGCAGCCCGGGCAAGGGCTGCAATGAAGGGAGAAGATCAAGATGGCAACCATGATTGCATCTTCGCCAGATGCGAAAACGAACCAAATAGGAAGCCGCCCGGTTGGAATGGGAGGCCGTCGGACACGGCCCGCGGCGGAAGAGGAAATCGTGGCAGGAGCGCGTTTCTTCTTGCCCAAGTCAGGCACCAACGGCCACGCTCCGGAATTAGGTCGCGAGTTGCCGAACGAGGGTGAGGCTCGGGTCGAGGCGCTTAAGTCGGGCGTGACCTATTACAGCGTTCAAGAGTGGCGACCTGTCGCAGACTTCGCCGGGAGGAATCCCGAACTGAAGCGCGAGGCAGTACCGAGAAAAGGAACGACGACGTTACAAGCGGGATAGTGGGCCTTCATAGCACATGGTTTCATCACAGACGTTGGTCTGTAGTGAGCGATCCACAAGCTGATTGTGGATGAGTGCTGGTCCGGTTCTTTCGCGAACTTGGCCGTAAACCTAATGCGTTTCGACCAGGACAGCGAAGAGAGTCGCGCTAGCGCCCTCCTATCTGTTCTGGTTCCAGACAGAAAAGGAGGATGAGAAATGGTGAAGCAACGGTTCCTGACACACTTCAAGCCGTGGCTCTTCGCCGTGACTAGAGTCGTCGGGCTCATTGTTGGGTATCAACTCTTCGATAAGACTCGAACGTACTTTCAATACGCGCCTCTCAACAGCGTTGATGTTGTAGCGGCGGCAACAGTTGCTCTTCTCGCGATCGGCCTGCTCTGTGGGCTGTGGGCATGGGGAGAGTGGTGCTGGTTCAAACTGCGCAGGCTTCGGCGGTTTTGCAGCAAGCTCAAACAAGCTTTCAACAATCGCCGGCGTCCGCGAACAGTCAGGACCTCACGATCCGTAGCGGGAACTATGGTCTAACAACAAACAACTCGTGCAGGCCCGGCGCTTCGCTGCTTGGCCGAAATCTTTTTCACCGTTTTCGGCAATGGGCAGCGAGGAGACTGGCAAGAGCCACCTCCTTTTCTGTCCATTGCCCGACAGATAAGGAGATCAGACATGCCAAACGTTATGGAGTGCAGCCCGATGCCGATCTTCGCGCTCGAACTTGATCGCGACGGTCATTTGTCGAAGAAAACCATGAAACTCGCCCGAGAAGAGCAACTCACGAACACTCTACTGCAGGGATTCTACCCAGGTATCCGCGTGGCTACAGTTGATGTGCCCACGGAACCCTTGGACGCCTGTGAGCAAGCGATCGTGGAGCAGGCTCTGACCCGGGTCGAATTCGATGGGATTCGTTACAGCTTGGTTGGAGCCAGCGGCAGTGCGAAGAAAGGAAAGTTCTACGCAGTCGAGACGAAGTATGAGAAACGGCTGGCGGAGAGGTTCCGCTTTTCACCGCAGGCGGCCATGACTTATTTCGGGATTCTGGTGTCCTCATGCAAGGTGATGATCGAGGTACCGGACTGCCGATTGCTGGTTGTGGAGGATCGTCAGCTTGGGACCAACGACTGCCGGGGATGGATCTCGGAGTCATTGTTCAAGAGGCTCCAAGCAAAGCACCGGGACGACCTGGTCGCTCAGGAGATGCAAAAGCTTTTGGCGAACCGGAAGCAACAGCATCCAGGTGAGCACGAAGTCTACCAGCTGAACCGAGAAGAACAAGCGACACTCGCAGGGCGCGCACATTCGAAAAGCGACCACAAGGTTCTGCGTAGCCATCGCTTCTACCAATTCCGCTTGGCGTTCGACAAAGCGCAAGCGAAAGGCTCCTTCAAGATCATGGCAGATGAACTCGCCGAGAAACTCGAGGCCGACATCATTCTGCCGAAATCGTCAGTCAAACCCAAGTACCAAGGGGGAGTGGTACGGACGATCAGGTCAATGCTCGGAGATCGGCAGGCTCACGCTTTCCGTGGACCCGTGCTGATCGGCATTCGTGATGTTTCTCGTGATCTCGAATTCCAATCGAGCTACACATTGGTCGAACACGCTCCCGACGACTCCATTGAACTGGAGATCAAGCCACACGCTCTCAGGCAGATCGAGAGGCTGCGGAAGGCCTGGGAGGAAAACAACTTCGCGGAACTATTCGAACTGCTCGGCACACAGGAACACCAAAGTGCGCTCGATGTCGACGAAGAACCAGATCCCGGATACACCAGCAGCGAATACACCGTCGCCGATGGTGCACTCGTTGCCGATGGCACGGGCTACATGCTCAAGCATCCGTTCGTGAACCATCACCTGCAGAAAGTGCTGGCTCGATGGGCGTACCGCCTCTGCACCAGCGGCGGCTTTCGTCTTCCCGGCTTCGCGCTGGCGGACGATGGCTACCTGGTGCTCGACGGCGGACAGGTGTTCTGTAGTTCGGACTGGATTCCGAAGGACCGTGGCATTGCTTCTGTTTCATCCCGCCACGGTCTGATCGTTCGCTATCCAATCCGCATGAAGGAAGACCTGTTGCCATTCGAGAACCTCTCCACTGACGAGATCCTCAACCTGCTAGCTGAGGATCTCGAAAAGCGTGGCTGCCGCATGTCAGACCAGCAAGCCGCGGCGGTGGTCGATCAGCAACTGCGACTAAAAGGCACGTTGACCTTGCATTCAGAAGCGGCTGCACGCAACGGCGGCGACTTCGACTTCGACCAGGTATGCGTGGTCGAGGAAGACAAGTTTCCCCGATTTGTCCAAGACCGGATCACGTACCAGGAACAGCACGCGGCCCAAAAGAACAAAGCTCCGAAGCCGCCGAGTCCCTGGTGGAACCTGCCACAGGTTGCGATGCAGGCGCGAGGGAATCAGATCGGCTCTATTACCGATTTGAAGACGTCATGCCTGGCAAACGGAAGAGCCGATTTGGCGCGGCAACTGGTGGACCAACTTCAGAACGCGCTAGACCAACTGAAGCATGGCACCCAGCCCGACCAGGACGTCATTCGCAACATACGAAATGAAGTAAGCAAAGCACCCTGGCTTAAGCTCAAGCAGAAGCAGCGCATCGCGGACATGGATGAGCATCTGCCCGTCACCGAACGCGACAAGATCGGGAAGCTGTACAACTTCCTGCGCAAAGAGCTTGGCCGGTATTTCTCAGGCGCCGCGGTAGCACCTCTCAGCGACTTCCGCGGGCTCATTGGAGGTGGAGAGTTCACTCCGGAAATCTTCGCGGAGTGCTCCACGGTTAACAAGTATTACGCCAACGTGGTGACTCAGATCCTGAGCCGGCGGAGGGAACTCTGGAACGAGCTGGAAAAAGCGAATGCCGCAGTCGAAGCAAAGAAAGATGATGCCGAGGCTCGGAAAGAACTGTTGTTCCGGCGCAACCAGGCGTCTGCCGCCTACTTGGCTTATGAGCAACACTCAAAAGAAGAGCTGAGGGCCTTGATTGACCAAGTACGAATCTGGGCCCAAGGCAAGAATGGAACACGGCTGGCTTATCTATCTGCCTTGCACGCAATCGTGTGTCGAGACAGACGGCCAGACCCGGAACACGAGTTTGTACCCGGAACGGGGTCAATTGTGTTCTACGCGTTCCCGCAGGAAGTCGTAGACCAAATAGCCGCACGAACCGGAGGCCGTCCCGTCAGCGTGGAGATTTCCAGTCTCCGCGACGGCGAAGTGGAAATCGACCGTGAAGGGCGAATCTTCCTGGTCAGCCATTTCACCAACGGCGATGGCCAAGTGCACGAACGCCTGATCTTTCTGGCCCAAGTGACCAGGAAAGGTGAGGTCTTCCGTGAGCGGGATGCGCAGGGCTCGCCCATTGTGACTGAGCGAGTTCGTCCGTTTCCCATCCAGCCCGGCCGGAGCGAGGCAAAGGACGGGATCGTCACATTTCCCGGAACCCAGCGGCGCCCTGAAGTCCCGAAGGGGAGAGTCGTGCTGCCGGGATCGCCCAACTAACACAACGGTCCAGGAGGTTTCGCCTCGAAACTTCCTGGACCACGACCAATTTTGACCGGGTACGAGAAGGACAAACGAGACATCGTCAGGAGGAACCCCATGAAACGGCTCTGCGGCATCCTTATTATTGTTATTGCGGTGCTGGTCACGGCAACCATACCGGTACTCGGACAGAAGATTGAGCGCGAAACGAATGACGGCGGTCAAATTGTTCACCTCAAGACCGCTCTCAATCACCTGACCGTGATCGAGCTCCGCGAGCCCGTAATTCAAGTCGCTACGGGCAGCCAATCCTTCAAAGTCGAATGGCGAGAGAACAAGGTTTTCGTGCAGCCGACCGAAGCCGATGCTTCTACGAATCTATTCATCTGGACGGCGTCGGAGCGGTTGAACTATGAGCTTGAGCCAGCCGGAGCGGTAGCCACGATGGACTTTGCGGTGGATCAGGTTCCCGTTCAGACAGTTGCGCCCAAGCCAACTAGCGTCACGCCGCCACAACCCCCGCCTATCGACGTCCTGTTGGCGGGGAAACCGGTTCGGCAAGAGTCAACCAAGCGCACCAAGAAACCGGTGGAGATTGTGATTCGCGACATATACGAGGAGAACGGTCGGTCGTTGGTCCGATATGCCGTGCGAAATCGTGGCAATCACGCCTATGACGTCACCACGCCTCGAGTGTATGTGCTAAAGGGCGCACATTACCCACAATCCCTCTACGGTCTGGTGTATTCCCAATTAGGCGATCGGGAAGCGGACCGCCTCACTATGACGCTGGAGTCTCGATTGCCTGTGCTCGAAAGCCATGTGCAATCGTCCCATCTTGCGCCGGGCCAGGAATCAGTCGGCGTAGTGGCGGTGCCGCTGCCCCCTGCGACGGAGCCCATAGTATTGCGCTTTCAGTTTGCAAACGACGGCCAGGAGCAAATCGCGGCCTTTCTGGTGCGCTAGGTCATGGCTAAGCGGGTGACAGTCAAGCAAGTTCACGAAATGCTCAATCAGTACCTCGGCGATCGTTCCGATCTCGGGCTCTGGATGGTCATAACAACCCTGGTCATGGAACCGAAGAATCCTTTCGAAACGGAATCGACACAAAAACCACAGCGGTGGTTTGTGCTCCTTTCGATCGTCTTTTTGGCCGCCATCGGTGCCTTTGTCTATTTCAACTTTTGGAACTAAAGCTCAGCCAGGAAGCGAAACGGATGCGTCATGATGCGAGAAACCTACGCTGATCGCCACCACCATCCGCCTCTGCTGGAGAGCGCTGAAATCATAGTGGCCCTGCTGCTTATGTCGGCGGGCTGGCTTGGCTGGTACGTTGCGAGCGATCGGTACCATCTCACAAGCCGCCAATTGGCCGAGTTTTTCACCTACCTTATTATTGGGGTCTCCGCTTTCACTGTAGCCCTCGTTCTTTCGGTTACGCGGCGATCGAGGCGGGAAAGAGAATGGCCCCACCCCGCATTGGCCATCTCTCATCAACGTGACGCGAAGATTATCAAAGAAGCCTGGAAGCGAAATGCGGTCGTTCTAGGCTACGACATTCATGGCCAGCCCTGGTCTTGGCCAGACCAAGTGCGCGTCATGCAAGCCATTGTTCTGGGTATGACCGGCACCGGCAAGACAACGCTTTTACGAAGCATCATCTCGCAGGATCTTGCAAGGGTTGTCGGCCCTCGTGAAGATCCTCACCGCATACCCATGGTCATCTTTGACGGTAAAGGGGACCTTGAGTTCTTCCAGGACCTGCTGCCACATGTGCACCGTGCCGGTCGACTGCATCAACTCAGGCTCCTGAATCCCGCGCGGCCGGACCTGTCGGTTCGCTACAACCCGTTTCAGTGCTCTGACGACGAGTACATGCCCGTTGTCAGCATGATCTTTGGCTCATTCAATCTCCGGAAGGAGTTCTTCGCCAAACACCAACTCAACTACTTGGCCGACATCGTTCGCGTCCTCTTCTATACGGGGTTGAAGTTCAACTTCTACGATGTCCTTGTCATGGCGATGGACGAACGAGTCATGAAAGAGCAGGTTGAGAGAGCGCGCAAACGAATTGCATCGGACTCGTCGCTTTCCACACAGCGCCGGCTGAACTTCGAAATGTCGATCAAGAACCTCTACACTTCGCTCGGAGATCGGGAACGTGTGCAGAAGATCCAGGGGTTGCTCAATGAATGCATGACCTTCCTCGACGATCAGCTCAGTGTGCTGACCGGACCCTATGAGCAGCTACTGTCGCTTGACGACGTGATTGACCAGGAACTCATTCTGGTCGTCTCCCTGAACATCAACAAGAACCCTGAGCCTATGCGTTCACTGGGAAAGATGCTCCTGCAAAACCTGCAGCTGGTCATTGGCAAGAGGTACGAAAGCGAAGAGCATAGGCTGCGCGCAAATCGGCCAATGCTCAGTGTCGTGCTGGACGAGTTCGCGCCATTCGGCTATCGCAACTTTGCGCAGATCTTGCAGACCGCCCGCGGAACGAACACCGCGTTCCTTTTTTCGATGCAGGCCTTGCCACAGCTCATGCAAGTCGACAAAGGATTCAAGGAGGATGTCTCATCCGCACCCAATACGACAATGATCCTGCGGACCCGGGACGAAGAGACCACGCGCTATTTTCTTCGCGCCTCGGCGGAGCACCGCGTCGCTCGGCGCAGCGTGGCCATGCATCGCTCCAGCCTCTTTGGTTTCGAGACATACACTCAAACCGAAGGTGCGGTCGAGCACGAGGACAAGGAGACTCGCGCGCTCGATGAGCACATCAAGAATCTTCCCAAAGCACAAATGGAGATTCTCATGACAGACGACGCCCGCGGAACTCTGCACGGGTTGCTGCATGTGCGCGCCCCGGAAGACGTCAGGATTCCCCGTTTCAAACCGCAGATCTATCCAACGTTGAGGCAGTCTCGTGAGGAATCCTGCGGAGCCAATCTTAGATTCAAGACACCGGAACTCGTGCCCGTTGGCCGGCGTCGCCGCTCTGGAGGGTGGTTGTGAACTGCAGGATGGCGGCACTTCGTATTCTCGTACTTGGGTTGGCAATTGGAAGCGCTGCCGGTATCCCTAGCGCGGCACGGTCTCAAATGCGGCCATCACAATCTCAACAAGCTGCCGCTCCGTCTCCTCGCGCTCCATATCAACATCAGGAGACTTGGTACGAGTTCGTCCTGCGGCGGTTCAATCCAAATGACGTTGACTACGGTCGCTGGATCGAACGCGAGCGACGTGCGTTTATCGATGCGCGAATCAGGAACCCCTACTTCATGTACAGCCTATGCACGAGCCTTGGCTTGCTGCTTGCGGCAGTGGTGTACATGAAACTGTGGATCGATCATCGGCGGACGATTTGGATCACGGCCGAGATCATGGCGGACATTTACAACCAGGATGCCTATTCGCGCCGGATCGCTCAGGAGGCAATCGAAAAGTACAACACCCACATTGAACGCTGCAACCGCGCGATTGAGGCCGCGGAGCATGGCGAAGCCGTCTCCACTACGGGCTCTGAGATCGAGCAGTTAAGAGGAGAGTTGGCTTGCGTAGCGAGCGAGCGGGACACCGTGACAAGAGAAAAAGACCTCGCACGAGAGGAGTTGCGGAAGAAGTCGGAGATCATGGCCGCGTTGTCCATTCGACTGGAGGCTCTGACGAACAAGTCCGGTGCGTCAGGCGCCGCGAAGCAATCTTCTGACTTGCAGGGCGCGGATCCCCAGTTGGTGACCCATATTAACAATCTGCAAGAGCAGTTGTACGCCGAGCGTCACACCAACCGAAAACTGAAGGGCGCGTAGAAGTATGCTGGTGGCGCTCACAGGTTTCGGCAGAGTGTGGCGGCACAGGTTCGGAAAGGACCCGGACGATGCTCGCCGGTTTGCCCGGGCGGTCTATTACAACACCACGGGCGTCGTTGTCAGGGGCAACGTGCGACAGAGGCCTCAGATTTGCGGCTATGCGCGATTCGATGCGGTCGGCGGGTTCAATCCAAATTTTCCCAGTCGCATGATCAATCGTGTATTCGAATGCGCGGAGCCGTCCGTGTGGATGGGATGCAACAAACTGCTTTTCAAGCGCATGGTGACGGTCGGTGAACGTCCCGACTGCTTTCTTGTGGTCGTACGGCCTGAACTGACAGGTACTCTGGCCGTGGGAACGACGGGGTGGAGATCGCCCGACACGTGGCTTCTCTCATTCAGCCAGTGTGTTCAACAGCAGGAGGCCATGTTGCTGATGCCCGCGCACAGCTGGATTAGAAGTCAGTTCGGTCGATTCGTGCTCGAACCTTCAGAGCGGCAACCATGGATGGCGCGACTTGTGCTTAGTTGTACTGAGTGATGGGGTCAGACCATGCGGTATTGGAAGGGGTCAATCGCGTTAAGCACCACGCACGACTATCCACTTCTGCGCCAGGTGCTGCATTCGGGTTTCATCACACACAGCCAGATGTTCCAGTTCATGAGACTGGATCACTACGCATCGTCGCGCAACGCTTTCAACAACCGTGTGCGCCGGTTGGTCAAGCATGGCCTGCTCATCCGGCACGAACTGCCGTTCATCAACCGGGAAGCTGTCTACTCAGTTTCGAAGGCGTCAGCATCAGAAATGGCCGGCAAAGGGGAATGCGGCGCACGGCCAATCGACCATCTCAAGTCCAGCGACGGACAAGGCCACCTTCACCACTCTCTCGACTTGAACGAAATTCATTTGGCATTGAAGCACACCGGTGCGCTGGTTTACTGGACACCCGAAACGGAGATCCGCTCCCGAAACGACCTGACGACTGCCGGGTATTGGAAGTATTACGACGCGGTCGTGGTGGTCCGTCTTGCCGGACAAGATTGCAAGTTCGCGCTGGAGTACGAGCGCACACCCAAAGCAGCACGCCAATACTTGAGCGTCAGGCAGCGGATTGAGCAGGAGACTTCGATCGCGCACTTTCTGTACCTGATGCCGAACTACGATCTCCTGTGGTTCGTTGCTGACAAGCTGTCGGAGTGTAGGCGTGCGGTTCACTTTGGTCTGCTCAAGGATTTTCTTCAGCTAACGTTGGCGCTGCCAGTGAGAAGGAACGGGTCCCCCGTCTCAGTGACGCTTACTTCTGTCTTGACCCACGGGCAGGCAGTACAAAAGACAGGTTCTCTCTGGGAGGACATTGCCGTGTGATTGCGGTGTCATTGGGGTGTGTTTGGGATGTGCGGCTACCCCGCAACCACTCATAGAATCAGCAGCTTGCACGTTGACTATATGCCTTCGTCGAGTGGTTCGGCAGGAGCGTTGACCATCCGCCAGATTTTTCCGCATCCACGAGCCGGCCGCCCGCATCACTTTTAGGAACGAGTCCTCCTTTATGTGCTGCGACCACTGCAACTGCGCGATCGCCCCTGGAACTGAGAGAATAGTCTGGGATGGCGTGAAGCGCTGGGTGCGAGTGTGCACTCTGTGTGTTCCATTCGTCGCCTCTATCGTGTTTGGGCAGACCTCGCCGGTACAAGCGCCTCCGCCGATCATTCAAACAGCCAGGCGTGTGGTTGTGGACTCAGGTTCTTCGAGCACTCTGAGCGGGCGGTACTGGCAGCAACAGTTGAACGGCTTCTTTGTGGCCGGCCAAGATTCGGACGACAATCCGGTGGCCTCGCTCACGGTGCCGCATGACGGCTCGACTCCGACACTTCCCGCCGAGGAACAACCTAACCCAGACAACCAGCCGCACCCGCCACACCAGGGTTCGACCTTCCTCGGCATCAGCGGCTCGGGAGCGATGGCCAACACTAACTCTGCGATGACGGTGACCACGTGGGAACCGCCAGACCCCGGCTTCTCTTCGCTAGCCCGACTCTTCGAGCGTCAGTCGTCCGCCAGGGGAGAGATGCTGAAGGTTGGTTCGGTCGCGCCGCAGCACCGTCCGTTCCTACCGCGTGCGCGCCGGAACTGCCCACGGTCTTGACTTCGATAATTTGTTCGCCTCATACTGAGTACATGATCACGGCTACAGAACGCGGCCTCAACTGTGAGGCTGTCATGTGGACTCACGAAGGTTCGCGCCTCTCACACGACGAACAACACGCATTCCGGTACGAAGTGCGGGAATACGGAAACGTGATTGGCTTCATCACCGCCGATCGCGCTCGTCAACACCCTAGTGGTGCGAGGTGGAAGCGCTCCGTCCAGCGTGACGGCAGGATCGAGGAGCTAGACGGCGACTTCCAGACGGTCGAGGAAGCGCTCGCCGCGTTCTAGTCTCGGAACCTACCAAAACAGTCCTGGCTACTTGCTCCCCTTGGGCTTTGAGGACCTCGTCCCTGGCCTCAGCTCTTTTCTCTTTTCGGCAGCGGCCGCCAACGCCTCAACTGCCTTTTGAAACTCGTCCTTGCTGTGCCTCTGTATGAAGTTCTCAGTCGTGATACTGAGTGTGAACATCATCGTGGCTGCGAGCCAACCTGCGACTTCTCCCTTCGTGATCTCCTGCAAACCGTCACCGGTCTTGGCCTTGTCAGCGCGGTGAACGATGTGGTGGCGCCTCTTCATCATCGCTTCCAGGAGTGCGAGGACCTCTCCATCTATCGCGAGACGCGGAATCGGGCTGGATGAGCTATCGACCTCTTCACGGCTTGGCAGCTTCACGTCGACACTTGCTAGGAATGACTTGATCGCGGGGACGTTGTTGAAGGTATAGCGCTCCATGTAGGCGGCCACCGACTCCCTGATTACGTCGTCGATCCTCTTACCGCGGTGTCTGGCGAGCTTCCCGAGTTGAAATTTCTCAGCCCGTCCGGAGGTGCCCACCAGGGGCACGTCGTTCAGCGTCTCCTCGTTGGCGATTGGTAGTAGCCACAATGCTACGCTGCGGAGGAAGTCCTCAAGGTAGGCGTGGTTCAGAACGACGACAGCTCGGAGAATCTCTTCCGAGGTTTCTTTGTCGGTCTCCCCGGCAGCCCCAACGAGTTTCAAACCTCGCTGCAAGCCCTCGCTGATCTGCTTCACGTAGGGCTGGAAGTGTACTTTGGAAGCCCACGTGAGATAGCTCTCCATGAGTTTCTTAACCCACTCGGCGCCCTGCTCCGGCGTCATCTCATTCGTCATGTAGCAATTGTAAGTCCGGGGTTGTATCGCAGTAGCTTCATTGGAGTGACGCGACCGTTGGGGACACGTAGGACGCACCCCTCTTCACTTCCAGAAAAGTGATTACTCACAGTCGAACCATACGCGGCTCTCGGCCGCGCCTTGGTCTAAGCAATGGGGCGGAAAGCGCCCCAGAAAGGAAGCACAGTTATGTTCGGTCACATGAAAGCGGAACCAATTCTCAGAGTGAGGCCTGCCTGCGCGGTCGAAGAGGCGGTTGTTGCTCTGACCAAAGCAACCGACGAGACCCAAGCTGTTCGGTGGATAGAGTTTCCAGCAGCAGTTCTGGTTCTTGTCATCGTTACCGGAGACCCACAGTCCGGTGCATTTTACGTCTTGGATCGCAAGAGCGGGACTTGGCTCTGGGTTGACTTCGAGGACCAGCAGTACGGCGGTTACAGCATCAGGGACTTTGAGATCCTCGTGCGCGATTACGACTTCCTCAGACTGGTCGAACGCCCCGGTTTGCTGAAGGGCGGCTTCGCATGGCTGTTGCGGCCTGGAGAGCCAGCCGAAACGGTCGGCGCGACCAAGTGCAGTAGTAAGGGCACTTGTTGAGGCTGTTTGACAGAAATCGAGTCCTGGCATATCTAGCACACAGCACGCGGGGGGCTGGAGACGCCGAAAAGGAGGAAATGGCCGTGGAGCGACGAGTGAGAGCAACTCCAGCGCTGATAAAGGAATACGTCTCGCTGTTTGTAAATCGCCGGGCCTACACAGTCCAGTCCACCCGGCCCGATCCGGAGAGCGGCCGTCATTATTACTACCGCCCGAAGCAACGCGGTTCCGGTGCGCCACTTCATCTGACCGAAAAGACAGTCTGGGACCACTTGGAAGGCAAGATCACGATTGGTCTGTACGCTATCAACCCGTCTAGCCAACGGTGCAAGTGGGTCGCCATCGATGCCGACTACAAGACCGCGATGGAGGACCTCGTGAAACTGCAGTACTACCTCACGCAGGACAAGGTGGACTCTGCCCTAGAAATGAGCAGACGAGGTGGGCATCTTTGGATCTTCCTGTCTACACCGCTGCTGGCTCGGAAGTGCCGGATCTACATTTACAACCTGGCCCGGAGGCTGGGGGTACCCGTGAAAGGGTCGGGTTTGGCTGACGGAATCGAGGTGTTCCCGAAACACGACGTGCTTGCAAAGGGGGCATTCGGCAACGCTATCCGAGGCCCGTTGGGAATCCACCGCGGCGCGAACCGACGCTTCTGGTTCTATGGCGCCGACTACACGTTGGAATCCCAGATGAAGTTCCTGAAGCGACTACGCGGAGTCACGGAAGAGGAGTTGGACCGGTTCACCGCTGGCAAGGAGTTCCCTGCAGACGTCGCGAAGTCGCACGGTGAAGTAAAGCCAATTGGAGAACTGCGAACCGGAGGAAGTCGGAAGGCGTTTTGCATTCTCGACCATCTAGGTAAGACAAGAATAGTGGGGAAGAACCATGTGGCTCGGTGTCCATCCTGTGCGCAGGTTGGACACGATCGCAGTGGCGACAACCTGGCGATCCTAGTCTCAGATCCGCGTTTCTATCAGTGCTGGGCGGGCTGCACGAAAGAAATGATTCGTGTGGCCCTTGGGCACCCGATTCGTGTCCAGCAACGAGCATAACCAAAGATAAGGATAAAGGGGGTGACCTTCATGAGCAGGCAAAAGTTCACGGGCATTGCAGGGTTGCCGCTGTCGCGGCGCGCAGTGAGGGTGCTGAAGGACCGAGGGATCTTTGCGCACTCTCTGGTGAGCATCGAGCATCAGCAGTTGGGACAGCGGTACGTTGTGCGTGGCTTGGAGTCAGGCGGCTCCGCAGGCGATGTGGGCCGGTATGTAAGTTTTGCTGGCGACGACGGCCAACCGTTGGAGTATCTGCACCCAGTGGAGGCGATCGGGGTCAATGGCCTGCACGCAGTCGTCATCTCTACGGCAGTCATGCGCGCGGACATGCTTCGGAAGGGACGGACGTACGAACTGTTGATCACACGGCACTGGCTAACTTCAGTGACGGATGGCCAGAGGCCGCAGCTCGGAACCGAGATTCTTTTCCGAGGCGTTCATGGGCGTTTGGAGGTGGACCTAAGCGGGAAAGATAAGGCCCAGGCCGGCAAAATGGTGCCCACATTCTATTCGCTGGCCGGCGAGGCGATCGCGATTCCCGGGAAGTTCTTGCCGCTGGTTCGTGCCACGACAAAAGGTGCGAATTGCATTGGCTGTACCCACGCACACTATTTGCGCAAGCCCCGTCCCGTTGGTGAGCCTCGGCTCAACGATTCGGCCAACCAAAATGCTGTTTACAGTGAGACGACCGGGACGTTAGCTGGCTAGGAGAGCAAGGGGAAGCGGCTGAAGTAATCCCAAGTCCCGGCCGCATCGGAGGATCATCGTGCTCACGAAGATCAAACGAGGCTCGTTGGTCGTTTGCCTGTTTCTGTTCCTTTTCGTTGTGATTGGGGGTGGTCTTCACCTCAACCCTGGCGGAGCGCTCCTTGCGGCTGCGACCGGCACGCCGTTGGTAATCCACGTCTTCAATCGACGGTGGGGAGGAAGTGGAGTCGAACACGATCCGCCCCTTCATCAAGGAGTCCTGGTTCTGTGCGCAGCGTTGCCGAGGCGCATGCCGGCCATCCTCGTGCCTCCGAGACTGAAACCTTCGTCCGACAGTGAACCATTCAGATGGATGTCCAGCGGGAAGAGGCAAAGACGGCTGAAGGTCTCCGGTTGCGAGTCGGAGCGTGGATCTCTCTGATGCCATCACTCTCCGATCTGGCTTTCTTGACACCAATTCTTGTGCTGTTCTGGTGCATCCCGGGTGTGGGATGGCTGCTCACCGATTCCGACACTGGATGGCACATCCGAACTGGAGAGTGGATCCTGAAGAACGGCCGCGTCCCAGCGACTGACATCTTCTCATTCACAAAGGCCGGCCAGCCTTGGTTTGCTTGGGAGTGGCTATCCGACGTTCTGATGGCCGTAGTTCATGGACATTCCGGCTTGGCCGGAATTGTTCTTGTGAGCCTGCTGCTCTTGGGGGCTACGTCGGTCTGTGTTTACCGGGGCACATTAGAGGAATCTGGGCACCGCGTGATCGCTATCGCGCTGGCCGGCCTCGTAATGGCGGCAAGCACCATACACTGGCTCGCGCGACCACACCTCGTAACTCCGCTCTTCGCCGTGGTGTTCTGCCGGGTGCTCAACCGAGTAGAGAAGAGAGCCAACAACGAGAACTTCCTCTTGGTGCTACCCCCACTCACAACACTTTGGGTGAATCTACATGGAGGGTTTTTCGTCGGGATCGTCTTGCTGATTACGTATGCGATTGGAGCGGCAGCCGGAGAACTGGTCCATGGGACAAGACGGGATGCATGGCATCAAGCGCGAAAGTATTTGTTGACCGCTGGGGCGTGTGCGATTGCAAGCCTCGTCAACCCATATGGATATCGCTTGCATGTCCACGTTGCCCAATATCTCGGGTCATCGTTCTATTTGCGGCGCATCAGTGAATTTCAATCTATCGACTTTCATTCGTTTACGGCGGCGTATTTTGAGACGCTGCTGGTGCTGGCGATCGCGGCGGCAGTTTGGCACTTGGGCACTGGGAGATTGGTTCATGTGCTGCTGCTGCTGAGTTGGTCGCACTTAGCATTGTTCTCCGCCCGGAACATTCCGATCTTTGCAGTTGTCTCAGCGCCCGGCATTGGTCTGGCTATGCGTGAGTGGTTGGAGTACGTGCGTTCGCGTCACGCTCGGCATTGGCCGGGGAAGTTGATTGCGAGCCTTTCAGAACTCGACGCTGGACTGCGAATGATCGCGAACGGTCCGAAGAGACGGCGCTGGCATTTCGTACCCTGTCTTGGTGTGCTGGTGCTGGCATTGCTTCTCGACCATCCTGGTCGAGTAAAAGCTCTCCGCCCTGAATTCGACCGGAATCGCTTCCCGGTCGATGCAGCCACTTTTCTCTCTCAGGAGTCTGGTCCGCGTATCAGGTTGTACTCGAGCTGGCAGTGGGGTGGATATCTGATCTACCGCCTTTGGCCATCGTTCAGCGTATTTGACGACGGACGAACGGACTTCTACGGCCCTGCCTTCGTAGAACAAGGATTGCGCGCGTGGGACGCGTGCCCGGAGTGGGCCAACATCTTTGAGCAGTATCGCGTAAACGCCGCGCTCCTTCCTGTTGATTCGGTCTTGGCGGCCGTGTTGCGCGAAAGACGGGACTGGAAGCCCATTTATCAGGATCGGGTTGCCGTGCTGTTCGAGAAAACTGAAACCGCTAGGTGAGGTCCCATGGCGATTAACGAGGTTCCCATGCCAGAAGCAAAAGAAATTGCGAGTATCGAGAAGAGCGAAGAAAGTTTCGTGAGCCCGAGCACGGAAAGCGGCGACGGGTCTGAGGATCCGCGCGGGATGCGAGCAGTGAGGCGCCGCCTTCCGGACGAACGCCACAGTCTGACCCATCACTTCTCAGTGGGCGGGCAGGAAGGCTATGTCACCGTCGGCCTGTACGAAGATGGCCTTCCAGGCGAAATGTTCATCAGGATGGCGAAGGAAGGATCGACAGTTTCCGGGCTCATGGATTCCTTCGCCACCGCAGTATCTCTGGTTTTGCAGTATGGCGTCCCGTTGCAAGTGCTCTGCGACAAATTCAGCCACACGCGATTTGAGCCGAGCGGATGGTCGGGAAATCCAACGATTGGATACGCAAAATCGATGATGGACTACTTGTTCCGGTGGCTCGAACTACGTTTCCTGAAGGGTGAACAAGGAATTCTGTTTGAGCTCCCAAGGCCGGTTCCGCCGAAGCCTGAGGCGGGCGGCATGGTCAAGGCACTAGGGCAAGTGATCGCGCTAGGCGACGCGCCCGCATGTCAGTTCTGCGGTTCGCTGATGGTAAGAAACGGTTCCTGTTATCGCTGCATGGAATGCGGCAGCACGAGTGGGTGCTCGTAAAGGAAGCAACTGGAGTATGGTATGGCGAAGAGCGTGAACAAGGTAATTTTGGTGGGAAACGTAGGTCAGGATCCCGAGGTGAAGTACACCGCTGCTGGAGCACCTGTCGCTAAGGTCAGTCTCGCCACGAACGAGAGATTCAAAGACAGAAACGATCAATGGCAAGACAGAACTGAGTGGCACAGCGTTGTGGCTTGGCAGCGGTTAGCGGAAATCGTGGGAGAGTACGTCCGCAAGGGACAGAAACTCTACGTCGAAGGCAAGCTGCAGACGTCGACCTGGGAAGACAAACAGAGTGGCGAAAAGAAATATCGCACCGAGATTGTCGCCCGGGACATTGTCCTGCTCGGTTCGCGGGACAACGGGCAGAAAGCGGGGCGCGAAATGCCCGACGAACAAGCTAGCCCGGAGCCCGCTCCCGCAGTAGCTGACGACGACATTCCCTTCTAAGAAGAAGAGATCTGTGGAAACCTCTGACTTTGGCAGAGCCACAGACAGGGACGGGCACACGCCGCCTCCTACTCACCCCCATCCCCGCGGTTGAGTGCCCGTCCCGGCGCTCTCTTGAAGTCAATCCTCAAATTTCGAAGTTGCAAACCGACAGAAAAACCAAGGAGGGAAGAAACCGTGTTTGTCGAACTCATGCCATTGCTCAAAGGCCGTACTCTGCTCATCACGATTGCCAGAGTTGACGAAAAACTGAAGGTCAACGTGATTCCGGCGAAAGTGACGGAAGGCGAGGACCACGCCCTCACGACTCCCTTGAGTTTTACTGGGTCCGCCGAGGAGTTGGATTCAGAATTAGGCAGGCACCTTGCCAGCTATGTCGACTCACACCTCGCGCTCGGCAATACGTTGGCCGAAGCCAAGGCGGAAATGGAGGCGGCCGCCAAGGCGGCACGCCAGAAGGTGAAGACAACGCAACAGGCCTCGAAACCTGACCCGGCGGTTACGAAGAAGGAAGAGCCACCAAGACCGACAGCGCCTGCAGCCGACGAGACACCGAGTCTGTTCGCTGCGCAGCAAAGCGCCGAACCAACGACGCAAGCACCCGGAGAAGAAGGAAGGGAAGCCACATCATGATCGAGGCAAAAGCGCTATCTCGCAGCTTTACGTACAACGGCGTGAAACTTCCGGACCCGGATCCGAGGATGACGCCGGAAGAAGTGAAGACTATCTACAGCCATCAATATCCCGAACTGGCTACGGCCGCAATCACGGGACCAGAAGCCTCTGGGGAACAACTGCAGTACAGCTTCGTGAGAGCTATTGGGACGAAGGGGTAGCGCCAATCCTGGCGGGGCTCAGATCTGCAAACACAAATTGATCGCGCACGACGCTCTCGCCGACCGAAACAGGAATGTCGACGCTCAACATTGGGCCTGCGTAAACAAATGAGTGAAACTCACCTTTCTCCCCGCATGGATCGACTCCATCAGGTAGCGCGGCCAGCAGGCTCTCATCAAACTCGCGTCCGGCAAACGAAGCGTCAAGTTTCTCCGTGTCAACACAGGTGAGCTTCGCCCGCATGCCCGAGGCGATCATCCGCTTTGCCAAGTCCTGAGTGGGATGCCCCCACAACGGAAATATCGGCTGCAGGCCGGTGTCTCTCATTTGTCTTTCCCGGTACGAGCGCACGTCTTCGAGAAAAAGGTCGCCAAACGCGATCCCTTCGATTCCGGCGGCGATTGCTTTGGCACACGTTTCGGCCATAAGCAACTCGTACTGCTCGTTTGAACAGGGCCAAGGTAAGGGGACACTCCAAAGTGGCAACCCGGTTGCCGAGGCTTGCTGTTCGACCAGTTCGCGCCGGACGGCGTGCATAGCAACACGGCCGGCGGCCTCGTTGAACGTGGTCAGCAGGCCGACAATCTCATGCTCACAACGCTGGCGGAGAACATGCAGACTCCAGGCACTATCTTTGCCGCTGCTCCAGGAAAGAAGAATTCGCCCCATCGCAATACGCAGTTTGAAAGCACCCTTTGTGGAATGAACGCATCGTTGCCAGACGGACGTAGCTCGACAGGCCACCGCCCCAGCGGAAACATTCGCGCCGAGGACGGCGGCCTGGCCCCCTCGAACCAGGGCGAGCCTACGACGCCCTGGCGGATCGCAAATCGACGCGCGTCCTTCCAATTCGGTCGATTCGCTGATACAGCTCAGTGATCTTTTCGGAACGTGTGTGATAGTCGGCGAGATCAGATGCCGTCAGGCATCCGGTTCGTCGCAGTGTGTCGATCTGCACATCAACCAACTGAAGCGCTTCTCGTTTGATAGCGGAGGCTGGATCCGTCACCATAGAAATTCTCCGCGGAAATTGTAGCCGACAGATTGGAGACTGCCCAGCCCTCAAAGGGGCCCCGATTCCGCCACCTGTGGAAATAGTAGCCGATATGTCTAGAGTGAGGTTTACCCGCCCCAGATCGCAACATTCCGCCGCAGCTTCTCTCGCACTCCGGGGAGGACCATCAACAACCATTGAGCCGCAAAACTTCGTGGGCGAGAACGGAAAGAAAACTGTTCTGCGGGAACTGCATTTGTTGACGCAGGAGCGGCAATCGCGGCACGAAACTCTGCTCGGGAGGTTCTTGGAATGTCAGGAACTGCAAATGTCCTCAGCACTCTTGGCGAGGGCGGTCGAGCAATGTTCCCGCTGGCACGCCGGGAAGCGCCTCGCGCCACCTGGAGGCTCCCTGCCGCCAGCCAGTTGATGGCCCCACTATGCGAACTTGTATTGCCCTTCTTGGAGAAGGTTCCGACTGAACAGCGTTTCGCGGCAGATGACCGCGAGGTCATCGCGTTAGCCGAGGCCCTGGCCACATTGGATATCGCGGCCGTGGAGGACTGGAAGAAAAGCGGAAGAGATGCGGCCAAGTATTTATTCCTGACTCTTCAGCGATGGGTTCGCGACCATGGCGGAGCGTCAATCCAACGCCGTTTCGATCTGGATCTCACACTTAGCGACAGACTGGTCGACTACTCGAATGAACGAGGACCAGAGGGTACGCTCTACCTGATCCTCGATCCAGATAGCGCGGCATTCGTGCTCCTGAACCCAACCATTGAACTACTTGGCAGCGTACATCCGCGTCTGGCCGCGACATTCTTCAAGCATTTCGCGGGCTCGCTCAACCGATGGGTACGCGTGTACGACTACCACGACGCAGAAGAGCGCGTGGACATGCTGCGCGAGTGGTACGAGGGCGAAGAGAATCCCGAACAGTACGAAGTACCGGACATTGCAGGATGTACTCCACAATGTTTCAAGGAGCAATCTCTGAGTCTCCGAGGCTTGAAGGATCTGAACCAGGGGATGCGGAACAAGGAAGTGCGGGTGCTCGTTAGCAGTTTGCTGGAACTGTGTTCCATCTCGCGTCAAGGCAAACGGCCGGAATTCACCGACGACATGGGGGAGCAACTCATGGACTCGAATCCGCCACTGCCGTGTCTGCTCGCGGCATTCTCGTCGGGCGATGCCGTGGTCGGGTGCTTTGACGACGAGGCCCAGACCGCAATGGAGACAACTCCCCATCCCAACCTGATCATTCCCCTCCAGCTTTCCGATCCGAGCAGCGTACGCCAGGGCTTTCGGACGCTTGCCGTCGCATGTGAGACGCTCGCGGCGGCCAGCCGGTTGATTGACCTAATGCCCGGCAATGACGATGGCGTGATCACCCGCGAGGAACAGTCATGAACATCCACCTGCGGATCGGTGACAACCGAACCTTCAGCCTGAAGCAGGCCGTACTTCTTTATCAGGAGGGCAACAGGGCCTTTGCTACGTTGCACGAGGTAAAGTGTCGGCCGAATCAGGCGCCTTACTTATGTGCTGGGCAGTCGGTCACGACAGGGTTTCTTGAGACGCTCGCCAAAGGTTTGGGGGCAAGCATGGGAGCGGAGGTCTTGCCGGAACATGTGCTGGCTAGAACGCCGGAGCTGATCGCTTGGCGGAGCCGTGCGCAACGTCGGCTGATGTTTTTCGGCGACGGAAATTCCGAGGCGAAAAAGCTGAACGGCAAGATGTATTCCCACCCTGCCCTGGTGTTCATGATCCACGGGCGGGAACTGTTCGTGCGAGCGCTGGCAGAAGAGTGGCGGCCGGTGGCCGATACCCGCCTGAGAAACGCTCCCTACTGGAATACCGACTCGCACGGCCGAGTCTGTCTCGGCAGTATGCGAGTTCCGGAGGAGATAAGCGTTGGTTCCCTCTCGGGTTGGGAGAAAGCGTATTTCGCCAGCGAGTTCACCCATCCCAGTGGCGCGGTCCGGCTGACAACCCATCCAGGCGGTTTTCTTGGTCTGTGGTCGGGCCTGGCGGGAAGAAAGCACAAGTTTCCCGTGAGGTTTCTGGCCGAGAGCAAGCAAACGCTTCAGGAATTCGTCGAGAGAAGAGGTGAAGGATGAAACCATGGAAACTCACCAGATTCATCCCGAGTTGCTGAAACACAAAGTGCGGGCGCTGGTCGTCGGTTGCGGCGGCAACGGGAGCGCAATCGCAGCTGGGCTTCCTTACCTCCATCAGGCATTGTTGGCATACGGCCACCCGGAAGGACTCCACGTAACCTTGCTTGATCCGGATGTAATCTCGCCGACCAACTGCGTACGCCAGCCGTTCAGTCAATCTGAGATCGGTCTCTATAAATCTGTGGTTCTCGCCAACCGGCTGAACCTGTTCTGGGGCCTGGACTGGCAAGGCATTCCCGAGCGGCTGGATCCTAAACGCAGGGTAGATGGCGTGGACATCCTGATCGGCTGTGTCGACACGCGGAAAGGGCGCGCGGCAATCGCAAAGTGCGCGGAGGATTGGAGCGAAGTGGATTATTGGCTGGACCTCGGCAACAACTCCGATAGCGGCCAGTTTGTGCTCGGAGAGCCGCTGAATCGAAGGAACCGACGGCACAGGCTCCGGTTACGTACCGTTTCCGAACTCTTCCCTGAAGTCATCCAGGCTGACCTTGACGGAGATGGCCTACCGAGTTGTAGCGCCGCAGAAGCTCTCGACCGGCAAGAGCCGTTCGTCAACCCGACATTGGCCAATCACGCGCTTGCTCTGCTGGCACGAATGTTTCGCTACGGGACAATTTCCTATCACGGAGCATTCGTGGGTCTTTCGGCGCTGGCCGGCATGCAAGCGTTGCGCATCGACCCCAAGCATTGGCAGCGCCTCCGAAAGAGAGCATGGCGCGGCGGCACTCCGCAGCACGGCGCGCTGGCACCAACCGTACGGTCTCATCGCACAGATCAGGCCTGAGTACACCCTCAATATTTCGAATCGGAAGGATCATGCAATGGAACAGCCTCAGCAGAACAACGAGCAATCGCTTGAGCCCGGACAAGCCGCGGCAAAGACCGCGATCCTGGCGCAATGCGACCAACTGGCCGCCGCAGGTGTGACCTTCGTAGCGGTTCATTTCGATGGTTACGGAGACGATGGCACCACCGAAGAAGTGAAGTGCTATGACGGCGAATGGTATGCGTCTGGCGAGCACGAGCCCGTCAAATACGACGCTTCCCATCTTCAGGAACACTTCGAAACTCTTGTGCCCTTTGGGTATGAGAACGATTGCGGCGGCTTTGGAGACGTCATCCTGGACGTCAGTGCCCGCAAGCTAACGGTCGAGCGAAATGATCGATTTGAGGATTACACCACCACGACGTACGAGGTGTAGTTATGGCCCACCCACTGAAGCACGCCGAGAGCAGCGCGAAGAAGTTCGGCGGAAGAGCGGAAGACTATCTGCCAATTCACAACTGGTTTGATGAATCGAAAGCATTCCTCGCAGACTTCCGCCACCGGGCCTTACGTCATCATGCTGAGGGCATTTTCCTGGCAGAGGAACTGTTTGGCGTTGCCATTGTGAACAGCGACGGAAAGCAAATTCCCGTCCGCTATGTGGGAGAGCAGCATGTCCGGGAAGATCTTGGACGAATTCCCACAGCGCAAGACTGGCTGTTGCAGATCAAGCCCCAACGATGGATGTACGGCCAGCGGTTGGACGAAGAAACGCCAAGCAAGGAAGAGTTCCTATGAGCGGCCCAAACGGTCATGCACAGAAAGACCATGTCCCCGTATCCGGCCCGCCGCCTGCGATGCTGGCAGCCGGTGTTATTCAAGTCTCGGCGGAGCGGGTGAAGGAACTGGTGGCGGCCTTGGAAGTACCGTTTGACCAATCGCAAATTGACTGGCGGGTGATGAACACCACGAAGGGTCAGCAGCCGGCACGTGGGCAGGTAGTTCCGTACGCCGACCAGCGAGCTTATACGGATCGCTTAAACGCGCTGTTCACTCCGGCAGGCTGGACACGAAAATACACCATTCATACCAGCGCGAATTTCGAACGAAGCAAAGATCAGAAGATTGCTGCGAAGGTATTGGTCACGTGCGAACTGACGATCTTCGGCTTGGGCTCGCATTCGGCCACAGGAGAAGAATGGGCCGATGATGACAATTCTTGCACGGCGGCGGAAGCGCAATCCTTTAAACGAGCCTGCAGCTGTTTTGGGCTAGGACGTTATCTGTATTACTTCAGTCGGACGTGGGTTGACTTGGATGATCGCAAACGGCCGAAGTCGGTGCCGCAATTGGCCGGCTGGGCGACACCCGCAGGCTGGTTAGAGGGCCTTCGACCCAGTTGTGCGGGTAAGCAAAAACCGGTCGAACGAACAGATGCTGGGAACGGCGGCAATGGTCATAGTGCGCGTGCTAACCGCGATGTCCTCCGCGAGATCGAACGAATGGAGAGAGTCGTCGGCAAACGCATGTATCGCGGTTTATTAAAATGCGTAGCCAAGGTGTGGAACCCGAAAGACATTCAAGATCCAGCGGTCCAAGAGAGGGTGCTGGCGCGCATGCAAGCGGCCGAGCGGGGCTTGCGTCGGGCAGAGGCGGCACGAGACAAGGCGGGGCTGGCCGCCTTTGCCGCGATCCTAGGATCTTTGAGATTAAGCTCACTGGACCAAGTGGACAGTCTCAAAACGCTGCAAGAGATCGTTGCAGGGCTCGAAACGAAGGACATCGACCCACGTTGAAGAATTCCTTGTAACAGACTCTCCATTGCCAGACGTCGAGATGTTCCGGCCCTACGTCACCGCATTCGTTGAGTCCCGGCTCTGACTCCCCTGTGCTCTATCCGACTCTCCGGTCTTTTGCACCCAGCGAGATGTGGCCTGTTTGCTGTAGCATCGTCCAAACCTGTTGCCGAACCTCGGACATTTTCGTGCTATTTATTTCGATCTTGGTTTCAAGATCTGCCTTGTCTGCTTTGGTTGTAGCCTCTGAAAGATTGCTACGCAGATTTCTGCCGTAAGCGGACATGCCACGCAGTTGGTCGTTTAGTCCCCGCAGTTCATTCACAACTTCGTCAGGCACAACGATGTTCGCTTTTTGAATAGACTGCTGAATTAACTCAACCGGAGACTCACTAGGGACAGAGATGTCTCCGATGTTCAGTTGAATCAAGTCATCCTTTCCCAAGAGGCCGTCTGCCCCAGTTGTTTTGAGAAACTCCCAACCATCCTTTAAGAGCAATTTAACGCTCTCCCCCACCACAAGCGCTGTCATCCCGTCCATAGATCGAGTGGCCTCCTTTTTTGACAATTGCACCAAGGCGAGATCGCTTTCAGTGGTCGCCGCAAGATGCGCTCCCAACGGGGGCACAGTTACGGCCAAGTCGAGTGTCTCTGAAAGCTTCCATTTCGGTTTGTCTAGCTTCACCGCGAAGGAAACGTCGATTGAGGCGGCAACGGGATCTTCTGATCGGTTGAAAGAGATCCCGTACGACCAACGCCAGTCGGGAGTCGGTTCCTGAGAGGAGGATGGGTGCAGGACAAACTCTTCGACAATCTGGCTGTCCTCCTCGCCCGCTCTTCCTCTTATCCGCACAGAGTCCCGAGGCGTACCATCTATCGTCATCTTGCTTTTCAGAGTGCGGGTACTACTCGAAAAACGCCAGGCCAACAAGAACAATGTTTCCGATGTTCGCTTGTTGCACCTGTAACAGCTCGTAGTCTTGTCATAACAGCGAGCGTCCAGCACTGCATATGCCGTGCCATCTCTCGGCAACAGTTGTGCTCTTGCTACATGCATACAGGACCCATCATGGATCACTCTATCGGCCCATGCAGCGATTGTCCGCGCGGGAGCCTTTGCGTCAAACTCACATATTGGCGAAGGTGCTACGACAGTTAACTCGTTCATTGGGCTATCGGGTCGACGCGATTTGGGAAAAGCGGGAAATGCGCCGTGACCTCCTTTTGGAGTAAGGTGTCGAGCTTTACCGGAAGAACCGTGAACAGGCACGTAGACTCACATAAGTGAACGATCTGGCGCCCAATATTGTAGTGGGAAATGACAAAGACTTCGCGCCCGCCGAACTCGTTGCTGTCGAGATCGAGTTGAAAATCTCCGAACTGCGTGCAGACACGGACCGCCTGAAGGACAACCTCTTCGTGGTTCTCCCCAAAAACGCTCGCAATTCCAACTCGCAGTAACTCCAAAGAAATGTCTTTCAGTGCAAGGTTCTCCGGCAGCTTGCCGAAAGGAGATCCATATACACCGACGTTCGTAAAGATTAGCAAGCCCCCTTCGCGAACATCGTCGAAGGACATCATGCACTGCAGTTGGATTGCTTTCCGGGACGGTCGCCGCTGATCGGTCAGTCTAACGATGCTGTCAATTGCGGCAAAGAACTGTCTCTCGGTGCAGCTAGTCGGCCAACGAAACGAATATCCCTGATAAGCGGCCTCGGCAGAATCAGACCTTCGACGATACACTTCCCCTTCTAAGAGAAGCTCAGTGGGACGATCCGACAAAACCGTGATCGCCTCAAAGGTGCAACTATCGTCCAACTCGCGCTTTGCAGAATATGTGGTCACAGCCTTCTCCTCCAACAACGCGTAAGAGCGGCGGAGAATCCTGAAAAACGATTCTGCCGCTAGTTCTAGAGTTGCGGCCGTTTCTACAGCCGTCACACTGCCAGGCTTCAGTTTCTCTCTGAGGTATTGAATGGACATCTCCGTAGCGCGTGACTGCTCCAAGCGTCGATAGAAAGGATCTTGAGCGTAGATTATTTTCAGATGTTCCAATTTGCGGCGAATGGCGCCAGAAATAGCTTGTGCCTCTTTCTTGGTTCCGACGGCGTGAGCGGCGTCGCGTAACGCGCCTCCCAGATCCTCGTAGTCACGCTTTAGACCCTTCAGTTCCCTCAGTGCATGGTTCTCGAAGCTGTGTTCCCGGCGAAACTCTTCAACTATGAAAGCACGACGCGGAGAGAGCACTGGATACATGCCGTCGACCACTTGGGGGCCGGGAAGGTTTAATAATGAAGACAATTTCTGGACGGAGTCGTCGCCTCGCTCATTCGCACGCCTAACAAGGTCCAGCAAGAGATGAGTCTGCGTAACAAGAACGTGGGTGGGCGCAATGTTCTTGGCAGCGCCTGTCCCTCGATTTTCACGTATACGGCAACTCTTGAATGCAATTGCCAAGTTAACGGCGTCGCGGTGATCTTTCTTTGTACGAAGTGCCTTCTCTTGAGTCTGCCTCTGGGGCGATCGGCGTTCGGTCCTAGCAGACCCGCGTGGAAGCTCTTCGATGATCAAATTAAGAGCAGCCACGTCCCCCTCGTCGAAGTCGCCGACAACGCCGAAACAGTTTGGCTTCGTCAACAGCTCAATGAGCCTCTCAATGTCCAATCCCTCGTGTTCAAGAGTGGCAATTACTTTTTCCATCAAATCCAGCGAAGTGCTCCCTTCGATGGATATTCCGAACGCCTTGGCGAGGCTCTTAACGGCGCCGGTACCAGTGAGATTTCCGGATATCGACCCTGGAATATCCGTATCCCAGAGACTCAGGCCGTCTGGTACGTACCCTCGCAACCACTCAACGAGTTCTTGGAAAGCGCCCAGGGGCAAGGCGTAGTGGAAGTTTGGATTTTCAAACAGTTTTTGCGTCTCGCGTCGCAACAAGTCGTCTTTGTAACTGACTTCGACAATGTTTCGGAGCACATCAGCATCTATCAAATAGACAACCTTGCCAAAATACTTGAGTAAATTGGCATCTCTCTCCATTTCGGACATCAATGAGGAGTAGTGATCGGATAGAGCCGCGAAGTAGCGGCTTAGACGTGGATCAGTCAGAATTGAATCAGGCGTGACTGTGGGAGGCTTTGGTTCTTGAAGGTCGATTGGCGCTGGATAAGCTACGGCACTGCTGGACATAACTGCCTTTACTGTCAGTGACCAGATCTTATGTCCCTAGGGTTGCGCAGGAGTGTAGCATGACCACATCGATTTGTGCCAGTGGCACTCGCGGTTGCTGGTAACAGTGTTTCTCGACACAGTACTGGGAAAGGAGAATCAGCTCAATGCTCGAGCATAATCCTCCACCTCCTGCCGAAAGCGCGCGTCTTTAGCTGATTCCCTACCAACTGGGCTCTACCTTTCCAATGGTCTCATTCTTGAGCTTTATGCCTGAGGAGAGCCCTGCCGCAGTTCGATCCCTTGGGAACGGCTGATTTCAACGAATGAAGCCCCGCCACCCGGACTAATGCCGCCGCGAGTCAGTAACCAACCTAACTTGGACTTCAAACTGATCGCCAGCGAATGAGAAATGAGGATTGTCTTGAGAATTCGTGTGACCACCAGGGCCGACCTGTATGAGAAACGGAAGCAAGAACACATCGAGCGCGGCTACAGAATCGAAGACGAGCGACCGATAGCCGTCAACGGCCTCCGCTCCTTCATTGCCGTGAGGGAGTTGACGGCTTCCGATCCAGTTGACGAACTGGTAGAGCGGGCGCTCAACAGGATGGCGCAATGAGACCACATGGAAAAACCAAGTTGGGGTTCTTCCCTTTACCCGTGCGGGAAGCCGAACGGTTGAAGAATTGTCTAGCCTTCCCAAAGGAGTCTTCTGCGCTTGATCCGTGCGTAGGAGATGGAGTCGCGTTCGTGCATTTACTTACGGGAACGGACGCCAGTCGCTACGGAATTGAAATTGACGCAAATCGAGCCGAGCAGGCAAGAAGCCTGGGAATCGAAACGCTGCAGGCAAGCACCTTCGATGTGCGCAGCCCGGCGGAAGCGTTCTCTCTGCTGTACCTCAACCCACCGTACGACTTTGAGACGGGCGAGACAAGCAACCAGAGGCTGGAATTGGTCTTTCTGGAGCATACCTATCGCTGGCTCACGCCCGGAGGTCTTTTGGTGTTTGTCATTCCCCAGCCACAGTTGCGGGTCTGCGCGAGGATTTTGAGCGAGCACTTTGCCGATCTGGTCGTCTACAGGCTCTCGGAACCTGCCAGCGTCCGATACAAACAAGTTGCAGTCTTGGGCGTGCGGCGTAAGCGACACCAACACCTCCGAGACTCCGCGCTGCTCGATTCGGTGCACTGGCTGGAGATGCTGGCCACGAAACCAGACCTCGAAGCTCTGGGCGATACGCCTGCAGTTCGCTACCAGATTCCAAACTCTGGGCCAGTAGTGCTCACGAATGCCGGAATTCCACTCGATGAAGTCGAGGACTTGCTGGTAGATTCGGCAGCGTATCGCCAGGCCAGCCGCGTTCTCCTGCCCAAGCAGCGAGACGTTCGTGGCTGGCCGCTCACGCCACTGCATGGCGGACATGTTGGCTTGCTCTGTACGGCGGGAATGCTCAATGGGGTATTCGGCGAAGGAGAAGATCGCCACATCGCGCACTGGCGCTCGGTGAAGTTCACCGACCATTGGGAAGAAGAGGAAGAAGACGGCACCAAAATCCTGCATGACCGAGAACGGTTCTCCCACGAACTGACGCTGGTCTTTGCCAATGGAAAGACCCAGATTCTCACGCACGAAAAGAAGGAACCTGAATGAAGAATGCACACCTTCGGTTCGGCTGGCTCACCTATGTGAAGAGCACGGAGAAAACCACGACCAGCATCAAATTGCGGCTCGACCGCTTCATCGGAGAAGTCTTGCCGGACCCTCCACGGCAAGCAAAAGCCCATTTGATTTCTGTGGTCGGCGGAGATACGCAGATCTCCGCGGCAAGTGCGGCAATTTCCATGGGAGACCGGTTCATGGTGGAGGGGCCGGGTGTACAGCCCATCCGAGTATGCCTGGAGCGGAAGGCGCAGTGCTTCAAGGGCTCCATACAGCTGGCCGGACGGAAGAAGCCTTTGCGTCACCTCATCGGGATGTCGGAAGAATTCGCCTCGGGAAACATATCGGCCAGCTCAGGACGGACCCTGTTGGCAAGCTCGGACAAGCGATTTGTTTGGCCGTCCATTGCCCACATCTACGGGATACCAGGAATGCCGGATTGGGCCGACTGGTTTGCAGACGAACTCGATACGCATCATGCCTTGATTCATGCGCTCGGCATTGGATGTGATCCGGTAATTGTCAAAGGCGAAAAAGAACAATTTCTCGACTGGCTTAGCTGGGGCGTCGAGAGTGGCGCGGTCCGATTTCCGGCCGAAACAGGTTCGATCCACTGGCCGAGCGTAAAGCTCGAAGATATCCTCCGGCAAGCTGAATAGTCTCTTCTCGCATCACATCACGCTTCCTCTTCCCTCTTTTCATCTCCTCTTCGGTGAATTCCTCCTGCTTACAAGAGAGCTTCCATGCCTGAACTATCGACTATCTACGACTACATGCGTGCCAACGCCACTCCTCTGGGAGCGCGCATTCTTCAGGAATATCCAGCGCTCCACCAGTTTGATGATCCGGTTTCACCCCGGATCGAGGAATTGCTGCGAAAGCCCTTTCCTGCACAGACCATCGCGATCATGGGGATTGCGAAACGCTGGGACCACGCGCGGACCGGCATGGTGATCGCGGAATGCGGCACCGGCAAGACCCTAATTTCACTCGGTGCCATCCACGTCCACAGCGAAGGAAAGCCATCCACCTCTCTCGCGATGGTTCCACCGCACTTGGTCGAGAAGTGGGCACGAGAGACGTTTCTCACTGTTCCTGGAATCCGTGTTTTCCTCATCGACGATTTGCGAAATGGAGGTGACGAGAACAAGTCGCACGGCGTGAACGAGGTACGGTTGAGGCAGGGCCGCATTGTGCGGGAAGGTTTGCGCACCAGTCTCAGCGAACTGCGATTACGGAGAGAATCGTCGAGTTCCCGGAAACGCTGGCTGTCGCTATGCGCGAGGCCTTCGCTTTTCATCGTCGGTCGGGAACGGGCCAAACTCGGCTACTTCTGGCGTCATGCTTACCGAGTTCCACGCTCAGGCCCATACATGGGCTGCGTGGTGAATTCTGACACCGGCAGACCAGTCTTCGTGGATGACAGCCGATTGACCGCAGCCGAGTTTGAGAAAGTCAAGATCGCAGAGACTATCGAAACAAGAGACAACAAATCCTGCCGTCAACTTCACAGCCCCCTTTGGCAGGCCGATTCCGACAAGATACGCCGCATGGCGCCGATTGAATTCATCGGGCGCTACATGCCGGGCTGGTTTGACTACACGATTTGTGACGAGATTCACCAGTTGGCCGGCGATACCGCGCAAGGCAATGCCCTCGGCACTTTGGCATCGTGTACAGACCGGATTGTGGGGCTGACGGGAACGCTTCTTGGGGGATACGCAGACGATCTGTTCAACACCTTGTTCCGGCTCGAAGCCGCAAGGATGAAGGAACACGGCTACGAATGGGGCACCACGGGTCGAAGTTCCTTCACCCAAGACTACGGCGTTCTCGAAACGATCACGAAGGTCGAGCCTGCCGAGAACCGGTGTTCCAAAGCCAAAAGTACGAGCACGGTTCGCCGCAAGCCCGGAGCCTCTCCCCTGCTCTTCGGCGAATTCCTGATGCAGCTCTGCGCCTTCGTCTTTCTGGAGGACATCTCGGGGGAACTTCCTCCCTACGAAGAGAGCTATCTGAGCGTTCCGATGGATCCATTAATGATGGCGGCATACCGGGAACTGGAAGATGCGATTCGGAAAGCGCTGAAGGAGCACAGAGGCAATCGGTCGGTGTTGAGCACGATGCTGAACACTCTACTGCTCTATCCAGACCATCCCTACGGATTAGGGACTCTGTACGGCACGGAGTTCGATCCAGAAGTTAAGCACAACGTTCGGTTCGTTATCGCGGAAACGCGGGACCTTCCAGAAGACCAGCTGTATTCCAAAGAACGGAGACTGATCGAGGAAATCAAAAAGGAGCTAGCCGAAGGCCGGCGCTGCCAAGTGTTTGCGGTGTACACGCAGAAGCACGACGTCACTGCTCGACTGCAACGAATCCTGATCAACGAAGGCATTCGCACGGCAGTTCTGCGGGCGAGCGTCGATACATCGAAACGGGAAGCCTGGTATCAGCGGCAAATCAAGGAAGGAGTGCAGGTCGTAGTTTCCCACCCCAAGTTGGTCGAGACCGGACTGGATCTTCTCGACTTCCCGACCATCCTTTTCTACGAGTCGGGCTACTCGCTGCACACCCTGCGTCAAGCAAGTCGGAGATCCTGGCGCATCGGGCAGACACGGCCGGTACGAGTGAAGTTTCTTTGCTACGAAGGGACAATGCAGACCGCCTGTTTGAGGCTAATGGGCAAAAAGCTACTAGTGGCCTTGACCATGGAAGGTAAGTTTGCCGGAGAGGGGCTGCAGAACATCGACGAAGACGATGACATGCTCTCGGCGATGGCACGCGAACTGGTCGAGAGGAACGGAATTGGCGAGACGGCCGATTCCGTTTGGAAAGCTCTTAGCGCAGAGCATCAGAAGCTGTTTCCCGCGACGTGTTGTTCGGTCGGCGATATTCCATTGGTCGAAGCGCCGGCGCTCTTGCCGGGCGCTCAGCCTGACGCTGCGGCCCTTGTCGAAGAAGCCATCGCTGGTGACTCGGTCCTGATTTTCGGGCAACGACCCGGTTCCCTGTCGGGTAGAAGGCCGCGCGGCAAATCGGCAGTCCCGGAACAAGCATCGTTGTTCGGATGATGTTGATCTGAAGTAGCCAGTCTCACCCCCGCCTTTTTTTCACCCTTAGAAAGCGCAGTTCAAATCAACAAGGAGGAAAGCAGTATGTCAGAAACTAGTACGCTCATTGGCTATAGTGGCCGAACCATTGGCCGCGAAGAACTAACCCTGGTGCCGACACCAGCGGCAACAGAAACGCACCGTCCGGTCCCGCATCACGAAATTGTGCAGGCTTTGATCGAGACGCTCGGCTTTCGCCATATTGGAGTCGTTCACGACGAGTATGCTGTCTCACCAGACGGCATGAAAGCCTTTGGCGTTCTCGACCTCGCAACCGAGATGGAGGGGTGCCGCTTCTCCATAGGGCTTCGGAATTCCCACGATAAGAGTATGCGTTTGGCGATGACCTGCGGCTATCGCGTCTTCGTGTGCTCGAATATGGCGTTTGCAGGAGATTTCACCCCCGTGCTCGCTAAACACTCGAAGTCGTTCTCGCTCATCGACTGTATCTCGGTTGGCGTTGACCGCATGCAGCGAAACTTCGAACCGATGCGAAAGCAAGTGGAGACATGGCAGAGGAGCGAACTCACCGATGTCACGGCAAAAGTCGTCATCTACGAAGCGTTCGTGGAGGGCAAGCTTGAAGCTCCAAAGCATCTGGCGCGGACCGTGCATGACCTGTACTTCGAGCCGAAGTATGAGGAGTTCAAACCGCGAACAATCTGGAGTCTCTCCAACGCGTTCACTTCTGCATTCAAGGAACTCGAGCCCATCCCGCAGTTCAAGGCGACGGCGAAACTGGGCGAATACCTTGAAGCCCGGTTTTCACAGTCGTTCTAGTTTCGGGGCGCTCGCCGCCCCAAGCCTTCCGCAACAAGTAATTCCACGTTTTCAGACGACCCATGCGGGCGAGGCTCGCCCGCATGGGCTGAAGAGAGGAGTCACCGTCATGTTTCCATTGTTCCCACTTGGGCAAATTGTGGCCACGCCCGGGGCGCTTGCTGCATTGGAGAGAGCAAAGCAGCCGCCTACATGTTTCTTGGACCGTCATGCAATCGGGGACTGGGGCGAACTGGAGCCAACCGATGTCGCAGAGAATGAGTACCGCGTGGCGCACGGGTTTCGACTGCTGAGCAGCTACCAGACAGACGCCGGAGAGAGGCTGTGGATAATCACCGAAGCAGATCGATCCGCAACCACGCTGCTTCTGCCAGAAGAGTACTGACGAGCTGCATGAATCGGATCATTGGTCGTCGGGGTTTTTTGGGGGGGTACAAAACGGCTATGCGAGCGGCCTTGACCTGGCTTGGTTGACCAAGAGACGCACTGTGCATGACCTTTAGTTCGAGCCAAAGTACGATGAATTCCCGGCCGCGTACGATCTGGAGTCTCTCCAATGCGCTCACTTCCGCATTCAAGGAACTGGATCCCATTCCAAAGTTCAAGGCCATAGGCAAGCTGGGCGAGGTTCTGGAGACCCGATTATCGCAATCGTTCTAGCGCATCGGATGTTGCCGGCCGCATTCCTTCATCAAGTGGGCTCGATTGAACCCTATCGCAGATCAAAACGCGGTCTATTTCGCCGGCACAGAGGTTTTGAGCATCCAGGCGGGGTCCAGGGGTTGTCGTCTGACGAAGAACGAGGGCCGCCACAAATTGTGGACTACGACGCACAGCTGACAGGAGCGAAATCAGGAGACGGCGTCATCCTCTCCCGACTCAAGTTCGGACTCGTTTCTTTTTAGTTGCTGGACTATTTCCGCCGAAGGATAGAAAAGATTGAGTTGTCCCTTTCCAGGGACGGGCGTTGGGAAACGCCGAGGAGCGCCGACCATCCAGGCTACCAGACCGCCTCGATATTTCCCCGAGTCAAGATGTTTGTCTAGCCATTGGCTCCATCGCTCTTGAGTAACAGGCACAATCGCAATTAATTGAATGGATCCGACAAACCCGCCTCGGTACAAATCTTGGAGACCGAATCTACGTTCCAGCTCAAGATCGCTCTTGAGGCCTGCGTGCAACCATAGTCTACCCCGGTACTCCGGCGCCCATGATCGAATCTCGATCGATTTTCGTCCACTGATTAGCAATTCAGCCCAAGGTTGCCGGACACTGATCGCAGGCCAGTCTTGGGCGATTTCTGAATCCATCTAAACCTCAAAAGAAAGTGTCAAAAAACTCTTTCGCAAATTGTCTAAAGAGACGCTCAAGTGAGTTGAGGTCAACCCAACCGTCGTCAATCAAGTCAAGTGCTTCCGCCGGGAGGACAGTGCGAAATTCCGCGGTAGTTCGAGCGGCACGAACGGCAGAGAGAAGCTCAACGTATTCAAGAAAGTGTGCGCCGAGCTTCGCATGGTTCCGAACTCCGTTTCGTCGCAAGTCGAAAGCGAAGTGCTCCCGCGGAAGCGCTGTACGTCGAATGATACAAGGAATGCAGACTCCACACTGCTCATTGGCATGCTTGGTGTCCGGTCCCAGGGTTCGAACACCAAATACATGGGGTGCTGACAAGTTCCAGCAGCTTTGAGTGGCAGATGTAATCTGTGCAGCCCGCTTGTTCCCAATCTCTTTCTCCAGCGCGTGAACGGCCTCGCGCTTCGTCATCTGCCACAACGGGTTGACAACGCACCACCTGCCAGTCAATACACAGTCCACCAGTTTGACGAAAAGCTGGTGGAGTTTAGGGTGCGCGTGTCTCGTCATGGCAAGAGAAGGCACTGGTGGAATCGCGCTCGCAAGTATGCCGTTTTCAAACTGCACAACCTCGCGCGCACCCCATGTTTCTGCCGTTGCCGCAGCCAGAGCCAGGAATAAGAACGATCGATAGTAGAAGGATCTTCCTGGACCAGTACTCCCCTGCTGACGCCATTGAGTTGGACGTGGAAAGTCAAGATCCGCCGCGATATCTGCTTGAAGGGCCTTTTGTCGCGTATAAAACGAGCAAAGCTGAGTGTCGTGCACAGAAACCAGCCCGGCGCCTGCGCCACAGGCGCTATCGAGTCCGCCCGAGAGCAAGGCTACGCGCCGAACGGGCTGGTCAGAAGGCTTGATCTTTGAGAATCCGGTAGCCTGCCGGGGCCGACTAACCACGTTGACTTCCCAGACCGTATTGCCAAGGAAGCCAAGCAGTTCCTCTAATAACCGGCTGGGGCGCTCCCTCCATGACTGCGGATCGCGCAATGGGATGGTCAGCTCATACTTCACATTGGGATTGCTTGCACTACGCTTCTGCAGTTGCCGCTCAATCCGGTATACGACCGTCGCGAGGTCGAGCAAGTCGGCGGCGGGAACAGAGATCGGGCGTGGACCAATCGGGCCGTCCGTTACTAGCCAGCCGGGTCCTCCCAATTCAACGGAGGTCAACTGGTCGCCGAACGCGGCTATCCGGCCATGCGCCTTGCAGACTGCTTGGTTCGGTCCTCTTTTCATCGACGAAGCTGGTCCCGAAACCAGTCCTCCTTTTGCGCGATCACGTCGAACAGGTGTCGATAGGAAACTTGCTTGATGTCCTCGCCAAGCGGCTTGCCCCCGAAACGCGTCATGAAATCCGCGACGACGCGGTCGGCCCTTTCCTGTACCACGCTGCGAAGCCCCTCCTTCACCTCCTCTGGCAAAGCACGCTCTTCGCCTCGAGTCACCTCGTAGAGCAGATCGCCCAAGAACAGTCCCGATAAGTGATCGAAGACCCCGGCATCAAGCTTCCTGATCACACCTTCTGCTGCGGCTGAACCGAAGGTTTGGGAGTCATCGCTTACGGCGCGAAGCAAAAAGTTCTCAAGTGCCATGCGAACGAATGCCCGTGATTTCCTGTTACCATCAGCAGCCTCGAACCGGCGCATGAGTGCAGCCGCAAGGCGGGGCAGGCAGCCAGGACCACCGTCCACTTTGAGCCTGGCGGCGATTCCACTCCAATCTCGGTTTATTGCAAGATCCACGCGGAGTAGACTCAGTTCGCGATAGACGTTACGGGCCGAGCTGTCTACAAATTGTTCGTGCAGATACTCAGGCCGCAATTTCTTGAGAACTTTGGTAAGAGCTTCCGCTTTCTTGGTCGCATCAACATCCTGCACTAATATGCGACCGCCGCTGATCCGATATCCGCCATAGCCCTTGCCGCCGCCGGCGGTAGCACCGCCGCTGCCGCCGCCACCACCGCCTCCTGATCCGCTTCCCATTACGAGACCCTCCCCCAGACGTCCTCTGGAGTATGAAATTCCTTGCTTTGAAGCCAGATCTCGGCCCAGGGGCGCTCGATGAATTGCTCCCATTTTTGATTCCCGTCGTGGCCCGACGAAAACAAGGCGTATCCCGCCGCCGAAGCCGCAATGCGAAACCGGTCACTTCCCGCGTCAAACGAAGGATTTCGTTCCAGGTCTTCCAAGTTTGCCACCATAGACTGGCGAGCAACATTAAGATCACCAGTCGTCATTCGTTTTGCTGCACGCAACCTACCGTCGACCAAAGTCCGTACGGCCCAGCCATGCCGCGGAAACGCGGACAGGCCAGTTTCAAGCTCATTCCATCTCGCGAGATCGAAGGGTTCAAACTCCCAGAAGCGCCGCGCGGCACATATGGCCATCAACATGAGGTGTCCACTTGCGGCCGCAGCGGAACGAGCTGCATTCAGCAAGTCGGCCGCCTCGTGTCGCTTTTCCGCGATCGCGACCCGTGCTTTTTCGTACTCGATCTCAGCAAAAACAGGATGGTCGTGTCTGTTTTTGAGTAGCGCCTCTGCCTGGATCAACATATCCTTGCCGCGTTGCCATTCAGGCTCGCCAAAAACGTGCCCCGTGCGAACGCATTCCGCATAGTTCCGGAGAACCACTGCGACATCAATCGCCGCATCGTCATCACTCTGCCATTCTTGCAACAGACGTTCGTATTCCTCGGCGGCCTGCCGAGGCTGATAGAACAGGTATTGGAGAATGCGCGCACGATCCTGTCCGTACGCTCGCAGCCGCCTCGCAACAAGCGGCGTCACATCCGAATCAGGAACGGCGCGCAGAACCGTGATCGCGGCGTCAATTTCATCGAGTGCAGCTTGCTTAGCGCCTTCGGCTTTGTGGATCTCAGCTCGAAGGCCATGTTGCCATGCGCTTTCCAGTGGAGTGGCGGCCGAACTTCGTTCAAGCCAAAACGTTGCCTGTCCCATGTCCGCAAGCATGGCATGAGCCCACGCACATATGATCAGAATGTTTTCGGGAAGCTCGCGCCAGAGTCGGCCCAGGAGGCGCATCACGGAAAGAACAGCCAGTGGGCGGTCAAGATCGCGATATCTCACCAGGAGAGCACACGCCTCTTCCACTCCGGCCTTGTTCTCGCCAGCTCCCAAGCAATGCGTCAAACGCTGCTCTCGTACCGCTGGCGTCAATCTACCGACAAAAGTTGTGTGGCTGAAGATCTGCATGCACGCTCTGTGCGCTGCCGTTACAGCTTCCTGGTCCATCCGCGTGCGAAAGAACCTTGCAGCCGAAGCTGCCAAGACAACTTCCTCCACGGCTGTGTTGACGAGTAGCGCGTTCAGGTTAACCAACCGCTCCAGCGACATTCCAGTCGCTTCGATTGAGGAGCGGGGCACAGGTGTACCCAGAAGTGCCAAAGCATTGCTCAGGAGTGGGGCTTCCGAATAGGCGGCGTTCAGCGTGTTCTCATTCACCTGCATATCGAACTCCTCGACAGCCCAGCCATCGGAGACCATTCGTCCATCAACGACCTCTCCCATGATATTCACAGTGGTCACAGTGGCAATCAACGGATCCCAGAACCATTCCTCGGAGCGGTAGACGGGCGGCTGCCAAATGGCCACGATGAGGTTCGGCAGCGAACATAGGCGCCTCCATCCAGCTTGTGGCTTGTGTCGGATCAGTTCCAGCGCATTCCGAAAATCGTCCCCGGGCGCATCAGCAACTTCGAGGGTCTGCTGGAGTTCCTCAGCCCAAGCCATCAAACCCTCAGCAGTGTCGAGACCCGCGTTGAACTCAACTGCCACGACATAGCAGGGCAGTACGACTTGAATGGCTAGAAGGAAGCGAATCCACCGTTCTCTGTGCTCTGCGAGATTAGATCCTTTGATCCAGCAGAGCCGGACTGCGCCGCAACGACTTGCGAAGTCGATCTCTTCAACGGTCGGCGGAAAAAAGACCCTGCCATCCCGTTTCAGCCGAGCGCGGCGGCTCGCAGTCTGAAGCTGAGCCAGGTTTGAACTGGGGCCGTTCCACGCGAGGCGTGCCGCCGACAAGCCAGACGACCACACAACGGGGCAAGCCCAATCGAGACTGTCGCCGGCCCCAGTCTTCCACGCGTCCAGTAGCACAGAGCGCCCGCGGGCAGCAGAGACATCGAGCGCGTCTCCCGCGGCCAATGACTGAAAGACTTCTTGCGCCAGCAGGATTGCTCCAGAATCGGTCACGGGCGCCTGCATGGCAAGGACGCTCGCAACACCGCTCTTCGCGAGTGCCATATAGAACGGGGGCCCTGGTGATTCGCGGCTGTCCGCCGATCCTCGGGCCGTATCGCAAGCCCAGAATGCTGCAAACAAAGGCGGCGTCGGGGCTGCCGCGATCAGCTGCCCGATCCGCGCAGGCGTCAGCCGCGAACCATCCGTAAGGATGAATCCCGGCGGACTGCTGGAGCCGTGTCCGCTGAAGAAAATAACATCCGGGGCGTCTTTGAAGACGTTCTCCAGATCCGCCGCTGTGGGCTGGCACGACCGTGGCTTGACAATTGACTGCCGGTGGGCCGCGGGAAGTGAGTCGTAGACTTTCAACAGCAACTCCGCTTCACGCGTCAAGTCCAGGCGAACCCTCCCCGTCCTTGACCCATCATCGCCTTGCATGAGAAGTACAGACATTGGTCGATCAAAGCGAGATGGGAGAGTGGAAGGGCCATCGGAAAGGCCGCGCACGATCGAGATGTTCGATCTCCGCTCCCGGTCCAACTCGCCAACTAGAAGCTCCCACGGGACGTCCCAAGCGCCCGGAGGGAACTGCAGAAGGAAGCGCTTAATGAGCCGGTCATCTCCACCAGACTCGAGTAGCCACCCGTCCCGGAACCGTTTCGAAGTGGCAATTCGGTTGAACCGGGGAAGCGCTCTCCATTTTCGAATGTGCGACGGCGCCTGAAGATATACAGGCCAAGGTATGGGCATATCTCGGACCGCAGATCCCTTCTTAATCCTCCACGCGACCGACCACCAGCCACGGACCCATTCGACAAGCACATCAGACATGGCACCCCTCGAGCGATCCGGCGACAGTTAGTGAAACCACGACCTGAAGAACGGACGACCGTCGCCGCGGAAGTTGCCACCGGCAGCATCCGACACACCAGCTGCCGAGAGATAGACGAGGAAGGCATTGAAGAACCCGACGATGTCGGCTTTTGGGTCGGCTAGTTTTTCTGTCAGAAACAGGCCGGCAGTTATTACTGCGAATGACACAATCAGGCCCGTCTTGGCCGGGGACCATCCGGCGAATTTGTGCAGAGCGCCCGTGACGATCGTGGTAAGAGTCACAGAGCCCAGCAGAGTTCCAAAGGTCGCGATGGTGAAAAAATCGTCAGGCAATGTTGCCATGTCAACCCTCCATAGATTCGAGGTGTGATTCTAGCTGGGGTTAGTAGCCGACTGGCAACATACCCCGAACTGCCTGCGATTGCAACGCCTGTGTCGTTCTATTGTGTGTCGGACCTTTACCTAGTTAGTCGGACTGCCGTTGGGGATAACCGGAGAAGGGCAGATTGGTCAACGCTTGGTCAACTTACAATTAGAGTCTTACAGTTAGATTAAGAGACATATTACGGGTTGCCAGAGGCAGTCGATCTTGCGGAAGCGCGTTCTGTCTGTGATTGTCTCGAAACTGAGGTGCTCGAAGCTGAGGTGCTTGACAAGCTGACGATAAAGACCTATCTTGTTTGCCAATTCGGCGATCGGAAGTCGGAGGCCTTTCAGGCTTCTGATCCGAGGGGGCTTCTACTCGCCGACTTTCCCAGGGAAAATAGGTTAAGGCCGCCACTGTCAGATGCTCCCAAAGAGCGGAGTCCGAGCGGAAAGTTTTAGGAATGAAAAGAAATCTAAAGATCAAGCTCCTGATGGACATGCCCGCGGAAGCGCATGACTTGAGCTGGTTGCAGGCTTCTTTACAGGCCGCTCTCGAACTGGAACTTTCTACTCTGCCACCCTACCTCTGCGGACTCTACGCTCTCCAGGACCCGATATCCGATGCCGCGCAGTTGATCCAGACCATTGTTCTTGACGAGATGGGGCATTTTGGCATTGCCAGCAATTTGCTGTGGGCCACTGGAATGCAGCCGAAGATTTTCGAGGGCTATGATTCAATCGTTTACCCCGGTCCTTTACCCGGCGGAGTCCGCCCGAAATGTGATCTTAACCTTCACTTTCCTTGCGATCCGAATTTTGAAGTTGCGCTGGGCTTCAAAGATTACAAATCCTTTGTGCAAATGTGTATGCAGATCGAATATCCCGAGGACCCGGTCCCACGTCCTTTAGTGTCCGCGCTTGACGCTGAGCAAGAGATCTTTCCTACCATCGGTGAATTCTATGGCGCTATTCTCAGCGCCTTCGAAGCTCTAGATACTCAGATCCCCTACGGCACAAACCTCGACAAACAGATCAAGAAGAACTTTCCAGCAGTTGCGAAAATCGACGGGTTGACGGCCGCAACCACGGCAATCAACTTAATTAAAAGCCAGGGGGAGGGAGCGTCTTCGAAGTTTCCGTTCACTGACACAACAAGAAAGACTTTGGCTCACTTCTACACATTCGGCGAAATCTACTTCGGTAGAAAGTATGTTTTTGACCCAGCCAGTCAGACTGGCGATTGGAGTGGTGACACGGTAGGGGTCCCGAGCGCGGCCCTAATGACCCCGGTTCCGCTGGGCGGCTATGGTCCTGGCGCGCCGCCAGAAGTCACAGATTGCGACCGGGTCTTCACTCAAATGCTTCGCCAACTCGACCAGGCTTGGTCGGGGAGCGGAGGTGGCGCGCTGAATGCTGCCATTGATTCCATGGATTCCCTCAAATCCACAATTCTAAGTTTGTTTGCGAAGAATATTTCAAGGCCCGAAGGCGGGATCTTCGGGCCACAGTTCAGAAAGATCGTGCAATAGAAGCGAATAACGCTGGTCTTTGGAGTCAAATATGGGATTTGCCCGCGTCAAAGAAATCCTCGATCAGGGTATTGCTAATTGGCAGAGTTCGCCCCCAAACGATAATCCAGCCGATCTGTCTGGCCATGGCCCCACGTTTTCCTGGTCAATGAAGCCTGACCTTCTGGCCGCCGTCGGCCACGGTGCCCGTCTTATACAACCCGAGGTGATCGGGAATGGAAAAGGAAGCCAGGCAAATCTGATCATCGACCTACGCACTGGTCTCCGGGGACCCGGGAGCCGCATGCCGAAGGGCGGTCCATACATTCCCGAATCCCAGGTTAAGGAGATCGAAGATTGGATCAACGCTGGTTGTCCGGATTGATTCTTGCGGGCTCTCGCATCAAAAAAGGTGCCCGCGAGAACTGACTAGCGCCGATGGACAAAAATAGGGATTTCGTAAGGGTAGGAGTCTTGAGCTCGGGTTATCGTTTGGCTCGAAAACTGGCAGTAAGAGATCATATCTTAGCCGCCTAGTGGCAGGGGGCAACACGATGCACGCCGGCCCATGAGCAAAGGCTCGAACCACAGGGATCGAATTCAGAATAGCGCTGAGGTCATTTAGATAGTCGCGAGGGGAAAAATTCAATGCCAGCCAACAAATTGAACGACAACTTGCGGCACGCCGATCGAATGAAAACACATCAACCGCCGCGAGTTCCGACCCAGTCGCAGCCTCCTTTTCTGCAAGTTCCTGCCAACTTTGGCAGCGCGAGAACGCGAGCACAACTCGATCAGTCACAAGCCGGTCAGATTATCCCAATTCCGGCGCCTAAACGTTCACCCTCCGTGCTTGGTCTTGCTGAGGTGGTAGGCACGCAATATGTCGAGGAAATCAATCAGAGTGGCCAAGTTGTCTTTCACTGCGCAGGCGATACCGGATTCGGCGCGCCGTGGGACGTAGAGTTGGTCGCCCAAGTGATGGCCATGGACCTGCACAGACCGAATCCGGCGGACAGGCCAGCCTTTTTCTTCCATCTCGGGGATGTCATCTATAACCACCAATACAACATGCCCGAGTCGAAGAGGAATATGTACCAACCTCAGTTTTATGTTCCATATGAGCACTATTCAGCCAAGATCGTTGCCATTCCTGGCAACCACGACAGCAATCCGCAGGAAGATCCAAAATCGATCGACGCATTTGAAGCGAACTTCTGCGCCGATCCACCCAACTCGGATGCTGAACTGGCGAAGCTGCTCAATTCAGCCAATCGCCCGCCGATATACCAGCCGGGCGTTTATTACAGATTAGATACACCTTTCGCGCAAATTATCGCCCTATTCTCAAATGGCGGCGAACACGAGGGCGTTATTCGCGGTGGAGTGGCGGGCGACACGCAGTGGAACTTTCTAATCGAACAGCTGACAGAAATCAAAGCCACTCGGGATACTGGAAAGAGATTGGGTTTGATTGTTGCCATGCATCATCCACCCTATAGCGGTGGCGGCGGGCACTCGGGAAGTTCGACCATGTTGGCGGATCTCGATGCCGCGTTCAATGAAGCCAAGATCGGCCCGGACGCGGTGCTTTCCGGACATGCACACGTATATCAGCGATTTACTCGTACCACACAAGTGGCGGGAAATCCGATGGAAGTGCCGTATGTTGTAGCGGGAATTGGAGGGCATGGTCCAATCCAGCCAGTCAAACCGAGTTTCGATCGCCAGCCCGTACGCACGCCTCTCAAGGGACGGTCACCGAATGGAGTGGAAGATCAGAGCCTCCGTCAGTACTTCAACGGATTTGGGCATCTAATTGTCACGGTTACCAACCGGGTGCTAACCATTGACCTCATTGGCACCAAGACCCAGACGCATCTAGCGGTTGACAGCGTGACAGTCGACCTCGGGACGAACAGAATCACTCATGAAACACCACCCTTTACACATCCAGCGAACGGTGAGGAACAGCATGCGGTGCATGCGCCCAAAGGCAGATAATCGGCGATTCCAGGCGAAATTCTTATTGCTTGCTCCGGCCGGAGTCGCCCGCTGAACCAGAAAGTAGGAGGACAAATGGATCGTTATCTACCACCCGCCGGCATCGACGATTTCTCCCGCTCGCAGCGCTCTGAAGATTTGCGCAGTGGATGGAACCAAAACATCTCGGACATCCTGGGCCAGGTGAGAGATCCTGCGATGTACACACTCGCGAGTCCCTTGTTTTACGATCAGTTGGCCGACACGTCCGGTGTTCCAGACGGAGCGCCAGTGCCAGTCCCTTGGAACGGATTCCCCTTGAGATTGACGAAGTGGTACGGAGCCGCAAACGACGCGCAAGCAAACGCGGCTGCCGAGCAAATGCTCACTCTTCCTGCTTTCGGATTCTTTCAGCAAGACGGCACTGCGATAGCGCTGCCATTTCGAATCCAAGACGAGTATTGCGAGTGGTTCGTCGATCGCGTGGGCGACAAGGTGCAGCGCATTTCGTTTACATGCGAGCCTCCCGAATACTGGGAGTTCCTCGCGAAGATCGACTTCGACCTGGCTCACACACTTTATGAAGAACTTCTTCACAAATCTGTCCCTGCGGATGACCTCCGGTGGACAATCGATGTGTTCCAGAAGGATGACAACGGGAAACTGGTGAAGCGCTACAGCCAGGGGGATTACAACCCCTGGAACGTCTGGAATACGACGAAAGGAGCAGTGCATCTTACCCATCCAGCCAATTCGCTCTTTGCAGAGATCGCGCTCGGTTCAGACAGCACGCTCGGGTGGCCGGTCAGTCCTAACCCCCAGGGACAGATTAGTGAGATCGACTTAATGTGTTGCGCGGGCCGTGGCGGCATCAACCGCTCGAGCGATCCACTGATCATGAAGGGGGTCTTTGGATTGGCACGGCAGGGACTCTCTGTGGCCCTGGCGAACCCGATCGGGCTATATATTTCGCCATTCACACTGGGAGGGCTGCTCGATCCGAGCAGCAAACCCATCGGCGCCCAGGCTCTTCAGTTAGTGCGCCGGAGCACCGATGGAACTCGAATTCTTCGCGTCGAAGTCGCTCTTCCGACAGGAGCAAGTTATTCATTGGATCAATGCTCGCTCGACGGGAACCCTCTTCGCTACGGAGGGCAAATCGCGAGGAACATCACGATGCGTCTGTTTGGCGTCGGGAAGAAAATCCCCGGTAAGGCACCACGCAAGGTCAAAACCTGTCCGGACTTCTGTTGCTTTCATCCGCAACATGCCGAGTTCCGCGGAACATTCCGGCATTCAGACTTCAACGGATGTGCGGATATCACGACAGATGACTGGAACCAAGAAGCCTTCGACATCCCGACTGCAAAAGCGGGTGCGTTCTCGTTTGCGCGCGCCGAAGGTGCGATAGCAGGATCCGAAGCTGTCTTGGTACCGAGAGGCCGTCGCGTCGAGCCAGTCAGCCGTCAGCAAAAGATCGATCTAGGGAAATACGAATGACGGTCAGACTTGAAGACGAACCGGTTCTCGCCGCGGCCGACATACAAGGGAACTCACTTCGGGGATTCGATACCAAGTACCTTGATCTCGTTGGCTTCAAGATAGATGACGCGGCCAAATCACGGGCGTGGCTGCGCGCTCTGGCCGATTCGATTTCTTCGACGCAACTGGTTCATGAGCACAGGATACGTCGGTCTGCCCAAAGACCAAAGATCTCGAGTAGAGTTCTGGTGAATGCCGCGTTCTCCAAGTTTGGTCTCGACAGTCTGAGCTTCGACACATCGGAAATTGAGGACGGTTTTCTCAAAGAGCCCATGGGTTCTCTGGCGGGGGCGCTTGGAGACCGGGTTGCAGATGGGCAGCCAACTGATTATGTCCTTGGAAAAGCGGTCGCGGACACTCCCGACGTCTTGCTTCTGATCGGAAGTGACGATGATGCGGCATTGACGGCGCAAACGGCCTCGATCGTGTCTTCCGCTGCTGCTGCCGGACTGCGCAAGTCCTATGCGGATCGCGGAAATGTCCTCCCCAATCAAATCGAGCATTTCGGCTTCCGCGACGGAATCTCGGCTCCGGGTCCTCGAGGTCTGCTCGCAAAGAACCCTCCTACGCCGCTCACTCTGCGTTGGATCGATCCGGCAGAACCCGTGGCGGATCTGCTCGGTAAGCCGGGGCAGCCCCTGATCTGGCCGGGGCAATTCGTCTTCGGCTATCCAACACAATCAGCAACGGATCCTCGTATGCCGCAAGCGCCCCGACAAGCTCCTAAATGGATGGAGAACGGATCTTTGCTGGTGTTTCGTCGATTGCGTCAGGACGTCGGTTTATTCCGCAAATTCCTTTCTGATACATCGACCACACTCAGCCAAAGCCTAGGACGTACGATTAACGGAGATCAACTCGGAGCGCTTGTTGTCGGACGCTGGAAGGATGGGACACCGGCGATCTTGAGCCCCGCACCGGACGCAAGCATCTCGAGTGATGAGATGCGGGTAAACTACTTTGCATATGGCGGGATTCCGGAGATCCGGGTGGTTCGCGATCGAAAGGTTCAGACGATTCCCGGTCACCCGGCCGACGTCGAGGGATTGCGATGCCCTCACTTTGCGCATATCCGCAAAGTGAATCCACGGGATCAGCCCACGAACAAAGGACAAGGCGAGTTCACTCAATTGTTTCAGATGCTTCGACGAGGGATCCCGTTTGGTCCCCTATACGACGAAAAGCCAGAGGCCGAGCGAGGGCTTCTGTTCCTCGCTTATCAGACTTCCTTCAACAGTCAATTTCGTGAATTGAACACGGATTGGATGAACAATCCCGATGCCCCTGAGCTTGGAAACGACGGCTATGACCTGCTCGTGGGACAGAACGGTGACGGGGCCGCCAGGAGTGCGCCGCTCCACGATTCGACCGCTAATGTAGATGTGCAAATCACGGCCCCGGCTCAATTTGTGGTCCCCACCGGGGGCGCATTCCTGTTCTGCCCCTCTATCAGTTTCTTGCGGGCACTTTGACGCCTCGATTATTTCTACTCCATCTAAGGCGAGGCTTTACCATCCTCACAACCTTTGACCCTTTGACCCAGCTCCAGAAAAAATCCATCAGCTAGAATTGGGGACCTCGAGAGCAATCTAGTCGGTTTGATGTGTTCGCCACGAATGCACGAAGGCATCGGTCAAGAATTCTGTTTTCTCTCAGGCTTGCGCTCCTGTTCTTCGGGGGCGTCTTTCCCTTGAATCTGGAACTGCAAGACCTTTTCCCACGAGGTGAATAGGTCATCGTAGGTGATCAGTCGCGAGTCCTGTCGGGTATCGAGAACGTACTCTCCGGAGCGTTGACTCTGCATCCAGTTGTCGCCTCGACTTGCTCCATCTTCGGCAGGCACGACATTCACGTAGTCGGGTCGGCTAGCAGCCCAATAGTAACAGGCGCACTCGCGGTAATCGTTTTGCCATGGTGAGCAAAGACCTTGGGATAACTCGCCCGGTTCGAGCAGTTCCTGATTGATGACGACGGTTTCGTGCCCGGGGACAGATGGTGCCTGAAAAATACGTCGAACTTGCAGATCTTTGGTAAGAAACTCCTTCTGGTCTTGAGGAAGAACCTCGACGTCCGACTTGTCCTTAGTGAAGTCGCATGGAACAAGATGGCCTTGTTTCTGAAGAATCAGAGCGATTGTGTTCGACCATTCCATGAAGGCAACCGGATTGTTGCCCGCTGTGGCCAGAGGCACAGCGCCGCGGCCCGGAATTAGCGGTCCCATTGCTTTCGTGCCAACGTAATGTCCATCAATGCGAAGCAAACGATGTCCCACAAGCTCGTTGCGCAATTCCGGAGTGTCGGCGTCAATGACGTAGTTATTGTTCTCGACAAGAACAATGCCAACCAGAATTCGGCGCCAGATCGCTCGAAAATCGAACTCCAGTCCAGGGAAGCAGTTGGAGATGGCGGAGGACGGAACGGTGTTCGGAGGATTTCCCCGGGCACGATAATTCAACTGGGCCGACAAGTTCAGAGGTTTCGGATTGCTCATTTCGTGCCTCCTGACGGGAAAGGGCCCATGACCGCTATCTTGCGAATGATGTCTATTTGCCGCCGAGTCAATGTCAAATAGCGCCCATCGGCACCGCGCATCATGGCGGGCATTTTACGTCGGCCTTTGTCCGTGAGATCTCCCACTTCTTCAGGCTGTCGCAGAACATCAAGAAACCAAGCGCTTGTCCCACTGCGAAGAGCGGCAAAGATGCCCTTATGCAGGGCAACGACGGCCAAGTTATCAACCAGGGTGGGCGCCATTATTGGGGCATAGAGGCGCGAAGTATCGTTGGAATCCTGTGATGGCATGGCGCTCGCAACGGCGGTGCGTCCATGAATGGTGTTGCCGTTCATGACCGCGGTGTTCATCAACCGAACTGTCTCAAATGCGCGCCGGACTATCTCTTCTGCGTCGACCAATGTCACTGTTTCATCCGCCATAGGCCCGAACAGGGCTTGTTCTAATTCGTCGGCCACGGTACGAATCGGGAGCCCATCGGGCGCGAACATTGGAGGCCCGGCTCCAAAGCGGGCAAATGCCGAGACGCTTCGGTCGCCGATTTTCAAGTTGACGATTACGACACCATCGCATTCGTCATCGAGATAGCCCCAACTCTGCTGGTTTCCATCGGCGTTTTGAAAACCTGCGTAGATCTGACCTGGATTTGTGTCAGGAGGAAGGCCCCGGTCGACCCAGTCCCGCCATTGTCCCCGGCCTGGACTGCTATCGTATATGACTCGATCAGACGTAATGACGGGGTCGGTCTCCTCTATAATCTTTTTGGTCGGGTCAAGCTTTTTCCGCTCCGTCGAAGAGCCATATACCTTCCCCTCAGCAGGCGTGTATCGAAGCCGGATCTCGGGATAGACTCCATTCGGCTTGATGTAGCGCACCGAACCCAGCGGAAGGGATGTCTCTTTGCTGACGAAGTGGTCGCATTTCCCTTCCAGTGCGTGCGAGACGTGGTCGCTGATCGAATTGAGTTCGGCTTTGACGCGATCTTTCTCGTTACCGGTGCGGCGGAAGACCTTCAAGTTCCCAGCTTCCACGGACCACTTGACGTCCGCCGGGGTCAACCCATATTCGCTAAGCAATCTGACGGTCAGTGGCTGCAACTCGCCATCGCCGATTCGCACAAACACTTCGAAGAAGGGAGCTACGGGACGAATGCGATCACTGTCGCGGAACACGATCTTATCTGGAATTTTGCTGCCGGATACTTCGCCGCTGGAATTATCAACGATCAGGGTTTCAGCAGGACGAATAGTGCGAAAACCGAGGGGGTCCTCCGGCAATTCAAGATCGTAGTTCTCCAACGGGGTTGGCGACGATCCCAGACGAGCAATCGCCAAGGGCGGCAAGATGCGGAGTTCGGTGATCATACCGCAATGCTCCTTCGGTGCGGTTCCAGACTAGGCTGCGCACCCGCTGAGGTGAGCAACGTTTCGAACTGGCGTCGCCTCTCTTGGTTGGCGCTTCGCAAGACAATCGCGTAGTCGGAGTGCTTGAACGCGCTATTGGTTAACCCCTTCAGAAGACCATCCGAAGCATCCAGCAAATCGATATGAACGCGCCAGCAATCCGCTTGCTCTGAAGGCAAGTTGACGGCGTATGGAATTTGAAAAGGAGGACCGGCGCGCTCGCTTTGGTCTCTCCCTTGGACATCGGTTTCGCGGTCGTCTTTTAGGGGCAAACTTACAAGAATTCCGGCGATGCTGCGGAGTTGGTACATCTCGACAAAAGTCGAGTTGATGATAAGACTCCTCGGGTTGGAGGCGCCCATCTCCATCGGCTCAGACGAGATGCGGAAAGAATGAGCAAGGTAAGCGAGCAGCATACGATAACGAACGTTGAATAGCGTACTCCACAGCGAGGATTCCGGATGCTCGATGACCGGACCCGCATCAGAGTTTGCGACTCCAGGTGCCTGCGGATTGGTGGGCACCTTCCACGTTGGAACCCATTTGGCATCCCCCCGCGGAAATTCCCTGAATATACTGAGGAAGCGACGGAAATGCGAAAGCGCCTGGGCAGTTGGATCGTTTTCGGGGGCTTCTCCCTGACGTGCGATCTGAGTTAGAGCAGAGACCGCATCAGTTCGCCCTGACAAGCGCTGGACAATCACGTTCGGGCTCGGATTGCGCGGATTCGACCCAAGTTGAACGCCGTTATAGCCCCTGCCCCATTCATCCCAAGAAGCCTGGAATGGGAATGTCTCCTCCCGAAAAACAGAATCCGGCAGCGCATCAGCGTCTGACAGCAAGTCAATCATTAATTCATAAAGCTCGGCGACGCGATGAGGCATTTGTTGGGGAGTCATATGCACCGCCGCCTCAATCTCCTTGCGTTCGTCGGCGGTGAGGTCCGGCGGCCAATCATCCGGCGCCTCGGCGAAAATGTATTTTGCGAGCGATGTACGAGTCAGGGGTTCGAGTGCAAAGTCGTACGGATAGAAAGGGATGTCCCAGGGAAAATCCTGACGATCAAGGTTGAGCGCACCACCGATCAGGCGAAGAATGTTCTGCACCGTCAGAAAGTGCCCCATTTCCTCTTTCGCAATACCGAGAATGCTCTGCTGCCAACCGAGAACCTGCTCTTGCTTATCAGCTGGAACCTCAGGTCCTCCAATCGAGTAAGCAGCGTAAAGATATTGCACCATCAGGCTGTGCTCGATCTCCGCCGCAATGTGGAGAAGATAGACCGCATAATCGTGCCAGGAAAATTCGCGAGGGAGCATTGGTTGCTTGGACTCGGCGCCGGCGTCCGCAAGAAGACGAAGCTTAGTCTTGAATGGCTCGGGGCCTGCAGTGGCGAACAAGCTCGCGAGGTGTCTGGCAATTTGAGAACGCATTCATGCCCCCTGCGGCATCGGGAAATTGCTCTAACTGGTAAACAGTCCGCCTTGCTTCGAGTTCGGCATGCTTGGAAAGGGATTTCCATCAGCCGGAAGGTTCAATGTGCCGTCGGACAGTTGTGTGTTCTGCTTGAGAAGCGACACCATTGCCCGGAATGCCGCCTTTCCGTCTGCGCCAGCGATTTGCGCCAGGTTCGGGCTGTCGATCAGGAGAGCGGCGTAGGTGTTCCCGAGCGGAGCGCCGCCGGTTGTGGGCATGTGCGCCAGTATGGCGCTCATCGCGAGACCCAGGAAGTCATTCAAAAACAGGAGAAACATCACCCCGGCAGCATTGCCATCTTCTGATTGATCGTCCTGCGAGTTATCGTTCACCCAATCAGGCTGACCATCGCTCCACCATTTTTGGGTTACTTGGCCGTCGAATCCCGGGACGAGGGCAATTTCCGGTGCCAACTTGAAACTGACTACCCGGCTAACTGCTTCCCCGTCGGTCTTTCCGGCATCGCCCTTTCCGGTCAGGAGTTCGAAACTCTCGATAATTTCTGCTGCAAACAGGGCGGTTGAAAGATATTGCCGATTGCCGCTCATCGCGGCGGCAACAGCAGCGAGCGATGATACGTGGTCGTTTGTGCTGGCCAGAAGCGTGGCCAGGTTGCCGGCCTCAACCTTGGTCTTGCCCAGTGCGCCCTCGCTCAGCTTCGTTGGAAGCGCCGACCGACTGTGCGATTCGATGTATTTCGCCAGAGCAGACCGACTTTGAGAGGCGATGGCCAGCGCCTTCTTAAGGGTTTTGGAGTCCGCCGCCTTCATTTCCGGCGCGTCCGCCTCAACCACCGAGAGAAGCCCCTGCGGCCCCCGGTAAAGCGGGAAAAGATGCGGCTTGGTTAACTTCGCTGTGGCTGGTGAAATCGCAGCCAGCCCCGACCCTGTCGAATAGTTGCCCGAGGCGTTCAAGCTGTCGACGACGATCTTGTCGAAGTCGGTTTGTGAGGAGGAGAGGTGAAATGCGCCGTATCCGCCTCGGTTTTTCTTGCTTCCGGAGACGAAGATGACCGATTTCACACTTTTTCCGGATGGACTCTGAAGAGCAGGCAGTTGTGGGCCACCATAAAGAGCCGAGACCTGGTTGTAGATATACTCGGCGTTGGCCAGCCCGCCAGTGTCCGACGAGGGAACAAGTAATTCTTTGGCTGCCGGTTGGGCGTCGATGTCTCCGGCAAGGGTTCCGTTGTAAACATCGATCAATCCCTGGGGCGACGTGCCCTGAAACTGGCTGCCAGTTGGGGGAATCTTCGCGGCTGAATTGATGCTCGCCGGATCGATGGTTCGCGACTGTTTCGCCATGTCGAACTCTCCAGTGCAAGATTTGACTTTATGACCGACCTCAGTATCCCAAGTAAGCCGACGGAGGTTGCCACGGCTCCGGCTGCAAGTGGAAGTAATCCCTCAGCACATGTTCGGCAGTGGTCAGCGCTCCTTCGACCCAACCTTGGCTTCCAGAGTAGGCCTCCCCCACGATGAACAAGTTTTCTTGGGGAAATGGGCGACGAATACCTTGCATCACTTTCTGTACGTTGACTCCCGGAGCCCAGAAATTCCATCCGCCCCCGTATGGATCGTGACTCCAATCTTTGTAGGCGGCAAGAAATTCACCCGGTTGTCCGTGGGGATTCTGCATTGGATCGGGGAGCGGTTGATTGAAATGTAGATAACGCAATTGTTGCTGCGCGTGGCGAACCATTTCAGCGGGAGCTGGCAGAAAACCGGGTTCATCCGCTAGCGCCCGGCTCATTTCCATCACGTGGTGCTGGTACGGGTCAAGGCGGGTTTCAGCCTCTGGGTAAAGCGCTTTGACTGCCAGTTCCAGACGGGATCGGATTTGCGGACGAAGGTCTCTTGGATCTTCCAGGGATTTCCAGAATGATACTGCGCCTAGGTCATCATAAGACGCCATGACCAGGCCAGGGCCCTTGAGCAGCGGGCTTGCCAGATCCTCGATCGGAGGGAACGAATCCTTTACGGGTGGGAAATAATAGGTTTGTCGGATTGGCAGATCGGAAACGCTTCGGCCGGCAGCGATGCTGACTGGTGGCTTTCGCCACCACGGGACGTCGTAAGCGAGAAACAACTTGAAGGCCGGGTAAGGAATCACAGACTGAAGGTAGTCGACCAGACGTCCAGGGGCAGCCGTGCCCGATACTGCTTTTTCCCAATTCCAGAATGGTGTCTCATCGAGCAACTCCAGAGAACGACGCGGCATGGCGAGTACGACGCTCTTGCTGCGCATCGGCTCCGTGTTGCGAATCTGAAGTGTATAGGTACCATCGCTTTCGCGATCAATTTTCATGACCGCATGCTCCAGACGTACTTCGCCACCAGCCTTTTGTACTTCTTGTTTCAGCAGCCCGGGAAGATAGTCGTAACCTTCCACGAGAGTCTGATAGTCAGGACTTTGTGTGAAGTCCAGATAAACCGACTGCATGGCTTCGGCAGCATTCCAGTTGTTAGTGAGGCTGTAATAGCCGAAGCCGTCGGTAACGAAATCGTATCCCTCGGGTGACAGCAGATCCGAAAGCAGATTCCAGAAACCAATGTCCCACAATTTTCTGCTTCCATACTCAAGGTGAGGCTTTACTTCATCCCACTCCTTCCATGTCGTGGGCTGGGTTTTCCCGCCAAGGATTTTGGCGATGGTCGCACGGTTGACAATCAGGACTGTCTGAATGATGCCTGCGGCGATGTCACCGGGGCCAGCGTAACGGGAGGAGGCATCAAGCAGATATGGGACCTTCTCGGGATTCGAGAGATCAGCCGATTTCAGGATTCGCTGACGCAAATAGGTCAGGTTGTTATGATTCGGATCACCTACAAAAAACTTGATGGGAGGCTGGAGTTGGTTGCGACCGACAAAATACTGAATGAGCGACCAAACCAATTCCTGCTGCTCGAAAAACCGCATGCCACCCAACTCAGCGTGAAGCGAACTGTTATTTGTGAAAGGGCGCCACGTAAGCAGTCGCCCGCCGGTCCGTTTGCTCAACTCCAGGACTGTTACTTTTGTGATTGGTCCGGAGTTGTCGGTCTGCGCCTTACCGGTGAGAAGTCGCCAAGCCGTGTAGAGTCCAGAAACGCCTCCACCGACGATGACGACATCACGCAGCGAATTCGAATTAACGTCCACCACTCTCCCAGGAGCCACAGCGCCAAATTTGCCCTAAAAGTTCTTAATCGTTGTCGACGTGCCGTCAAGTTTGGTCAGCTTTACCGCGATGTTCTCTTGGTAAGTGAAAGCCTGATCCTGTAAGAAGCTGAGAGCCACAGCTTCGCCCAGTAGAATCGAGTAATCCGTGTCGCTTCGCCAATGGATGCCACCGTGAATGCCGTGTCCGAAGGAAATGTTGTGGGCGAGCTTGTGTAACTCGCCGTTGACCGTCATTTTGCCGGCATCCGTGCCATTGTAGGGTTCGAGCATCAGGCCGTCGGCCGATGGTTCGAGCGGGTTCACGATGGCGGCGTCACCATCGAAGAAGAATTTCAGGACGGTAATGCAAGCACCCCCGACTGTGCCATGACCGGTTGGGTAGGCGGGGTGAGCAGGGGAACCCTCGGGGAAAGCCTGCGAGAGCAGGTAGCTGCCGTTCCGCAGATGACTCAAGTGTAGCGCCGCGGAATTCAGTACGATCGGATCCACCTGCGCATCGGTGACTCCTGCGCCGGTCTTCTTCAAATGGACTAGGCCGCCACCAGACTCGGGGCGATGGCGCAAATGCACTAGCCACTTCTGGTACCACACGGCATTGATCGCTACCCGCGCCACCGCTGCCAGTGTGGCGGCGATGTCGGGTCCTCCAAAGGTACCGAACGGTTGCTGCTGCTTGAACCCGATATATGGGCTGGTTGGATTGGGACCGACACCCAGCGTGTTCAGCGCCAGATAAGCCACAAAATATGCCTGGTAAAGTTCGTCCTGATGCGTGAACGTGCCGAGTCCACGGCCGTTATGCATGTAGCGACGCTGCGGGTCCAATGGGATCGGAGCGGTTGTCGTAGGAGTGGAGACGCCGCTCTGGACATTTTGCCATTCCGCCAGATCCGTCATGTAGTCCATGCCGGCGGCGAAAGTCTGCATTCGCTGATCAATCGGCTGGACGCCGAGGTTGGTTGGGCGAATGCAGAATTGCGAGATGTAAGGGCCGAACTCTTCCCCAGCAAAATACTTGGCCTTGGCGCCGTTAAAGCCGCCACGAAAAAGCAGATGAGGCGTGACCTCTCCACCTTCAAGCGGCCCAGCATAATGTGCCTTGAGTTGGGTCAACTCTTTGGCCGCAGCAATGGCAGTCGAGTTCGTCTCATATTCCGTGAACGGAACATCCCGCAATAGTGAAGCCCAATAGAGTTCCACCAATTCGGTTGCATACTCTTTGCTGCTTACCGAAGGCGGCTTTGGAACAATGGGGTCGCCAAAACCCTGAGAATCGGTGCCGCTGAGTGTGAGGGCAAAAGACCCTAAGGGACCGTTCAGTTTGCGAGTGCCGCCAAGCAGACCGGGCTTTTCAAAATCGGTGGGGTTGCCGCTGGCAAGTGCCGCCTTGAACAAGGCAAACGCGCCAGGATCCACGACTCCAAAGCTCTTCTGCATCAGGCACTTCGTAAAAGTTCCAGACTTGTCAGCGAGCCCCTCGTCCCCATTCGTTGGGTGCGTAACGCTGCCGGTCTTGACCGCTTCCACTGTCGCGGTTCCAAAGCGAACCTCAAATGCATTCTTGCCATGTTGATCGGTCACACCGTTTGGTAAGCAGCCTGCAGCCGGTTGCGGAAGCTTTGTAAGGTCAGCCATCCAACCACCTCCTAGAGTGTTTGTCCTTTGCGTCTGGATCTTGACGAAGTTTTAATATCAAATGATCCGTACAACTCGAAGAACTGTCGACAAAGACCGATCTTAGTGATCGGCATAGATTGCGCAGCAGCGCACTGCACAGCTCATGGCTCACTTACCCTCAGTCTGCCCTCTGAGAGAAGAGACACCACTCCGTCCCGAACGGTAGCGCGCTGGAAAAGGTCTGACGTTAGGAGCGACCCCGGAATTTGGAGGAAACGGTTCGGCAAGAAGCGCAGCGCGCGAGGTGTTATGTTGAGCGAGGGGTGCATAGTTTTCACTTACCGCAACCTATTGGAGTCTCGCCGAAGGACACGAATGCTATGTCCTACGAGAGACAAACAAAAAGTTTTCCAAGGGAAGCAGCCGGGAGAACCCCCTCGCTGCGAAGCTTTGCATCGCAGACATCCGCCCAACTGTAGGCCTGACTTATACATTAGGCCCCGGAGGGTGTCAACCGCTCTTTAGTAAATTCATGGAATGTTCATCCGGCTTGGATTTCTTAGAGACGCTGTTGATGGAGGCTGGTCACAAATGACGGTGAGTATGCTGCTCGATCACCGACAATCAAGACTCGAACCATAAGCTGTGGGCGTGCTTTCGTGGTGCTTGTTGTCCAGAGTCTGTCAAGCTTGGGACCCAGCTAGATAGCCTGGCTGGCGTTCTAGAATCCGCGCGTAGGCTTGAAGACAGTAGTGTAGCCATCCTCTGATGTAACCACATGCTGGTCTGCCGCGATGGATCACCTCATGATGACATCCCCCGCCGCATAGGTATCTCGCCCAGCAAGACCGGCAGGGTTCCTGGCGATGGACATGTCGGTCCGCCAGCCAGGCGTTCCTGCGCATGTCATCGACGCCGGCTGCCAGGGTCCCCATAAAGCCCGCCTCGTCGTTCACAAAGCGGTGACACGCAGATAACTCGCCGTCAGCCGATACTCCAAGATAGCCTGCTCCCGCACCGCACGGGTACGGCCGGTGCGTCCCGCGATGGATCTCTTTTAGCGCGGCTACCATGTTGGAGAACGCATATCGTTCGCCCCTGATCACCTTGTTTTCGAATGCTCGGCCACAATCGACCATCTGCTCGAGCATTATTGCCAACCCTTCGCTCGTGATCTCGCTGTGACCATTCGGCGAACTGAGCATCGGCGAAAATCCTACAGAATGGAAACCTAATTCCAGCAACTCGTCCAATGTTCGGCGAAGCTCCAAATTCTCGGACGTTACCGTAACTCGAGCTGATACCTGCATGCGATGCTGCCGCCTGAGAAGCGGTCTTACTCGCTCCACTATTTTCGAAAAGGTTCCCGCGCCGCTTTTAAACGGCCGCTGTCGATCGTGGGTTGCCCCAATGCCGTCCAGGCTGATCGTGACTGCGAAACCATATCGGTCAAAAAAGTCGCCGTCTTCGGCGTTTATTAACGTGCCGTTGGTGGTAATCGAGAAACCAGTTTGAATGTTATGTGCCGCGCCGAGACGCGCCGCTTTTTCCGTGGCAGCGCGGATTACCTCGCGGGCAAATAAAGGTTCGCCGCCCAAGAACGACAGGTTAGTACTCTGCCCAGACTCAGCATCAGCAAAGAGCCGGTCCACTGCCGACAGTGCTGTGGCGATCGACATCTGCTTCGAAGGCCCTCCGAAGCTGCCTTCCTGTGCATAGCAATAAGAACAGCCAAGATTACATTTCTGCGCGACAGCTAAGGAAAGAGCCCTTATTGGCGGATCGGCAATCGGTACATCGTTTATGGCGGTCGGTGAGTCCAGCCCAAGAGCCGCGAGAACTTCTCCGACACTCTTAGTGGAGTGCGGTTCGGTAGCCTCCTGGAATCGCGCATAATCTTCCTTATCCAGACGGTAGACCTGCGATGCATTTACGACGAAAAGATGTTGGTCTTGCCCACTTTTAAACAGGTGGATATCGGGGTGGATCGGGGCGGAGGGGCGGCCGGCGTCCGCAGCCGCAGCCGATCCGGGGAAAGACAGGGGCGTGGTTGCTCGCAGATCGGATAGCTTGATCAGACTCACGGCTCGATTGTCTGGCTGGCGATCCATAAACACTAGTTAGAGCTACACGGTAGAGAACAAACCCAAGGGGCTTCGCCACAAGCACGTCGTCTGCGTTTTCAGAACACGCATTCGAGGATGTGATGCTTCACAAGCCAACCCGCGACCCTCGCCGCGCGTTGAGGAGAGACCCGCGCGGACCAAAGCGTGACTAGTGTTCCAATGTCCACGTTCGCCGGGACGAGCGACAACAAGCATCCCAGTTCGATCCCATCGACAAAGGCCACAGGTCGGCCGAGAGCGGGATGTAACAGCGCAGTACGCTCGCATACTTCGTTGTCGATGATACATGGCTCCTTCGATAGTTGGGCTGCGCCCGAGAGACGTACTCGAGTCGTTGCACTGATGTTTTGATCTGGCAAGGAAGCCCTCAAAGGCAATCGCGCATTCTGAATTCCCGTAAGCGGCCGAGAACGTTCTCGCCAAAACGGGGATACCCCAAAACGCACCACCTTACGATAAGAATCGACAGACCACGCATGGTGCCTCTCTATAGTTTCTCTTTGCCGTGCGCGGTAAAAGGCCATGGACAACTCTTTACGTTCCGGCCTGGTAATCATGGTGTGCACGGTGGCAGCGGCGACGTAGCCGGTCTGCATCGCCTTTTCTACCCCAGTTGATGAGAGCGGATCCAAGGTAAAACTCGATTCTCCAACCCTCACGAAGTTCGGCCCAATCGAGTCGACGGTAAACCCTGTCGTCGCATTCAGGGCAAAAACCGGTTGAGCAACGGGCAGCTTAGAAACATCCTCGAAGAGGGTGGCCTCCGCAAGTTGCGAACGCCAGAACTCTTCTAACCCCTCTGGTCGTCTTTGACGGAATGTGCAGGAATCAATAAAGACCATGGCACTAAACAGCTTGCCCGGAACCGAAGCTCCCCAGCACCAACCGTCGGGGATGGCTTCTATGCGCGTCGCTTGCGGTGGTCTCGAATCTTGCAAATAACCACATAGCGCGAGAGTGGGAGGCAAGGTCGACACGCGTGCCCCGGGGAGAAATGACTGTCGACCCGCCGCATCAATCAAGTAGCTTGCCCGAATATTTCTTATCTGCCTGTCGCTCCGGATATCGAGCTGCCACCCTGATTCGCACGATGTGGCCCGACAGGCTTGGGTCGGCTGGATCACTTCGACTCCGGCAACATCTGCCGACTTAAGCAATAGACTGTCAAACTCCCCGCGGTTGACCGTCAGCGCCGCAGAGTTATCGGCCTCCGGTAATCTTTCTGCTTCAGTTTTGTCCCATCGAACAAGAGTCTCCGGAGCATGAACCAGGTCGAGCTTCGACCATAACTCACGCAACCCTAACATCTCAAACAGTATCGGAGTACCTTTGGTGAGCGATTCGCCCACATGGGGCCGGGGGAACCGAGCGCGTTCGATGAGGATCACGCGGTGACCGAGTTGTGCCAAACGCAGAGCGGTCGTTGATCCCGCAGGACCAGCTCCGACAACACAAGCATCGACCTGATCGTCCTTCAACAACCCAAAGCCCCCTGGTACGACGCCGCACTCACTTGTTGTGGGAAGTATGATCCTCGAACGCTTGCAGAGTTTAACGCAATTTGCGTTCAGCGCGCACTGTTCTGTATTCGACACAGAATGGTCGAAATGAGTCGTGACTCTTGCGCTGGGGTGTAGGTTGTGTTTTTTCGCACGTTCCCGCGAGGACATTGTAGCGAGATCCCTGCAATCTTTGCGGAAAGCCACCTCTCCGCAGAGATAACACACGCGATCTCAGGCGCTACATCGGATTGATATTGGTGGTCCCGCGATGTGGGCGCAATGCCTTACATGTCGGAAATAGACGTTGCCCGCTATCTTTCGTCCGCATTTGCAGGCCCTGACGACAAGCGCGTGTTTCTGGGCGCGAGGTAGCAATTTGCTTTCGAATTGATCCGGAACACCATACTCGCAGATCAACCATTTGCGAGTAGAGGGATCGATGAGCGACATATTGATGGTGCTTCCGTTCTTTCGACAGAACTCCTCAAATGCTCTGTCCGTGACAAAAGTATCAACCAATTTAAGTTCACCCGTGGATATGAGTTTTTGCACCTCGGCCACTTCAATGTTCAGAACCTTCGCCGCCCGTTTCCATGAATAGGGGCCTCCAGGGAGATCACTAACAGGCGTCGTCTCAAACGCAGATATCGGATCCTGCGCTTGGCAGTTTTTCGTACAGTGAGCGGCTAATGAGGCAGCGGTGATACGCGGATCGCGAACTCGCAGCGTGCCACTTGCAACAAGCTGCCGCAGTCGCGTGCGGCTCATGCGTAATAATTTCCGCAGCGCGCGCTGGGACCAGCCGTCGGTGACTCGTGCGCTCATCCCAAGCGCCCCGAGTCGGAAGCGAACGGCGCGCTCCGACCGGCCAAGGCGCTCGGCGATCTTGTCGACCGGTTCGTAACCTGCCAGGTCCAACAGCGTCGCGTCATCCTCGGGAAGCCAAGGATGTGAAACGGCGCGATGCGATGGGCCATTGTCCGCAGCCTTCTTCACTTCCTGCGGAGCACAGGTAGCGAGCGCCGATGTTCTGCGCAACTGCCGAATGCGGCGCCAGCAGTCGCCTCGCTTCCATTCGGGAACTAGCTTGAGGATTTTGTTAATGGCCTCGTGTTTCTTGTTGGGGCCAAGCTTGATACCGGCGATCAGCAACTGATCAATCGCGGGTAGCAGGCGAGGGTTGATCGCCGACTGATTCCGAACGCGCTCGACAACGCCCAACATACTTAACACCCACAGCGATCGGGCCAGAGATTGTTCACGAAGGGCGCTGGATCCTGTGCTTCGCGGCATCACCCAGGGACTGACGCAGGCCGGCAAGGCGGCTTCTGCAGCTGCTCCGCAGACTCGCGGTGGCGCGTCGGCCACGACTGCGTTGAATGTCCCCACGGCATCCTCAGGGATGCGCAGATGGAAAACATCCTGGCGCGATTCTCTGTTGATCGGTTATTTTTCTCTTGCGTGGTCGGGATTTCGGGCAGAGATTCAAAACAGAGAACTTAAGGTGCGCGAGAGAGATCCGGATCCGAGTTGCGTTGCCCGGAAACCCGTGCAGATAGCGTGTTTGTGGTTCTTCCTGACCCTAAAGTCAAAGTTCGTGGCGAGTTAGTCTCGACGACTCGGACTTAGTTGCTCGTGTGCGGATCGACCTGAGGCAGGTCCTCGGAAACTGCGAGAATGCATGATTGGCCCTCGAACTGGATTCGATCCGCAGAGTAAGCCGTAACCTTAACCTCTCCAGATTTTGTGCGGAGCCGAGTCATGACGTTTCGAATTGGGCCACCTTTGTCGAGCTGGGCGAGCATCAGGTCTCGATCAGCCGGAGCCTCCCAAATCTTCAATTCATGGACGGTGCGACCAAGCACTTCGGCGCGGGAATATCCGTATCTGCATTCGAAGGCGGCATTCACATCGAGGAACCGTCCTTCCTTCAGCGTCGTGATTGAGAACGGAATCGGACTCGAACGAAACACCTTCTGAAACTTCTCCTCCGAACTCTTACGGCCGCCCTCCGATTGCGCTAAAGCAGCTTCGGCTCGTTTGAGATCCCCAATGCGTTTTTCAAGTTCCTCTCCGTAGATGCGTGCGGTTTCGTAGAGCCTGGCGTTCTGGATCGCCGCTGCGGCGGGAATCGCCAGCAATTCGGCGCGTCGGAGATGGTCCCGGGTATAGAGACCTCGCTGAACGTGGCCCACTGAGAGGCATCCGAGATACTGGCCGGACGCTACCAGCGGAACCGATAGCCAGGAGCGCAACTGCTTGTGCCCCTTAAAGGTTTGCCATTGCTCTTCCGTCTTCGTGTCCTCAATCAAGACGCTCTTTTGTTCCACTAAGACGCGATGCAAGAACGAAGACTCATCGGCGATGAGAGTCAGTGGGGGTCTAGGAGAACTCTTCTCTGGCTCGGGGCATAGTCTTTCACCGAGCGCCAGCACATGGGGACCACCTTCTGGAACCAAAACCCGGGCACAGGTGTACGGAACCAGTTCTTCAAGAGACCTCAGTAGAGCGTCCATGACAAAATCCATCCGCAGGTCTTGGGTCAGCGAGAGGGTCGCTTTTCGCAGGGCCTCAGCTTCCACCCATGCTGATTTCGCCATAGCAAGGTTGGCGGCGACTTGCTCTTCTGCTTCTTTCTGCGCGGTGATCTCCAGGGCAGTCCCGACCAGCCGGCGAATCTTGCCTCCGGCATCTCGCACGGGAAACCCGCGAACCCATACCCAGCGTACCTCGCCGCGAGATCTGACAATTCTGAACCTTTCATTGAACTGTCCGCTTCGAGTGGCTTCGTCGAGTTTCGTGAGCACATGGGCGCGATCTTCGGGGTGGATCAGTTCTTCATAAGAAGAGGGGCTGTCCCGCAGCGACTCGCAGGAGCGGCCCGTGATCGTCTCATAGGACTGGTTCACGAACAGGGCTTGCTTGGTATCGGCGTCGATCATCCAGAAGATCTCCTGGATGTTCCGCGCCATCTGCTGAAACCGTTCTTCACTTTCAAGGAGCGACAACTGGGTGCGACGACGCTCGGTGACGTCGCGCAGAATCATTACGTGCTGGCCGGGTAGACAATCAGCCTTGGCTGTGAACTCGACGAAAACCGACGTCTGGTCGGTTCTTACGAGTTCCGCATCGCTCTGCTGGAACTTCTCGGCGAGAAGCCGGTGCCAGCCTTCCTGGAATTGGTCGGTATTCTTATAGAAACGGTCGATGATTTGGCCGATCAGTTGCGGACGCCGAATTCCGAAGAGGTGCTCGGCCGCGGGGTTAGCCTCGCGACAGATCGCCTGGTCATCAAGGATCAGAATGGCATCGAGCGCGTTCTCGAATACGGCTTGAAATTCACGCTCGGTCGTATTGAAGGCGCCCGTGATCTGGCCTTCTTCTTTCTGTGCCCAAAACAGGAACTTCGAGAGGAGCAGCACAACGGTTGCGAAGGTCGCCAGCAGGCCGAGCAGCAGTACGGCCGGCAGTTCCGCTCCGCGAAGCCGGTACCCAAGAGTCAGCGCGATGAGGGCGACCGAGACGAGGCTTACGGTGACGGAAGCCACGCGCCAGCCGAACTGCTTGCCCTTGGCGGGAAAGAGTGCACGGCGGAGTCGTTTGGCCGGCTCCATGGAAATGCCACGCATGGGAGCTCTCACTGCACAAATGACAGGCGTCTGACCCGCGCTTTAGACGGCTCAGCGCATTGTTCCTGTCTCTGGCAGATAGTAGGCGGGTGGTACGGTGTGGTCAAGTTTCCCTGCCGCCCCCTGTTATTCGGGGGCTACGGAAGCGACACCAGAGGGTTCATGGACCGCATTTGGGCTGTTCCACCGATGGCGGTACGCCGAGGCTCTGATCGATGAGGAAGGACGGACGAACAAAAGCTCTGTCTTGCAACGGCGAAAGAAACACAACCTTCACAGATTGCCAGTCGATGGAATCCGGTTTCTTCAGCGGCCAATCCATCTTGCTCGTAATGGTTCCCCCGAACACGAGCGGTGTCAGGCTTTTCTTCTGCGGCAACACAACCTTTGCTTCGTACGAATATCCTTGAACCAGCTTGTTGTCGACCATTGCTGCGAGTGTTGCTTTGGTGCGGTCTGCCACCAGAAGCAATTGGACGCCTACGATCAGGTCAAATCCTTCTGACGTGAAGACGTGATCAGGCGCTTCTAAGACAACGTGGAAGCCATTGCGCCCGCCTTTTTCTCGAACTGTGCGAAGGCTCTGGTAATCATCGGGACAAAATGTAACAGTCCGGTCCGCGGATCCCACGGTGTAGATCTTGCTGCGCCCATGATTGAGGATGTTTTCCAGGTAAACTCGAAGCCGCTGTGACTCCCCTTCGCTCTTCCAATTCACGGTGAGAGGGTCGAGATCCACCAAGGTGTGCTCTTCATTCGGTCCGACAACGGTGATGTCGGTGACCTTGGTTGCGTTTTGTTGTTTCACATATTGCAGCACCCCAAGTACGCATAGTCCGCCACAGAGCAGATAGACAACGAGCACGGTTATAAATTGCTGATTCAGGACTTTCTTTAATAAGGCGAAGTCCTGCTCGGAAATGACGCGTCTCAGGCTGTCGTCCCTGCGGAGGAGTCGGTCTACGCCGCTCGCGGTGAGCCGTTGGTCGGGCACCCTCTCGGGCGCTGCCAGGCGGAGTTTCTCTACGATTGCGCTGACGATAGCGTTGGGCTTTCCGAAGTGTTGGAGAATCTGGTAAGCGATAAATCCCACGATTCCAAGCAGTGCGGGAAGGCCAGAAAGAAATCCATTTACGTTCATGCGGCGCCTCAACGAAACGACGTACTTCTCGGATCAGCGTAATCCAGAAGAATACACGCCCCGGTCGGGATGCGCGTTCCACTCCGCTGTTGCGCACAAGGTAGATCAGGTGCTAGGCTGGTTGGCGAACAAAAGGCGAAGCCACTTCAGGAGTGCTGCATGCCCCCGTCCCAATCCCTCGCTCCACGATCCGCGACAACCCTCGATACCGTTCACGACATTCTTGGGACTTTGGTCGCGCGCTATCGCCAGGACGAAGTGCTGACATCGGTGCGGCAAATTTCAGCTCGAGAGGCTAAGTTTCGTCCGGTGCCCAGCTGGGTGACAAGTACCTTATGTGAGGCGTATCGGGCAAAGGGAATCCAAGAACTGTACTCGCATCAGGCCGCCACGGCCGAGCTGGTACACGACGGCAGAAACGTTGTCGTAGTGACGCCGACGGCATCGGGCAAGACCCTCTGCTACAACCTGCCAGTGTTAAATGCGGTGCTGGAAAATCCCGATACCCGCGCCCTTTACCTGTTTCCCACCAAAGCGTTGGCCCAGGACCAACTCGCCGAATTGCATGACCTATCGAAGCGGCTCGATGACTGCTTTGGGGTGTTCACCTACGACGGCGATACGCCGAGCGACGCGCGCAAAGCGATTCGAGAGCGCGGACATATTGTCCTGACCAATCCAGACATGCTGCACACGGGAATCCTGCCGCACCACACCAAATGGATGCGATTGTTTGAAAACCTGCGCTACATCGTGATCGATGAATTGCACTCCTATCGCGGGGTGTTCGGAAGCCATCTGGCGAATGTGCTGCGGCGGTTGAGACGGGTCGCGCAGTTCTATGGTTCCGATCCACAGTTCATCTGCTGTTCCGCCACGATCGCTAATCCCGGCGAACTGGCCGCACAACTCACCGAGAAGAAAGTCGAAGTTGTCGAGGAGAATGGCGCCCCGGCCGGGGAGAAGGTTTTCGTTTTCTACAACCCGCCCATGGTGAACCGCAATCTCGGCATCCGGCGCAACTATATCAATGAAGCGACCCGTGTCGCTAAAGAGGTGCTCGCCCGAAAGCTGCAGACGATCGTCTTCGCCAACAGCCGACTGCATACCGAGATTCTGCTCACCTACCTGCAGCAGGCGAATCCGCCGAAGCCGGGCCAACCAGAACCGATCCGCGGCTATCGGGGTGGGTATCTACCAGGGGAACGGCGCGAGGTTGAACGCGGATTGCGCGACGGCCGGATTTTGGGAGTCGTGACCACAAATGCACTTGAGTTGGGAATCGACATAGGCTCGCTCGATGCTTGCGTGATGGTAGGCTATGCGGGCTCGATCGCATCGACCTGGCAAAGGGCTGGGCGTGCCGGGCGCCGCAGTGGAAGCTCATGCGCAGTATTTGTCGCGTCGTCTGCTCCCCTCGACCAGTTCATCGTGCAGCATCCCGATTACTTTTTCGGAAGCTCACCCGAGCACGCACATATTCAACCAGACAACCTCGAAATTCTTGTGAACCACCTGAAGTGCGCTGCGTTCGAGCTGCCACTTTCGCCCGAGGAACAATTCGGCAATGTCGATCTGCCTGACCTGTGCGAACGGCTTGGCGAAGCTGGGTTTCTGCATAAGAGCGGCGGGAACTGGCATTGGGTGCAGCAGGCCTATCCGGCAGACACCGTCAGTCTGCGGTCGGTGACGTCCGACAATTTCATCATCATTAAGACAACCGGAGACAGCGATGGAGAGCCGGAAGTGATCGGTGAGGTCGACTTCTCCTCGGCGCTCACAACCGTTCACCCGAAAGCGATCTATCTCCATCAAGGTCAGCAATACCACGTGGAACGGCTGGATTTCGAAAAGCGAAAAGCCTACGTGAAACCGGTAAATGTGGACTACTACACGGATGCCATCCGCTACACGCAAGTACGGGTACTCGAAATCGCGGAGGAGCAAAGTATTCCTGGTCCTGCAGCCCGGGCCCACGGGGACGTCCTGGTGCGCTCGCAAGTCGTCGGCTTCAAGAAAATCAAGTTCTTCACGAACGAGAACGTCGGCTCGGGAAAGCTCGAATTGCCGGAGAACGAAATGCACACGACCGCATTCTGGCTCACGCTCGGGCACAGCTTGCTGACGGAATTGCCCTTCACGTTATCCGAGCGGCAGAACGGAATCTTTGGATTGCTTTATGCCCTGGGATCGATGGCGACACTCTTGCTGATGTGCGACCGTCGGGATCTTGGCGCAGCTGTGGGGGAGCGGCCACCAAGCGCGGCTTCCGAAATTAACTGGGAGGATTTTGCGGCACCACGCGCATCGGAGATAACGGAATTCTTTGAACCCAACCTCTATCTCTACGACGCGTACCCAGGGGGAATTGGATTCAGCGAGCCGCTCTACAGAATCTCGAACGTGCTGCTGGAACGCACGCGTGAGCTCATTTGCGCTTGTCCGTGCGAGAACGGCTGCCCCTCGTGTGTCGGGCCGGCCGGTGACCGGAGCGAAAGTACGAAGGACGTGGCGCTCGCAATCCTTGGACGCCTGTGTGCATGAACTCGTACAAGGGATTCGAGGACAGGGAGTCGAAACAAAAGTGAGCCAGGTGATGCAGGACCGATTCCGACGGCTGAAAGCGCTGCAACTCCCTTCTCCCTCGGTACGCTCGGGGCTTGAATGGGAAGCGGCAGTGCCACACATCCCGGTCCAACTGCGCGACGGGGAGCATACAGGTCCGGGTGGATCGGGCAGGCTGGAGCAGCTACTGGGGGCGACGGCCAAGGCCAATGAATACGGCGAACATCTTTCCCTGCATTGCTGGTTCGGCGAACCGGCTCGATTTACGCCGTCTATCGAAGCTCTACGGTTGCTGATGCCCGACGCACCGGAGGAGGTTGCGGATCCCGAGCAGTGGATTTTTCTGGACACGGAAACGACCGGCCTTGCGGGCGGGAGTGGGACCTATGCGTTTCTTGTTGGCCTCGCGTGGTGGGAGGGTGGCGGACTTGAAGTCGAACAATTGTTCATGCGCGACCACAGCGAAGAGCGGTCGTTGCTGTTCGCACTGGCGGAGCGGCTCGCCAAGCGCCGGGTGCTGGTCACGTTCAATGGCAAATCGTTCGACTGGCCATTGCTCGAAACCCGCTACCGCATGAGCCGGAAGATTCCTCTTCCCTGCCCCCGCGCACATCTCGATTTCCTTCATCCGGCGCGAAACCTGTGGCGGCTGCGTCTTGGATCGGTGCGACTATCAGAGCTCGAACGGCACGTGCTGGGATGGGATCGAGGGCAAGATCTAATGTCGGGTCTGATCCCGCAGATTTACTTGGATTTCATCCGGGGCGGATCGCCCGAGAGGCTTGTTCCCGTCTTGCACCACAACCAGATGGACCTGCGCGGCCTGGCCGGGCTCTCCAGCCGGATTCTTTCCCTGCTCAGCGATGCTGAAACCCTGGGACAAGATGGACTAGAACTGTTTGGAGTGTCCCGAATTTGCGAACGGCAGGGAGATTGCATTCGTGCCCGGAAGCTCTACGAACAATCCATCGCGTCCGTGCTGCCGGTCGAGACCGACCGGACCGCGCGGCGTTCGCTGGCGCGCCTGGCGAAACGCGATGGCGATTTCGCCTTAGCCTGTGACCTTTGGAGAAGCGCGGTTGGAAACTCGCGGCCGGGGTATGAGGCCTACGAGCAGCTGGCGATCTACCACGAGCATCGGGCACGCAACCCGCAGGAGGCGCGCGAGGTGGTTCGCCGGGCACTCGATGAACTCCACCGGGCAAACCACGCCGGCACGCTCGCTCCACGCGCCTATCACGAGATCCGGGCGCGATTCGAGCATCGAATGGCTCGACTGGAAAGAAAAAGCAGGCGGCCTCTGCTCGAAGGTTTGGGCACGAAATTCTGCCCGGAAGAGTGAGTCAGATGGAGGAAGGAAGAAAACGAGTGTTAGGGATTATCGCCGGCATCCTCGTCGCGCGTCATCTAAAGACGACAGAGGACCTGCACGACAGCCGGCCGAGTCCGCGGACTGAGGCGCTGGTTGGGTCGGCCGTGCAGTGGGCCGAGCGAATCATGAGAAGGATCGACGGGACCTTCGCAAATTCCGCCGATGACAAACGATGGCCGTGAGCTTAGAAGAGACTCTGATTTCGGTGTGGCGCCAGTCCTTCGTGGAAGAGGCCAAAGCCGTCAGTGTCGACGGCCGTAGTTTTCCCGTGCGAAGGACCAGCCGATCCAGATTGCGAGAAGTGAATTTTAAATTCCAAGGCCAGGAGCTACGTGGGCTCGAGCAGAATCCCAAAACCGCGTCTCGCTGGGCGAAACTTGCACGCGAGGGAAAGAAAGTCATGCAGTTCCTGGACGCGGGGCGCTACATGGCGGTCGTCGTGGATGGAAAGGTGCAGCTCTATGGCAAAGCCGCGCACGATGATCGAAAGTCAAACGAGACCTAACAAGAAGATGAATGGAGTGGCTGATGGGAAGCGCTGACGTGTGAACGGATTCTTTAGACATTAAATAACGAGTCGGTAGAATTGAACTACGAGTTGGGTGAGGTTCTGTGATGAGAAACTTAGGTGTTGAAAGCATCCCCGAAAGGGGGCGAGTTCTCAATGCGGTCGCGCTGCAAAACGCCGTCTTGTGCGCCGAATGTGATGTTGTCAGCGACAGCCCGAACGACCGGTGTCTGGTGTGCGGAAGCCGCTCCCTGTTCAACATCGCTCGCATGTTCGGCGGGAATCTTCCCAGGGATCGGGCGGCTCTGGTTCCGTCAGAAACGGTGGAATTGCAACGCGAGATTGTGCTGACCTTCCCAAGGCACCACAGGCAGCGCGCCAAACGAACCGGTTAGTTCGCGTGGTTGAACTATTGGTCGAACCATCGTGCGAAAAATCATCCATGTCGACATGGACGCGTTCTACGCTTCGGTCGAGCAGCGCGATGATCCGCAACTACGCGGCAAGCCCGTTATCGTCGCATGGCAGGCTAAGCGTTCCGTCGTTTGTGCCGCTTCCTACGAGGCCAGAGCCTTCGGAGTTCATTCGGCAATGCCAGCCGTGCGGGCCGAACGTTTGTGTCCCGGTGCGGTCTTCATCCCTCCCGATTTCACGCGCTACCGTGCAGTTTCGAAGAGTGTCCGAGAAATCTTCCAGCGTCATACAGACTTGATCGAGCCACTGTCTCTCGATGAAGCCTATCTCGACGTCACCGAGAACAAGACGGGCCTGCCGACAGCCACGCTAGTGGCGCGCAAGATCCGCGAGCAGATCCGCCAGGAACTGAATCTGACGGCCTCAGCGGGCGCAGCGCCCAACAAGTTTTTGGCGAAACTTGCCTCCGACTGGCGCAAGCCCGATGGACTCTTTGTTATCCAACCCGATGATGTCGATGGGTTTCTCCTGCCACTGCCTGTCGGACGCCTGCCAGGGGTCGGCAAAGTTACGGGAGAGAAACTGGAGAACCTAGGAGTGAAGACGGTGGCGGATCTACGAAAGCTGGAAGTGCCGGTGCTCGAACAACATTTTGGCCGCTATGGTATGCGCCTGCACGAACTCGCCCGTGGCATCGACGAAAACGAAGTCGTGCCGGACCGGCCTACACAGTCGATCTCCGTCGAGGACACTTTTGAGCAAGATGTTCTGCTAACAGAGACCGAGCCCATGATCCGTCGCCTGACAGGCAAGCTTTGGTCGGCCTCGCGCAAAGAACCGCGTCTGGCACGCACGGTAGTTCTGAAACTCAAGACCAGCGAGTTCAAACTACTTACCCGCAGCCACACGCCGGTCTCTGCTCCCTCCTCTTGCGAAGAATTGACGGACATCGCCCTGAAATTACGAGAACGAGTGGAACTTAGTCCGAAGCAACGTTATCGGCTGGTTGGTGTCGGGTTGAGCAACTTTCGGGACCGCGAAGATGATGCAGCGCAGGCGGATCTCTTCCAACTGCAGGGCTAAAGACGTGATCAGCGCGCGTCGCTCACGCTCCATGCTCTATGCCAGATTGCTGATCCCCGTCGGGACGTGTGGCCTTTAGAAGAGCGTCGCAGTGGTTTCCTTGAGGGGAACTTCCCGGATGCATTCCTCATCGTTATTCTCCGATCGATTCACGCGAGGACTGACTGGATACTTCTTCATCAGACCAGAATCAAACGGTTGTAGACAGTCGAGAACGGCCTTTGCGTCGGTGATGCCAGGATCGAGCCACCTCTCGTAGTCTTCCACTCGCAGGATTGCAGGCATGCGATCATGAACATCGGCAACGAGCGAGTTCGGCCGGGTCGTCAGAATGCTGCAGGTTTCAAGGATGTTGTTATTCAGATCTCGCCACCGGTCCCACAATCCCGCAAACGCAAACAGCGATCCGGTCGTCAGACCGAAGTTGTACGGTTGTTTTTCTTTGGGTCCGATTTTCTTCCATTCGAAAAAGCCGTCCGCCGGAATGAGGCAGCGGTGCCGTTTGATGGCGTCGCGGAAGGCTGGCTTCTCTGCCGCGGTTTCTGACATTGCGTTGATGGTTCTCAAGCCAAAAGACTGGTCTTTGGCCCAGTACGGAATCAGACCCCATCGCATGAGGCCAAAGATGCGTACTGGCTCGGCAGGATGCTGGCGGATCGTTGGGACCTGCTGGGTGGGAGCGATGTTCCAGCTCGGCTCCCAGGGTGGGTCTTCTTCAAGACCGAAGTGGTCCTTCAGGTAGCGTTCTTTGGCCGTGAGCCGATAGCGCCCGCACATGGAGAATCAGTCTAGCAAACGGCAGCGAAAATTCTCACACCCTTCGACGGTCGCCGATTCAGTCCCTCGGACTTTGGCATCGCATGGTTGTCACGTTGAGAACGGTTGCCTTCTCTCACTTGTTTCGCCTGGCTACTTTCCATTTTGCCCAACGTGCACGCTGGGCCGCTGCAATCCGCTTGCGTGCCGCCGCTGACATTGTTCTTCGTTTCTTGCCGCCCTTCTGCCCACTCCCAACCCTTCCTCGCACTCCGCCGAGACTGCCCAGAGCCTTCAGAGCCTCGTCGAGTTGTTCAACCGTCCTCCGCGCTTGTTCCCTTTCCTTCTGCAACTGCTGGACAACGCTAGCCAGGTTCGACATTGATTTCCCTCGGCAGAATTCTAGCAGCCCCACTCGCACTTAGACCTTTCCAGCCCTAGTTCCCGCGAACCCTGAAGTTTCCCTAGACCCGTCAGGAGGAATGCCATGAGGCTTCGTCGCAATGAATTCTGCCCTATTCACAAATCGCTTTCCTGCTGCGGCCGGGAGACCCTTCCCAAGCCCCGGCTCGTAAGACTGGGAGTTCAGCGCGTCGAAGATCCGCACCACCCGCGAGGATATCGGGAACTGCGATCACCGGCAGAGATGCGAAAACTCCTGAACCGTAAGGTGCGGCAACAGGCCGGAATATGCGCGATCTGCCACGAAGAGTTTACCGACTACAACGACATCGTTCCGGATCACAAGAGTCCGAAAGGTATGGGAGGAGCGTGGAGAGATGATCATCCTGACAATATTCAAGCAACACATTGGTGGTGCAATGGAGAGAAAGGATCAACCAGGATTTGAATCTGAGGGCCAATCACTAAACTGTTCTTGATGTTCGACCAAGCAAGTGCAAATTGTGAGGCGTGTGTCCGCTGAGGCTGAATCCCAGTTGTGTCCTGAAGTGTTACGTAATCATGTAGAGAACGAATTCGATCCAGCGTTGTTCCAAAGCAGCAATTCTGTGCTCGCGATGGCCTGAACAAGTGGGAGCCCACCTTGTTCAGGTACCGCGACAAGAGCATCGGTGAATCGAATCCTGTCTCCGGCCTGGAATTGTTCCGCAAAGGACGCTGCTATGGTAGGCATGCGGACAAGAGTTCTCGAACCCGGCTGAAGAATGGTCGAAGCCCAGCATTCGGCTTCCCACGTGATGTCCGTCCGTCGTTGTTGCAGGATTACCTCAATGTCGTCGAAGAGCGCCTGTTTGCTCGCTGTGTTCGAGACTGTCTTAGCTAGCCATTGATCTCGCCGTTCGGAGAAGAGTTGCGCAGTTCGAACTGGTGCCCCTCTTTCTGGACGGTCGACGGGTTTAGGCCCAATTGCGCCCCAATACTCGTTGCAGAGATGGCGCACCTCGCAGGTCCGGCAGTTCTCCTCCGAGACGTTTGCCTTTGGTTCTGGAGACTGCAGCGCCTGGCGCACAGCGGCGGTCCGAGTTCTCAGGTCGGCTGCTAGAGCGTTTTCCTCCCGGACATCGTCAAGGCACGCAATATCGTGCTCGCCCTGAGAATATGAAAGGACAAGCCTGGTCGCGCGCCTGCCTGATGGATTCAATTCGTTGTCCCGTGCCCAGAGCAGAGCATAAATACGCACTTGGAACTCATGACGTTCGGATCTTTCGCCCGTCTTGAAGTCCGTAATAGCACAATCGTCCTCTGAGATGGATAACAAATCGGCGATGCCTTTCCACCCGAGTTGCTCGTCCCTGAGTTCGACCTCGAAGTGTGTTCCAAAACCAAGCGGCTTGCGCGTGTTGCCGGGCACGTTGCTGGATGCCATTACGGGCGTGTCGAGAAGAGGAACAGCTATGGTCTTTTTCTGCCATCTGAGACGCGCGACGAACACCTGCACCTGCTCGCGTATTTGCGCGACGCGTGCTCTCAGGCGAGAGCTTATGTGCTCCCGAACGGACTCCATTCGAGGGTTACCAACGAGATTGTTCAGAACTGCATCGGTGCTTTGAACAATAAGCTTTGTATACCCCCCAAGGTTCTTCAGAATTTGAACTGCCTTTGCTTCCTGCAAAGATGCACACCCTCCGCTCGCGAGTTCGAGTGCTATCTTGCGCACGACGAGATGGACAATCTGCCCGGAGAGAGCAGCAAGGTGGGGTTTGCGAGGATAACCGTTCTTGTTCCAAAGATCGGGGTAATTGCCGTGCCTAAGGGCCGTAGACCGGGGGCACTGCTCGGCTCCGGTCAGGAAATGAAAACTCATCGACTCAGGTACTTGAGCCAATGTGCGTGGACGGCGTACTGTCCAGATTGCGGGAACTTCTTTCATCTCTTATCCATCTACAGAACCTTCTCCAGGAGATCGCTGGTGGCACGAGGCAGGTTTCTTCGCACGACCAGTTCCTCGATGAGGTGTATTGGAACAGGTGAAAACTCTTGAAGTTCCTGTATGTCGCGGTGTGCCGGCTTATCGGGCGTGAGAGCCCCGGAAACATCAAGGATCCGACGCGAACCGTCCTTGCCGGACAACAGAATCGGTGCCTGGACCAAGCCAATGCCAGGAACATCAAGTTGAACGCGACGCCCGACAGTCAGTCCCTCCGCGCCTTGCCTCTCCAAATCCGTATAGAGGATGTCGAGCGAGGCTTCAATTCGCTGGGAATCCCATTCCGGTTCGAAACCGGTCAGCAAATAGCTTAGGAGGAATGCGCCGACTTTCCGATCCAGCATGTCGTGTTCGAATTTATTCTTGTAGCCCCGCAGGCAGCGATAACACGATCTATCACACTTCTCGGGACAGTCCTCCAGAATTGCGAGGGCCCGCTCAAAAACGCTGATCCCGAGGCCCCCAATCTGACGCGCGAATCCAGCTCCGCCAGGCAAGGTGTCATATAAGTAGATTTCTACCTGTTTTCCTGTCTTTCCAAGAGCAGTCAACGCGGGTCGATATTCCGCTTGGAGTTCGCTTGCTTCTAGTTCCAGGATGGAGCAGGCGGCCTTGGAGATCGCTTCGCTGAGCGTTCTGAGCGCGATGTCAGTGGCGAGCAATGAGGGCAAAAGGACTAAAGGGTCTTCCACAGTGAGCGAGATAAGAAGGACATCGGTAATGAAATCCGCACCCAGGACTACCCCACGTGCCGTAGCACCTCCATTGCATTTTGGCGAACGCTCATCAGGATAGGGTTTCTGATGTGCTGCTCCGAGCAACGACTCCGACGAGGCCGCTGGCTCAATCAGACCGCACTTCGTGCAGTAGTCGTAGCCCTCCTCTGCCGGTCCACGGTTAGTCACTAGCAAGGGCTTCTTCAGGTGGTAAACCCGGAGACGGTGATTGATCCGTGTCCATTGAGCGTCATCTGCGGGGGTCGGCGCTACGAGTTTGGCCCTGGTAGCGTAACTCCGGACGGGAGCATCGTCGGGAGATGTGCCCTCCTCAATGAACACCGGGTGCGCAAAGCCCGGAGGCCGGAGCCAATGTCGCGCAGGTCCGAGAGTTGCCGCTTCGCCGCATGCCGGGCATTCCCGTCGGTCGCCGCGTTCCACCTGGCTCCGCTCCAGAGTTTGCGCGTACTTACAAACAGAGCACTCCAGATAGAGTTTGCGCGCCTCCCAAGCTTGATATCGTTCATTCTTGAGCGGTGAATAGATTGCACCGGAAGTGTAACGCTTACCAGCAATCCACACCTCTTTCCCCGGAGCATATTGAGACAGGGCAACCGGCAAGCCCTGCGAAGGAGTAAAGCGATATTCCGCCCTATATCCCGTTGACTGATCGATGTCGAATACATAAAACGTCGCCACATCAGTCGGAAATGCATATCGGGGCAGAACACCCTTGTAAAGGAGTCTGTCGAGGAGATAGGTGCGAGTTGGATCCGGCTGTGGCGATTCCTCGTCGGGTTCGGCCGTGATTTCTGGAAGGTCTTCCTCATTGTTTTCATTTGGGATTGTGAGGGCCCCTTCAGACTCGTATTGAATAGCGCTGTCAATATCCTTGATTGTTTCGACCTCCAGCGACTTGATCAACCGTTCTCTGTCGGTGCCCGTGATCTCCGCCGGGATCCAGCCAGCCACTTCCGCTTGGAGGTTCGAAAGGTCGTTGATTAGCCAGGCTTTGAAGTCTTCACGATTCAGGACGCTCTCTTGGTCTTTGAAGTCAGCCACTGTTCCGAGCACCGCGAAGAGGTGCGCCGTCTGAGCGGAGGGCTCCATATCCGGAAGACGAGTCTGATGATACCGCTGCAGCAGATAGGCAGTTACGTGACGGCGGGTGATCTCGTAGTTGTCGAGCGTCAGCCTGGGATCATCAACCGGCCCACAGATCATTTGGTCAGGGTTCGAAAAATAGTGTTCATCGTGGCTGTCGGCGCTGCCGAACGCAGTCACGGTCGCAACTGCGTTTCCGCGCCTGCCAGCGCGGCCTGCCCGTTGCTGATAGTTTGCCCTTGCGGGCGGCATATTGCGGAGCGAAACACCCGACAGTGTGCCAATATCAATCCCGACCTCCATCGTCGTCGTGCAGGACAAAACGTCAATGGCAGGCCGCTCGTGCTTACTATCGTCTGGTCCAAGATCCACATCCTGAAAAAGCAGTTCATATTCCTCTGCTCTTGAGAAGACATCTTTCGCCTGGGCCGCATTCAGTTGTGCAGTGTGTTCAGCCGCGATTAAGCACAAGGGCGGATCTGGAGGGCTACCGAGCGCAGCGATCGTGCTCGAGCGATAGTACCCTTTTCGAGCCACAAATACCGGGTCGCTGTTCGGATCAATCACCGACACGGTATCTTTCCCGCAGTTGAGGCACCTTGAAAGGTTAGGAAAAGGTCGTTGCGCGGTTTTGCAAGTTCGGCAGTAGGCCCAGTGGCCTCCAACCAACAACGTCAACTCGCCACCTTTGAGGCGATACTTCCCACCCGGAATGGGACTACAGAACCAATCGCGAAGATTCGGTAACCAGGTCTTGTCGAATATCGTTCGCGAGGCCTTGTCCTGCAAGAGCTTTCCCATGCCTTTAAAGTTCCCGGTGTGGGGTCGAACTTGCGGTTTGCCCTTATTCTGCCACCAATTTGGCGGCATCCGATCCAACCAAAATCCCTGCCTCTGCCACAATCGCAACCAACAGCGCACGAGAGCAATTTTTTGTTCAGGCGACTCAGCGATGCCAGGAATCGAGGCAAATCCCTTGATGCTCCCGACATGTTTGTCGCGTTCAACCAATGAGGCGAGGGCAAGGGCCTCAAGGCCGTAGTACCGATCAAGTAGTGCATCAATGATCCCGGCAAGCAGAGACTCGGGCGGCGTGGCCGACCGAACATCAAAAGCAAGGCCGAGCATATCCTGCGGTGACTTGAGGACTTCCTTTAGAACAGCATTCTCTACGGCAACCTCTTCATCAAAGTTCTCCCCAGCTTTCAGTTCTGGCCTTAGCCGAACTCGGAGACTCTTAGCGCTCAGGAGCACTGCCAGATAGACGTCTTCCAGCGAGAGATGCTTATTGAGATTGTCGAATCCCTGGAGAACCGAGAATCCTCCGCAGATGAGTGGACGCAATGCATCTTGCGTCGAATATCGTTGCAGGTTCGGCGCTAATCGCGCAGCAGTTTGTCGCGAATCTGAAAAGAGCAGCACCTTGCGCCCACGCAGTGGCGCCAATCGTGTTTCGGGCAACGGCCCAGGGGGCTGAATCTGGAGTTGCCGGGTAATTAGCGCCTGGAATGGTTGATCGCCCTTGGTCATATGGTCCTGGACGGAGCTTCGACCCCAGCCCGCAGTTTCGCCGCAGACGGCACATGGACGAAACTCTCCCGGCCGGACGTTAGCGGGCTTTTCGTCGTCCTCTGAGTCTTCCTCTTGATACGGCTGTTCTCTGTCCTTTCGAAGAAACACGGTCCTCGTTCGAGGACCCAGATGGGAGGGGTTTAAGCGACCGGTCAGCAAATCGTAGTCTGCCGGCTCCACGCCGCCAAATACCGGCTTCTCCAGGAGTATGTCAATCGGCTCCAGTTCTTGTTTGTCTCCTGTGGAGGCACGAACGATGGATCCTGGCTCGCTCCATAGGAAGCCAGGTTGTTCGACATTGTCTGTATAGGCGCGAGCGTACGCGGTCCCACAGTTTCGGCACGTGAAGAATTCCAATACGCGACTGCCACATGAACACAGTTCTCTAGGCTGGGGAAAGAGTCTGCCGCCGGCAGAGTTCTCGGTTGTTGCCACGGCATTACAGTGTGGATCCATGCATATCCACAGGCCCGGCAAACCGCGATAGAAGGAATGGACCCTGCACGGCAACAGGCCCGGTTCATCGGGCATTCGACGGGCAGTGCTCCCCAGAGCCGTCAAGGCGGTAAGAGCGCGGGCAGCAAGCATGGAATCGACATCAGGAAAAATGTCCTGCCCGAGACTGTTGAGCGGGCGCGCCTTCTTCATCGTAATGTTGACTAGTAGATTCAGAGGAGGATAGGACTCAAGGGCCTTGAACAACGCTGCCTGCCAATTCATCGAGTTGTATGGAATACCTCGGAACTTAAAAAACGGCGTTAGTTCTTGATCGCGTAGATCGCGGTCGGCAGAATAGAAGGCGGCCAGGTTAATGTCTGCAAGGTGCTTCGCATCGTCGGCCTTGCCGGCAACTGCGGGGCTGCGGAGCGCGAGAGTTCCGACTATGGGAATGAAATCGCTCTCTGATTTGCCGGTCAATTGTGCCGCAAACGATGGCGCATGTTTGTGTTCACTAAAACTTGCTGTCGTGCAAATGACTTGCAGTCGGTCTGGAGAGATACCCAGCCTCTGTCGCAGTCTGCGCACCAAAAGGGCGACTTCAGCTCCCGCAGCACCGCGATACAAATGAGCTTCGTCTAGTACCAGCAGGAAAGTCTCATCTGGATTGCTTTTTAACCAATTGCGGGTGTGGTCGAAGATTGGGCCTTCCAGCGGGCGCATCATCATGTACTCCAACATCGAGTAGTTGGTCACCAAGACATCTGGCGGTGCGGTCTGCACTTCGTGACGCGTTAACAACTCCTGGTCGTTGGGAAGTGTTATGCAACGTTTGAAACTGCGCGTTTTGGAGTCGAGCCACCGGGTACTCGGCTTCCCATACCAAGCGAAGAGGTCAGGCTTGGAGGGCCACTTCCCCCGTTTCTTCAGCTCATCAATGAGCCTCTTGGAGGCCTCCTGCTCCGGCGAGGGAGCCTCCAAAGACTTCAAAATGTGTTTAATGTAGTACTTTCCGATCGGAGCAAGCCTGTCGCCGTCTTTCTTCGGATCACGGACTCCAGGATAGAGGGTTCTGCTTGTGTAGCGAGCGAAACGCGCAGGCCGGTCTGCCCATTTCGTGAACTTCTCGCTGAGGCGACTGTCACCGAAGAGCAACCGTAAACGGCCAAGCTGATCATTGACCAGCGCGTTCATCGGATAAAGGATCATGGCCCGGACCGCTGAGTGCTGGGCAAAGGACTTCGGCCGATGCACAGCTTCCTTGACGAGCTTTCCGACGATCGGCAGTAAGAAGCTCTCCGTCTTGCCGGAGCCGGTGCCTGTCATCACGATAAGACTCTTGCCATGGACGAGGATCTGTTCTATCGAATCAGCCTGATGCTGATACGGAGGGTCGTGCAGGAGTTGCTTGTTTGTCGAAGTTGCGTTTGCCAATTCAGTCAGAAGAGCCGAGATTGCGGGATCCAGACCGGTGATCTCATTGAACTTCTTGCCCCCAACGTACCGAGGGGTACTCTCAAGGTAAGGGCGTTGATGAATGACGCCCAAATCATCAAGCAGGGCGCGCCTCTGTGCTATGAGGCCAGGGTCGCCTATGTGATAGGCAGCCTCAATGTATTCGCGCAGTGATCGCTGTAACTCAGCGACTGTTTCATTTATTGTGCCGAAATTGCTGTGGGTCGCTTCTGCAGATCGGGTCGTCATTGTTGCTGAAGCCACATCCTTTCCTGCATAAATCTCAGTTCGCCTTCGAGTTGGTCGTCACCGAACACATATGAAAACAAGCAGCCAGTTGTAACAACGCGTGTTCCAGTGTAGTCCCAACGCCTGCTCGCCCACTGTGGTACCGGAGAGAAGAAATCGATCGCCGTTGTTCCAGCGGTATGCCCTTTCCTGCGGCGGTAGGTCTGCGGGTGACCCTCGGCGGCGTCGATTGCTTGCTGCAAGTGCCACGCCTCGTCACAAGCGCGCCAGCGGATCTCCAGCAACGGCAAGTTCAGCAGCCGGGTAGCGACCCCCTCTCTCAACTCGACGTAGCACCATAGATCTGCTCCGTACGCTTGAGGGCGCCTCCCTAGATATCGGCCGCTCTGTTTGCTTAGTGCTGCCCATCGTCCGAGGTAGTAGGTGACTGACCGCTGAGTTTCTAGGATCCTCAATTCATCCATAGCACCTGGAACTCCTGACTGCTGAAGCAAGTCGTCGTAGACTTGTCGATACGAATAGGGCATCGATTGAGAAGGTGCTTTCAGCCAAGTGTCGGCGCTGACCGCCAAGAAACCGGCTTGCGACAGGGCATCCCTGACTGCCTTAGCGTCCGTAACTCTAAGTCGACGGTAGTGGGCAACGGGTTCCGCTTGCGCCCGCAGTTCATTGGGGAGTGGGTAGCGGCCATCCGGTCCTGCGCCGATCAGCAAGTAGAGTGTCGAACTGACCTCGACAAAGCTGGGAGGAGCCAAGTAGATAATCCGGCCTGAGGATTCTCCTGAAATGTCGTTACTTTCTACCAAATCACCATATGCAGTGAGTGCGTCGAGAGTGTCAGAAATGGTTTCTCGAGGGGATTCTAAGCAATTGAGGGGCTCAACCAAGGAAACCCCGGCCAATACGAGCTTTGAAGGAGAGCACGGACAGACGAATGCCGCGATTCGTCTTATGAGTTCGGCGAGGGCTTCCGGGCTTGCAAAATCCAGCGCGGTCGGATCAAGTCCGAGCTGTTCGATCGACGCGGCTTCCGCTTCTTTTGGCGTCACAACTCGCACGGAATTAATTGCCCCTCATTCTGGAAAACGGCATCCTGTCCTGATGCACTGGCATGGAGTAGCGACGCAAGTCGCCCGATCCGCAACAATACGGAATTACGCAGCAAGTATCTGAGGCCGTCTTGAAGATCGTCTCGAGCCCACTCTTGAATCTGTTCCGGTTCATTCGCCAATCGAAATGCCAACTCAACCACCCAGTCCTGGCGGGCGACATGGTGGTCCCGGGAAACGGAAAATGTCGGGAGATCAAGGTAACAATTAGTAAGCTCGCTCAATCTCCGACAAATTTCTAGCGTCCCGCCCTGGCCCAATTCTGCTCGTTGCTCTACCAGACTTCTGCCGATGGCGGAATGATGAATGTTTGAGGAGATTGCGTTCCGCAGATCGGCGACAGCGATCACGCCCGAACGACCTCTTTCCAGCTTTGCCCAAAGATCGCCGCAGAGCAGTGACACCAGTTGTGCCTTCAACGACCGTACAATCTGGTCCTTCGTTCTGCGCGTAATGGGATTTCCCGAAATCCGGGCCGTCGACCACAATTCAAGAATGTCTAGGAGGTCTCCCAGTTCCTGTTCTGTGGCTTTTCGTTGCGAGAGCTGTACATGCGGCTGAAGTTGTGCGAACGACTGAATGTGGTGGGACGGAACAACGATTGCCGAACGGAAGTTTTCCGTTGATGCGGAATAGAGTCCGCCTTCCTGGAGGACCCTGAAGGATGCTGGTCCGGAGGGAACGGGACATCTGATGTCAGGACGCTCGAATGCATACAGGCTCACGGCAACCGGTAGTTGATCATTCAATTGAAGCAATCTGAGGGAGAAGCCGTGATTCTCTTCCTTAAGTATCCATCTCAATGGTGTTGCCTGACGCTCGCATGACAACCTGAATTCTCCGAGTTCATCGCATTGAATCGCGACAACGCACGCGGAACTCTCATCAAATGCGTTCTGGGTCCGCTTGTCGGATCTGGCGGCGTCAAGCGCTTCCTGCCACACTTCATTTGTGGCAGGGAGATCAAAGGGTGCGAGTTGTTTTGTGTGTAATAGGCTTTGCGCAGCAGCGTCTTTGTAGAACCATAGCTCGGACTCTGCTTTTCTCCCTCGTGGACCAAGCACCTCAATGGTTGCGCGGCCATCCCATAGCTCCTCCAAATCAGGCTTCGGGGGTGAAACCTGGACGGAAAACGGAGTCGACTTCGGAATCTCCTGCTGCCATGTTCGCGGTTCTCGGACAGTGAAACTAAGTGTGCCATCGATTTGGGGCGACGGCGATGAGTGCTTGGCCGTGATGACATGCAGCTTATATCTACCCGCTTCCAGTCGGCCGAGATCGATCAATGTCGGTGTCCGTAGTTCATTCCCGCTGAGTTCTAACATCGCTGGAGAAGGTCCGCGAAGGTTCAATACCAAACCACTCAATTCAAAATCGGAACTGATCGCGAGAACTGGTGAGTCTGTGCTCAACCATTCCGCGGATCCCTGATCGTTCCACTTGGCCGCTGGAATTCCGACCGGACGCACACGGAGGCCGCTCGCTGGGTGAAGGCCGATGAAGGCTAGTTGCTCCGAATACTCATGCGGCAACGAAGCAGGCGCATCCAGTCTGACTGCTGACACGCCCGAACACGTTGTCTCTTGCAACGTACACTGCAGTGCTAGTGCCCCTATCCCGGATGACGCGCGCGTCAGAATAATGTAGGAGTTTCCGGGTTGAATCGTGTGGCTCTTGATTTCAACGGCTGTGCCTCCAGCAAGAACCTTAAAAAGCCACCGCGGTCCGGGTCGCAGCAAGCATTCGGAGGTCAGCAGGAAATCTAACTTCAGAGGTGAGTTCTCAAACTTGAGGAGAACTTCCGCAGGTTCCGGCCATTGAGTGAGTGTGACATTTTGGCCGCCATGTAACAGGAATTCTCGCGCAAGGGTCCGCCCTTTGGCTCCGGCCACCTTGCACCGTTCGCCGGACAGAACGGCCTTGAACTCAGGGAACCGAGTCAGCAAAGGAGAAAGATCGGGCAACTGAAGGCGGACGTCCCATGTCCTGGCATCGACCGGACGAAGAACCAAATCTGGTTCGATTCCGAGTTCGACGACCGATCGCCGGTTTTGATTCTCGCTCGCTGTGAATTCGGAATCTTCTTCGTTATCGGTGGCGTAGGTATCTCCTCTACGTAGCCCCCTCAGACGTATGGTCCTCGCCTGATTCCTGGCGTCCTCCAACCACTCCTGTGAACGCCGGTTGCGGTCAAGATCCGATGCTATCCGCTCCAGGGTCGAGCGAAGAATGAGTGCGGTTTCTCTTTCCTTCTCATCCAGCAGCAGAGCGGTTGCAATTTGTCCGACCAGTAAGTGCTCCCCGGCCAGGTCGCGGAATCGAGAATTCGCGTTCCAGCTGTGGGCTTCGATCTGTGTGCCGAGCAATTCGGGGGAGCCAAGGAGTTCCGAGTCAAACAGATACCGGATGTCGTAAAGAGATTGCGCAAGTTGTCGCTGTAGGTCACGCGGAAGAATCGCGTGGGTGATCGGCCAAGCGATTATGGAGAAGTGATTGGCCCAGCGGCCTTCAGGCTTTGCTCCGCTGTACTCGCGGTGAAACCGCCAAAATACGGATCTAAGCCAGGATCGATCAACACCAGACTCCACCCAGCCAGGTGTTCTTTCTTCGAACGTTGTCCAGTACTCGTCGCCGGAGAATTCATACCCGATCTCAGCTGAATAGACGACCCAGACAAGCCAGTGGCGATCGAGTGGCGATGACTCTTGGATGAACCCCTCTACTTCGCTGTTGAGGTCAGACAACTCGTCGGTTGTGAGCCCATGTTCGAGTGCATAGAGGACGGGTGGATCCTGCCCGTGAGCTCGATGATCACGCAGAGCAGCGAAGCGTTCCTGGAGGTGCCGTTGCCACTGGTCAACAGTCATGAAAAAGCCAGTTCGTCGAACCCTGCCGCGAGTGACTTGGCAAGAAGTTGCGTCAGGCTCCGTCGAAACAGTTGCACCAAGGGGAGTAGCTGATTCTTCCTTGAAACAAATCAGATGTCAAGATGTAAGTATTTGCAAATTAGGCACTTATGTGAGCCTGCGAGGCTGGAGGAGCGGCAAGGAGTGACATCTGGGGTTTCGATAGCTCCTATGCCGCCGCGACGTTGGTGCACTGGAATGTGGGCCGGGAACCATCCCCTTTCGACAACGCCGCCAAGGCCACCACCTTGGGTCGCCGGAATCTTCCACGCCGCACACATCTCCCTAAAACCGTCGCCCGGACAACAGGCAGATCTCCACCAAAGGAGTTTTTCTACATGAACGAAATCGAAGAAGCGATCAAGCTACTTGATGCCTATCGCAAACGTCTCGACCGCAGCACTAAGCGATGCTTGCTTTGCACAACAGTACACAAGACAAATTGGAAGGAATATCAGCGTTTTGAACAAGTGACCGGCATAATCCAGAAGCTGTCCCGCTGGCTTGTCGAAGCAAGAGAAGAAAAACGACGATGCACTGAACATTGAAGCGGCGCTCAATCGTATATCATCAACTAATTGGCAGCTTTAGCCCAAAAACGCAGGTTCGCATCATTTTCGAGGGGCAGCAATTTCACCTGAGCGCCGTGTTGAATCGGATAGGCACAGGAATGACGTTGTACTTCCTCCAATACTCCGAACTTCTGCAGACGCTTCAAAAGCCAGCGTTGCCGCCAATAGTCGGCCAGTAACTCCGTCCTGCATCTAAGTTTGGTCATCGGCAAGAGGTATTCCGGCTGAGTTGACAAACCGATGAGAACCTCGCGGAAATTCCTGGCAAGCGCAACCCCGTATACGACTCTCTTGTTGCCATGCCTAAGTAGCTGATCCGCAGGCAAGCCGAGGACCGATAGACCTTCCCGAATCTTTCGCATCAGCGGGTTGACCCCCTCCCCGAAAATGCTGTTCACCTTCCGGGCGTAGTTCGATCGGCTGAGCAAGATCTCTATGAGTCGCAATGTTTCGGCGCTAAAGTGAAATGATCCGAATCCTTCGCTTACGCCGAGTTCACGATACTCGAGAACTTCATTTTGCTGCCCCCCGATGTGCTGCGCGGGGACCTTGACTCGGCTGTACTGGCTAAGACTAGAACCGTAGAGGCTGGTGGTGCAAAGCAAAGTGAGTTTTGCCTCACGTCTTACGCTCCTCCCACGCATACTTGAAGCGATCAGGCTTTCTTGCCCGCCATAGCGCCGACGGTACTCGCGAACGACTTCGGGACTGCAAAGCAGCATGCAGACAAGTTTTCCTCCCAGCAAAGTGTTGTAGGGCGCAATTGCTCCGCACACAGTAATGTCCATCATATTGATGCCCACTCGCTCCGCCTTGAGGAGACGGCACAACTGCACTATCGCATTGCGAAAGCGGCCGACAGCCAGTGCGTCTAGGAACGCCCGGGCTGAGCCGTCACACAGCTTGAATTGGAGAAATACCTGACGAATGGTGAGAGCAGTGGAAAGAATTCGCGCTCTCTTGCTGCGAAACAGGTTCGTCTCAGCTAGCTCTTGCCAATCCACTTCATTGGCGGTAGTTGCATTTTTGTGCTTTGCAGCGTGCGGATAGAGCCGATGGCGCTTGATCGCCTTCTGCGATTCCCGCCAGAGCTTCTTGATGATCTCATCGGATGGATGGTTAAGATTTGCGCGAGTGAGAAATCCTTCACGAAGAAAATCTCTTTTGTAGACACCCTTGATAATCGAGTCGAGTTGTCTATCCAGCCAACGGATGAGTCTCCGTGACGGCTTCTCCCGGAATCTGTTCAATATGATTCCTGCGTCCCATCCGATCCACTTGTCTCGTGCCTTCTGCTGAACAACGGAACTACCCAATGCGGCGATGCCAACGACGGGGTGAAACGGTGCAGCCGCGTCCCGGACGAGAATCATCATGCTGCGACCGGGAATGCTTTTGTAGGTGTTCGACCATGTATGCCTGAAATACCGCCACACATCGCCCAGGCGCAAGCCGGTGTGCTCGCAGATGTCGTTTGGACGAACGAACTGCAGGTAAGGGCGAATGATCCGTCCAATTCCCTCGGTCTGCAAATCAGAGTCGCTGAGGGCAACGACCCCTTCTAGTTTCTCGGCAAGCTCTCGGCCATCGCGCATGACCGAATAAATTGAATGCCAACCTTTCTTAGTGAGGCGTCTCTTTTCCATACCCTGAATAAAAGCTCGTACGGAAGCTTCATGCAGTTGAAAATCTCGCTCAATCTGATGTGCGCGCTTCAGTCTTTCCTTTTCCACCTCGGGGGACGTCGTCGGCCGAAACTCGAGTACCACTTCGGGCAACGCGGCAGCGAACGTCCAGCCCTGGGCGATCAGGTCAATCACGACGCTCAAGGCAGTCAGCAGCGATAGCTCGTCCCTCAATTGGGCCCGAGTCGGAGATGGCAGCGGACAAAGGAAACGGCGCCGCAGATCAGAGAGCAGCTGTGTCGTAATTGGCTCACACCCGAATTCGCCAATGGCCTGATGAATCCCGGCACAGCGTCCCAGGAATGCCTCTTGCAGCACTCCCAACTTCGGTGTAAGCGTGACCTTCGTTAGCCCCATAGCGTTTAGTCAAGAAATGCTGTGAGCGCGTTGCTCCACTCCTCGCGGAGCCGCTTCACAGCATCTCGGTCCTGCCTCGACCTTATGTTGCACTCAGCCCTGGCAACGGATAAGAGGAGAAGTTGGAGATACCCTAGCAATGAGTTTGGAATACCCTGGTTGTCAGCAAAGAGTGGCTCATAGATTTTCGTGAAAAAACTATGCTCCTGGTTCAACGTGAGCAATAGCTTATCTCTCCTGAGAGCTGGAACATAAAAGCTTACCTCGTCCAACGGTTTATGATCGATCGCATATTCCACTTTCCGCCACAACGCGCGTCCTTGGGCATGAGAGGCGTGTGCCGATCGACGCAAGGGAAGTGGCTCCATCCGTACATCACGTTGCTCAGCAGCGGCAATTGCTCTTCCAGAGAACTCAGCGGTTCGGACCTCCGTGTAGCGTTTGCGAACGATGCCGTTCAGTTCCCGCGCCACCCGTTCCAGGTCAGGAACGAGTATCTCATTCAGTTCCACTGTGGGGTTGATCTTTTGCTTTGTGTGTGTGACCCCAAACAGTTCGTCAAGCACAGGCTCAAAGCTAACTTCACATCGCCACCAGTCGTCGTAATTTTCGCGGCGCTTATTGCCCATGAAATACCAGCCATAGTCAATTTCCCGCCCAGCCCTGACGATAGAGACTCCCGCACCGCTCGAAATGCCGGCCTGATTTTTTTGTTCGTTGGAAAGGGAGTGCCATTTTTCAACGGGCAGCAGGACGAAGCGGACTTGGATCTTTGAAACTGGGTGCCCGGCGACAGGCACTGGCGTCCGCACTTGATATTCAAGCGGAGGGCCGTAAGGCTCAGCTGCGCAGAGGCTACCGCTAGGATGAAGGAATATCGGGTCGAGCGGCGCTACCGCATCGCCATTCACGAGGATCTGTTTGTCCTGATACAAGCGTTGTCGGAAAATGCGGCCCAAGTCGAGGTTCAGGCGCTTGGCTTGTGCTTTGACAGTTCGATAGTCGAGTTTGTCGCACTTTGACAGCGCTATTACCGTGCCGCTTGGTGTTTCTGGATAGTCTTTCGCGCTTCCTGGTTTGAACCGGACCGGCCTTGGAACCCCGTCGAGCACGCCAGAAGCAATTTCGTCAACGTCCAGATAGGTGGACCAGATTTTATGCGGATTCGACCAACTGTAGAGATCCACCCTGCGAGCCTGGCTCAGGGACCCGTTTGGCAGGCCCATCCCGTAGCGGCCGGCTCCCTGGCGGAAGTTGAAGCGTGTGCTCCCACCGAACTGGAGAGCCAACTGCATGATGGTGGGAGCCATGCCATGGCCGTTGTCGCTGACGCTCAACCGCTTCTCGCCCCTGGGATCCTCATTGACCTCCACACGTACACAGGTGGCTTCCGCTTCAAAAGCGTTGTCGACGAGCTCGGATACGGCCGCTGAGGTGCTCTTGTAACCAGAATCGCGAGTTGCTTGTATAAATGAGCGAATCGCGACCAGGGGGAAACCTGTGACCACGACGACTCCTTTCATGTCCCGACATGTATTTCTCTATATGATTTTGCAAACGCCACCAGTTGCCGTTGCAAAACAAAGCGGTCGATTTTGAGTTCCGCCGCAACGCGAACACGGGGTTGGTCGTCGAAATAGATTCTCTCAAGGGCGACCCGCATCGTAGGAGGGGCTTTCGCCATCACCTCCTCAACCGCAATTCGTCGCTGATACTCCTCTGTAGGATCTTTGGCCGGAATGGTCTCGCTGACTTCATCAAGCGAGACCTGCTGAGGAGTGGGCGTCACCGCGACTGCGGTGTCTTGCTCCCGTTTCCGTCGCCGTCCATACATCGATCGAATATTCTTTGCCGCATTCAACGCAAAGCCGTAGATGTAATTCCACGCAGACCCACGTGAAGCGTCAAATCGCGCCAAATCAGGCTGCAACAGAAGGAGCAGAGTCTCCCCAATCAGTTCCTCCTGGATGTCATCGGGAAGATCCGGAAGATAGCGGCGTGCGGTGGTTCTCAGCCGGTGGGATACAGCTTTGACAAATGCTTCAGAAAGTTCGGTTTGTCTCGACTGAAAGCCCAAAAGCAACGAGTCGAGTGCAGATTCGGCGTCCGCAACCTGGGATGCAGGCATCCATGCTCCTTTCGTGGGCCGCAACGGCCATTCAAAACGTGTCGTCTTGAAGGCTGTCGCAGCACCCGGGGGCATGGCGGCACTTGGCCGCACCTGCACTGCCTTCTACTTCGTTAATGTACAACAGAATGGCCGATTCGAGCGAGTTCGAATCGGCCATCACTGTTTCTTCACGCGGTCGCTTGAACCGCCACGGTCGTCATCTCGTTACCTTCTTCGGGTTCATCGGGGCTCTGGATCTTGCCATCCAGACTTTGCAGCGCTATCGCCAGGAAAGAAGTCCAGATCTGCTCGCGCTGATACCGGAACTGCTGTGCGGCGGTTTCCTCGTCAATCTCGAGTTCAGCTTTGGCCAAGGCAATCAAGAGCACATCCAGCGCTTGCTTGGCTTTATACCCGCCCAACAGGCTCACGAGTTCGCCGTAACAAAGAGAATAGAACGGATGCAGACGGTTCACCCAAACAACGATCTGCAGGCCCATCCATTCTGGCCGATAGAATGGGCCGTGCGAGTCATCGAAAAAATCGATGCGAAACGGCCTCCGCTTGGCTTCTTGGTCTAGATTTTTCTTTACCTCTTCAATTGATTGCTGCGTAATTGCTGCCCGTTTCTTGGCCTCTTGTTCTACATGCTCTCGGGCCTCGGGTTTCAGTCGGTCGGGTACGGTGATTTTCTTACCCACGATGACCGGCACGGCGGCGGCGGCCTCCTCTGCTGGGGTTGGAGAGCTAGAGGTCTGTGCCTTTTCCGTCTTCCGCTTCTCATTCTCTAGGTGCCGGGTCTGTTCTTGCCAGGCGTTCTCTCTCTGTAGAAGCGAATCGATACCCTCTTGTGTCAGCAGTCGCCAGAAGTCTTCCACCGGACGAACGCGTTGTTTGTCATTCGTAATTCCAAATGCCTCGTCGAACTCTGGGCCAAACTTGACTTCGATGCCCCAGTGGTACGCGTAGCTTTGTAACAGCGGCCAGTTACCCAGCCCACTCGACACATCACGGGAGGATCGCGGAAATGCGTCCAACGTCTCAATCTCGCGGCCAGCCCGCACGAATGACATGCCACGTCGTGATTGCCGGATTTCGAACCGGCGACGCGCCTCGTCAGGGGCATCCTTTGCATTCTTGCCTCCGACCACGAAACCGTACGGCAGCCGCGCGACTCGGAGGTGGAATGATCCCACTGCAAGCAGGTTGGGATCACTGCGGTCAATTTGAACCTCATCCGTAATCTTCTCCAAGTGAAGGCCACCTGTTAGGCCGTCACGGTAGTATTTTGCGGAGATTGTCTTCTCCTCCATTTTTGTCGCGCCGCCCTGCTCGGGAGCCATGTAGTAACGCCCACGGGGATCAAGGAAAAGCGGATCGACCGGTTCCACCTTCGTGCCATCAACCCGTAGTTTCTTGTTGTCGAGGAGGTACCGGTAGGTCACCCCAAAATCATCGACTAGGTGCTCGGCGAGCGTGCGCACGGTCTTGTACGTTAGGCGGTCTGGATTCCTCCAGACAACAACCGTTCCATGATCAAATGCGCTTCCCTCCTTCTTTAAATGTTTTTTCACAAACGCCGGAAGTTCTCCCGTTGTGGGCTCTGGGATTGTTTGGTGGGTGTAGTCGTCATATTCGTCCAGATTGAGCCACGCTTTTGTAATCGAGTCGTTTTTCCCGATGCGGGTGTAGACCTCAACCACCTTGGTCTGGTTGATCGATGCATTCGGGAGGCCAAACCCGAACTTTCCAATAAAGTTAGGGTCGTCGAAATGAGTTCCGCCACCCCAACTGAGGGCGAATCGAGCCATCGTAGGCAGCATGCCCGAGCCGTTATCAATGAAGGCCACGGCGGAGACAATCTGACGTGTACCGTTGGCATTCGTCTCAAAGACGATATCGACCGTTGAGGCGCCGGCTTCGAACGCGTTATCCACGATTTCACGAGCCGCGACCGCCGTGTTCCGATAGCCGTTTTGCCGCTGAGAGGCAAGGGCCCGCTTTGTATTAAAAAGCGGGAATGTGAACTTCTTGGGAAGTTGGGCGAGGTATTTCTTCTGGCGCTCAATTTCATTGAGCAATTGATCGGTGGACATTCTGATTCTCCTTGGCGGCTCTTGGCCGCAGCGATCAAGGCGGCTGTGTTTACCGCCCCTAATAGCATATGTACTCCAAGTTGAGCGTTCGAGCGGCGCCGAGAACGCGGTGAGCGGGGACACTAAGAATCGTCTATCGGCTAAGCCTAACCGGAACAATGGGGTCCGGTGCCGACTTGCGACCGGCTTCAGATCGGCGCTTACGCTTAAAACTGCGTTTCAGGGTTGATTTGTAAAAAAGATGACGAACGCTGTATACGCGAGAGGACAATAGCAGTTTGAGCCACCTGTCTCGAGTGCGTCGGTTTCATAGGAACAAACAGACCGTTTGGGCTCGAAAACAATTATGCTTCCATGGAAAGCGCAAGCCCCATTCGCTGGCATAGCACCTTTTGAAAAACGAACTCATTGTTGCTTCAGGAGTGTTATGCCCCGTAGACGCGGTCAACAACGATTGATGGCGATGTCTCTCCATAGCGCCAATGACCCGGTCGTCAGCGCCTCACAAACGACTTCGCCGCTCACAAAGGTTGTCGCCCTATGGGCACCCCGTCAATTCCTTACTTCAACAGGAATTGATGTGAAGGGATTGCTTTCGGACGTGAACCGCAAAGTGGAGCAGAGGGGATTCATCCTGTGGGATGGACAGATTTTGGTCCATCCGATATCGGCAACAGAATGGCTTGACGAAATCTTTGAAGGTGACCATCCTTTCGAGCCCATAGCCAAGCGGCAGTGGGAATCCGAGCAGAAGGCATACTTCGGACTAGAGAACCCCTACCAGATGTGCGAAGACCGGGCCATCTATACCCAGTCGCACATTGTGGCACGGGTTCCCGATTCATACCTGGCACCAACTGAGCGAATAGCTGCAATACTCCATGGAGAAAAGGACGAATACTATTTCTATTGCACTTGCCACCAGGCGGACGTGGTGTATACCACCCATCGACGATTGCTGTGCATGGGTTGTGGTGCACTGCACGTTGTGCTTCGCGAGCCAGTTCTAATTCCGCCCAAGCAGCTTCTGTCGACGCAGGATTGGATCGACCTGTTTGATGATGGTGGAACCCGCAGAGATGAGCCCGTCGATCTTTCGATTCTGGATTTCCAGGACGTGGAAAACAGCGAGACGATTTGGACAACAGAACAGTGGGCGGATGCGAAACACAGGTTTATATTCTTCGCGCGGTCATCGCCGGAGGTAATTGAGGAAGCTATACGCGGCACCGAAGCCGATGCGTCGATATTTCTTGAAGCCGGCTTTCGTCTAGCTGCTACGTCGCCGCCACCGGCGCATCAGATAGCCCCGGACTCCGTTGACATCAGTCTGATAGAGAATGCATCCCACTGCTTAGAAGACGGCGTTTCATCCTACTTGGAATCTCGAAAGCGTTCTTCAGAACTGGTGAGTGCTGTACCTTTGATTTATCGCGCCATTGAATTGCTTCTGAAGGCGCGGCTGGAGGAACTAGACCCTGCAGGCCTCTCAGATCACCCAAATAACCCGACAGTAATTCTGCGTCTTGCTGCGGCAGGTGTTTGCTTGCCAGAGGACGAACGCGGGCACATCAACCAGCTACGCCGAATGCGCAACAGTCTGCAGCACGGAACCGCGTCATTAAATCATCGACAAGGATTAACGATGTGCAGAAATGCCCTGCTGTTCGTTGATAGATTTGTTAGCGATGAACTGGGTCTCTGGTTGGGAGACGCTCTCGCACCCGATGATTGGTATCAATTGCTTGCGATTCCACAAATAAACCAAAGAGCTGAACGGAATATCGGACCGCGGTTGGACGCCATAGGAAAAGATCCTAATGCGTCCATTGCTCGTTGCGAGCGCTGTAAGCGAGACACAGTCGTTCGCCCGCACCCCAAGACTGGGTCGTCATGTATCTTCTGTGGGCATATTCCTGTCTCATCTGGGAAAGGAGAGTGAAGGCTTGGGCCATCGCCGTGGTCCCTCGGGTAGTCAAACGAGATCGACGCTAAAGTTGCACGTTCCAGTGTTTGTCCGGATTCTTGAGTTCCCGACGGGATCGTTTGTGCGGCCGCGGCCGCGCGGACCCTTCTGGAGGGGGCGTTCATGAACTTCGGGTTCGCCAAGAGACGTGAACGGCAACTACGATCCTTGCGGCGCATTTACGCGGAGATCGGCGAGTGGAATCGCGATCGCGAGGCAGTACCCCGAATCCTGACTGCACTAAATCCTTGTGCTGATCTGGCTATAGTCGCCGAAGCAATTGGCCCGAAGACGGTTCGGCTCTCAGGTGTTAACTATTTCCGCGCTGATGGACGACTGGGAGGCACGGGCAGATACCTCGACAAAATGCTGCTTCCGCTCGGGTTCACCGTCTACCCCTCTTCGGACGTCAAACTCGCCAGTGGGGCGGTCATTCAAGCAGCCTTAGGCTCACAAAGACAAACAGCCTACTGCACCGACCTTTGCCCGGAGTTCCCCGGATACGTTTCCTTACAACGAAGCGACAAGACCAAGGCGTCGATCAAGCGACCTAGCCTGCGCAGGGTCAAGGAAGCCCTTAAGTGCGCCTTTCTGGAAAGAGAGCTTGAGGTCGTCAAGCCGAAGGTGATTTTGCTGCTGGGGGCAGCAGCATACACCACTTTTTACACGCACTTCTTGAAGAGATCGAGTTTGCTGACCCTACAAGTGGTTGTTGACGATTTGGGATCACATCTAGCGAACTATAAAACATCGGTCGTCGTGCCGTTCCTGCACCCGAGTCCTGCGAGTCCTTTGTTTCTGAGATGGTTTACGAACTTCAAAAACGCGCCGATGAAAAGCACGCTTGTTCGCTGCATTCGACCGCAACTAAAATCTTAGAAGGCGCGTTTACCCATTCCCGCATGTCGACAGCTTTCCGCACTCCTTAGCATGTCCAACCGCACAGTCCAATTGCTCGAGATGGTGAGGGCAGGCACACTTAGTGTTCAGAGTTCTACCGCCGGGAAGTAGCTGGAATTGTCGTTCTAGAAGAACCGTGTGTAATGACCTGCCAGCTACGCACGATCCGTTGATTACTCTTCTCGAGAGACGAGCATCAGGCGGTAATACCTTCGCAGCTGTTTGACATCGTTGGTCTCGGCGAGTCGGTGGACCTTAGCGCGTAGCTGTTCAAGGCTGTCGTCCACGCCTTCGAAGAAGAAAAGGTCACTCATGGACACGTTTAATGCTTTAGCTAACTTCTTCATTCTTTCCCAGGATGGGGTCTTAATGCGCCCGGTTTCGACGTGTCCGACATACTGGGGACCGGCACCGATCATCTCCGAGAGCTTGGGTTGGGTGAGTCCCTCTGCCTCACGGAGTCTCGCGAGCTGCCTGCGGAACGATACTCCCAAATCTCGGCTCATCGCAACCCAACCTACTAGCCCAGAGCACTCAATCAAAGGTCATCAGAGATATGCTTGACAGTCACAAATATGCGTATTAGATATATAAAGGGTTGGATTTCATGCGCCAGATGGCATCCCGAGCCTTATCTAGCGGCGAGAGTAGAAACGAGAATTTTCCATTCGGCGCATCATTTCGGTTGGACTGACTCGGAACGCCCGTGAAAACCGAACGATTGTTTTGAGAGTCGGACTTTGCACACCCCGCTCAATAGCGCTCAGTTGAGTTCTATCAATGCCGAACTTGACGTAGACGTCCAATTGGGAGAGTCCCGCCTCCTTACGAATCTCGCGCAGAACAATTCCGAAGGCTTTTTCAGGGCCTGACCGAGGTTGAATTTGCCGATTGTGCGGCATTGAGGATTCAAGTGTGGTGGGATGATGGATAAAAGCCAACGGGGAAAACCCATCACTTTGAGGAGTTCATAAGATCGGCAAGGCTTGCTGCTGCGGCTCATTAAGCGATTGGAGGAGGAACGTGGATAATTCTGTCGCAGCCCGTTTCCCTTTGCCGCTATCCAACCAGAAAGCGAGGGGCGGCTCTATCGAGGCGGATCAAAAACCGCCTTCAACGGAGGCCTCCGACGAAGCCCTGATGGCTTTGATCTGCCGGGGCGACAGAGATGCCCTTGCATCCTTGTTCCGCCGCTACGCCCGTATCGTCCGCGGAGTAGCCTACCGAGTTTTGCGAGACGTATCCGAGGCAGACGACCTTCTCCAGGACATCTTTCTATTAGTTCACCGTCTCTGCGGAACCTTTGACAGTTCGAAAGGCTCAGCCCGGTTCTGGATTCTCCAAATGACCTACCGCCGGGCCATCTCGCGACGGCGTTATCTGACTTCCCGTCACTTCTACACCCGCTTGGACCTGGACCAGGCAGAGAATGAACTGGGCGACCTGCCCTCAAAGTCTGGACGCTACGAGAATTCGAGGGAAGGTGCCCTTGACCGAGAAGAGGCCTTGCAAAGTTGGTGCAATGAACTCTCCGAGAGCCAGCAACAAACTCTGCATCTCTTTTTCTTCGAGGGCTACACATTTGAGGAGATCGCTGCCAAACTGGGTCAGACCGTTGGGAATGCGAGAAATCACTATTACCGCGGGCTGGACAAGCTGCGGAAGCAGATTTCTGCTGGCAAATTGCCGGGCAAAGAAGCAGTATGATAAAAAGTTCTAGCCATCGTAGGAGCGGGTGCGTTGTTGCCAAGCGGACCCCATGACGAGTTTTTGGAGCTTTGTGCTGTTTCAACCTCAGGCCAGCTGAGCGAGGAAGAACAGACCCGACTCCAGGAACACCTTGCTACTTGCCCCGAGTGCCGTGAGGCTCTCCGGCAGTACGAATCCGTTGTCCACGACGCGATTCCAGCCATCGGAGCCGAGCAATCATCGCGGATAGACCCTGGTCCTTCCTGGTCCCAGTCGCGCGCGGAGACGGCACTCTTCGAGCGTTTGGCACGGGAAGAAGGCCAACAGCCAGGCGCCGCCGAACAGAAGAACGGAGTGCCGGCCGCTTTCCGTCGAGTTCTACCGATTGCTCCTGAATCAACATGGCGTCACGTTTGGATGCTGTACGCCGCCGGAATCCTGCTTTTCATCACGCTTGGACTCTCCGCATACTGGGTCGGCGTGCGGCATGGCACGGATGTTGCAAAAGCTACGCCGCCCGCGACAACGACTCAAGATAAGCCTGCACTTGCGATTACTCCCTCCCTGGAAGAGCAACTCAGCGACGCAGCTCATGAACGGCAAATTGCCCGTGTCCAGATTACGCAGCGTGATAAAGCACTCGCAGCTCTCCGCCGGCAACTGGAGCGGCAGTCGGCCGAGATCGACCGCATGAAGGAATCGCAGGACAAGCTGGAGAGTGATTTGCGCACTGGCGAAGCGGGCAAGCAAGATCTGGTCCAGCAGCGCTCCGAGTTGGGACACAAGCTGGAAGCGGCGCAAGTGGAATCTCACGCACTTCAGCAGCAGGTGGCCTCACTAACACAGCAGTCGACCGACGAAACTACCCACGCCAAAGCATTGGGGGCCAAAGTCGACGATCTCACTCGTGTGCTTCAGGATCGTGAAGCATCCCTCGGTCAGCAGGAAGAACTACTGTCCCATGACCGCGACATTCGGGAACTCATGGGTGCCCGTGACCTCTACATCGCAGAGGTCTATGACGTCGGCGACAACGGAGCCACGAGAAAACCTTACGGTCGCGTGTTTTGCACGAAGGGAAAGTCCTTGATCTTCTATGCCTACGACCTGGATCAGCAGGAAACGAAGCGTGCGCAGACTTTTCAGGCATGGGGCCGTCGCGGCCCGGACTTCAAGCAGGCGCTCAATCTCGGCATCTTCTACGAGGACAATGCTGCGAAAAAACGCTGGGTTTTGAAAATGGACGACCCGAAGACGCTGGCGCAAATCGATGCCGTCTTCGTGACCATTGAACCGCACGGAGGAAGCAATAAGCCGAGCGGGAAACCTCTTCTGTTCGCCTATCTCCGAGTTAATCCCAACCACCCTTAAGTCTCAAGTCTTTCTTCGTTGATTCGTTCTAGAATCGATCCAGCTGATAAAAACGGCGGGGCTTCCTGCGAATAACTGAAGAGCGGCTGAATTTCATTTTTCGCGGAGAACTGATATGCGCTTCCCCCGGATTGCCTTCCCCCTTCTCGTTTGGTCCGTGCTGCTGTTGGTTCTCCGCGCCGAGGGGCAGTCGCCCAATGGAAACATCAACGGGCTCGTTCTCGATCCCACCAGCCGAGTAATCGCCGGCGCCGAAATCATTGCGGTGAACGACTTAACCAGCGTGCAGCTCACCAGCAAAACGAACGACGAGGGAATCTACGTCCTACCCAATCTGCCTCCCGGCCCCTACCGGATCCAGGTCTCCAAGGTGGGATTCAAGACGATCGTCAAGCCTGACATCGTTCTCAATGTTCAGGACGCGCTTTCCATCAATTTCACTCTGCCAGTCGGCGCGCTGCTTGAGACCGTGACAGTCACGGGTGGGGCGTCGCTGGTAAACACGGAATCGGCAGCGGTGAGTACAGTTGTGGACCGACAATTTGCCGAAAACCTGCCGATGAATGGTCGCAGTTTTCAGACCTTGATTGAACTCACACCAGGGGTAGTCACGGTTCCCACCAATACCCAGGACGGCGGCCAATTCAGCGTGAATGGAGAGCGAGCTAGCTCAAACTATTGGATGGTGGATGGAGTGAGCGCGAACATCGGCATGAGCGCGACCCCGAATCCGGGCAATGGACTTGGTGGCGGGCTTGGTTCTTTTAGCGCATCGGGCGGCACGAACAGCCTGGTATCGGTCGATGCCATGCAGGAATTTCGCATTCAGACCTCAACCTACGCGCCGGAATTCGGGCGCACACCGGGTGCTCAGATCTCGATTGTGACTCGCTCGGGCACGAATCAATTCCATGGCACAGCGTTCGACTTCCTTCGTAATGACCTCATGAACGCAAACGATTGGTTCGCGGACTACTCGCATTTAGCGAAGCCCGTGGAGCGCCAGAATGACTTCGGTGGCACTTTCGGCGGCCCGCTCATGAAGGGCCGAACATTCTTCTTCTTTTCGTACGAAGGCCTTCGCCTTCGGCTGCCGCAGGTCGCGCTTGACACTGTCCCTGATGCGACGGCCAGACAAAATGCGGTGCCGAGTATGCAACCGTATTTCGACGCATTTCCTCTTGACCCGAACCAGCCGGACCTCGGGAACGGCGTAGCCCAATACAACGCGAGTTACTCCAACGCGTCCAGCCTCGATGCGTACAGCATCCGGCTTGACGAAAAGATCGGCGGCAACTGGAATGTCTTTGGGCGCTACAACTACTCTCCCTCCGACATTATTGATCGTGGCGCAAGCGGCACGCCTCTCAGCGTTGTCACGCCGATTCGGATCACCACACAAACCATCACGGTCGGAACCACCGGCATGCTGTCCTCCGCGATAACCGACGATGTGCGATTCAATTACAGCAGGACAAGCAGCGCGAGCAGCAATTACGTGGACGCTTTCGGGGGCGCTACGCCTTTAACGTCTCTTCCGTTTCCCGACTCCTTCACCGCTGGCAATTCGTTTCTTTCGCTTGCGTTATTCAGCTTGAAGGGAGATCCCCTCTTGGACGTCGGCAGAATTCAGCGGAACCTGCAGAGGCAGTACAACCTTGTGAATGGGCTATCCGTGCAGAGAGGTCCACACAGTCTGAAGTTTGGCGTGGACTTTCGCCGCCTTTCCCCCGTTTATGATCCTGCGGTATACGAGCAACTGCCGGCTTTCTTTGACATGCCTACCGCGGAAACCGGCATTGCTCCCTTCAACACGATCGTGGCAAACGTCGGCTCGACATTTTCATTCCGCAATCTTGGTTCGTACGCTCAGGATACCTGGCGACTCTCCAAGCGCTTAACCCTGACCTACGGGCTGCGGTGGGACATCGATTTTGCACCGTCGTCGATGAGTGGTCCAAACCTCCCAGCAATCACCGGATACAACCTGAACGATCTGTCCCAGGTGGCACTAGCGCCAGCCGGGACGGCGCCTTTCGGCACGCGGTACAACGGATTCGCGCCGCGGGCGGGCGTTGCCTACGAACTCTCGGATTCTGCCAAATGGCAAACCGTCCTTCGAGGAGGCGTGGGCGTTTTCTATGATCTCGTGACCTCGGTCGCGGGGACCCTCCTTTCTCTTCCTGGATACCCCTACAGCGCCTCAACAACCAGTACTGGAAGTCCGTTCCCGTTGGACCCATCCGCGGCTGCGCCGCCGGTGATTGATCCCGCGAGCCTGGCAAACTGCTGTAGTGCGCTGGCCGCATTCAACCCTCATCTTCAACTTCCTTACAGCCTCCAGTGGAACGTTGCGCTGGAGCAGGGGTTGGGAGTCCAGCAATCCGTTTCGGCTTCGTATATCGGTTCTCTCGGTCGGAGGCTGCTCCAGTCTGAATATGTGTTCTCTCCGAATCCAAGCTTTTACGCAGTGCAGGTGCTTGGCAACACGGCAAATTCAAACTACAACGCACTTCAACTTCGGCTTCAACGCCGGTTGTCAAGCGGTCTGCAAGCGCTCGCTTCCTACACGTGGTCGCACTCGATCGACAACGGCTCGGCAGCCTCGAACTTTGTGGGCTCGAATGAGTTCGTTGCCACGCTCGGGTCCCGGGCCAACAGAGGTCCATCCGACTTCGATATTCGGAATTCGTTTTCGGCCGGGATAACCTACGAAATCCCCACACCCAAAGGCAACGCGCTGAGGAAAGCCCTCTTGGGTGGGTGGTCCTCTCAGAATTTTGTCATTGCCTCGTCCGCCCCACCAGTCGACATTTTCTATAGTGCATTTGGAAACGGCGCTCTTCTCAGATCGCAGACTAATGTCAGGCCGGATTTGGTGACTGGGGAACCGCTCTATCTCTCTGGATCACAGTGCATTCAGTTGCTGGGCCCGCCATGTGCCGGGGGCAAAGGCTTCAACCCGGCAGCTTTTGCCTCCCCGCCGCTCGACTCTAAGAGTGGAAACCCAATACGTCAGGGGAACCTCAGCCGAAACGCAGTGAGAGGTTTTGGTGTGATCCAGTGGGACTTTGCGATGCATCGCGACTTCCCGATCGGCGACCGCTTGAAACTGCAGTTCCGCGCAGAATTGTTCAATGTCCTGAACCATCCGAATTTTGGACCGCCGGTAGGAGATCTCGGCAGTCCACAGACTCTAAATCCTCAATTCGGCCAATCCCAGCTCACGCTGGGCCAGAGCCTCAGCGGTGCCCAATACGCGGGGAACGTGGGAAGCGGAGCTTTGAGCCCGCTCTACCAGATCGGTGGTCCGCGTACTGTTCAACTGGCGCTCAAGCTGAGCTTTTAAGCCTTGCCGCAACGCAAGAATCAGGTCGCCATCCAGAAGTGAATCGTCATTTGGGGGAGGACAATCCTTGTGACAAAACTGCTCCGCGCTTGTTTGCTTGTCGTATTGGTGGCCTGCAGCGCTGCCACGCTCGGGCAGCCGCTGCAAGAATCCTGGGTGCCAGGACCCACGACTGTGGTAAGTGACGTGTGGCATCCATGGTATGAAATAAAGTCAGATCCCGAAAACCCGAACTCACTACTGATTTGTGGCACCAAATGGGATACGAAGATCAATACTCTTCTTGGATTTGTCTATTCCTCTTCTGATGGGGGAAAAACCTGGCAAACCGCTCTTGAGGATCGACGAAGCCCTTGGGTCTCGGAACATTCCTGCGCCTTCGGGCCGAAGCACAGGGCATATTTTGTGTCTGAAGCGTCTCACGTGATCGACGGCGAAGCTCATCACGAGTTGGGCACAACGCGGCTCTACGTCTCAACGGACAGCGGCCAGCATTGGACTCAGGGCCTCGACACTGGATGGGCCGACTTCTCAACCTCCGCTGTCAGCCGCACCTCCGGCAGGCTCTTCACGTTCTTCCATGATGCTTCTACCCTCGACCCTGTTCGGGAATCAGGAAGTAACGTCGGCCTCCTGATTTTTCCGGCCGATGGAAAGGCCGTGAATGGACCAATCCTCAGCAGAGCGATTCAGGATCTCAACTACCGCGGCGCGTATCCGTCGGACGCGGTTGCACTGAAGAGCGGGGCGGTCGTGGCTCTCTATCAGGCCATGAATGTTTCGCAAACCGAGGGTTATCTTGCGCTGATTCATGCAGATGATTCACCCACGCCAACGCTTGAAACACGCGTAATATCCCGTACGATTCTCGGCAAAAGCTGCGATTCTATCGACAGAGGTTCTATGGCCTATGATCCGGACCGAGACAGGTTGTTTGTTGTCTACGGTGATGGCTGTGAGAAGGGCCCGATCATGTTGGCGTCATCTGAAGACGAGGGCCGGACATGGACGAAGGGTGTCCCTATCGCGAACATCGAAAAGCCAGAGCGCGAGATAGAGTGTCCCTCTCTGGTTGTCGGTCAAAGCGGCACATTGGGCCTTCTCTGGGAGGAGGGTTGGTTTTCTGGCAAGTGGCTGTTTTCGACAATCCGGGATGGGAAGCTGACGGAGCCGCCGACAGAGCTATCTCACGGCCAGTCCAAGCTTGAGATAGGCCACGACTCGATATGGCTCCAAATCGCGCAATCGAATACCACCATGAGCGGATACTCCAGGATACGCTCTTCAATCACACTAAATGTGGTCGGAATCCTCAACGATGTCTGGCGAGAAGAAGGTTTAGTCGCGATTGGTGACAAGCTCCTGGCGATCTGGTCATCCGGGGATAGAAACGGAATGAGATTGTACTCCGCTACACTAGCTCACTCGGGTAGCGGAAAGCCGAATGACGACAAGAGTCAGGGCGCCAAAGAAGCTGATGTTACCGACCGGACTGCAATCCTGTTCGGCGGATTTCAGCGATTCGACAACCGGACCGGCACTCTGGATGTTTGCATGACCCTTCGCAACAATAGCGGCGAGCCACTCAGAGCGCCTGTCAAGCTCGAAGCCACCGGCATCCGGTCGTCGGTCGGGGCGATCTCGATACTCAACGCCAGCAATCGCGTTCAGGGTGAAGGTGCGACGTGGGATATAAGCACGTCGCTTACAGGGGATAGGATTCCTCCACATGCAACGAGCAACCCCTTTTGTTTCTCCTTTCATGTTGAGGTGTCTCCTGAAATGTCCGCCTCGCCGGCGTTACCCAACCTCCTAACTCTCGGCTTAGCGGTCCTGGCGAACCGATGACCGCTTATACTATGGCCGGAGCGCCCGGATAGGACCAGGCGCTCCGGCGTTCCGCCTACTCGTCAGCTTCGTACGCATTGGGCGTCATGGTTGGGTTATGGCGTGGAATGTCACCCAAGCCAGATTTCGGCTTGTTTACGGCTTGAACAAAGCCGAGAGCCGAGCCAAGGACGTTAACTTCCGGTTTCTGGTATTTCATTGGTCTTCACCTCCTCTCTTTTGGCGTTTATTGGCGTGGCCGGCGCAGCCAATCTCTTCACGACTGTGAGGCGCATTCCATCTCCCGCTGGAGCCCCGAACTTTCGCTTCGGGCTTCAATTAGGTGGAATACGTTTCGTTCTCGGAGCGTTCGCAGCCACAACTCGACACCCAGAGTGCGCATCAGAGTGATGATTGGAACATCGGTCTCCGTGCGGACGTTCCGCAGCGTGTCCCAAAGTCTTGCTTCGTCAGCGATTCCGAACGCCTCAAGCTCAAGGTGCGCAGCAGTCTCATGCAAGTGCGTCCAGTTCTCGCTCAGACCTAGCATCATTCCGTGTTCAACGTATGCCTTGCGCGGACGGTTCAAAAGTTCGGCGGGAACGATGCCGCGAAGAGCGCGACGCATGAGAGAGCGGCGCTGACTTGGTCGCACCAACTGCTCTCTTGGTATGGCGTAGAGAAACTCCATTAGTTGACGATCGAGAAATGGGTAGCGAACCTCGCAGCACGGCTCGGTGGCAACCGGTTCGCTGGATAACTGTCTCCGCAGCACGTCCAGTGTCTCGATGTTTTCCTGGAAGCTCGGTATTGGACCAAAGAGTTCCAATCTGCGCGGATATCCCAGCAGGGCCTTGACGTTTCTTACTACGAATCCAGGGTCCAGCCACGGAGCAGAGCGGCGTATCGACGCGCTATCCGAAGCAGTTGGAGAGAATCTTCGCGCGGTCTCCCAGAGAAGCTTCAACCAAGGTTTCCTTTTGTTCAGTGCCCAAACCTTCAGTTGATGGCAAAGGGCCCTGAAGCGAGCCTGTCTAAGGAGGTCGCCGAGTTCGGGTATCGGGCTCGGGACACCACCCGCGACTTCATCGCCCCCTGTTCCGGAGAGAACCACGCGGTTGCCTTGCGATCTGACACAATCTGCAAATCGTTCCCGAACGGAACTGCGGAAGCGAAGCGAGCCGGGCGTCGCCGAGAAATAGCCACTTTTAAGCTCCAGACGGAAGGGGTCTGATCCGAGGTCGAGATGGCAGCCGGTTCTTCCTCGTTTCTCCTCCACCTTCGTAAAGTAAGGACGCTCGTTCCAATTGGGTTCTGCGTCGTTGTAGTACGACAATGTGTCCAGTCGCGGACACTCAGTGTTCCCCTCTGCGACGATCAAATCGGCCATGCAAACGATGGATGGGGAGTCCATGCCACCGCTCAATTCTGCAAGAACAGGGCTGTCTGAACGAAGGCGCCGGCGTACAGACTCGCCGAAAACGTGCCGAAAGTGCTCCTCGTATTCGGCATCCGTGCGGTAGCGGATCCTAATTGCAGAATCGAAATCCCAATATTTGCTGGTTCTGTGTTCTCCTCGCGCCAGCCGGACGAAGGAAGATGGTGAGACTGAGTGAAGCCCAATGTAAGGCGTCAGGTGGGTCGCCGGGAAGAAAGCCAGCCATCCCGCAACGTATTCTTCTTCGAGTTTGAAGGAGTGATCGGCGAACAGAACCAGGGGATCCAGTATGCTGCACCAGGTGACCTGATCTCTTTCGACCGAGTAGTACAGATGGCGAGTGCCTATGAAATCCTTCGCCAAAATAAGTGACTGGTCTTTGGAATTCCAAACAGAGCACGCCCAATCACCGATCAACTCTCGAAACGCATCGGTTCCCCAGCGTTCGTAGCCGACGGCAACTATCTCCAAGTCGGTGGAATCGGCCGAAAGTCCGCCAGCTAGCCTTTCAATGAGATCTTGGCGATTGTCGAGTCGTCCTTCCCAAGTGATGATTGCGCCGGATCTTGAAACATGAGGTTGGGTTTCGCAGCGAGATTCCTTAGTGGTATGGAAGGCCCGATAGAGAATCCCAAGGTTATCTTTGCAGATGTACCCTTCCCCATCCGGCCCATAAGGCGCCAGTACAGGGCGAACATGGTCGAAATCCTCGGGGTTCACGGGCTTCCCATCAAAATTGCACCTGCCGAATTGAACGCTCATGGTCCTGTTCCTCCCGAAGTGAACGACCATCTAACATCTTTCGAGCACAGCGTACATTTCCCGGATATAAGGCTTGTCATTAACTACCCGACCGTCGACTTCGACCCATGCATGGGCTTTGAAGGGCATCTGTTGGGCTCCGATCATCATCTCCGCTGGCACGCCGCGGCGTTTCAGCAAACACGCAGTTGCCGCTGACCGTTGAAGGCAGCGCACTTCTTTCCAGTACCAGATGCATGCAATATCAACCGCTGCACAGACTCGTTCGGTCGAGTCGGCCACGGCCGGCGATTTCCGATTCGGGCAGGCACGCACTTTGTTGTACAGCGCCTGAAAGTTTCCGCGGCCCAGATAGAGATCAAACTGAATCAGTCTCAGGTACGCTTGCAGCACGAGAAGCGACATTGGGGGAACCTCCGCGTCAGACAGTCAACTGCAACTGGTCGCAAAGAAATGCCATTCGGTCCGTGAGGGCTTCAATCCGCTCACTCAAAGGCAACACGGGGGAATGCCCCCGATGTCGGCTGTAGTCGAGAAATATCGGATAACCTGACGCATTTGCGGCTTGCAGACGGGCCGTCATTTTCCGAGCGTGGAGCGGATTGCAGTTCTGGTCAGAATCCCCGGAGACGATCATTGTGGCCGGGTATGCTGTTTCTTCGTGCACGTTGTGGTATGGGGAATAATTGAGGAGCGCTGCGAAGTCTTTAGCGTCATCGGCCGTCCCAAACTCATCCTGCCAGACATACGCGTTGTCGAACAGGTGATACCGCAGCATGTCGAGCATGGGGACCATGCAGACAACTGCACGAAACAGATCGGGCCGTTGTGTCATGGCGGCGCCAACCAGCAGTCCAGAATTTGAACCGCCGAAGATGGCGAGGGTACGAGATTCGGCGTGTCCGGTCTCAATCAGCCACTCCGCGGCGGCAATGAAGTCGTCAAATGCTAGTTGCCGATTCCGTCGCTTGGCTGCGTTATGCCATTCCGTCCCGAACTCGGAGCCACCACGAATGTTCGGCAGTGCAAAGAGACAGCCTCGCTCGATGAGAAACGCCACAAACACGCTGAACTGTGGAGTCATCGGGACTCCATAACCTCCGTACGAAGTCATGATGGTGGGACTTGCACCTCCCTCAAGAACTTCTGGACGGCCAACCAGGAATATGGGAATTTGTTTCCCGTCTTTCGCCGGGAACCAAGCCTGTGCGTGACGGAAACCCTGGGAGTCAAAGGGGATCTTCCGTTCTGCCCAGAGCGTTATCTTGCATCTTGTATGCAGGTAGCTACAGGTCTGAACAGGTTTCGTAAAAGACTCTTGTTCGAAGAGGAGCTCGCCCCCATCCTCGGAGCTTCCCAGCACGTGCGCCGTGTCCCACTGGTTGATCGGGACTTGGCCGAGTGGTTTGCCAGATAGGTCGAAGATTTGGATCTCTGTTTGAAGCTTTCTCAGATAAGAAACAAAAATCGTGTCCCCACTCACCGTCCAGTTTTGGATCGGGACGTCGCCACTCGGAACGACTGTGAAGAATTCCGGGTCCGCCGGCTCACGCCGGCGTAGTTCAACAATTCTCAAGTTCGGCGCTTCCCGATCGGTCACGGCCAGGATGCGGCCGTTCTTCAGTAGCAGTGGCTCGAATTTGTACTGGGCATTCTGAATTACCCGCTCTGCATCATTACTGTTCTCGAACGCCCAGAGATAAAAGTCAGTGACCGTACCTTCTTCAAACCGAACTACCAGAAAGCCAAGGTGATCGAGGCCAGGAACGATGTGGAGTCGCATCTTATCGTCGTCGCCGGCGAAGAAGACTTCCTTATCGTCGGCAAAGCGGGTACCCAAGACGTGCCTGCAAGCGGCGCGACGGTGTGGTCCTCGGCCCCCGAGGGCCTCGTGAACGTAGTAGAACGCGCGAGAGTCTGGCGCAAATGCGAAGCCACGCAAGTAACCTCGCGGAAGTACATCCGGCAGTGGCTTGCGCGTCTCAATATCCAACAGCTCAAACGTTCCTGTACGCTCTCCGCCTTGCTTAACCTCATACAGGAGCAAGCGACCATCGGGTGAAATGCTAAGCGGTCTTACTGCTGTGTGTGGCCCAGTGCCCCGAAGCGCAGGGTCGACGAGCAGTTGATCGGGCCCATCCCAGCCTTCGCGGAAGCATACGCAGGGTTGTTCCTGCCCCGGCAGCCGCTTTCGAAAGAAGTACCGGTCACCGGCTTTCTGAAGTGAGTCATGTGTTTCAACATCAAGAAGTCTGCGCACGCGGTCTCGAATGCCCTCGCGACCGGGGATCGAGTCGAGATAGGAACGTGCATATCGTGTTTGTGCCGCAAGCCATTCCCGAGTGCGAGGTGAGTCTTGGTCTTCGAGCCAGCGGTAAGGATCAGTGACCGGCACGCCATGCAAGAATTCAGTGACGGCTTCGAGCGGGGAGTGTGGCGGGGGTTCCATCAGTGCAGGCACATTGACCTCCGATCAGACAGTTGATTCGCCTCCCGATTCATTCGGCGTGTCAGGCTGCGCAAGTATCCAGCAGTGGCTGGCTCACGCGATCTTTCTGGGTTCTCCCAAGCATTGCTTCCGGCTGCGTAGGCAAAGATCGCCAGGAGCGGAGCGAGTTCCAGAGCTTCGGAAACAGTGACTGGCGGGACTACCTCCTCCCATGGCGCACAGTAGGATTCGATCAGCCTTGTCTCGACAGCCGAATCTGCCTTCCCGGTGCGACGTAGGTGTTCGAGCAGATATTGAAAGCTGAAGAAGGGATTTCCGACGTACGCTTCGACCCAATCGAGGAATGAACATCGACTTGGCGAAACAATGATGTTCCCCGGGTTGAGATCGAGATGGCCGAGCGTCTCAGGAATTCCCAGAGCTTCCAAAGCATCAAGCGCACTCTGTATGCGGTCTCCCAGGAGGAGCAATTCCTCGCGACCGAGAGCCGCTGGCGGCACTTTCGTCTGCTGGTCCATCAGTTGTGCCATGGTCTCCGTGAAAGGATGAATCAGTTTGGAAAGTGTGGCGGCACCCAGATCGCGCGCACCAGCCCCGAGGATCAGGGCACTATGGTCGAGAGACTCGATCTGCAATCTGGCCAGAGCAGTTGCTGCTCTGTGCCAGACCGCGTCCTCCTGTACTTCACAGAGAAGCTCTCCTGGGGCCTCCCGCGTAAGCCATCCATTCCACTCTGGACGGGTCGCCAATACCCCAGGAAGGTAGTTTGGGAAGAGTTGCGCAAGCATACAGGCAATGGAAAATTCCTTCTGGTTGGGCTCGCCCACAGCTTTGAACCATAGCGCTGGGCCATTCGTTTCGAATCGAACCAGGCTGAATGTTGGGCTGGCGTTCAACTGGCGGACATTCCCGTCGAGATGGAAGCCCAGCGGTTCGATGACCGTCTGGACCCACTCGCGCAATTCCTTGAAGCAGCCCAGTCGTGCGAATGGGCCAGCCGGTGACTCCTTCCCCTCGGCACTACACCGCGCGATCGATTGCTGGATCGCCAGATAGTCAGAAGAGCCAATTAGCGAATCGTGGGATAAAGATGAAAGTGGAGCCCATTGAGTGGGCATCTTAGGATTGCCGCTGACGCGCCAGTGCTCTGTTGCTTGATATCGGATCCCGGTAGCATCCGTCGACGCCGACGCATCCGGCTCGAAAAGACAGACGACTTCTTCTCCCCAGTCAGTCCTGACCGCTGCGGTGAGATTCTCTGCCACTCGTTGCCAGCGCGGAATGTTCACGGAAGGTAGCGCGAATCGGTCGCCATCAGGGACTACAAGAACCTCGGTCCCGCTTTGACCCAGCACGACGACGCGGTAGGTCTCGCACTCGGTTTGTTCTGGAGTTGTCAATTTCCCGCTCACATTCTTAGCGATCGTTCTGCTAGTAGCCTGCAACTAGCTTGTGCCTTTGCAGCGATTCGATGAATTCACGCACATCACTTTCGACAGCTTCGCGGCTGGCATTGAACTCGCGGCTGATCACATTCACGACATCGGGCTCCGCCGACCCTTTTTCAAGAAGCTCGAGAATCCTCGATCCAACGAGATTCAGGTTGAACATTTGGCCCTGCTGGACATCGAGGACGATCGCGCCATCTTGTCCGTGCGTGCTGCGAACTCCATCAGAGACTCTGTACATCGGCTCGCCCCACTCGACGCGGCAGACTTTTAGCGCGTGTGGCACACCTTGCCATTTAGAGCAGTGGAAACGCCAGTGATTCCCGAATTCGTTCGCGAAACAATCAGGCGCTTTGCAGTTTGGTTGTCACTTCAACGATATGCGGGGTTTGCCGCAGGCTCGGCGGAAATGGAATTCGTTCGCTTTTCCGGTCCAATTTCCGGCCACGAGGGGGGTATTGCCTGATGTGTGTACGTGGGAATACTGATTTCGACTAGTGCGCGGGCAGTCGCGGGGTCCCAATTTGGCGAAGAATTGTCGCGTCGGTGATCTTGCTATCCGCGGCCAGCAACTGCGCTTTGCTCAGAATGATGGCCAGTGTCTGGTCGCCATCGAAAGGAAGGTAGAGTGGCCCCTTTTGCCAGGTTGCATGCCCGCGATCAGGGACAATGCACAAGTAATGGCTGCCCGGCTCCATCAAGACATTGGCGCTACCGAGGTGAATCTTGTAAGTGTGCAGATCGCCACGCACCACCAGAAATTTGCCGTCTAACGTGCATCTGGAAGCAATCTTGAGTTGAGGCAAGAGTTTCTCTAAGATCGTGCGCCGCGTTTCGCCACTCTGGCTAAGGTCGGCAAAAGCAAAGCTTCGCCAGTACTGCTGGCCAAATGCGTCTTCGCCGCGGTCGACCCACGTCGGATCATTCCCGATGCTGGTGACACCGACAAAAAGGTCGACATCCCGCATGATCTCTGAAAATACCACCGGTGGAATCTCGGCTAGGCGGACTGGCGCGCTGTCCCGGTAGAAGCGGACCTGGTCGGTAAAGAGATATAGATTGATACCGCTGCCGGACATCTGATCCGTTGCCTCTCGGGGGTCGGTGCCGGTGTTCACATCGGGTACATCTACCCAGAATTCCGCTTTCATCGAGCGCCGGGCCACCTCGAGAGTGGGGACGTTATGGCCGTCGAACCCCGATCCCATCAACCGATATTGCCAGCCGCGTTCGCGACAGAGGCTGGCGAATTGATGCTGCCGTATGACATGAGCGGCGAACCGGTTCGAGTACGTCTCCGTTTGCTCTTCAGCTGGCGTCAGAATATAGACTTCGCGGTGAGCCTGCTTGAAGGGCTGCACGACGTGGTGGTCCTCCAGCCAGCATCGCCAGCTAAGAATCGTTTGCGGATCGGATTGCAGCGGATGCCATAGCTGAACCCTCGTGCCCTGTCCCAAATCCGCGACTGGCTCATTGTTCCAGCCCACAATCTCGCCGTTGAACCATATTCCCAAGGTTTTGTTTGCGCCGCTTTCGAACCTCCAGATCAGGCGCCTGGCGAGGGCACTGAGCAGAGGATGGTCGAGAAAATGCTTGCGCCAGTGCTCGTAATTGATCTGGCGTTCGTTGATGAGGAACTGCTCGACGCGCAGTCGTTGCGCGGCTGACATTTTCTGTGCATCGGCTGCGGTGCGTTTGATCTCTTTCAGCCGGGATGCGTGGTTTTGCTTGACATCGGCGGGAGGAGATTTTAGTGGCTTGCCTGCTGCATTTTGCCAGCGAAGTTCGATCTCTCCCGTTCCGGGCACCAACACCAGATCCACGCGACAGTCCCCGAGGTGCTCGGAACGCTGACCGTCTGCGGCCAATCCATACGTTGGAACAGCCATGTCCTCCAAGTCATCGCGGCTCAATGCGGCTCGCTCGGCCGCGCCGTTCAGCGCCTTCTCGATCAGTTTGAGGGCGACGGCGTACCTCACTTTGGCTCGCATCCGGGTGAGTTGTGCTACCGACTCCATTCCTGGCATTTCAGCCAGAGTATTGACACAGGCGAATCCAACGCGCGCGGAAACGGGTCCGATGTTAGGAATCTTGCGCAGACATGTCAGTCCCATATCCGCAATCGCCCCGCACAGTCCTCCATCGGAGGTGCCCGCTAGCAGCCAGACAAAACCTTTGAGATAGTCAGCGTCTTTGTCAGAGATCTGCGCAGCTGGCTTAACAGTTAAAGGCGCGATCTCTCCGTTCAGCCAACGAATGGCAGAGTCTCGGACCTTGGTGGCGCCAACAGCGACAATCAGTTCTTCCGATCGTTTGCGCCACGCCTTCGAAGGAGTGGATGACTGTGCTCCAAGACAATGAACAAACATCTCCGCCCAGCTACTTCGATCCGGCTCGGAATGTTTCTCGATTTCGGCAAAGACAAACGAACTCCAGGGACCACCGGCCAAGAGTTGATTTTCTTTCCCGGGCTGGAGGTAAAGGTCAATCCTTTCCAGGAGTTTCCGATTTTCCCTGGAATTGGACCGGCGCGACAACTGGACGAGGGAATCCTTCAACCCGCGCATCGCCCCTTCAATCTCGCCTGTCCTTGGGCCTGACTCAACCGCACTGATCAGAGACGCTAAAGGGAAGCAGTAATGGATAACCTGGAGATATCGGGTGAAGGAACGAACCATATCAGACAAGTCCGCAGGCTGAAGCGGGAGCTTACGGCGCAGAATATTTGAAACCACGCTGCCCAACGCTCTGAATTCCAGCCAGTTGAAACGCTGGCCCACTGGAGTAGAACCGAACAAGCTGGAAAACAGTTTGCCTACAATAGTCGTTTCGACGTTGGCAGGTGCGGGCGCAAGAGCACCCGCGCTAGCAAGAACCGTTCGGAGAAAAGCTATTTGGATTTCGGGAGGTTCCGCCTGAAGATCGTTAACAATCGCCAGCTTGCGGGTCTGTAGGATCGCCCACTGTTTTTCGCGGCACTCCTGCTGGAGCCTTTCTAGATAACCGGAGATGACCGCTTGGACTTGCGGCGTCATTATCCACCAACGAGCGGCACGAGTTTCAGAAAATGGACTTCGCTGGTTTCTCGTAGCGGAATGACCTCATCCAGTTCCTCTACCTGCTGGCCGTCCACAATGACAAAAAAGCCGTTCGCCTCGAAGGCTTCGAGAGCCTTGGCGTACTGGTTCTCCCAGTTGAGTTGGCGGCGCGTCTTGAGGCGATATCCGTTTAGCACTCTCTCAGCGTCCGTCGGCTGGATGAGGCCGCAAAACACATCCGATTGCTCGCGATTGAAGTCCTCGACTTCCTCGCGAATACGCTGGCGAATTAACTCCCGCAGAGAGACCTTATCAGCGCGAATCTCAAGCTTGAGCGTCCGGGATTTTTCTCCCGACGCAGCCTTGTCGAAGATCGTCACAAGTCCCATGCGGCACCTTCCAATGGAGATCATTATTCTAGCTGTCAGCAAATGCACGCCGGAAGTTACTTTTGTGTCTTCAGGATGATGACGATTGCCCAACAAACGGTGACGTGCGAGACGATAAGTTGCCTCGACTCACGTTACACCACGTAAAAAGCGTGCTATACTGAGCTTCGAAAATGACGATACAGACCAAATCCATTATGAGACGGCGCGTCAATCGCGCTCGGCCCTCGGGATTGGTCTGATCATTCGCTAGATTTCCAAGTTCAGATTCGATTTCCGAAGGCCCCGACAAAATCGGGGCCTTCGTGTTTTTGGCCGGTAGCCAAGCTGGAAAGGCACGTGACTGTTACTCACGCCATGCGCAGGTTCGAATCCTGCCCGGCCAGCCAGATTCCGAGGGTAGTAACGGCTCGCTAGTTCAGTAGGAAGAACGCGGCTCTCATAAAGCCGTCGTGGATGGTTCGAATCCATCGCGAGCCACCAGTGGAGGGGCCTCCGGCGAGGGGCAGTGGCTTATACCCACTTCGGCGCCAGATTAGCGCGGCCAGACAGGTTCGACACCTGTACCCTCTACCAATTTGTCGCGCCGGTAGTTCAACGGACCAGAACAGTTGGCCTACACCCAACAGATGCGGGTTCAACTCCCGAACGGCGCACCAGGCAGGATTAGCTCGAAGGTCGAGCCCGCGGTCGATAACCGCGAGGCGTTGGTTCGATTCCAACATCCTGCACCAAAGCTTGTGGTGAGTAACGGGTGACTGGCAGAGATGGCTGATGCACTCGCCTCTTAAGCGAGACCAGGCTGGTTCGATTCCAGCGTCACCCACCAGATTTTGCGGGATTGGCAGATAGGGATATGCACTCGCCTTTTAAGCGAGACGAAGTGGGTTCGATTCCCACATCCCGCACCAGAGTTATTTAGCAAAGAGGCGGCATAGCATAACGGAACAATGCTCCGAGCTTCTACCTCGGACGATGAGAGTTCAAATCTCTCTGCCGCCTCCAATGTGGGGATGTGGTCCAACGGATGAGGGCGCAAGGCTACGAACCTTGAGATCAGAGTTCAATTCTCTGCATCCCCTCCACATTAGTTAGGCTCGCGTGGTCTAAGGCATGATGACGCTTCGGTCCTAACGAAGAGATCCGGGTTGGATTCCCGGCGCGAGTTCCAGAGGGTGGGTAGTGTAATCGAACAACACGGCAGCGTCCGAAGCTGCAAATCCGGGTTTGACTCCCGGCCCGCCCTCCAGTCACTTTTAGTATGGATGTTTGCACTCAGACAAACTGGATACTGCAATGATGCGAGCAACAAGACGACTCAGCAAAACGAAACGGTTTCTTCTGGACCATCCTTACTGTTGTTTCTGCGGTGGCGCCGAGCTAGCTACAACGATTGACCACGTTCCACCAAAGGCATGTTTTCCTGAAGGGCACTCTCCAGAAGAATTCGAGTTTCCGGCCTGCGAACAATGCAACGGTGAGTCGAGGAGAGATGACCAGCTTTTCGGTTTCTACGCGCAACTGCTGGATTTCAACGAATCGAATCGAACACCTGCGGATGTTGCGAAGATTACGAAGTTGCGAGATTCGATCTCACACAATTTTCCAGATGCATTGCCTGATGCCTCAACAGCACGACCGGTCTATAACGTCGGCTCAGTCATCACGCCAAGTCCACTTGCAATCGAGGTGCGTACCCCTAGCTTATTTCGCGAGCCGATTGAAACTTTGGAAAGAAAACTCACGCACGCCTTGTACTACCGAGAAACAGGGAGGGCTTTAAGCAAGACCCACTCGTTCCTCAGTGAGTTCTACCAACCTCAAGGCAGCTCCGACGTTCTCACAAAATATCTGGTAGGCCTGCTTCCAGACAAGACGATTGGCGGTCGATCAAATGTGAAGAATTATGGCGAGAGGTTTGGTTATAGATCCGGCTGGAAGGAGGTAGAGGATTTCTTTATGTATATAGCTCAATTCGGCAAAGGGTTGATCGTTTGGGGAATCGTTCTAGGGCCCAACACGAAGATCAGTGAATCGGCCAATTATCTGCGGGCGAGACCTTGGCGAAAGGCAGGGTGTCGCGAAAAGGTACCGGAGACATGGGGCGAGGACTTCGTTGATTCGCCAAACACTACAGACTAAGACGCTCCTATGGAGCCGCAGTAACAGTCACTTTTGGGTATTGACGAATTTCTGAAATCATGTGAGAGTAAAAACTGAGATACACGCAATGATGCGCAAACCCCATACCGATTGCTTCCCGACACCGGCCACGTTTACGTGGCAAGGAGCGGGGGAAGGTACGTTCATGTAACGGGGGCGATCCATAGCGCGTAGTTTTTCTGAGCCTCCGATACAAATCGGGGGCTTTTGGTTTTTATGGCGCATTTCATCGATGCGCAGAGAGGAGGCAGCGTCGTCTAACGGCCAGGATGCGGCTCTTTCAAGGCTGAGATGGGAGTTCGACTCTCCTCGGTGCTACCAAAGTTATGAGTACCCAAACAGTTGAACTCGAAGGCTTTGAGATCGAGCTTGCATCGGAGCTTTACTGCGATCGCGGCGGGGATCATCGCGAATTGGTGGATCGTGCGCGTACGGATCGCAGGAGGCTCGGCCACAACGTAGATGAGTCAGCGGTTTTGTGTGTCCGGTGCATGAAAGCAATTCCGCTGAAGGTGTGATGCCGGGTCGTCTAGCGGCAGGACTCTGGACTTTGAATCCGGATACGGGCGTTCGAATCGCTCCCCGGCAGCCAGTTTGAAAAGTCAGCGAAAGGAGGAAGTTCACTGCAGGGAATATCGAGGAGTTGCGAGGTCATCCAATTGGCTAGGATAACCGGCTCTGACCCGGTTCATGCACGTTCGACTCGTGCCCTCGCAGCCAGGTTTAGAACGCGGTCGCAGAGTCTAGCGGCAGGATACCTGACTGTCTATCAGGAGGGACGGGTTCAACTCCCGTTGCGACCGCCACAGGGGTGATGACCCGACGGGAAGGGCGCTCGTCTCCAAAACGAGTTCAAGCAGGTTCGAATCCTGTCACCCCTGCCAGTTTGAAGAGCGAGCATGGTATAGCGGCTGGTGCCTCGGGCCTCCAACCCGATGACGCGAGTTCAACTCTCGCTGCTCGCTCCATGATTTTGTGAGGGCGGAAGTCGTCTAGTGGCCAAGACGCGACGTTGCCAACGTCGAGAGCGCGGGTTCGAGTCCCGCCTTCCGCTCCAAGTTATGAGGCGGTGTAGCCAAGACAGCAAGGCGTCTCCCTGCAAAGGAGATCATCGGGAGTGCAATTCTCCCCACCGCCTCCAGAGTTTTGTTTGCTGGTGTAGCTCAGTGGGAAGAGCTCGGGCCTCGTAAGTCCGTGATCGGCGTTCGAATCGCCGCGCCAGCTCCGCTGGTATAGCTCAACGGGAAGAGCAGGTGCACGGTAAGCGCCCGACCGCAGTTCGAGGCTGCGTGCCAGCTCCAAAGTTTTGCTGGTCTAGCACAGTGGGAGTGCAGAGAGCTTGTACCTCTCCGACGAGTGTTCGATTCACTCGACCAGCTCCAAGTTTCGATGGCGGGATTGGCCGAATGGCTTAGGCGCTGGATTGTGGCTCCAGTCACGAGAGTTCGATTCTCTCATCTCGCCCCAATTGGGCGGTTCGTATAACGGGATTACTCACGGCCTGCAACCGTGAAATGCGAGTTCAATTCTCGCACCGTCCACCAAAGTTTGGCTCGGGAACTCGACGGCAGAGTGCTGGTCTGAAAAGCCAGTGGATACGGTTCAATTCCGTGCCGAGCCACCAAGTATGGGAGTGCTCCAGCTGGTCGAGGCGCGTGTCTTGGCAGCTTTCCCGGCCAAGGTAATTTACGAGGAGATGATCATGACGAACGAACTGATCTCGATGAGCCATGTTGAAGACCGACTCACCGCGCAAGATGATCCCGGAGCCTGGAAGGAAATTCTCGCCGTGCTGGGTGAAGAATTCTTACAGCGATATCGCGCCGAGCAAGGCGAGAAGGAATCATGGTTCCTGCGGATTGGGGCATGTTCGCATTGGGTGCGGCCGCACCAAAGCCGCTGGCTTGCGGCAGGCGAGTTTGCCTTGCCCATCGGATACAAGGGTGCAGCTGGCTGGTCGAACGGACTGCCCGAATTTGATTGGTCGGTAATTCTCTCGTTCGACGGTGAACGTTGGAAGCGAGTCGATAGATTCTCCGGCAAGAAACAAATCGTGTTGCGCGTTGCTGTCCCGACGCGCACTGCGCGACATAAGCAGGCGGCGATCCACACAATGTGGTCCACGTCTCACCAAATGACGCTCTATGGCTTTCGGTGCATCGATCAGAAGTGGCTCTGTGTCGCGGCATCTGATGAGCGCAAGCATGGACGAATTCTTTACGCAGAAGCGACTGCAGGATAGCTCGATTGGGGGAAAGACGATGACAGAGACAACTTACAACGTGATGATGCCGGACAAGGGCGTGCCTATCAAGGCCTGGACCAAGGGTGTGCAGCTCGAGGATGCCGCACGCCAGCAACTCTTGAATGTCGCGCAATTGCCGTTCATCTACAAGTGGGTGGCGGCCATGCCGGACGTGCATTGGGGCATCGGTGCGACCGTGGGCAGCGTGATTCCGACGCGTGGCGCAATCATCCCGGCGGCGGTTGGTGTGGACATCGGTTGCGGCATGATGGCGGTGCAGACTTCACTGCATGCAAATCATCTGCCGGACAATCTGCACAGTATCCGTACTGCGATTGAGAAGGCAGTGCCGCACGGGCGTACCGACAACGGACGCGCGAACGATCGTGGCGCCTGGTCGGAAGCCCCGTCGCACCACGCGGAGGTGTGGGCGAAGATGGAGCCGACGTACAAGGTGATCGTTGAGAAGTATCCCAAGCTGGATCACAAGCAGCGCGTGAATCACCTGGGGACGCTGGGCACTGGGAACCATTTCATCGAGGTGTGTCTCGATGAGAACGAGAACGTATGGTTCCTTTTGCACTCGGGATCCCGTGGCGTGGGCAATCGCTTCGGCACGTTTTTCATCGAGCTGGCGAAGAACGACATGCGCCAGTGGACGATCAACCTGCCGGATCAGGACCTCGCGTACCTGCCGCAGGGCACGGAGCACTTCGAGGACTACATCCGCGCAGTGCACTGGGCGCAGGACTACGCCCTGGCCAACCGCGAGCTGATGATGCGCAACATGATCGCGGCGGTGCAGGGCTCGGGAGAAGTCCCGGCGTTCGAAGCCAATGTGGAGGTCGTAAGCTGCCATCACAACTATGTGACCTGGGAGCACCACTACGGCGAGAACGTGCTCATCACGCGTAAGGGCGCGGTGCGTGCGCGTGAAGGCGACATGGGAATCATTCCCGGCAGCATGGGAGCGCGTTCGTACATCGTGCGTGGCAAGGGCAATCCTGAAAGCTTCATGAGCTGTAGCCATGGAGCCGGTCGCGCCATGTCGCGTACGGAGGCCAAGCGCCGTTTCACCTTGGACGACCATGCCAAGGCAACGGCCGGCGTCGAGTGCCGTAAGGATGCAGACGTCATCGACGAAACACCGATGGCGTACAAGTCCATCGACGCCGTGATCGAAGCGCAGCGTGATCTGGTAGACGTGGTCCACGCCTTGCGCCAGGTTGTCTGCGTGAAGGGCTAAACAGGGGAGGGCTGAAAGGCCCTCTCTTCACATCCGGGTGTAGGGTAGCGGCCACCCACATGTCTTGGGCACATGTCCACGCAGGTTCAACTCCTGCCACCCGGACCATTTGTTCTGAGTGCGAGTTTGAGGCGCGGTAGTAGCGTAGGACAATACGAGAGGCTCATAACCTCTAAACGCAGGTGCAAATCCTGCCCGCGCAACCAATGAGATGATGAAACGAAGATGAGCACTTGTATTTATTGCCGACAAATTGGTTCGCGCCGCTTTCCAAGGGAACATGTCGTGCCGAAAGCATTTGGACGCTTTCATGACAACCTGACGTTGCGTTGCGTTTGCGAAGGCTGCAATAGTTTTTTTGCCGAAGAACTTGAACTGTTTCTTACACGAGACAGCGTTGAGGCATTGCTACGCGTGCGTTACGGACTGAAGACTGCAAGCGGTCGACACAAGCTTTGCGAATCGCGGCTGATCGTTAAGGTGATTACGCCAGGAGATTGGCACGGCGCCCGCATCACTGTCGAGCGGAACGCAGCGGGCACTGCACTCCGTGCTGATCCTCTGCCTCAAGTTGCATTTCGTAAGCATGGTGAGACGGATTGGAAATGGTTTCTTGAAGAGGATATCGATCAACCAAGGAATTGGGAACGATATCGGACGGACACGGACACGAAGATAGTTGGCAAGCCGGATGGGAGCGTTCAACGACTATCCGACAAACTAATCAAGATGGGGATTGTCTTCAAGGAACGGGGACCCTTGGAACGAGTCGGCAACGAGGTCGAGGCTTTCGCCGAAGGAGTCCTGGACGACATCATATTCCGGGGAGTGGCGAAGATCGCCTTCAACTTTCTTGCTCACTTGAAGGGCGCGGACTTCGTGCTGCGTCCTGACTTCGACCCGATTCGTGAGTACATCAGATTAGGTAACGCTCCTCGACGTGCGCCCGTAATCGTTTCGAAGTTTCCAATCTTGCATCGCGACGACGCGATCTATCGGCAAACAAATGGGCACATCATCGTGCTTGATTGGGACAAGGCGCAAGAAGGAATCGTTTGTCTGGTGTCCCTGTTCAATCATTTGACCTATCACGTCGTCTTGTGTGAGCGCTATTCGGGCGTTTGGCATCCGTTGAACGCCGGGCGGCACTTCGACGTGGAAAACCTAAGGATTTCAGAGGTAAGAGGTCTATAACAGACTCTTTAATCCAACCATGCTACTGACACTCACAACTACGCATAACCCAGCAACGGACTTGGGCTACCTGCTTCATAAGAACCCGGCGAAGTTGCATTCGTTCGAGCTGTCGTTTGGGAAAGCCCATGTTTTCTACCCGGAAGCGACCGCGGAAAGGTGCACGGCTGCCTTGCTGCTCGATGTCGATCCGGTTGGATTGGTTCGCGGCAAGCGGGGTCAGCATGAGGGCGGAACTCTTGATCAGTATGTGAACGACCGGCCATATGTTCTCTCTTCTTTTCTTAGCGTCGCCATGGGTCGCGCTTTCGGCACCGCCATGTCTGGCCGCAGCAAGGGGAGGCAAGAACTGGCAGACCATGCGATCCCGTTGACGGCAACTCTGACGATCGTGGCTTGCCGCGCTGGTGAGGGGCTGATTCGCGAGCTATTCGAGCCTCTGGGGTACAGCGTGAGTACGGAGCATCATCCGCTTGACGAGAAATTTCCAGAGTGGGGTGAGGGACCGTACTACTCAGTGACCTTGACGGGAACGTTCCGCTTGCAGGACATGTTGAATCATCTTTATGTACTGATCCCAGTACTCGACGCGGAGAAGCACTACTGGATTGGGAACGACGAGGTTGAGAAGCTCCTGCGAAAAGGGGAAGGCTGGTTGGCATCGCACCCCCACAAGGAAGCGATCGTAAAACGATATCTGCCGCGGCAAAGGCAACTAGCGCGGGAGGCGCTCGCCAGACTGGCGGAGGAAGACAACCCCGATCCTGACGCAACAGAGGAAGCTCACTCTGAAGAAGAAACAAAAATGGAGGAGCCGATCCGGCTTTGGCAGCGGCGTATGGGAGCAGTAGTCGCTGTGCTTCGATCCGTTGAGGCGAAGCGAGTCCTAGACCTGGGCTGCGGAGAAGGAAAACTCCTGCGGGCTCTGCTGGATGAGAAGTCCCTGACGGAGATCGTGGGTATGGATGTTTCGTACCGGAGTCTTGAGATTGCAAGCCAACGTCTGCGACTTGATCGGATGCCCACGAAACAGAGGGAGCGGCTGAAATTGATGCATGGTTCGCTGATGTATCGCGACAAGCGCCTGGCCGGGTACGACGCGGCCACGGTGGTTGAAGTCATCGAGCATCTGGATGCACCGTGGCTGGCGGCATTCGAGCGTGTTCTTTTCGAAGCGGCACGTCCGAAAACGATCATCGTGACGACTCCGAACAGCGAGTACAACGTTAAGTTCGAGACTCTGCCAGCGGGCAAGTTTCGTCATAAAGATCACCGCTTCGAATGGACTCGGGAACAATTCCAGCAGTGGTCACGCCAGATCGCTGAACGGTTTGGGTACGCAGTAAGGTTTCTGCCCGTAGGAGAAGAAGATCCCGAAGTCGGTGCGCCAACGCAAATGGGGGTCTTCAGCTCGTGACGATAACGATTCCTGAACTTTCCCTGGTCGTTCTCATTGGTCCTTCCGGCTGCGGCAAGTCGAGTTTCGCTGGGGAGCACTTCAAATCAACAGAGGTTCTCTCTTCAGACTTCTGTCGCGGCCTCGTGTCCGACGACGAGAATTCCCAGGAGGCCACGAATGATGCATTCGATGTCTTGCACTATGTCGCTCGCAAGAGGCTCGCTGCTGGCCGCCAGACGGTAGTTGACGCGACTAACGTCCAGCCTGAGGCGCGCAAGCCGCTAGTGGCGCTCGCTCGCGAGTTTCATGTTTTGCCGGTGGCGATCGTTCTGAACTTGCCAGAGAAAGTCTGCCACGAACGCAATCAGAGTCGGCCCGATCGCCAGTTTGGCCCGCACGTCATCAGAAACCAGTCCCAGCAACTGCGGCGCTCGCTTCGGGGGCTTGAACGCGAAGGCTTCCGTCATGTCTTCGTTCTGTCGAGTCCAGAGGAGGTCTCCTCGGTCACGATCGTGCGACAGCCACTTTGGAACAACCTGAAGCATGAGCACGGACCGTTCGACATCATCGGGGACGTACACGGTTGCTACGAAGAATTGACCGCTTTGCTTGTTCAGCTCGGTTACAAGATCAACGAAGGACCGACAGCACCAAGTGTGACTCCGCCAGCTGGACGCAGAGCGATTTTCGTTGGTGATCTGGTTGACCGCGGACCCAGGATTCCAGAAGTGCTGCGCCTGGTCATGAAAATGGTTGAAGACGGTACGGCGTTCTGCGTTCCTGGAAATCATGACATGAAGTTGATGCGGAAACTGAAGGGACGCGATGTGCAGTTGACGCACGGATTGGCCGACTCCGTTGAACAGCTCGATAGGGAGACTCCTGAATTCAAGCAGACGGTCATCAAGTTTCTCGACGATCTGGTCAGCCACTATGTGTTCGACGAAGGGAAGCTCGTCGTGGCACACGCCGGCATGAGAGAGGAGATGCAGGGACGCGGCTCTGGCAAAGTGCGCGATTTTGCGCTCTATGGAGAGACCACCGGGGAAACGGACGAATTCGGACTCCCGGTGCGTTACAACTGGGCGGCTGAGTATCGTGGCAAGGCGATGGTGGTTTATGGGCATACGCCGGTTGCCGAGCCGGAATGGCTGAACCGCACGATCAACATAGATACCGGCTGCGTATTCGGCGGAAAATTGACTGCCCTTCGTTATCCCGAACGTGAATTGATGTCGGTTTCTGCTCTCCGAACCTATTACGAGTCGGCCAGGCCGTTCTTGTCCCAGGAGGAAACGGCACCAGCGCTGACTGCACAACAGCAACTGGATGACCTGCTCGACATCGAGGATGTCATCGGCAAGCGAATCATTAACACGCGGTTGCACCGCAACATCACGATTCGAGAAGAGAATGCGATCACAGCCCTGGAGGTGATGAGCCGATTTGCAGTAAATCCAAAGTGGCTCATCTGTCTGCCGCCCACGATGTCCCCATGTGAGACCAGTAAACGTGACGGACTGCTCGAACATCCTGAAGAAGCCCTTGCCTACTACCTGCACGAGGGCGTGCACAAGGTGGTCTGCCAACAGAAGCACATGGGATCGCGAGCGGTAGTCGTTGTCTGTCGTGACGCCGATGCTGCGCGCAAACGGTTTGGAATTATGGAAGGAGAGGCTGGAGTCTGCTACACACGGACAGGACGGCGGTTCTTCAATGACGCGCCTCTAGAGTTGGAATTTCTGGAAAAAGTCCGCAAGGCCGTAGAAATGGCAGGCATTTGGGAAGAGCTGAAAACTGACTGGGTCTGCCTGGACTGCGAATTGATGCCGTGGTCAGCCAAGGCACAAGAGTTGTTGCGCCAACAATATGCTCCAACCGGGGCGTCCGCCCGAGCGGCCTTGCCGGTGGCGATTGCTGCGCTGAGAGCGGCCGCGGAGAATCCTGAGATTGCGGCGCTGGCGGAACAATACCAACAACGCAAGGAAGCCGCTGGTCTCTATGTCGAGGCATACCGACGGTACTGCTGGACAGTGCATTCTCTCGCCGACCTGAAACTGGCCCCCTTCCACTTGCTCGCTAGCGAGGGCGCCGTTCACACCGCGAAAGACCACCTGTGGCACATGGAAACGATTGGTCGAATCTGTCAGGCCGATACTGGTCTACTACTCGCAACACCATTTCAAGTCGTGGATCTTACCGACAGAGCCGACCAGGAAAAAGGAATCAAATGGTGGGAGGAACTGACGGCAACCGGCGGCGAAGGCATGGTTGTGAAGCCGTTGGAGTTTGTGGCTAAGGGTCGGAAGGGAATGGTACAACCCGCTGTGAAAGTCCGTGGACGAGAATACCTGCGGATCATCTATGGCCCCGAATACACCCTTCCCGAGAATTTGCTGCGGCTAAAGAGTAGAGGTCTGGGTGCAAAGCGGTCGCTCGCGCTTCGGGAGTTTGCTTTGGGATTGGAGGCACTGGAGCGGTTCGTTCACCAAGAACCACTCCGCCGAGTTCATGAGTGTGTTTTCGGAGTGCTTGCGCTGGAGAGCGAACCAGTCGATCCGAGACTGTAGCTTGCGCGGGAACCACTGGTGGCCACCCGTCCCGGGGGAAAATTCGGGATAGACGGATGAGGCGATCTTGTTCCCGGCGAAAAAAAATAATTCACGTGGCAAAGAAAACTTTGAAACTCGACAAGTACGCCCTTGATCCACGCGCATGGCGGGACTTTGGCAAGCATAACTATAAGGCTTCGATGTACCTGTTCGAGAGCCACGACGTGATGCTGGTTTTCGCCGCCGCAACGCTAGGCCATCACGCACTGGAAATGTTTCTGAAGGCTGCTCTCATTCTGGAAGGAGCGACAGTCTTTGATCCGGCGAAGGTGAGCAGACTTGATCCATCGGTAAGACTCGATGCTGCGGATTGCGCATGGGGTCATAATTTAGGTGTTTTAGCACGAAAATTGGCAGCGAGACGCCCGGACTTTGATCTGAAGCAGCCTATGATTTTCCTGATGCCGTGGCACGTTCCCACCCAAACCATGTGCGTCAATCCGACCATCGAACAGGGATTCGAGTTGTTCGATCCGTTCTTCTCGGAGTTACGCTATCCGCAGGAGTTGAAGACGATGGGCGGTGTGGGTGAAGACGATAAACTAGTGCTATCAGAACTGGTGAAATCGCTCGAACCGTTCTTGGAAAAGATCAAATAAAGAGACCACCATGCTCATCCGAGAAAAGCGACCGCAAGGGAGCCTCTATCCCCAGATTACGCAGGCTCCAACCAACTACTTTGACTTCCTGAACTACTTCCGTGGTGGTCACACTATTGATAACAACCTGACGGCTGGCGTTATCGCCATCAGCACGCAAGCCAACTTGCTAAAGTCGGCAATCGCCAGCGGACATCTCACGCTAACGAAGAACATGGCCAACCCCGACGACTCCGTAGCGGACATTGTCCTGACGGACGAAGGGGCGGAACAACTCATCACGCCACAGGACAGGCAACACTGCAAGTTGGCAGTCGAACTTGCGCGGCAAAGCATTCATGAGAACGACGGCGAACCCCATCCGTATGTTGGAGCGGTTGTCGTGAAAGATGGCGTCGTTATAGCTACGGGATACCGTGGCGAGACAGGCGAAGGACGGCATGGAGAATATTGCGCTCTCAGGAAACTCAACGATGATGTGGACAACGTTGATCTAAGAGATTGCACCGTCTACACGACGTTAGAGCCGTGCTCCATTCGCAAATCGGGGAAGACACCTTGCACCACTCGCTTAATCAACGGCAAGGTCGCGCGGGTTGTGTACGGTCTCGCGGATAAGGACGAGACCGTGTTTGGGCACTCTTCTCTGGAAGAAGCAGGCATCGAGGTCGATCTTTTCCCGAAAACCCTGCGTCAGGAGCTTCTGCTCCTCAATAAGAAGTGGTCTGATACGCGCCGACAACCCGAAGTAATGCCGCCGCCTAACGACACTCCTCCCAAAGCCACTCAGTCGTACAACAAGCCGGGAACGGCCATGACGGACAACATCCATCTGTTTTTTCGACCGCCGAAGGATACTGGCGGCTTCTACACGATTGAGGACATCGGCAGAAACGTTTTGGCGTGCGGCCGAACCTTTGACGAGGCGGCCGTCAAATGGCATCAGATCGACACTCAAAAAGTGCTTATAGAAAAACTGAATCGTCAGGGTGGGCTTTGCGGGGATCAACGCCTCAGGCTCGGCTGAGACGCAACGAACTCGTTTGTATCTTTTGGACACACCCAAAAAGCACAGGGATAGAGGGGCTTGGTGAGAGTCGCCACCTTCAACATTAACAACATCAATAAGCGCCTTAACAACCTCTTGGCTTGGTTAGCGAAAGCTGAACCGGACGTGGTGAGCCTTCAAGAGCTTAAGGCGGAGCAGGGAGCCTTTCCCGTGAATGCCCTTCGAACTCTCGGTTACGAGGCAGTCTGGCAAGGCGAGCGCTCCTGGAACGGCGTGGCCATTCTCGCGCGAAACCACGTTCCCGTGCTGACCTGCACAAGTTTGCCGGCAAATTCTGAAGATCATAATTCTGAAGATCATCAAGCTCGCTACATTGAAGCGGCGGTTCAGGGAGTCCTGTTCACTTCCATCTACCTCCCCAATGGGAATCCGCAGCCTGGACCGAAATTCAATTACAAGTTGGCCTGGTTTGAGCGGCTGATTGCCCACGCCGCCGAACTCATGGCGAGCGGCGCACCCGTGGTGCTGGCCGGTGACTACAACGTCGTGCCGACACCGCAGGACATCTATCCGACTCGATCGTTGGATCACAACGCGTTAATCCAACCAGAGAGCCGACAGGCCTTTGCGCGTTTGCTGGCGCAAGGCTGGACCGACGCCATGCGGAAGCTACATCCGGACGGGCCGCTCTGGACATTCTGGGATTACAAATTTGAACGGTGGCAAAAGGACAAAGGCATGCGACTCGATCACTTTCTGCTCTCACCGAATTTGTCGGGCCGGCTCGTGGACGGCGGTGTTGATCGATGGGCGCGTGGGCGGGAAAACGCGAGCGACCATGCCCCCACATGGATCATGCTTGATCTCTAGACCACAGTAGAGGGTCCAGCCAGGACTACTTGCTCCGCTCGAATTTCAACGTGACGGCGCCCTCCACGCCCGCTTTGGAAACGAGCATGAAACCGAACTCAGCAGTCAGCTTTGCTTCCAGAGAGATTTCCTTTAACTCGAACTCGCCGGCGAGACGTTTGCATTTGTCAAGGGCACGAGAAATCGCATCTCCGAACTTCTGGAGTTGCTCCCCTAGTTTGTCGGCGTCAATCTCTTTGGGACCGGCGAACCTCTCCACATCGCCGGGTTCGTCCATCAACACGAAGAGCGTTCTGCTTTCCGTTGATTTCGCTAATTTCTTCGGAGTCTTTTTCATGAGTTACCTCTGTCTCGAATCTTTCACCGTGACCGGCTTGGATCGGTGGATCATAGCACGAAGTTGATCGCAATCAGCGTACCCAAGCCTCGACCCCCAACTCATTAAGGACCTGCAACATTGGTATGAAATAGGCTTGCGGTCGCACACTCGGATCCGCCCCGGGCGGCGATCCTGCCTTGAGCACTCCGAGCATCGCGCAAGTCAAGCTATCGAGATACTCGGACGACATGTGTTTTCTCTGCCACATGGGAACGGCAGGCTCTGTTCCGTTCCCCGTCACCAGGAGCGCTCCAGAGTCCCCGTGGGCACACTGAATCGTAACAGCGAACATCGGGAAGATGCCCGCGGCGCTCGCGTTGGCGGGTATTTGGACCGCCTGATTCAGATACCCGAGTTGATGACCGGACTTTGCTCCGTACATTTGAACAGGCATGTCGCCCGTTGCGATCACCGGGGCTGCCGGAACCATATCAGGTCCCTTGAAGCGATAGTCACAGAGATAGGGTGAGGATAATTCGGCGAGCGCCACGTCAGTCGCGGGCCAGACCTTCTTGACCTTTCCAATCCGCTTGGGAATGGTCTGGCCGTTGAGGACATCGTAGCCCACTTGCCGGAAAACATGCTCCGATCCAAGCAACAGGGGCACGGTTGAACCGGCGGCACTTACTAAACACGTGAGTGTTCCGTACTCGCGAATACCGATAGGGCTCTCCGACCCAATCCTGTCACCACTCTGCAAGACGGGCGCATTGTGTGGTGTCGGATCAGGTTCACCGAACAAGAACCCGCCGCTCGGCACTTTCCCCAACAATGTTGGTATTGGCCGCACTTCAACGACGCATGGAACAGGCTTCGCATCCTTGAATTCCGGAGCATAAGATTCGACGGCCGCTCGCTTTGACCATCGCTCACGGATCTCGCTGCATTCCCGATCACTCAATTCCCGTTCCACGCTGAACACGGCCGTCAACTCTGGTTCGCGACGACCGCGGATTCCTACTCCCACCGAAGAGAGTCCAGCAACCGTCTCGCGCCACTCGGGCAAGGCTCGAACCAAAGCAGCGGCAATCTCACGTTCTCTCAGCACTTGAGACCGCATGGCGCCGGGAAGCCGACTCCATGCGTGGTGAAAAGACACGGCATCTGCTTCGACATTAGGCGTTAGTATCTCGCTTCGCCGAAATGCCCCGAGTAGCGGATCAATTTCAAGCCATTCGTGCGGATCACGTGGTTCCCATTTCTGTCGGTCTTTGTCGTTGAGTCTTTCAGAATACTCTCCGTTCACCAAGCCTCCAATCGATCTCAAACGTAGGTTGACAAGCGTTCGTACAGGGAGCGGATCGTTCCGGGATCTCCACGTAACACCATTCCGCCGCTCGCGCCAGCCAACCGCGACAGTGCGCTGTCGTCGGCATCGGCGCCGTATGCGACACCGTAGAAACGCAACGCGCTATTTTGCCGCAATCGTTGTTCCAGCGCGGCGACACTCGTACTTGAGGCGTTCTCCCTGCCGTCCGTGAAAGCTATGATTGCCCAGATGTGCGCTGGGTCTCCGGTTGTCTCAAGCGTGTCGACTCCCAAACTAACTGCATCGTACAGGGCAGTATCGCCGGCCGGATTCAATGATCCCGGCTGATAGAAGGGGCTGGTCGGCGGCCGTAAAGGAGTAAGGACGATTGCTTGTGTTTGAAAACGAATGAGGCAAGCCCTGGACCCCGGCCCTTGCAGGAGTTGAACGAACTCGTCAACAGCAGCCTTGGCTTCCGGAAATTTGCCGGATTCCTGCATGCTGCTCGAGGAATCAAACAGCAAACAGACATCAACGGCCCGCTTCGCGGTGCTAACAAGAGATCTTATCCCTCGGATTGCTTGACGCCCGGGCAGAACCAAGGAAGAGACTCCGGAATGAGCCGCCCACTGGAGAGTTTCGCCCACCTTCGGCCCGAGTGCGGAAGTAAATTCTTGAAGTGCTTCAGACGATCCGAGCGCACCGGCGTCTTTATGTAGTAAGGCGTTTCGTGCGAGTGTCGCAGGCTTCAAGCCCAACAACGGCTTCGTAAACCGTTCGAACGCTTCCTCAAGTTGAGGGCTTTGCCAACCAGACATCGAAGCGACGCTATTTCCGATCACCAGGGTTCCGTCATGGGGATATACGATGACACCTTTGTTTCCCGGTGCACTCCGGGCGCCGGCTATGATGGATTTCTCTTGGGCGATGACGATGTCCGTGGTCCAATCACCCTCGACGACTGCCCTTTGTAGTACACCTTCATCATCCGGTCCATATTCGTCGACAGCCCGTTCTAGCAGCTTGATCTCTTCAAGAGGTGTCTCCCGACTTTCTGTGTGCGATTGCAACGACAGGTGCTGCGCGACGGCAACTGCGACACCGTCACTCGCGCGCAAAGCGGCATGGCGAATTCGAATTGCCTGATCCCGGGCGAGCCGGGCCAAAGAATTCCAGCCTAAGGGCTCCTCGAATACTTTGAGCCTCTTAGCGGTTCTCGGGGACATGAAAAATACGACTGGCGTTACGCCGAAGGATGTCTGCCGAGCGAATATCGAGCCTTTGATCGCTCCCCGGTGCTGCTCCCATTGATCCTCTAGTGTCCGGAGAGAAAGATCGGATGTCGGACAAAGCAGTCCGAAATCTCTACCCACAACGTAACGGATTAGGTCCTCGTCTGAATAGTAGTGAGGCTCAAACTGCCACGGTCCACTGTCATTGAGATGTTTGATGAGTGGATCGACAAGGTCCCGCTTGTCGGAACTGCAGGCAATGTGTTGTACATCCATTTGCTTCTCGGTGTCTCTAGAGTATCGATCACCTTGGGAAATTTGAGTCTATCCTTAATGACGACGTACGGCCAGCGGCCAGGTTGACAAACAAGCCGTGGTAAGTAAGTAGTCCGTAGCGACCTCTACTGAGAGCGAGGCAACTAGGCACGATTTCGGAAGAAAGGCGGCAATCTATTGTTGAGCTCATACTTCTTCTTCCGCCATCACATCTTTATTCGAGCGGACCACATTGATGGCAGCGGCGTTGAGCGAGTTCTTGACGTGGACCCCGTAATATTTCTCGATCATTCCGACGCTCGTACGACAGTTCTTAGCGATTTGATAGATGTTGGCTCCCTCCATCAACCGCATGTTGATATACGTGTGCCGTAGGCTATGCGCCGTACGTGGTCGGCCGTCTCTGTCGAACCGAAGATTCTCCTCAGTGATGGTCTTGAAGAGCTCGCCCTGCCATTTGGGAAAAATGAGGTCGGTCGCTTCGGGGGTTCGTCCCCGTTGCCGGGGACAGCAGCAACGTAACTGCTGTCCTGTTCGACGCCATGAGCGGGAGCCAGAGCGAAGCTGACTATGAAGAGCGGACAAATGCTCAGGCCGCTCTAAGCGAAATCGCCACACCTTGCTCCCATTGCTGGAGCATGCGTTTGCCTATCTCCATGAATTCCGCGTGCGCTTTCATGTAAGCGTGCAGTTCCTTTGAGGTGTCCGCAATCGCAGCTTCTATGCGTTCGAGTATCTGCCGGACGCGGGCGGGGGTTTCTCCCATCCGCGTCTCGCCCAGTCGCTGCAATTCCTTCGCACTCGGCCATTTCGTCGTGCCGTTAAGGGTCAGCGCCATGCTGTCCTTCGGCAGATAGACGGAGGTGGTCACAAGATCATAGACGGGTGCGAGTCTCGCTTCTCCCTGAACATCGTCGTAAACAATCCCGAAGTTCTTGAGATGCGCGTCGCCATTGCGAAGTGCGCAATTCAAGGCAATCAAGACGAACAGCTTTTCCATGTCCTCGCCCACATGTGTGGAGTTTGCAAACTGCCCGAATCGCTTCATGACCGAGGTCTCGTAGCTACCGCGATATTTCTCGTCGGTCCTGCGGCCGTTCAGGACGCAGAAGTCCTCAACTCCGCGATAGGTCCCGTCCATGCGCAGGTCGAAACGGTCAATGACCAGCGCCACGCCGTCCTCAGCGAGGCGGTAGGGGGGCACGTCGAGTCCGTATTTTCGCGCCACGGTGAGGCAAAAATACTCATTGGCCGCCAGTTGCGGGTATTCATTGGCCTCCCACATCTTCACGATATGGGTCGCGCCTTTGTAGCTTTGCGAGAGGCGGTGTCCCGTATGCTCCATCTCGGCGAAAGCCTTTTCGTCGCGCACGAGGATTTTGGGTTGCACGCCGCTGATTCCGGAATAGGTAGCAAATTTCTCCAGGAGATAGCGAAAGAGGTCGCCGCCGCGCCTGCGTTCGAGAATCTCGTCCACTGACTGGAAGGGCACGTCCTCGTGCAGGTGCTCCTTGTCGCCCGTGTAGCGGATGCGTCCGATCTGCGAGCGGCCGACAATGGACAGCAGGTCGAATTCGTCGAAGGTGCCGGTGGCTTTCGCAAAGGCTAGGCGGAGTCGCTCTCGCAGTGCGCCTTCGGGCAGGTTCATCTCGAAAACCGGAAGCAGGCTGAAAGGCACGCTCCACGACTCAAGCCTCAACGGCATCGTCACCGAGACCGCGCGCGTGGGCGGATCGCCGGGAAGGTAGACAAACGTGCTGCCGCGCTCGCCGTGTCGATCGAGTAGTCCCGCCTCAGCGGCGTCGGTCCAGACCTTGATCATCCCGTCCCTCTTCCATGAGTTGCTCAAGCGTTGGCCGGCTCGCGCTTGCTTCCTGAAGCTTCAGCTCGACTCCCAGCGCCGTGAGAATATTGGTGATCTTGGAATATCCAAGTTCGCCCAGCCGTCCGTTTTCCAGGGCGTCGAGCGTGGAGAGTCCGACCCTGGCTTTTTTTGCAAGCGTGGTCTGCGTCAGGCCAAGTGCTTTGCGCTTGGTGGCGATCCGCTCGCCTAGTTCGGACAGTGGCAACATTAACCTAATATACAAGGTGTTAATTCGAAATGCAACATATTAACCTATTATATTGGGTTTATGCGCCGCTACTGAGAGCGCCGCAAGCAAGTACCATGTCGAAGAAGGGCCGGGCAATCTGTGGTTGCGCTCATAACTCTTCTTCCGCCATCTCGTCTTTACTCGAGCGGACCACATTGATGGCTGCGGCGTTGAGCGAGTTCTTGACGTGCACCCCGTAATATTTCTCGATCATTCCGACGCTCGTACGACAGTTCTTAGCGATTTGATAGATGTTGGCTCCCTCCATCAACCGCATGCTGATATCGGATTTGTCTTTTGTCAGGCAATGAGAGACGTCCTGTTCTTGGCGCAATCGTCTGCTTCGGACTTAAAATCGGTTACGAGAACTTGTAAAGTGTCCATTTTCGGCGGAATGCACGGCATGTTGTTTGCCTTCATAACGTAATTTCTTTTCCCGCTCGGGGCTAAACGCCTACCTCGACTGGCAGACCCGCCTCATCAAAGTCCTTGCATTCAAAACCGCCAAGGCTGCCCGGATATCCGAGTTGATTTGAAATGATTCGGGTCCGTCTGATCGTCTGATCGTCGCATTCATGCGTATGGCCATACACCCAGAGGGCCGGCTGGTGGGTTTCAATGATCTCCACCATGTCCAGGGAATTGAACGCCGGCGTGAGAGGGCCGCCCTTGTATTTGGAGTTGGGATTGATGACCGGTGCATTATGGCTGATGACCACGCGGGGACCACTTAGATTCTTGCCAAACCAGCTCAGCAATTTCCGCGCGAAGTTCTTGTGTAGCGCAATCGAATCTGCTGGCGTGAAAGGCGTTTCGTCGGCGTTATAGATGAGGCGGTAGTCATTCATTTGAGAGTCGGCAGTCTCCATGGCGCGCAAATCGCCGCCGTTGAAATCCGTCCACATCGTACCTCCGAAGAAATTGACGCCGCCGATGCTGACCTCTTCATCAAGCAGCAGTTTCACAAGCGGATGTCTGCCTTCGAGCCACGCTCTGAGTCTGTTGTCCTCTTCGTTCATTGGGCGCCGTGTGTAATATTCGTGGTTTCCCGTCACATAGAGGACCGGTTTCTTCCACTTCCGCAGAATCTGGTCGAGCGGCTCATAATCCCTGAGCGTGACGATATCGCCTGCCAGGATCATGACATCTCCGTTCACTGCCGGGGGCAACATCCAGCCCGAGCCAAATTCAAGATGCAGGTCGCTATAAGTAATGATTCTCATGCTCGTAGGAGAATGCTTGTTTGAACTCGTCTTTCTCAAGTGTAATAAGCCGAGGCGCCAAAACCAGGTGTCAAGGCTCTTCGACCGCGAACGCGGCGCGCGAAGCGCGGCCTTGAGACTGGCCGGCGCCTGAATGCTCGCTCACGATCCGTTCACCACCTGCTCGACATGCCTGATGAAGTCTGGTGCGTCATCGAATTCAGGTGTCATCATTCATTTTGTATTAGCCATACGCAACGCCGACGCTGCAATAATCTCGGCGGGTCAAGAAATCTGGTGCCAGCGGAGAGATTCGAACTCTCAAACACCTGTTTCTAAGACAGGCTGCTATTCCAATTCGCACACGCTGGCACTCTGGTGCACAGGGGAGGATTTGAACCTCCGCGTCCTTGGGGAAACCGGGTTACAGCCGGTCCGTTTCAGCCGGGCTCACGCACCTGTGCAAACTTGGCGGAAAGTAGACGAATCGAACGCCCATCGCTCATCACGATGCCCTGGTTTTCAGGACCAGTTGCCGGCCATTCAGCAGTACCTTCCGCGTGGCGGAGAGTACGGGAGTTGAACCCGTTAGCCTCTTGCGAGCGCCCTTGTTTAGCAGACAAGTGCCTTACCGTCCGGCCCACTCTCCATTGAATTTTCAAAGAACGACAGAATTCTGGTAGGCCCGGTGGGAGTTGAACCCACAAAAGGGCTGCTCTTGAGGCAGCTGCGTATGCCAGTTCCGCCACGGGCCTGAAAGCTTAGAAATTGTGCAGGAGTTAATAACTCAGTCGGGATGGACTGAGTCGTAATGACGATCGCAACTGAAGCAGGCGCTTCACAAATCTAATTTAGCATGGAACGGCAAGAAGTGTACACGATGATTGCGCTCCAGTCGCGCCCTCAAAGGCTGCCCGAACCAACCGTGGGCGCCGCGCTCGACGGCGTCGGGGATAAAGGTACAGCATGGCTAGCAACGAGTGCGTTGGGACCGAAATCATCCACGATTCGACCACCGGAAAGGACAAGTATTCTGCTGAATGCCGATAACGTCGAAGCTCGGTGGGACACGACGATGAGGGTGGAAGCGGGCAGATGATCCCTCACGTTGCGGAGGATAAGGGTTTCCGAGGTGGGGTCAAGGCATGAAGTGGCCTCGTCCAGGATCAGGATATGCGGCTTCTGCAGGAGTGCTCGTGCAATCGCTAGGCGCTGGCGTTGGCCTCCTGACAATTGGCACCCATCAGGTCCAATGCGTTGGTGGAGCCCCTCTGGTAGTGCCTCGACCAGGTCGACAAGGTCAGCCAGTTGGATGACTTCTCGCAACTCACGATCTGATGCCCCCGGCCTGACAAACCGGAGATTGGATGCAAGACTTCCGTCAAATAAGACTGGATCCCGCGGCAAATAACAGATATAGCGTCGCAAGCTCTTGAGCTGAAGGTCTCTGATATCCGTGCCTCCGACTTGAATCGATCCCAACTTCACGTCATAGAGCCGCGTAACAAGTCTCGCCAACGTACTCTTGCCGGCACCGTTCTCCCCCGCGATAGCGATCTTCTCGCCAGCGCCGATTCGAAGAGACGGAATGCGAAGCACATTCTCCTGTCGTTCATACCCAAACTCAACCGCCGTGAATTCCAAGGCCCAATGCTGCGTCGGAAACGGAGCGCATGGTGACGAATCCGTTATTCTCGGGCGCAAAGCCCGAATCGTTTGCAACTGCCGAATACTCGCAAAAGTTCTCTGTGCTCGTGCGTACAACTCTGCAGCCCCGCTCAGCGGATCAAACAGTTGGGTGACGAAGCTATAGAAGGCCACCAAACTGCCAAGAGTCAAAGTTCCGGCAACGACGCTCCAGCCCCCGTATCCGATCACCGCGGACATGGCGAGCACAACCGCGACGGAAGTCCACACGGTGAACCAGACCCCGGTCTTAAAGAGCGCGAGATGTGAACGTGTCGTCCGGGCCAGGAGCCGAAAGGCTGTTCTCTCCTGGCGCCTTTCCTGGCCGAGCAACTGGATCGGAAGTACGGAAGAGATGTGTTCCTCGATAAAACTGTTCCATGCGACGAGGTTGTGCTGTACAGCATCGGAGTCGATCGTGAGCTTCGTGCGAAAGTGCTGCCGAGCGACGAGGAATAGCGGGACCAGAGGGAGGATGGCAAGGGTCAGCACCGGACTCAGCACAAACATGGTTACGACGGTGAAGATGGTAGTCAGGCACATTCGCAAGATCGAGGGAAGAAGATCTGAGCCGAAGTACGCCACCTCTTCGATTGGCTCCTTGAGGGGATACATCACCGCTCCGGTTGGGGTGTTTTCGTAATAGTCGGCAGAAAGCTGGTCCAAGTGGCGAAGTATATCCATGCGCAACCGGAGCGCCATTTTCTGCACGGCGATCAGCGTTAAGTAGTTGCCCACGCTCGTGAGTGCCGTTCTTCCCTGGTAGCTGAGGAAGATCAGCACCGCTGCCCCGAGGAGCAATCCGGTCTCTTTTTGTCGCAGAACCTGGTCGATGAGCCACTTGAGAACGAGCGGGGTGAGAAGCGCAAGGAGACTGCCCGCAGTCATGCATAGGAAACTGGCAACGTGCCAGAGGACAAAGGGGCGAATCTGCTTTGCGAGCCAACGTAGCTCATTCGGAATGCCGGACGACAGAACCACCTCGCGCGCGTGTGAACCTAGATTCGAGACGCACTTTGGAACTGAAGCATAGGCACCCACACGCGCGCTCGTCCAGACAAAGTGCGAAGCGTTCGCGTTTTGGTCAATTCTGTCAGGTCTTGTTGGAAACAAAGAGTATTTCTTGGAGGGGACCACGGACCTTCCGTTCGCAAACTCGACCTAAGCTCGACATGAGTCCCTGAGTCGCCCAACCGACCCCTTCGTCAGAGGTCGAGCCTCAGATCAGAGCCTTCGCACTATGGTGACAATCTTCCCAATGACCTCGGCATCGCGATTTCGGAATTGCTCTCGCACATGAACTCCGCCTGGATAAGAGTGAACCACCAGACTATTGTTCTCCCGGCTGCAGCACCCGCAGACGTAGGTTCCGTCGCGTTTGAGAATGACGTACAACGGTTGCTGCCATAGCGGTTTCGAGCCACAGTCATTCGGCTTCTTCTTTTGTCGATTCACGACAGCAAGCACAGCCCCCGTTAGATATGGGTGGAAAGCGCTTCCTACCCTGCCGATCCAAAAGAAGTCTTTCAGCGACGGCCTTGCTAAACCGGTTAGCTCTTTCAACGACTCACGCAAGAAAAGGGGCACCTCCACCAGTTCACCAAGAAGTTCCCTAATGAATCCGGTCGGTTCGATCCCGGTCGGTTCGATCTCGGCCGCCTCCGCAGGCGTCTCAACCGTCGCCGGCAGCGGTCTGCCGGTCAGCAAATGTGGAATTGGTTCGTGTCCAGAGTCGCGCAGACTAAGCCGCAGAGTCTCAAATATTTTATGAAGACGTAGCGAATAAACCGCGCAGAAGGTAACGATCTTGTGAAAGTGGCGGGGTGGGATGTTGAGCGTTTCATAGTCGGACAGCGAGCCGGGGGCCACGAAATAGCGTTCATCGCCCAGCAAATTTGCGACCTCTCGACTCATTGCCGAGGCCGCTCGAAACGAAAGTCCCATTCGCAGTCTGGCACGGCGAAGGAGTGCGCCCAGTTGAGATGGCTCGGGCGACAGCACTTCCGGCTTCCAGCGTCTTGCCAAGTCCTTAGCGACAGCAGGTTGCCGCGGCCTTAGCAAACTGCGGATCTCAAGATCGACCACTCCAACCAGCGTTGCTTCTTCAGGAACTTTGAACTCGACTTGGGCGTACGACAGTTGGGTGCTGATTGTCGCAATCCGGTCGGCGCCAACAGTCCGGATGTGGCAACAGCACAATCCCTTTCCGCGCTCGATCAGGAACAGATCTTTCGTCGCCTCACCGCTGATCCGCGCAAGCATGTCTCTCGTTGTCCCGGGCCTCACACGGACGATGCTGCCGGGGAGCAGGTCCGGAAAAGCCAAAGCATCCTGGTACCCGATTTTGGCGTACAAGAAGCCCTTATCCTTAAGCTCTGCCAGCGAAGCCAGGCGTCGGGGTTTTGTCCACTCCAGGACCTGCGACAACGGCACCACCACGGCAGAAGGAGAAGTAGTACCCAAATTCCCCAGCCAGGGGATGAAAGCGCTCGGATCATCCAATGATGAATCTAAGAGTGCTGTACGATTTGAAGGAAGCTGAACCTGTAGACGAGGGATTAGCTCGAAATCGAAACCGAACACCCGCAACCAATCGGTGACTCGGTAATTGGATATCCGGCTAAACGCAAACACTTGAAACAGGCTTGGGCTGAAACTCCCATGGCGGAGATCGTAATAGAGATTATGCGGCAGGTAATGAGGCGACGATCGGCCAAAAAGCGCTGCCGATCTTTCGGAGACCTGGTAGAGCGTAAGGCTCTTGCTCGCCAGAATCGATTTGACCCGCTCCGCTAGTTCACCATTCGACCTTCGTCTTGACTGGGCAGACACTTCCATCCTCGCGTGTATCTTTGCTCGCGAGAAGTGCCCCCTCACCACCGGTCAAGAGTCCCGAGTACTATCGGCACCAGTAGGCCAGGACTACATTTTGAGCGGTCTCAACCTGCTCGCAGAGATTTGCCCGGTTTAAATAATCGGCATCAATGGCGTCACAAGTTTCTGCAACTTGTCCGATATTTCGGGCAGGCACTCGATTTCAGGCAGAAATGTGGATTTCTGTTCAAGCGGGTAACCAGTTACAGGAGAGGTTGTGGTCGGAGTTGCGACCAGTTGGTATGCAAGTTAGCAGACCGAAGGTCCGACAAGCTATCGACAATCACATGCGGAATAGGTCGAATTTCCGAACAAGATGTAATCCCTGTGGACAAAGAGTCTGAATTGCGCCTACCATATCGAAACGCCAACCTGAGCCGTTCCCAATGTTGGCCCAGCCGTCAAGTTCCGAAGCGGGTAAACGTCTCCGCGCGAAGCGCGAAGGCAGGCATTTGTCCATTCGCGATGTCGAGCGATTCAGCCAGCAAATTGTAGGGGAAAAGAAGAACCCCGCTTACTATGTATCTCACAATTGGGTAAGCGACCTCGAAAACGGGAAATCCACTCCGCGCCTCGCAAAGTTCCTCAGCCTCAGTCTCATCTACAAATGCGATGTCAACGAGATCCTGGGCCTGTTCGGCCTTAACGTCGCCGACTTGGACAAAGAAAAAGGACTGATTGCGCTCCCTCACACGTATCTGAGTAGCCTAGCGCTCTCGACACCTGAGCCGACGACGCCAACCACTCCGTCATTGCGAGACAACATTCTTTTGGAACGGACGAATCTCGTCAACCGAATGTTTCAGGGTCTGGGCGAAATGCCTTTCTTCCTGGCCCAGCACGCTGGCGCGCGACACGTGCTATACGGGTACGTCGGGACCGAAGACTACACACTGGATCCTCTGATCCGGCCGGGCGCGTTCGTGCAGATCGATCCGCGTCAAAACAAGGTCGTCAAGGGTGTTTGGCCGAGCGAACACCACCGTCCGATCTATTTCGTCGAACTGCGCGACAACCGCTACGCCTGCAGTTGGTGCGATTACGAAGGAAGCCGCTTGTTGCTTGTCCCGTCCCCCAAGTCGCCAGTGCCCATTCGTTCCCTTCGTTATCCTCAAGACGCCGAGATCGTAGGCCGCGTCACGGGGATTGCGATGATGATCGCTCAGTTGCAGCCGGACACGATCACAGAGCTTCCCAGGACATGACTCCGCGTTGATGCTCCTTCGGTCGAGAAGGAGGAAAGTTCGAAGCCGGTCGAGATCTGTGTAGACGGTATGTCTCGGGCATTTTCGCGACCGACTCCGCTTACTTCTCTCCTAGAATGGACTCCACCCAAACATGAGCCACGGCAGCAGAGCGGAATTGGCCGTCTACGAAACGTTCGAAGATCTCTTCGGAAGACGAAGCACGCTGGACGAACTGATCACCGATATTCGTTCGTTCCGCCAGCAATCCGTGCTGTGGGTCTGCGCGACAATCGTGACAGGCCTGCAACTCTGGGGCGGAGTTGACTCCGAGCCGGAAGTCTATGCGAGGTTCCTTTCCCTCTTTTTCGACGCCGACACTCGATCGCGTCTCATAGCTGGCTACTGGAGTTTCCCCCAAAGGCTGCTCTTCCATCGCAGACAGATCCTTCTCATTGCGAAACTGGCTATCTTGCACTGCTCTGGCAGTGGCCTGGATGCACGTCAGAGCGGAGGACGCTTTGGACCGATTCTGCTGAAAGCGAGCGATCAGTTCCACTATGGTTTACTGCCTCCGACAGCCAGTGCGCACGTCGCAACGCGCGACGACCTCGGCAAGATCATCACGGAAATGTTGGCTGTGGGGGAGAGCGGTTCGCAGCACATCGGAAACTTGATCACACGTAGCCATCTGATGTTGACGCGGTTCACCCATGAACTTAGGGACGATCCAGATTTTGTCGACGTAGCAGGGGAACATCAAAAATCCACGGGTTTGACTCTCGACGAGTTCGCGGCATTGATCTTGGGCGTTCACGCACGCTTTGGCGAGAACCTTGTTCAGAAACTCTACTCGGAGCCAGGCGCGCTACCGCTTAAGGAAGCAAACTTCACTTCCACTGCCGTTCCATATGACAAGGTGAAGCGGTTCTTAGACTCAGTATCCAATGGTCCCGCTACGATTGCCCGCGAGCTGCAAGAAAGAGACAACGGCCCGAATGATTTCACCGCATTTCGCAAGTCACCGCTGATACGGCAGTTGTACAACCCACAGCTGACGACCGCATGGTTCGGTTTTCTCATGATGGACAATCTGTTCTTTCTGGACAAAGTTCAGGCTGGTCCCTATTGGAATGCCAATGACTTGTATGCGCTAAAGCTGCGCAAGTTTTGGGGAGCGGTTTTTGAACGGTATGTCAACGAACTATTAAGGCAGAGTTGCGCCGGGACGGCTTCCACATTCCTTCCGGACCCAAGGCCAGCGGGCAATCCAAACATTCAACTCTGCGATGGAATCGTGGTGTCCGGCAACTGCATGGTACTGATGGAATACAAGTCAAGTATGTTTCGCGCGGACAACAAATACAGCGGAAATGACACGGCCCTTGCGAAAGAGATCGAGAATAAGCTGGTTTACGATCGTGAGGCGAACGAGCGAAAGGGCGTTGGCCAACTCGCAGAGGCCGTCAAGAAGATCTTCGGGAAAGATGCTCGCCTTTCGCTCCCTGGAGTTGATCTCGGAATGGTTAAGAGAGTTTATTTGTTCCTGATCACACTGGATTCGATTGGAGGAACAATCGGTATATCACCATTTCTGGACACATTTCTGCAGGAGCGATTGAATCAGGGAGACTTCGCTCATTTAGAGATACGCCCACTTTTCTGTTCTGATATAGCTGCCCTAGAAGGTATCAGCGGATGCTTTGCAGCGCTCAGCCTGCCTGAAATTCTGGAGCAATGGTTCACCGAAAATTCTTCGTTAACGGCGCCCCTCACGATGACTCACATTCCGGACAGCCAGTGGCGAGGGAATGAGTGGCTCCACCAGGAGTGGAACTCAATCTTCAGGCGGATCGTCACCGTCCTCTTTCCTGATAGGGACCCGGGGGCTGCGCTAACGGAGGCAATGAAGCTGGGACTGGAACGAAGACGCTAGTGCGATACAGATTGCAGCGGCTGTGCGAACAATTGATAGGAAGGCCCCGAAAGGCTCCTCTTCCTTGCTACGTTCACGCGGCACGGGTGGCTGGAGGCAGTCTATGGGGCCTTCTCGAAATCCCATTTCGACCCTCAGCACCAGTCCAGAATGTTCGAACCAAAATCCAATCAGGCACACCCTAGCGGACCAACTATTTGTCGGAAACATGTCGAAGAACTGATACAGATCGCTGGGTTCTTGCGAAACATTGTTGGGGATGTTGAGCGCACGAATGTCCCACGGAGGGTTTGGAAATGCCTGACTTTCAGCGGAATCCAATCGAATCATCTCGTCGTGTCGGCAATTCGCATAGTTCCTCTCGGTTGCCGATTCTCGATCTAGCGGATGAGAAACACTATTCGATCCTTGAGATTGCTGAGCTTTGGGCGTTGAGTCAGAGGACCGTGCGAAGAATATTTGAAAACGAACCTGGAGTGATCGCTTGGGCCCATGCGGAAACGATGCGAAAGCGCGGATACCGTACTTTTGCGAGTACCAGAGACAGTCCTTCAGCGCATTCATCGCAAATTGCGCCAACTTCCTTAGCAAACCCACAGCCAAGGTAGCACCCACCACGAATCAACATGAGAACGAGGGATGACGCAGACGAGAATTCGCCTCACAAGGGCTGAGTTGCACGAAAAGGTGTGGGCGACTCCCATGCGGACGCTAGCCAAGGAATTTGGCTTGTCCGACGTCGGCCTAGCAAAGGTCTGCCGAAAGCACAATATTCCGGTTCCGCCAGTTGGATATTGGCGGAGAAAAGAAACTGGCTACAAAGTTACCCGCCCCTCACTGCCTGCCTCCAAGGATGGACAGGAGTCTCTGGACATCTATGTCAGGGAGCGCCTACGTCCGGAATTTGCCGCGCTGGCGCAGGAGCCCGCGCCCAACGTAGTAATTCCATCTGAACTGTCGCATCCACTAGTACTGAGATCGGAAAGGCTGCTTGGACACGGAAAGGTGAACCAGAGAGGGCTTCTCATATCCAAGAACGGAGCCCTGTCCCACATCCTTGTTTCCAAGGAGCAATTGCCGCGTGCGCTCAGAATCCTGAATGCACTGCTTGGAGCGCTTGAGGAAAGGGGACAGCCTCCTTCGTGGTCAAAGGAAGAAGGCGCACTCCTGACAGTAGGTATCGACGGCGAAGCAGTCAGGTTCTCTCTGTCGGAAGTCACGGACAGCGTGCCTCACGTCGTGACCCCGCAAGAAGTGCGCTCTTGGATGGCACCCAAGCACGATTACAAGCTCACCGGCAGGCTGCAACTGCAATTGGATAACCTGCCTTCATATATGGGACCGATCCGCCGCAGTTGGTCTGACGGAAAACAGCAGCGCATCGAAAATTGCATCGGGGACTTCATCATCGGCCTCCGTGTCTCAGCGGCGGTCATCAAGAAACACAGGCAAGAGGTGGAAGAACGGGAGCGCCGCTGGTCGGAGGAACGAAAGCAAGAAGAAGAGGAGCGGCGTGAGGCAGAAGAACACAAACGGAAGGCTGAGTTTGTCACGGAACTCATCGGCAAACGCGAAGAAGCGACTCGCCTTCGAGAATTCGCTAAAGCCATCGAGGAACGAACCGCGCGGGCGGATTTTTCCGATGACGAAAAGGGTGATATTCAGCAGGTGGTGGAATGGACTAGGCAGTACGCCGATTCCCTAGATCCGTTCTCCGATCTTCCCGAAGCCGTCGAGGAATTCGTTCGGCCCGAGAGCAAGTATGGGTGGCTGAAGTGAACTCGTTAACGCAAGAACGGCCGCGACCTGGATTCATTCCGACGCGGGTGTCCAACTTTTTCTGTTGTCCATTACTCGTGGACAACGCTACATAGTGAACATCTATTTCAAAACTCAGCTTATGCCAGACACATGGTTCACCGCCGATTTCCATCTTGGACACGCCAACATCATCTGCTTTTGCAGTCGGCCCTTCACGACTGTCGGAGAGATGGATCAAGCAATTCTCGAACGCCTTAACGCCTCGGTGAAAGCGAATGACATCCTCTACTTTCTGGGCGACTTCTGTATGGGAGGCCACGCACGCGTTGTCGCATACCGTCGCCGGATCCGCTGTCAGAAGATCTTTGCCGTGCCCGGAAATCACGACAAGCAGGCGCGCAAATTAAAGGTCGATCTTCTTTGGTTCGACAATCTGGCAGAGGTTTCGATCCACGGTCAACCGATCGTGCTTTGTCACTACGCCCTGCGTGTCTGGAACCGTTCTAACCACGGATCATGGCACCTGTATGGACATTCTCATGGGCGCCTGCTAGAAGCTCCCAACGCGCTCTCCATGGACGTGGGAGTCGACACGCATGATTTCCGCCCATGGCACTATGACGAAATCGCCGACATCATGAGGAAGAAAGCAGAGGCTCCGGCGGCGGCCTCAGATCAGTAGCAATCCAGGCGCATGCGTCCAGTCAAAGGCAAGAATCTCGATCGCGACGCTATTACTTCTGAGAGCTGGGAGTTTCCGCCGCCGCTAAGAGGCGAAGTCGTCCCTTGATTCCCGCCTCGATAGATGAGGCAATCTGACCGGGAAAGTCCTTTGGCAGCTTTGACACCACAGAGTCAACCGCGGCGGTTCCTCCGGCTAGCAGTTCGTGGACAACGGATTCAACCGCCTCTCGCCCCACCCCAGCTTGATCTGCCGTGTGAAAAAAGTGACGTGGCGCAATCTGCCTGATCTGGTAGTGCGGTTTTGTACCGAATGCCATAGCCAGCCGAAACTGTTTCCACAAGATCTGCTTTGAATCGACGCTAGGCTGGGCTGAGATGACATCGTAGAGTGGCGTCATGCGAAAACGTCCACCTGGAGAGAGAAAGATGCTGAAGTTTTTCGCATGTCCGTCGGTAGCTCCCATGAGCCAGAAGGCGATGGTCGCCTTTAGAAATGAGCGCTGATCTGAGAGTGGTTCATCACTGCCTCGCAGCATCTCAAGGATGTCCGTTATGCCTGGACCGCCATCGCTCTGGTATTTCAGGGTCGGCGGCACCGAGAGTGCCTGGCAGGAATCCTCTTGCGGCAGACGCAACAGCCTGTGATCAGCAGTCCAGAGTCGGTCGAAACGCTCAACAATCAGAACACGCCTCTCTCCGAATGTTTCGATTTCCGCATTTGCAGCCGGTAGACCCAAAGCATTGAGGATCTTGAGGCAGAGATATTCGTTCTCAACACTTGAGGTGAGGTCCACTCCGTTGGGGAGTTTTCCGATCGTAGGCTTGAAGATGTGCGTCGTCGCAGTTGTGCCGCGGGGTTTGCACCATCTGCCGTTCCAACGCAGAAGAGCGGTCTTCTCTTGAGCGCCGGCGATAGATATTCGGAAGCTCTCATCTTCCGTAATTCCAAGGGGTGCGGTTGCTAGATTGTGAAGAATGGCTGCGATTTCGCGTTCACTGACGGGTACAGCATCGATCACGCCTGCAGGAGTGGGTTCGGAGCCCTCGGGAAGGAACTGTAGCGCACCCACACAGTCATGACCGATCGCCCTCAACAGGCTATAAGCGTCGGTTCCTTCGGCGTGCGCGCGCGCCGCGATCTGACGCCGCAGAGTATCGTTGTCCGGCAATAAATTCTCGAAAACGGCCAGCACGGGAGCACCTAGGTATGCCTGTTCGCGTAGAGGCAAGGAGAGTGATGCGGGCAGGGCCGACTCCCACTCCAGCCATGACCGGTCGTATTGAAAAGAGATTGCCCCCGAAGTCTCGCGTCGAAGTAGCCCGACAAGACGACTGTTGAGAAAGACTCTTAGACGGTCGTGCGAGGTTCGCCGGGGCATTAGAAGAGTCTCTCAATGTCTTGGGATGAGCCCTTGGTGCGCGGACGGATCACTAATTCCAGGTCGAGCGCGGCAAGGGTGCGTAACACGGTATCGAATCGAGCTGCGGCAGAAGTCTCAATGTCGGAAACCGTCCGTTGGCGCACCCCGACTGTGGCGGCCAGCTTCTCCTGAGTTAGGCCGAGTTCGCGTCGCCGCTGTCGAATGTAATTCCCAAGTTGAAGGGGAGTTCGGGCAATGGTCTCCATGTTTTGAGCTCTCTCTTGTCGTCTAGGCGCTTTTCCGCCTACATGCATTCTAGGCGCTTTTCCGCCTATTAGCAAGTTAGGCGGTTTTTCGCCTAAGACTACGCCGGCTACAAGCATCCGCGAACTGAACGCTGGCTGCGAACACGCCGCCCCTGTCGCATCGAACACGAGCGAGTTTGATACAAACGTGATCGACTCTTGCGAATAATTCAGGAAGGCCTCGTGGACCCCGTGCTTGTGGCTCGCGCGGCACGGGTGGCTGAGGGGGTCCCGGGGCCTTTCTGAATTGGTCACAGCCATGATCAAACTTGAGCAACTTCAACCAGGCAAGGTCTACCGTTTACAGTCGCGCAACCTAGAATGTGGCGTTTGGAATGGCAAGGACGGCTTCGTTGGTATCCGTACCAAGTTTGGCAGGCGATTTCTTGACATGGAAATTCACTGGGACTTGAGCGAGACATTCGGCACGGCTCAGGCCTTGGAACCACTGGGCGCTATTCCCGAATCATTCTCTCTGGACATAAGTCTTGGTACCGAATGCGGGAACTGCCATCAACCGGTGAACTACGTCAAACGTCCCGCGGAACAAGAAGGAGCAAGCGGCGAATGGCTCCATGATGATGACGGTAGCCCGAATTGCAGTGTGCCTGTCCAGGGCGACAAGACCCGCAAGGCCAGTCCGGTGGCGATTCCGAACAATGCGCTCTTTGCAGAATTACAAAAGTACGATTGCAGATGATACGTGGTAGGCAGAGCCTTACCCGTCTGGAATCAAAGCAACCGCAGATCGTGGCACCTCTACGGACATTCTCACGGACGCCTGCCTGAAGTTCCCCAACTCACTCTCCATGGATGTGGGAGTCGACACGCACGAATTCCGTCCGTGGCACTCTGACGAAATTGCCGGTGTCATGAGGAGAAGGAGCGAGGCTCGGAACGGGGCGAAGCATGCTTGAGGACGCTGTCAAGACATGGAGCCGCAGGTTCTTCAGTCGGGCCTGCGGTTTCAGCTAAACCGCAATTGGTGAGAGTTTCTGCGCCCGCCGATTCACGAAGCCGACGACTCCTACAACCCGCCCAGTACGGCCGTAACTCAAACAATTTCTTAGATAGCGCACCGATTCCACTCGAAACTCAGTTTCTCCGCGCCGACTGCCTGTCGAGAACATTTTTGACCAAAGCAAGAAACCGAGGTAAACAGGGCACAAGATAAGCTGCAGGCCCCAGCTGCAGCCAGTGTGGAGTATGCCATGTCAACCAGCCAACACTCACCTCTATCCATCGATCTGGCAGGAGTGGGATCAGCAGACGGCTGCCTTCTGACGGCAGACGAAGTTGCAGCAATACTGCGCGTGCCGAGAAGTTGGATCTATTCCCATCTCAGCGAACTCCCAGTGATCCGGCTCGGGCGTTACGTGCGTTTCAAGCGCTCGGAAGTGGAACGATTTCTCGAAAATCGTGGACCTTGCCAATGACCTTTGTTGGTGCTACTCCTAGATCACGGTCGAAGCATCACGGAAAGGAAATCGTGATGCGAGAACGACACCAACGGCCCCGCGTACAGGACTGCGGGGCCAGATGGAGAATCTGCTATTGGGATTACCGTTCCACGAAGCGTAGCGGTCGCACCAAATGCTGGGCGAAGAGCTTGGTTCCCACCAGAACCGAAGCCCAGCGTTTGGCCGACGGCTTCATGGAAACGGTAAACCAACGAAACAATGAACCTCAACTCTTTCCTGGTGGGGAAGAAACACTCGCAGGTCTGGTGGCAATTTGTAGGGAAAAGATGTGGCCGCTGCTCAAGAACTCGACACGCATCAGCTACGACTATCATCTCGACACCTACATCTTGCCGAAATGGGGCTCGAGGAAACTCACAAAGTTGAGGACCATCGAACTTCAGGATTTCTTTAACTCTTTTTCTCCGCGTCTGGCTTCCAAAACGATTCGCAACATGCATGGTTGTTTGCGGGCACTGCTCAATCAGGGGAAAGCGTGGGAATTGGTTCGCGCCAATCCCGCACAAGGCGTCCGGTTGCCACGCAAGAAGGCACGGAAGCCTCCCGTTGTGCTCGCAAAGCAAGACATACGCCGTGTGATCGAGGGGTTGCGAGAACCCACAAAATCTCTCGTGACCCTGATGGTCGTGGGTTCGTTGCGGGTCGGAGAGATCGCAGCTTTGCGTTGGGAGAGAATCCATCCGGATCGAATCGAAATCGTGGAGCGTTTCTACGAAGGCGAATTCGACGATACCAAAACCGATGCTGGTCGCAGGAGCGTTCCGCTCGATTCGCACGGAATCTTGCGGGGGGTTCTGGATGCGGCGTGGCAGCGGTCAAAACATCGAAATCCGGGCGACCTGGTTTTCACGAACGCAAAAGGCGGTCCGGTGAACCGGCGGAATCTGTTGCGGCGGCAACTCAAGCCGACGATTAAGAAGCTCGGATTACCCGCTTCGACCGATTTCCGGAGCTTTCGCACCATGCACTCCAGCCTGATGAGCAGCATTGGCGTCCGGCCTGAAGTGACGCGGGACAACATGGGACACGCCAACGTAGACGTGACCCAAAATGTCTACAACCGCACTTGGTGGGAAGAAAGAGTTGAAGCTGTGAGCATGGCTGCCGCTACGGTGTGGCGCGAGTTTTTGGCGCAACCTGTGCCGGCAACGCGAATGTAAGTCCTATTGGAAGTCCTCGCACTCCCGGCGATTTTGGAAGTTGTTGATTTGAATTGGTCGGGGAGAGAGGATTTGAACCTCCGACCCCCTGGTCCCGAACCAGGTGCTCTACCAGGCTGAGCCACTCCCCGACTGACGCGCGGACTACAAGCCACGAACTCACGACTCGATGCCCCGACCCTCCCAGTCCGACGTTCAAGAGCTCCGCGGGGCCGATTCGCACGAACTCGAGAGTCCGGTTCTTAGAGACTCGACGACCCAAACGCGATGACTCGAAGCGACGGCCGCTCACGGACACGATGAAATAGTATAACATCTCTCTCTTCCGAATCCCCGCGGTGTATTGACGGTTGGTAGTGGGTCAGTATGATGGATTCCCGGGGGGATTTGGATTTTGGCCAATATGTCAAGGGGCTTGGGAGATTGCCCGGAACTCCGTTGAAAGTTAGCGGCTCTCGACCGTCATAGGTTGCGCAACCTTCACTTCCTCGGCAACACCCTGCTTCGCAACCGTGTTGGCTAGCGCGGTCAACAGCGCTGGAATGTCCCGGTAGCCTTGCACTTTGCGGAACTGACGTTCGGCCACCAGCAGGCCCGAGCCGACCCAGCGCTCGATGTGGTCCCCGGCGCGCCAGCGTTTCACGTTGCGGCACACGGTCTCCACAATCGAGAAGGCCGATTCGATCACGTTGGTGCTGGCCAAAGTGCGGCGCAGTTGCGCGGGCACGCGCAAGCGCTGCACGGTGAGGGTTTCTTCCATGCCTTCCTCCAGGCTGCGAGCGGCCCTCGGATTCAGCTCCATCAGTTCGCGATGCAGCCGATCCAGCGCCCGCTTGGCGTCGGCGTATTCGCTCATGAAGTACGCGTTCTGCAATTTCTTTTTGACCGCCGGCTTGTGTTCTTCGGGCAAGTGGTCGAGGACGTTGCGCCGCTTGTGCACCTGGCAGCGCTGGATCATCGCCGCCTCGCCCGCATGACGACGCACCGCCGCTGCGAACGCCTTGCCTCCGTCGAGCACGTACAGACGGGGCACGCTGAAGTCCAGCCCCCGCGCCGCCAGGTCGCCGAGTAACTCACTCACCACGGCGGCATTCTCCGTCGCCCCTTCGCGCAGTCCCAACACGGTTTTACGCCCGTCGCGATTTGGCACGCCGTTCCGCGACCGGCAGATGATCGTAGCCTTGGGAATCATTCATCGCCAGCAGCCGGGAGAAGTTGCAGGAGTTGATGGAGCGTCCCACCGCCCCGTAGTTGCGCGTCGAGAGCCCGCGCATCAGCTTGTCCCACATCGCGTGCTCCATCGGCCCGCTGCGCTCGCATGAGATGGCCAACGCCTTCTTCGCAGCAGACCGACCACCTCGGCCATCGGGAAAATCATCTGTAGGTTGGGATTCTCTTCGCGGGCCAGTTGCCGGAATTCTTGCACCGCCCGTTGCGGGTCGATCTGATATCGTTTCTTCATAGCGACTCTCTCCTTTTTTCTTGGCAGAAAAAACCAACGCGATCATTATGACCGCGGTTGAGAGTCGCTACTTTCTACGAATTAACGGGCATCCTCAGGGCGTGGTTCTACTTATTAATGACTTGGTTCTACTTCATGACTAGGTTCTATCTCATGACTACGGCGCTGCCTGTTTGTTGCGGGTGAAGTTTCGCGGTCGCTGTTGCTGCCGGGTTCGATCATGAAGGGCGCGAGTTTGGGGGCGGCATTCTGATGATTGCTTTTCGGGCTGAGAGTTTATTAACACGCTGCGGTATCTTGATGAATCCTTTACTACTTGTAGAGGGGGGCCGGGTTGTGGAAATTTCTGCGGGGGAGGAGCGGGCGGGGCCGGTTGGGACGGAGATTCGGGTGGTGGATTTGGGGGCGGGGATGATTTGCCCTGGGTATTTGGATCTTCACATTCATGGGGGTGGGGGGTACGATGTGATGGGCGAGGACCCGGGGGCGCTCCCGGCGATTGGGCAACTGCTTGCGCGACATGGGGTTACGAGCTATCTTCCGACTACCGTTACGGCTCCGATGGATGCTACATTGCGGGCGCTGGAACGGCTGGCGGATGCGGTTGAAAAATGCAAACTACTGAGAGAAAAGGGATTCGAGGAAGGAGGTTCGAGGCAGGCGGGGCGGGCGCAGCCGCTCGGGATTCATCTGGAGGGGCCGTTTATTAGTCACGTGCAGCGGGGGGTACATCCGGAGGAAAGCCTTTTATTGCCTACAGTTGCGGCGTTTGATCGGCTTTGGGAGGCGAGCCGGGGACAGATTCGGATGGTGACGCTTGCTCCGGAACTGGAGGGTGCGATGGAGTTGATCGAAACCCTTGCTGGGCGCAGGGTTTCGGTTGCTTTGGGGCATTCGGATGCGGATTTTTCTGTCGCTTCGCGGGCTATTGAGTGGGGGGCACGGCATTGTACCCATGTTTTCAATGCGATGCGGCCACTGGGGCATCGAGATCCGGGGATTATCGGGGCGGTTTTGGGGGACTCGCGTGTATCTATTGATTTGATTGCAGATGGGATCCATCTGGATCCAGCGATTGTGCGGCTGGTGGCGCGGGTAAAAGGGGCGGAAAAACTGGTGCTCATTACGGATTGCACGTCGGCGGCTGGAATGCCGGATGGGCGGTATATGCTTGGATCAATTGAGGTTACTCTGACGGATGGGCGGTGTTTGGCGGGCGGAAAGCTGGCGGGAAGTGTGCTAACCATGGATGCGGCGGTGCGCAATCTGGCGCGGTTCGCGGAATGGGAGATTCGGGCAGCGGTGGGAGCGGCCACCTGGAACCCGGCCGGGGTGCTGGGGGACAGTAATAAAGGAGAGCTGAAGGCTGGGGCGGACGCTGATTTTATTGTACTTAACCGTGACGGGGAGATTTTGCGTACTTTTATTGGCGGGGAGGAGGCTGGGGAGTTTGGGGCTTGAAGATCGGGGCCGATTGGTTACTTTTCGGTTAACTTTTTTTGATGCAATTTTTAACTACTTAAATAGCATGTAGACTTGTTGAAATGTGATATATAGAGCGCGCGAAATTGAGGGCGGAAATCGGCGTCTCGCCTCCCTTGGGCGAGGGGGAATTTCTGGTGGCGCAGGCGGAGTGTTGAATTTTGCAACATTTTTGGGTGGCATTCACGGGCGCCTAAGGACTAGTTGTACCGGCGTACCGGCTGGGACGGACAGGGTTCCGACTCGCCGATCTTTTTGCGCGCGCACTTGAACGATTTGGCCATCGGCTGCGTGGGCAGGTAAGACGAAGTTGCCCATTTCGTCCGTGACGGCTACTTGTGGATAGCCGGGAATCGACACATGTGCTCCGGCGGCTGATCTGTTGTGATCGTCGAGCACAACTCCCCGGACCACCGCTGAGGTATCGTGCTCCAGTTGAATCTCCACTGCGGGAAAATAATCTTTGTCCAAAACGAGCGTGGAGTTGCCGACGAGAAAGGCGTTTTTCTCCGACGCAAATAACTTCAACTTGCCGTCTGCCGGGCGCGATTGCGGAGGAATGTCAAGCCCGAGCACGAAAACTCGAACGATGTACAACGCTCCCGACTGCAGTGATCGGCGCGGCTGAAGCAGTGCCCTTCCACCAAAAACCTGAGGCGCACTATCACGGCGGTGTAACTGCTGCGCCACGCAAGGGCAACGGCCAGAGCAACAGCAAGAGCAACAGCAAAAGCAAGAGCAACAGCAACAACAACCGCAACGGCGGCGGACAGGAGTGTCCGCCCCACATCCGGGCAACCGCTTTGGGGAAAATCCCCACTCAAGCCAAAAGAAGGCTTGAATGGGGCACCGGCCACCATACAGAAGTCAGAAGTGAGAAGTCGGAAGTGAGAAGCGAGAGACTTGCAGGTGCGGGGGCAACAGCCGGCGTGGAGTGTCTGCTCTCCATTTGTGTTATAAGGGTGGGTTCTTTTGTGCCGGTCGGGTTAGGTATTGACTATGGAGCGGCGACGAGAGCGGCGGACTGCGGTTGGTATTCCGGTAAAGGTTCGGGCGCGTGGTCGGACGCCAGAGCCGGCTGAGAGTTCCGGGGTGCGGCGGTTGGAGCATAGTGGGGTTACTCGGGATTTGAGTACCTCGGGGATTTTCCTTTACTCGGATTCGGCCTTTGAGCCGGGGACCAAGCTGGAACTGGTGATGATGCTGCCGGCGGAGTTGGGGCTGGGGCCGGGAGGATGGACGATGTGCGAGGCGTCGGTGGTGCGGGTGGAAGAGTCGGATGGGAAGAGCGTGGGGGTGGCGGCCAGGTTGGACCGGATTGAGGTACTGCCGGAGTTGAGTTGAGGGGAACCGGCCAGATGGGGCGACAGTAGGGCGTTTTGGAGGAAAAAAAGCTTTTCATGCCTCGTGGATAGTGCAATAATGCCGACTTCTGTATTGGTGGAGATTGCTACTTGTCGAGCATTCTCTGGCAATGGGGAGCAAGGGCAGAGGCAAGAGCAAGAACAAAAGCAAGAACAATAGCAAAGGCAAAGTCAAGAACAACCGCAAAGTCGGCGGACAGGAGTGTCCGCCCCACACGGGCAAAAGCAAGAACAAAAGCAACAGAAAAGACAGGGCGACTGATGGTATTCGAAAAACTGGCACGGGGCGTGCTGGAGTTGGAGACGGCGATTGGGCCGCGATATCTGCAACCAAGATTTTTTGAGCGGGCGCTGCTGATCTGGACGTTCCGAAATTTTGAAGTGCTTCCGCAGCAGGTGCTGCATGGGTTCGAGCGTAATCTGATCGACCGGCTGTGCAGTGAGAACCGGTTTGTGGCGCCGGTTTCGTCGCGGGCGGGAATGGCGATTATAGGGCGCATTGAGCGGCGAGGGCCGGCGACGGTGGAAGCGACTTTGGGGCGGAAGCCGTCGGAGTCGGGAGTTGGGAAGCGGGAGCGGGAAGCGGCGTCGGCGTAGGGCTTTCCGCGGGCTGCAAGGGCAAAGTCAAAAGCGAAAGCAAAAGCAGGATCAAACGCACGGGGCGTGCCCCGTCACCAGCCGGGCACAGACAAAAGCAAAACCCACCCGAGCAAAGTCAAAAGCAAAAAACAAGCACTCATCCGGCTCACTCAAATGGGCTCTCCCAAATTAGTGGGGGATTTGGGGGGAATTGCCGATTACTTGGGTGATGAGACGCGCAAGGAGTTCGCGCGGTTGGGCCGGAAGGATTCTGCTGCCGTCGCCGGATGGGCTGTTGGTGGAGTGGGAAAACGGATGGAGAAAGATCGATCGCAATGTGGGGCTGAGGGGCACGGTGTATGCGGTGATGGAAGACCGGCAGCACTCATTGTGGATCGGGCTGGCGGGGCGGGGACTGGCGCAGTGGCGGGGATACCGGGAGTGGGAAACGTACTCGGCGGCAAGCGGGCTGGCGAGCGACATCGTGTACGAGATTCGGCCGGAGACAGACGGCAAATTGTGGGTGGGGACGGAAGGTGGGCTGGTACGAGGGGAGCGGCAAGGAGCGGGGATTCGATGGAAGAAGGTTCCGGCGCTGGATGGGGTCCTGTGATGAGGGTCACTGACGGGATGGACTGGGGCGAGTAGATATAAAAAAGGGAAATTGTGAGGCGTGGGGTGGTTATGCAGTTCCTGCCCCGACCACCGCGCCTCTTGGGAAATTCCTAGCCACTAGCTCCTCCCCCTCTCCTAGGCGCTGCTACAAGGATAAACAACTCTCCCGCGACTGAAGTTAGGGGTCGCTCATCGTGAAGCGACCGAAATACAACGCACGAAATGAAAATCTTCATCTCCAAGGAAGGAGCAATATGAATCTCACACGAACAAGGTACGCGTTCTTCGCTGTGGTGGCGATTGTCGCAGTGGCGGTAGTTGGATCTACGACTCCGGCAATGGCCGGAACCTGGAAGACAAAGGCTCCGATGCCGACGCCAATGCTTAACGCACATGCAGGCGCGATCAACGGAATCCTGTATGTGGCGGGAGGGCAGAATGCAAGCGGGGCATCGTCGATGCTCCAGGCTTTTGATCCGGTGGCGAATGTGTGGAGCACGCTGGCACCGATGCCCGACATTCGATCGGGCGGAGAAGCGGGCGTGATCAACAGCCAACTTTATGTCGCGGGAGGATGGAATGCATACCTGCCTACCAACACGCTGTATATGTACGATCCGCCGAGCAACACGTGGACCACGCTAGCCTACCTATCACACCTGAGCGCGTGCGGCGGGGGCGGAGTGATCAACGGGAAGCTGTATGTGACAACGGCGTGCAACGGCTACAGCGGATACGTGAACTATCTGGATGTGTACGATCCGGTGGCGAATGCATGGACCAGCCTGCCAGGCTCATCGGCCGGGCACGGGAATGGGGCGGTGGGAGTGATTAACAGCAAGCTGTATGTAGCGGGCGGATATACAGGAAACGGCACGCTGGGAGGCACGTTCGAGGTTTACGATCCAGCGACCAATGCATGGACCACATTGAAGCCGATGCCGACGCCGGTGGCTGGAGCGGCCAGCGCCGTGATCGACGGGAAGCTGAATGTATTCGGCGGGTACAACGGCACGTCGATGATCACAACCGTGCAGGTGTACGATCCGTTCACGAAAAAATGGACGAAGCAGACCCCGACGTTCCCGACCGTGGCACAGGAGGCCGGTGCCTGCGACATGCTGTATGGAATTGCATTTCTTGTCGGAGGGTATGACATCAACGGAAACGTGCTGGGCACGAACGATCAGTATTATGTGTCGCCGACGATTCCCTAGCCGTTTTCTTCAAGGCGAAGATTCCCCGCCAAATAAAGCCCCGCCCAAGCAGAACTTGAGCGGGGCACCCTTTAGGGTAAATCAAGACGAGGAGCGAGATTATCTTTGCAGAATCGTCTGTCCCGGATGCTCCGCTCGGCTAGCTTGGCCTACTTCTCCACAACCTGTCTCACCGATCCCGAGCTTGGCTCGAAAAGGTTGTCTCCAGAGTATGCCGCCTTTATGTCGTATGTCTTTGCTTTTGAGAAGGAGGTTGTCAAGCTGGCCACGCTATTCATCGTGGTGCTCGTTCCCAACGTAGTCTTGCCCCAGGAAAACGTGACCAGTTCGCCGTCCGGGATCGCGCCATAGCGCGACGTGACAGTCGCTGTGAATGTGACCGGCTGGCCGGTTTGCGCAGGCGATTCCGACGAAACCACAGCCGTTTTCGATGGGCCGTGAACATATTCCGTCAAGGGGGCTGACAGGCTACCCTCGAAGTCGCCAAAAACGCCCCAATAGGAGGCCGTGATGGTGTGTGCGCCGACGGTCTTGTAAACAGTGCTGTAGGCCGCCTGATTGTTGTTCAAGGTTACAGTTGCGATGGCCGCATACCCGTCTCTGAAAGTTACTGTCCCGTTCAGGGTCGCGCCCGGCTGGCTCGCCACCGTTGCCGTGTAAGTAACCGTCTGGCGGAGAGCCGCTGGACTCCCGCTTGAAATCACTGTGGTCGTCGTAGCCGTGGCGCCGGAATTGTTCAGTAGTACGGCCACAGCCCCGTCGCCAGTGCAAAGACCGTGCGGTTCCGTAGTGCACCAGTTCGCCACCAGTAAGTCGGGCTTGTCATCCCCATTCACGTCCGCGGCCACGACATACTTTGAGCCGAATCCGCCCGAAAGATAAACCACGGCTCGCTGAAAGGTCGCGTCACCGTTTCCTAACAGCACGGCAACATCGCCACTTCCCATACCGTTGCTTTGTGCCGCGTTGACCACGATTAGGTCAGCATTGCCGTCGCCATTTACATCCGCAACTGCCACAGAAGTAGGAACCGAGCCACCCGAATCATACGTGTTCGCTGCTTGGAAAGTACCATCCCCGTTGCCAAGCAACACGCTCATGACGCCATCGCCGCTGCAGCATTCCGAATAGTAGTTCGCCACGAGCACATCCAGCTTGCCGTCGTGATTCATATCGGCCACCGCGACGGCTGACGGAGAGCTCGCTCCTGACCCATAGCTCACGGCCGGCTGAAAGGTCCCATCTCCATTTCCCAAAAGCACACCCACTGAGCTGGTGCCGTTATTTCCCACTACCAGATCCAGCTTGCCATCGCCATTCACGTCCGCAACCGCCATTGCCGTAGCGTAGGTCCCGCCGGTCGCGAAATTCACCACCGGCTGCAATGTTCCGTCGCCGCTGCCGACCAACACGCCAACCATTCCGGTATAAATCCCGCCGTTGCAACCCGGAGCGCACAGGTTCGCCACCACTACGTCGGGTTTGCCATCTCCATTCACATCGCGCACCGCCACTGCGTTGGTCCCGTCTCCCCCGGAGTTATAGACCGTGGGCAGTTGGAAAGTCCCGTCGCCATTACCCAGCAGCACGCTTACCGCGCCAACGCTGCAGTAGCTACTGCTCATGCACACGCTGGCTACAACCAGATCCGGAATCCCATCGCCGTTTAAATCCCCTATTGCCACCGCAGAGGGCGCGTCGCCTCCAATCCAGTAACTTGCCGCGGCTCCAAAAGTGCCGTCGCCATTGCCCAGCAGCACGCCCACCGAATTCGAGCCGTAGTTCACTACAACCAGATCCGGAATTCCGTCGCCGTTCACATCGCCAACCGCTACCCAATTCCCGCGAAAACCGCCCGAGTCGTAGTCAACCGGCACGGGAAAAATCAGGGCCAGAGAGCCGGCTGGCGCTCCGGGATCATTCATCCACCTTAGGCCCGCGGTGCTGGTGAAATCGGCGGGTGCCTGCCTCAAGAAGACGGGCCCACCCCCGATCGGCGTCCCCCAAGCCCCGAGGGCCGGCAGCTCAAACCGTCCCGCCGGAGACTCTTGGGAATATCCAAACTCACCGGGCTGACGGGCGCGGACGGGAGGAGTGGAGTGCGCGAGCAGCAGCGCCTGAACAACAAAGAGTACCAAGGTCAACCTGAACGAGAGAATACGAGGGCAGCGCATGGGGTTCCCTCCAGGATATGCAGATTAGTTTAATCCAGAGAACTCGCCCTATTGGATCGAACTCGCCACATTGGAGAAGACCGTGTTCGCATTTGTTCCAATCAGGCGAACGGTGCCGATCACGATCACTAGAATGACCGCCAACATCACGGCATACTCCGCGATGTCTTGCCCTTCCTCCTGCGACCAAAGCCTGCGTAATTGTGCCATTATGTTCTAGTCCTCAGGTGCTTTCTGATCGTTTTACGACGTAGTTTCCGAAATCAGGCGTCTCAAAATCCTTCAATGAAGTTATGCTACTCTAAGCATCCATCTCCAGAAGAAGCCCACGGTGATGGCGACGACTCCCAAGCTCACAGGCAGAAAAACGGCGCTGAGCCCGGAGCTATGACCTAGCGCAACATTCACTGTTGTGAGCGTCATCCAAGCGAAGACCCACAGAACCTCCGCTTTCAACCAGCCTACCAAAGCTACACCGAGCGGCTCCAAACGCGCTTGGTTTTCCTTTGTTATTTTGACCGGATAGTTGAACGCTCGTGGAAAGCGGTTGACGAATGTCAGCCCAATATATGAGACGATTGCGACCACGGGCAAAATCCAGATGCTGGATTTTGGCCCAAAGCTGTTAGGCGGTCCCGAGAGGCCGAAATGTGTTGGAACGCGAGCGGGAAGGTGCGTCCATGAAAGAGATACGGAACCAATCACGACGGCCAGCGCGATAATAGCAAGTGATTCTCGTAGAACTCGCATGGAGAATAGCAACCTCCAACGCTTGCCATGTAGCAATATAGAGCCCCAAGGCATCGAGAATCTGTGACTACTGTCAAACAGGCCTTTTCTCTCAGAACCACTCAATGAGCGATATCGAGATGTTACGCCAATCAGCCTTTGGAACGTCTGACAAAAACCCGATCCGCAATGTTTCTGCCCACTTGTGAATTGCCAACTTGTCCCCGTCATTTTTCTTCGCCGCCGCAGTCGAAAAGTAGGATAATTACCCCGAATACAAGCCTCCCTCCCCGAGGAGCACACCTCCCCCGCACGGATCTGCACACCCCCCTGAGACGAGAGCGTTGAACCTCGGCGCCTTTAGCAATTGGCGTGTTGGCTACGATTCCCAGGTTTGGGCAGCGCCGTTCGAGATCGGAACGCTGGTAGCTGAATGACCGATCGCGACCACGGCCCCGCTTCCATCCGTGAAGGAGGTCCTTGTATGACGCGCAAGTTCAGTCGTAATTATTCTCTCAGTGCCGTTGTTCCTTTCATCGCAATTCTGACTCTCCTGATCGCGGTCGCCGTGCTGGCGCAAACGTCCGGCTCAGGTCAGACGTCTGGGAAGGCAAACGCCGTGTTGGCCCCAGCAGGGACCCCCGCGTCCGCACAAGCGCAGCGCCCGTTAACACCATGGACAGATGGCGCGGAGCGTTCTCCTGGGGGCGGTTCGCAGACGAAACGGCGCGGCGCGCGCCCGCTGGATGTCCCTCTTTTCCTGCCGGTGGTAACCTACGACTCCGCGGGAACCTATCCCCTATCGGTGGCGGTCGCGGATGTGAACGGGGACGGCAAGCCGGATCTGCTGGTGGCCAACTCGGGCTCCGCCACGGTGGGCGTGCTGCTGGGCAATGGCGATGGAACCTTCCAGCCAGCAGTGACCTATGGCACAGGTGGGAGTGGAGCAGGTGGAGTAGCGGTGGCTGACGTGAACGGAGACGGCAAGCCGGATATTGTGGTGACCAGCGGCCCTTCATCAGTGAGCGTGCTACTGGGCAACGGCGATGGAACCTTCGAGCCAGCGGTAGCCTACAACTCGGGTGGGAATGGAGCCGGTGCACTAGCGGTGGGCGACGTGAACGGAGATGGCAAGCCGGATCTGGTAGTGGCAAACGGCTCGAGCTACTCGGTTGGCGTTCTGCTGGGTAACGGCGACGGCACATTCCAGCCGGCATCAAGCTATGACGTCACCGGCAATCCTGTTTCTGTGGCGATCGCAGACGTGAACGGTGACCACAAACCCGACGTGGTTGAGGCGGACGACTACTATCAAGACCTGGCGGGTGTGCTGTTGGGCAACGGCGACGGAACCTTCCAGCCCGTAGTGGAGTACCTCGTGGGTGAGTGGTATGAGAACTCGATCGCGGTCGCGGACCTGAACGGCGACGGCCATCCGGACCTGATCGTGTCCGCCTGGGGTCAGAGCATCAACAACCAAACGGGCCAAGTGGTCGTCCTGCTCGGCAACGGCGATGGAACCTTCCAGCCAGCGGTAGCCTACAACTCGGGTGAGCATGGGGGCACTTCGGCGGCGGTGGCGGATGTGAACGGGGACGGCAAGCCGGATCTGGTGACGAGTAACGCTGGTTCCGGTTTTGGGGTAGTGGGGGTGCTACTCGGCAATGGCGACGGAGCCTTCCAGGCGGCGGAGGACTACCCGTCGGGTGGAAACGGCTATCCCGAGTCAGTGGTACTGGCCGATGTGAACGGGGACGGCCTACCCGATGTGGTCCTGGTGAACTATTACGACAATGACGTGGCCGTGCTGCTGAACAACACGGGACCCCACGGTTCCACAACCACTACACTGGCCGCCTTGCCGAACCCATCCGTCTATGGACAAGCTGTTACGTTCACGGCTGCGGTGAGCGCAGCTTCAGGAACGCCAGCCGGAACGGTCATTTTCTACAACGGCTCAACCCAACTCGGTAGCGCGACGCTGGCAAGCGGGAGCGCATCGTTTTCCTATTCACTGCTGGCCGCAGGCTCATACCCAATCACGGCGGCATACCAGGGTTCGACAAGTTTCAGCCCGAGCACATCGGCGCCATTGAATCAGGTTGTGAATACGGCGATGACCACCACTTCTTTAGTGTCGTCGCAAAATCCAGCGCTGGTCAAAGACACCGTGTTTTATACCGCGACGGTAGCGGGTCAATACGGTGGAGCGGTCACGGGAACGATCGTGTTCCAGGACGGAGGCTCGACCGTCGCAACGGTACCAATGGTAGGCAACCAGGCGGCGTATAGCACGAGTTACAGTTCGCCGGGTACCCACTCCATGACGGCTACCTACTCCGGCGATACCAACAATGCTCGAAGCGTATCCGCAACGTTGGTGGAACAGATCATTAAAGGAGGCTTCGCCTCGGAGACGGTGCTGACCACGTCGGGGTCGCCTTCGCCAGGCGGGCAGCCGGTGACATTCACCGCGACGGTGACGTCTGCACGCGGCACGATTCCGGATGGCGAACTGGTGACATTCTACGACGGAATAACGCAGTTGGGCTCGGTGCCGCTGGCGAGCGAAACGGCGGCGTACACGACCTTATCCCTCTCGGTGGGGACGCACGTTATCAAGGCTACCTATGCCGGGGATGCGACATTCAAGTCAAGTAGCGGGACGGTTAAGCAGGTAATAGATAAGTACCCGACAACGACGTCGGTGAGCTTGTATCCGAACCCAGGTGACTTTGAATATCCAGTGTATTTCACGGCAACCGTCACATCCTCTGGACCGACGCCGGCAGGAGAAGTGAAGTTCATGGACGGAACAAGGCAAATTGGATCGGCGAAAGTGGACCCATACGGCAATGGTTATCTTACCAAGAAGCTCACCGCGGGCACCCACTTGATCACGGTTCAGTACGTGGGGGACAGTATCTTTGCTGGAAGTACCTCTCCCGTGTGGGACGAGTATGTTTACGGGAAATGAGCTGTGTTGTCCTGAAACGAAAAAATGAGCCGCCCGATGGGCGGGGTTGATGTGCCGAAGCGACGCGTCACTTCGACTTCGCTCGCGCTACCGAAGGCGCTACTGAAAGTTCTCGGCCAGGCGCTGGGCAGTTAGTTCGACTTTGATGGTGGAGCCGCGTTTGTCGAGGCCGCCGCGAATCTGCATTACACAACCGGGACAATCGATGAGCACCAGGGGCACGCCGGCCTGCTCGATGTGAACGAGCTTGCGTTCGAGGATGGGCGCGGAGAGTTCGGGCAGCTTCAAGGTGTAGGAGCCGCCCATGCCGCAGCACATGTCGGCCTGTTGCATCTCGACGAGTTCGTATCCGGCCTGCTGCATGAGCTTGCGAGGAGTCTGCTCGGCGCGGAGAGTGCGCTTGAGGTGGCAGGAATCGTGATAGGTAAATCTCTGGGGAGCGATTCCGTCTTTGAATTTGAGGCGGCCTTGCTCGACGAGGGAGTTGACGAGGGTGGAGAAGTCGACGACTTTTTCGGCGAGAGCGCGGGCCGCGGGCAGAGCGTCGGTGTGACCGGTGCTTTCGAGATTGGCGACGAAGTCGTGCTGGAGACCGACGGTGCAGGTGGGGCAGGCTGAGACGACGTAGGTGACTTCGTCGGCGCGGAGAGCTCTGATGTTGTCGAGAGCGTTTTGCGAGGCGACTTCATAGGCTCCGCTATAGCGGGCGGGAGCGCCGCAGCAGGTCTGGCCTTCGGGAAAGACAACTTCGATGCCGGCTTTGTTGAGAACTTGTACGACAGCCTCGCCCATCTCGGGGTAAGCGAAATCGAGCAAGCAACCGGCGAAGAAGGCGGCCTTCTCGGGCTTGGGCTGCGTGGCATGGGGGCGGACTTCCTGCTTGATTTTTTTGAAGACGTCGCGGAAGGGATGACTGGCGATGCTGGGCAGGGAGCGAAACTCCGTCATTTCGGTGAGGAACATGGGGAGGTGGCGGATGAAGCCATCTTTGGCGAAGGGCTTTTGCGCGATGGAAGCGGCGCGCAGCACGGTGTGAAAAGCGCGGCGGTTGTTGACGATGGAGAAAGCGGCTTTCTGAACGAGGGGCTGACCCTGCTCGACGGCGAGGCGGCGGCGGAGTTCCAGGACGAGATCGGGGATGTCGATTTTGCCGGGGCAGACGTCTTTGCAGGCGCCGCACTGGATGCAGAGACTCTGAATTTCGTCGGATTGCTTGAGCGCGTCGAACCAGGCGGTGAGGATGGTGCCGATGCCGCCGGTGTAGACCTTGCCGAAAACGTGGCCGCCGACGAGGCTGAAAACGGGACAGACGTTGAGGCAACTGGCGCAGCGAATGCATTGCAAAGCCTGCTTGAAACGCGGGTCGCGCGACATCTCGTTGCGGCGGTTGTCCATGAGGATGATGTGCAGCTCTTTGGGGGAGCCGTCGGTGTTGGGGACGGGAGCGCCGATGATGGAGACGTAGCTGGTGAGGAGTTGCGCGGTGGCGCTGCGCGGGAGCGCGGTAAGGATGGGCGCGATGTCTTTGAAACGCTCGATGAGTTTTTCAAGGCCGACGATGGCGACATGAATTTTGGGGAGGGTGGTGACGAGGCGGGCGTTGCCTTCGTTGGTGATGATGACGATGCTGCCGGTTTCGGCGACGGCGATGTTGGCGCCGGTGATGCCCATTTCAGCGGCGAGAAATTTGGGACGCAGTTTGTTGCGGGCGAACTTGACGAGCTGCGGAATATCGGGCTGCTGACCGTCTTCGACCTTATCGCTGAAGGTGTCGGCAACTTCTTCCTTGGTCATGTGGATGGCGGGCATGACCATGTGGGAAGGGCGCTGACCGGCGAGCTGAATGATCCATTCGCCGAGGTCGGTTTCGGAGACTTCGATGCCGGCGGCTTCGAGGTGAGCGTTGAGATGGATTTCCTCGGAGGCCATGGACTTGGACTTGACGATGGAGGTGACGCCGCGATCCATGGCGAGTTTGAGAATGTATTGATTGACGGCGTGAGGATCGCTGGTGCGGAAGACTTTTGTGCCGCGAGCTTCGGCGTTGCGCTGGAACATATCGGCGAGTTCTTCGAAACGGCCGGCGGCGTCGGACTTGACGGCGGCGATCTCAGTGCGGAGGGATTCGAAGTCGATGCCTTGGTAGGCTTTGGCGCGGCTGGTGCGGTAGGCCTCGGAGAAGCGGCCGAGCGCGCCGGCGAGGTTGGGGTTGTTGAGGGCATCGAGGATGGACTGCTTGAATTCGGCGTTCATTGGGACACCGCCATTTTTTCGGACGCGATTTTGTCGGACGTCGTTTTTTCGGGCGCGATTTTGTTCGAAGGCAGCTCGTCGACCATGACGATGACGAGGCGGGCAGGACCGTGGACGCCGATGGTGAGGACGCGCTCGATGTCGGCAGTGCGACTGGGGCCGGTGATGAAGGCGAGATAGCCGGTTTTGCGGGGATCGACGCGGGAGAGCAGCGCCGGGAGATTGGGGAGAATGGACGCGGTGGAAACGAGCGCGATGTGCAGCGCCGGAAGCGTGGAGACGAGGCGCTGATCGACGGTGTCGGCGATTTGAACGACAGTGCCGGTATCGGCGAGAGCCCAATCCATCTGGCTGATGCCGGCGATGGCCTGGGCGGCGTTGTCGCGCGTGACGTCGAATTGAATGCCGGGCACGCGCGCGGTTAACTGCTCGCGGTCGGCGGAGCTGATGGCGGGGCAATGCGCCCAGACGGCGCGGGCGCCGGGAGCGTCGGCGATGCCTTCGCGGAGGAGGACTCCGGCGATGAAGTCGAGGGCGGCGGATTTGTTGGGAACTTTTTCTACCTGGGCGCCGACGGCCTCGGCGCGGAGCTTGAAGTCTTCGAATGTCGCAGTGATCGCAGTCATGAAAGCCTCCGAGTGGCGGACTTCTAGGATCGATCCGCCGACTCCTGCCTCAACGACCGCGTGGCGTGGCGTTTGCAGACGCCAGCCACGCAGCGGCTAATGGACCACCAGGTTCACGAACGGCGGCACGTAGGCGATGAGAAAGACAAAGACACCCACCAGCGCAGCTAAGGCGAGACTATGGAGAAAGACATAGCGAAGGATGTCGCCTTCGTGTCCGTACCACTGGGTGGCGGTAGAAGCGACGACGATGCTCTGGGCGTCGATCATTTTGCCCATGACGCCGCCGGTGCTGTTGGCGGCCGACATGAGTATGGGAGAGACGTGCACCTGCTGCGCGGTGATTTTCTGCAAGCTGCCAAAGAGGACGTTGGACGAGGTGTCCGAACCGGTGAGAGCGACTCCGAGCCAACCGAGGAGCGTGCCGAAGAAGGGATAGAAATGGCCCGTGCGCGCGAAGGCGAGGCCCATAGTGGCGTCGAGGCCGGAGTAGCGGGTGAGCATGCCGATGGCGAGCATGGCGGCGATGGTGAGAAGCGAGAAGCGCACCTTCACGATGGTCTTGAGGAAGATGGAGAAGATGGTGGCGAGGCTCTGACCCATGATGAGGCCGGAGATGACGGCGGCGATAAGGATGCCGGTGCCTGTGGCGCTGAGCCAGTTAAGGCTGAAGACGGCGGGCTCCTTGGTGGGCTTGGGGACGACGGGCGGGACGCGCTCGACGAGGTTGTTGAGGCCGGTGACCGGGAATTGCGGGTTGGTGATTTCGCTTGGTTTGGGAGAAACAGTGGAGAGCGAGGCGAAGGCTTTCTCGGGAGTGTTCATCCAGATTTTGCCGGTTTGCGTGCCCCACAAGAAAACGATGACGCTGAGAACGACCCAGGGAATCCAGGCGCGGGCGATGACGCCGCGAGAGTGGGTACGTTCGCCGCGGGCGCTCTCTTCTTTTTCGCCGGGGAAACGCCAGATGCGCTTGGGATGCCAGACGAGCAGGAAGCCGATGAGGCACACCATGGAGACGACGGAAGCGATCACGTTGACGAGCCAGGGGCCGTGCAGGTTGGAGACGAGAATCTGCGGGATGGTGAAAGAAACGCCGGCGACGAGGATTGCGGGCCAGACTTCGGCCATGCCTTCAAAGCCGACGAAGGCCCAGATCAGCCAGAAGGGAACGAGCATGCAGAAGGGGGCGAGAATGCGGCCGGTCATGGCGGCGAGGGTGATCTCGCTGATGCCGGTGACCTTGGCGAGGGCAATGATGGGAGTGCCGAGAGCGCCGAAGGCGACGGGGGCGGTGTTGGCGATGAGCGACAAGCCGGAGGCCTGGAGCGGCTTGAAGCCAAGGCCGATGAGAAGGGCGGCGGTGACGGCGACAGGAGTTCCGAAGCCAGCGGCGCCTTCAAAGAACGCGCCGAAACAGAAGGCGATGAGGAGGAGCTGCAAGCGGCGATCCTGGGTGATGCCGGTGAGGCTGTGCTGGAGGATGTGGAACTCTCCCGACTCGAGGGTGAGCTGATACATAAAGATGACGTTGAGCACGATCCAGCCAATGGGGAAGAGGCCATAACCGGCGCCATAGACGGCGGTGGTGGCAGCGAGACGCGCGGGCATGTGGAAGCCGAGAATGGCGGTCAAGAGCGCGGTGGCGAGACCCGCGAGAGCGGCATAGTGAGCCTTGATGTGTCCGAGGGCCAGCGAGCCGAGCAAGACCACGACGGGCAGAGCAGCGACGAGCGTGGAAAGAAGCCAGTGTCCGATGGGATCGTAGGTCTGCTGCCAGGGAGAGGAGAGAGGTTGGAGCTTGAGGATGACCACGGCGACTACGACGGCGATGAGAACGAAACATGCGGAAAGGATGAGGTTGGGTTTAGGTTGAGAGGCTGCGGGTGGTTTCACAGTCTGCGAGGCGGGTAGCGTTTTGGCTGCACTCACATGGCACCTCCGTCGCTGGCCTGCGGGGAACGGATGAGGGATTATAACGGGGCCGGGTTGGGGCTGCGCAGGCCGAGCTTGACCGAGCCGTCTTGGACATTACCATATAATCCGATTATCAGACAAGTAGAAAATATGCTAATATGGAAAAATAATTGGAGAATTCGAAAGGGCCGACGACTGAAATGACAGAAAACGCCGCTTTGCTTGACACCGTCCGAAACATGAAACCGGTACCGCGTGCCACGCTTAGTGAACAGGTGGCAAAAGAGATAGCGGCGAAGATCAGCGCCGGCGAATGGAAGCCTGGGACGCGATTGCCGTCGGAAGCGGACCTGTGCCGGGCGCTGGGGGTGGGGCGATCGAGCCTGCGGGAGGCGTTGACGTCGCTGGCGTTCATCGGGCTGATCCGGGCGCGGGCGGGGGAAGGCAGCTTTGTGGCGGAGCAGCCGTCGGCGTACCTGACGAGCCCGTGGCTGAATCGCGGGCTGCTCACGACGGAAAAAGAGCTGAATGAGTTTGCGGAGGCGCGGCTGATTCTGGAGACGGAGATGGCGGCGCTATGCGCGGCACGGATTACGGAAGACGAACTGAAGGAGATGGAGCGGATCCTGAAGGAGATGAAGGCGTCGATGGACGATGTGGAGAAATTTCGGGAACTCGATCTGGCGTTTCATCTGGCGATGGGAGCGGCGGCGAAGAACGACGCGCTCAATGAATTGCTGAAGAGTGTACGCGACCGGATGTGGGATTTGATCGGGAAGAGCCTGCTGCTGCCGCAAGGGTTGAAGCAGGCGGCGAGCCAGCATACGAAGATTCTGGCGGCATTTCGCAGCGGGAGCGCGGCGAAGGCGCGGGAGGCGATGCGGTCGCATCTGAGTTCGTTCCAGCGCGGGTACAAAGTTTTGTTTCAGGAGGGCCAGGTTGAAACGGCGGGCCGGTAGTTTTGCAGGGCGTTTTACTTCATCATTCGTTTAGTCGCAAAACCAAAGGTAAGGGCGCAAAGCCCTGTAAGCGCTAACTTAAGCAGAATCCCTTCCGACCGACGATTCGCCCAGAGCCCCGGGATTCGCGTTCCAAGTCCAGAACGGCACCCACTGACTTCATGTGGTTCTCGAGGAAAGGATTCCCTACTTGGCAGTGGCCGAACAAACCGAGTCGATAGCGACCGCTTCTGGGTTGGGGAAATAATGACGTTGAAAGTAGAGGGCCACGTTGACGAGTGCGACCATGACCGGTACTTCTACCAGTGGCCCAATGACAGCCGCGAATGCAGCTCCCGAGTTGATGCCAAATACCGACACTGCAACCGCGATCGCCAGTTCAAAATTGTTGGAGGCGGCCGTAAATGCCAGTGTTGTGGTCTTCGAATAGTCCGCGCCCAGCTTCTTGCCCATATAAAACGACACCAGAAACATCAGCACGAAGTAAATCAAGAGCGGCACGGCGATGCGCAGTACGTCCAAGGGTAGACGGACGATATACCCACCCTTGAGCGAGAACATCACGACAATGGTGAACAGCAGAGCAATCAGCGTCAGTGGGCTTACGCGGGGAACGAAGCTCCGGTTGTACCACTGCTGCCCTTTGGCGCGAATCAGGGCAGTCCGAGTCAAAAATCCAGCGAGAAACGGAATTCCAAGATAAATAAAGACACTCTTTGCAATTTCTGCGATGGACACATTGACGATGGCGCTCCGAAGGCCGAGCTTAGCAGGAAGAACCGTAATGAAAACCCATGCGTAGAGGGAATAGAAAAAGACCTGGAAAAGAGAATTGAAGGCCACCAGGCCCGCCGCATATTCCGTATCACCTCGCGCCAGTTCGTTCCACACGATGACCATCGCAATGCAACGCGCGAGACCGATCATGATCAGCCCGGCCATGTATTCTGGATATCCGCGCAGGAAGACGATGGCCAGAACAAACATAAGAATCGGCCCGACAACCCAGTTCTGGACAAGCGAAAGACCGAGCACTTTCTTATTGCGAAAGACCTCGTGCAGGTTCTCATATCGCACCTTCGTGAAAGGTGGATACATCATCAAAATCAATCCCGCTGCAATGGGAATAGAAGTCGTACCGATGTTGAAGCGATTTAGAAACGGTACTACTCCGGGCACAAGCCAACCCAATACAACGCCGTCGATCATGGCGGCGAAGATCCAGGCGGTCAGATAGCGGTCGAGAAAACTGAGACGATTCGTTGCCTTCATCTGCGATCCGTGTAAAGCGGCAGGCCGCGAAGGGTGGCCTGGTTGTCGAACCCATTGCTATTCGTGGGTAACAGGGGCCATCGTCTGGCCGATGTTGTCGAGCTCCCTCTTGAGTGCAAGGCTGTCGAGAGTCTTCAGTGGAAGAGAGAGCAAGAGGCTGATTCTGCGCTCTAAAATAAAAAACGCCTCGCGAAACGCCCGTTCCACTTCTGCTTCGGTTCCATGAGCCGCCGCTGGGTCCGGAACGCCCCAATGGGCGGTCATCGGCTGTCCGGGCCAGATTGGGCAGACTTCTTTCGCCGCGTTGTCGCAAACCGTAAAAACAAAGTCCAGCTTTGGAGAGCCAGGCAGAGAGAATTCATCCCATGCCTTGCATCGCAAACCATCGATCGGCAGGTGGGCCATCTCGAGTTGCCTCAGGGCTTCCGGACGAACCGTTCCGGAAGGATGACTTCCGGCGCTGTAAGCCGTGAAATTGGGTCGCCCTTTGGAGTTGAGAATGGCCTCAGCCATGATTGACCGCGCCGAATTGCCCGTGCACAGGAATAAAGCGTTGTAATGTCCTTGCATCCTCGTACTCTCCTAGTTGCAGCAGGCCGGTCCGCAACACGGTTTCGCTGCTTCGTTTGCGGGCTTGACGGCGCGAACGAAGGCGCTCAGGAATTTGCCGTCTACCTGCGGTGCAATCGCATCGACATCGACGCCAGCCGCCGAGAGAAATTCACGTGCATCTTCTGCACGATAAATTCGCGTTGGCTCGATGTCGATTTGCTCAAAACCCGCTGCGGAGAGTTTGCTGCGATATTCGTCATCTGCGAGCGCCCCTGCCACACACCCGACCCACAGAAGCACACTTTGCCGGATTTCTGGCGCGATTGCGCCTCGGGTAACGACATCGGAAACCGCAATGCGCCCGCCCGGTTTCAGCACACGAAACGCTTCTCGTAATACGCGGTCTTTGTCCGCCGAAAGGTTGATCACACAATTCGAGATGATCACGTCGACCGAGTTGTCCGGCAGAGGGATTTGCTCGATCTCGCCTTTCAGGAACTCGACATTCTCCGCGCCCGCTTTGCGCTTGTTCTCGTTGGCGAGCACCAGCATCTCGTCCGTCATATCGAGACCGTATGCCTTGCCGGTGGGCCCAACACGCCTCGCCGAAAGCAGGACATCTACGCCGCCTCCCGACCCGAGATCGAGAACCACTTCTCCCGCATTCAATTTCGCTAATGCAGTGGGATTCCCGCAGCCCAGCGAGGCTAGCATGGCCTCCTCGGGAACTTGCCCCGCCTGCGAGGAGTCGTACAGATTGGAAGTGATCGGGTCGCAACCTAACCCACTTGCTGCGGCGGCTCCACAGCAACTACTTCCGCCACTCTTCACGCGCAACGCTGCCTGGCCATACTTTTCTTTGACTACGTCCTTAATATTGGTACTGCTCATGGTGACCCCTTTCCCTATTTACAAAGCTGAACGATATTTTGCGGTTTGACTGCTTTGTTTCGAGTGCAGCACTCGGCATAGAGGAATTGCAGAAGTTCCTGGAGCGCCTCCGTGTTGGCCGTGTACCGTAAAAAGGTACTTTCGCGGCGCACGTTCACGAGCCCCTCATTCTTCAATTTTTCCAGGTGGTGCGAAAGCGTGGAATTCGGAATGTCGAGTTCTGACTGGATCTCGCCTACAACCAAGCCGTCTGGATGCGCCGATAACAGTAATCGCATGATCCGAAGGCGTGGTTCGGTGCCCATCGCGGAGAGCATGTCGGCGTACTTTGCCACGCGCTTGGTGTTTTTCTTGGCTGATGCTACTGGCATATTTCTATAATTGCAGAAATATGGGTGCCGTGTCAAAGCAAGTTCGGGATCGCTCCCAGATGACGGGCAACTCGGAAACATAAAATCCTTAAGTTAGGCTTATGGGGCAAAGCGGCGTCATTCCACGATCTAACACCCGCTTTTTTATTCGGCTAGCTCTAGATTGAGACTTACTCTTTCGCCGTTGATGAGGACGTAGCCGTCGTCGATCAGTTGCTGGCCGGTGCAGTCGTAGGATTCGTAGCAGCGCAGGGCATCGGCGGGGAAGAAGAACTCGACGGCCTCGCTTCCCTGCTGAACGGCGCTTGCCGGCTTCGCATCACTTTCTTGCGGCGCACTACTTGCCAGGGTTGCGGGGCTTCCCGGCGCTGTGCCACTTCCCTGCTTTGTATCAGTTCCCTGCTTGGCATTGCTTGCGGGCGTCGATGCGCTTCCCTGCTTTGTGACGCCGGACTGGGCGGCGTTGAACTTTGCGTCTGGATTCGACTTTGGATCCGGAGCTGATTTTTCGCTCTGGTGGATGGTGGTGCTGAAGGCGATGCCGTCGAAGTCGGTGTCGGCTTTCAGATAGGCCATCATGGGGCGGATGAGATGCGAGATGTGATCGTCGAAGGCGAGGGCTGCCATTTTATAGCGGCTGCCGGAGACGGCGCTGGGGAGCGTGGTTTCGACGGAGAATTCGACGTAGGCACCTTTGCGAAAGGCGACGACCGCGGGTGGGGCGTAGGAAACGAAGTGAGCTTGCGGATCGAGTTCGCGGGCGACAAGGTCGATCAGTTTTTGGTTGTCGGATTGGATTTTGGCGAGGGCTTCGGGCGAAGTGTCACGGGACGGAGCGGCGGGGGCGGAGGAACGTTGCGAGCCGCGGGATGACGAGGATGAGGACGTACTCGGGTTCGCGGATTTGCCTTGCGAGGGTCTGCTGCGCGCACTATCGGCGGATGAGTTTTGGGCTGAGGGATTTTTCTCCGACTGATCGGAGTTGCCGAGCGTTTGCGCGGCATCCTGCGCGGCCTGATCACTCAAATAAAGGATGAACGGCTCACCGTTGAAAAAGAACTGACCGCCGAGAACGGCGGCCTGGCGGTCGGTTTCGGACTTGGCGTTGACGAGGCGGACGGCTGCGTCTTTGGAAAGGGTGAGCACGAGATTTTCGGGGTGCTCGACATTCTGGCCCATGGATTTTCCGCGGATGTGGTGGGAGATTTCCATGGCGAAGCCTTCGACGTCGGGATTGTCGCGGAAGGCGGGGACGAGGACGTCGAGGATGGGGAGCATGACATCCTGAAAGGTGCGAAGGGCGCGATGACTTTTGCTGACTAGTTCGGTGGAGTAGGAGCCGAAATAATTTCCGGTGAGTTCGATGACGGTCATGCCGCGAAAGGTGTCGAAGCGGAGGGAGCGCTGGTCGGCGCGCTGCTGCTGGGCGAGTTCGAGATCGAGGACGCGGCTGAAATAAAACGGGAAGGGGAAGACGTGGGCCTGGATCTCGGCGCCAGCGGCTTCGAGTTGGCGCATGTAGTGCTCCTGGAGAGACTGCATCTCGGGATTCTTGATTTCGGCGGGAGTGAGGACCTGGGCGGAGGCGGGGTTGAGAATGGCGATCGGGAAAACCACGAAGAGCGCAAGAGCCCACCATGCGCGGCCCGTTTTGCGACGACTCATTGTGTAGCGACCGCATCTGCACGGACTACTTTTGCGCGTAGACAATCCCGGGAGCTCCATAAGGCGGATCGGAAACCATCCGAATGTAGGCGATGAGCGACTGAATTTCGGATTTTGACAAAGTATATCCGTACGGAGCCATGAGTGGGGACTTGTTGAGCGCGGGTCCGCCGTGGGAAATGATCGCAGTGAGATCGGCGTCGGTCATTTTATTGAGCGTGTCGCCTTCGGTGAAGGGGTGGGGCTTGACTTCGAGGTTGTCGTAATTGGAGACGCGCTCGGGAGAGGATTCCTGGTTGTGGCAGCGGGCGCAGTATTGATCATTTAACTGGCTGCCGAGCACTTCCTGGTAGCCGAGGGCGATCTCTTCGAGCTTGAGATCGACGTTCTTGCCGGATTTAGTTTTTGTGGTGGCGACGATTTGATAGCGGCCGGGAGTTACGCCGAGCGAAATGTTGGAAGTGAACTGGCCGCTCGGATCGGTGAGGCCGGAGGCGGGATCGAGATAGATGCCATTCGGGCCGGTAAGCTGAACGAGGGCGCCGGTGACGGCAGCGCCCTGGTCGTCATTGACCTGGACGACGACGGGTTGCGGGAGGGGGGTGCCGACCTCGGTGATTTGTTTGCCGCCGCTGGACTCGACGATGGCGGCGCCGTAGGCCGCGGGCTCGGGAGATGCGGCGGTCGAGTGACCGGAGCAGGCGCTGAGGACAATCGCGGGAAGAAGAGCGATGAGGAGAATGCGGGTCATCGTTTCGCCTCCTGTTTTTCGTTTCCTCTTTGGCTCATGAGGAAGGCGGTGAGGGCGCGGGCGTCATCGTCGCTCATGTTGCGTTTGGGTTCCTGTGTGCCGGGGCGCAGTGCGGCGGGATCCTTCATCCAGTTGTAGACCCAGGCGGCGGTGAGGCGAGAGCCGACGTGAGTGAGAGTGGGACCGATGTAACCCTTGTCCTGTTTGGTGTCGATGATGTGACAGGACTGGCAGCCATACTTGGAGTAATAGAGCTGCTTGCCGAGCTCCACCTGTCCGGGGGGATAGCCGGTGAGGGGCATGGAATCGCGATCGACTTTGGGCGATTGATAGACGGTGAGAATGTAGTCGGTGAGGGTGGCGATCTCGGCGTCGGTGAGATTGAATTTTGGCATGCGGCGTATGAGCGCGGGGCGAAGCGTGTTGGGATCGCGGAAGAACTGGAGCAGCCAGTCGCGCTGAACGGAGCTGCCTTCCCAAGTGAGGTCGGGGGCCATGTCGCCGCCGCGGCCGTTGATGGCGTGACACGAAAAACAATTGAGGTCGGCGATGAGCTGGCCCGCTTTGCCGGCGGGCTCGTAGTGAGAAGGCGGCAGCGCGGGAACGGTTTTGGCGGCGGGGATGGTGAGCGCGCGCTCGTTGTGAGAGAGCAGAGCGCTGGTGAGCGCGTCGACCTGGGATGGAGTGAATGTGTATTGCGGCATCTTCAAAGAAGCGCCAAAGGCGCGGGGCTGTTTGATCTTGGCTCCGATGTAGGAGTAAAGATTGTGATCGACGCCAGGGGCGAAGGCGAGCTGGTTGACCGGCTTGGAGCCGATTTTTGTGAGTTCGGGGGCAAAGTTTTCGGGGCGCTTGACGCCATTGATTTCGTGACAAGAGGCGCAACCATAGTCGTTGACGAGGCGCTTGCCGTGGGCGATTTGCTCGGGCGTGGCCGCGTCGAGGTGAAGGTTGGCGAGGAGATCGGCGTCGGATTTGGCGAGGAGGAATCCAGTGAGTTCGCCGACCTGCTCGTCGTTGAAGCGGTAGTGAGGCATGCCGGTGGCGGGGTCGTAGTCATGGGGATTGCGAACCCACGCCTGGAGCCACTCGGGGCGAACCTTGGAACCGACTTTGGTGAGTTCGGGGCCGATGTTGCCGCCGACGAGATTTCCGGCGGCGTTTTGAACGGCGTGGCAGGAGGCACAGAAGGACTCGCCGTAGAGGCTGCTGGCCTTGGTCTGGAGAGTGGCGTCGTCCTTAATTTTTTTCGCGGTGTCGAGCGAGGACTGGACTAGCTTGAGCGACGCAGGAGTGCTGGAGGAGATGAGGAAGGCGGAGATGTCGCGGGCATCGTCATCGCTCAACTTGAAGTTGGGCATGGTGGCGGTGGTGGAATAGGCTTGGGGATCTTTGAGCCAGGCGAAGACCCACTCGCGAGAAGTTTTGTCGGCGATGTGGGTGAGGGACGGGGGATCGTCGGTGGCGGTGATGACGCTGCCGTCGGGCTGCTTGATGGTGTGGCAATGAACACAGCCGTAGGCGCGCAACATTTTGCGGCCGAGATTCAGTTGGGGCGTGCCCTGGAGGTCGCGCTGGTGACACTGGCCGCAGGAGGATTCGAGATACTTGGCGGGGAGAATGGGCTCTTCCCATGCGAGCGTGCTTTTGTGGGCATCTTCGACCGAGGTCGCGGTGCCCTGGCCGCGATGGCAGAGGACGCAGCCAAATTCTTCGAGCTTGTGCGGGATGGGAGGATGCGGGCGATAGGGCTGAAGGGAGACGTCGGCGAGAGTGGCTTCCTTCATGGCGCTATGGCAGGTGGTGCAACGATCGACGACGCCGAGTTCGGGGAGCCAGATTTGTTGAATGCCGGATTCAAAATGTCGGCGGAGAGTAACAGCGTCACTGCGCCGGGAGATGAGGCGCTCGTAGCCGCGCTGATAGCGCAGCCAGTCGGAGAAGAAATTCTTGGCGGGCGCGATGGCGAGGAGGATCAGCAGAATTAAGCTGGTCCAGCCAAAGGCGGAGACGGAGTTGCCGAAGAATTTCTGGCGGAATTTTTTGAGATTTTCCGGAAGGCTCACTCAACTCCTCCAGGGCAGAACCCAGGACCAGCCTGGGCCACGGAAAAGGGTGCCGACGGTAGTCAGCACCGCGAGTTCGAAGAGGAACCAACTCATAATCCAGAAGGAGAGCGGCTTTGCCGCGAGAGAGCGGCGGAATTTGGAGGAAGACTTGGGAGTGGCGGTCGCCGCATAGGCCATGAGCGCAACCGTGATGAGGGTTGGGACCAGGGCGACGATGACATCGAAGACGAGCAGGAAAACACAAAACGTGACCGACACGGCCCAGAAGATTCTTAAGCGCTTGTCGCGGTCTTTGGTGAAGAGGCCGTCGGCTTCGACGTTGATATTGAAATAAGGAATCACGATGAGGGCGAGGACGACGAGGGTGGGGACGAGAACTCCGGCGACGACGGGAGGAAAGTAGTGGAGGAGTTCCTGGAGGCCGAGGAAATACCACGGGGCTTTCGCGGGATTGGGCGTATGAGAGGCGTCGGCGAGGCCTTCGAGGGGCGCGTTGAAAAAGAGCGAGATGAGAACGAGGATGATGGCGAGGACTTCAATGGCGATGGCGACGCGGAACAAAACTTCCGGGAAGGATTGAAGTTTGGGCTCGTCATAGGCCTGGACCTGGGCAGAGGTGCGGCGAGTGACGAAGGCGACGCGCACGGGGGACTTGCGGGCGTCGGAGGCGACGGCGGCGACGAAACTTTTGGGGCTGGCTTTTGAGTCGGGCGTTTTTTCATTGGTCATAGAGGACGCTCCGCGGGGGCAGTGGTCATGACCGCGTCGGGCTCACTGTGGCGGGTGTAGAGGCCGCCATCTTTGCGAATGCGCCAGAAGTGAATCGCAATAAAGAAGAGAGCGGCGAGCGGCAGGATCATGCAATGGAGGACGTAAAAACGAAGGAGGGCGTTGGCGTTGACGAAATGGCCGCCGAGCATGAGGAAGCGGACTTTGTCTCCCATGATGGGAACGGCGGAGGCGATGTTGGAGCCAACGGTGATAGCCCAGAACGCGAGTTGATCCCAGGGAAGCAGATAGCCCGTGTAACTCAACAACAAGGTGACGAGTAGAAGGATGACGCCGATGACCCAGTTGAATTCACGGGGCGGGCGATAGGCGCCGCGATAAAAGACGCGGAACATGTGGGCGAAGACGAGAAAGACCATGGCATGCGCGGACCAACGATGGAGATTGCGGAGGAATTGGCCGGAGGAGACTACGAACTGAAGGTCTTTGGTATCGGCGTAGGCCTGCGGGGCGGAGGGATGGTAGTAGAGCATCAGGAGGATGCCGGTGATGACGAGGATGCCAAAGGTGCCGAGAGTCAAGGTACCGAGGTACCAAGTGGCGTTGAAGTCGATCATGCGGGTACGGACTTTGGTGGGCAGCAGATGGAGAAACACGTTCTGCTGAATTGCCATGGAGTTGCGCAGAGTGCTTTGGCCGGTGCCGCCACGGAAGACGGAGCGCCAGATACGGGTTTTGCGTAACTCGCCGAAATAGCGGTTGAACGTTGTGCTCATCCTCAAACCCTCACAAACTGCTCGGGACGAATTTCTTCGGAGCGATCGACGATCAGTTCGCCCTCGTCGCTAAGCCACATTTTGAGCCAGGGAAGCGGCTTGGGCGCGGGGCCATCGAATTTTTCACCCGGTTTTTTGCCGGGGGGCTGGAACATGGCGAACTTGCTGCCGTGACAAGGGCAGGCGATGATGCCGAGGTCGGGCTTCCAGGCGGTGAGGCAGCCGAGGTGGGTGCAGACGGCGCTGAGCGCGAAAAAACCTTCGTTATTATGAACCACGAAAATGCGGGCATCGACATCGAGGGTGACGGAATCGAGCTGATAGCTTTCCGGCTTGCCCATGTTGACGACGGGGGAAGGTTCATAAAGGACATTGGGGGAGAGGAACTGATAGGCAAAGACGGCGGTGCCGGCAGCGGCAATGCCCATCGAGCCGAGGCCGAGGCGGAGGAAGAATTCGCGGCGGTCGACGCCGGGATTGGCGGCGGTCTGCACTCGTTGTTGTTTTTCGTCAGCCATAACTATTTCGCTCCAACGGTAGCAGTGGCCTGCGAACGCAGGCGGGCATCAATCGCTTCGATCGAAATCAAGCCGGTGGGTTCGGCCGGCAACAAGTTGTAGGACTCCATAGTGATGGTGTTGGCGGGGCAGCGCGCGGCGCAGAGGCCGCAGCGGATGCAGCGCGTCTCGTCTTTGATCATGACCGAGCCGACGCCGGCGGTCAGTTCTTCGGGAGAAATGTCGGGAAGTTCCGCCTCGTAGAATTCGCGATTGGCGGAGAGATGGTTGAGGGTCTCGTCAGAGAATGAAACGGCGGAGAGAGGGACGAGTTCGAGACAATTCTCAGGGCAGACATCGACACAACCGCCGCAGAGGATGCAGAGGGAGGCATCGTCGGAGTAACCCTCGAAAATTGTGTTGACCCAGCAGTGCAGGCAACGCTGCGCCTCGGTGACGGCGGTCTCTTCGTCGTAACACTCCTCGACCTCGGTCATGCCGGTGCGGCGGTCGAGGGGGAGCATAGGAATGGGCTGGCGGACGAGGTCCATGAACTCCTGCGGCATGGAGTGGCGCTTGAGTTCGGTGACCTCGATGACGGGCTCGGGATGCTTGCCGCCGCGAAGGAACTCGTCAATGCCCATGGCGGCGCGTTTGCCATCGCCGACGGAGTCGATGATGAGGCGCGGGCCGAAGACGCAATCGCCGCCGGCGAAGATGCCGAGGGCGGAGGTCATGAGGGAATGGGGATTGACGTTGATGAGGCCGCGGGGAGAAACAGCGACGCCGTCGTCGGGGCGGAGGAAATCGAGGTTGGCGGTCTGGCCGATGGCCATGATGACGGTGTCGCAGGGGATCTCGGTTTCACTGTTTTCGTAGAAGACGGGATTGAAGCGGCGATTCTCATCGAAAACGGATTTCGTCTTGAGGCATTCGAGGGCGCGGACCTTGCCGTCTTCGCCGAGGAAGCGCTTGGGGCCGAAACCGGGATGGAGGATGACGCCTTCGGTCTCCGCCTCTTCGATTTCCTCGAGGGCGGCGGGCATTTCTGCGCGATTCTCGAGGCAGACGACTTGGACCTCCTGCGCGCCCATGCGCAAAGCGGAGAGCGAAATGTCGACCATTTCTCTGGTGGCGACGGCGGCGATGCTTTCTTCGGAGGGGGTGAGTTCTTCGATGCCGCCGACATGCTGGCGCAAAACTTCGCGGGCGGCGGAGCGGGCAACGTCCATGGCGACGTTGCCGCCGCCGATGACGAGGACGTTGCGACCAATGGTGAACTTGTATCCGAGATTGACGTTGAGGAGGAAATCGACACCGCGATGAACGCCATCGAGGTCAACGCCGGGGATGGTGAGATCGCGGCTGCGGTGGGCGCCGATGGCCAGAAGAACGGCGTTGAATCCCTGCTGGCGGAGTTCGGAGATTTGAAAGTCACGGCCGGCGCGGTAATTGAGTTTCAAGTTGATGTCGCCAGTGGAAAGAATCTCGCGGACCTGGGCTTCGACGACGTCGCGGGGGAGACGGTACTCGGGGATGCCGAGATAGAGCATGCCGCCGGCGACGGGAGCGGCCTCGAAGATAGTGACGGAATAGCCCATGAGGGCGAGGTCGTGGGCGGCGGCGAGCCCGACCGGGCCAGCGCCGACGACAGCGACTTTGAAGGGCAGTTTGGTTTTGACGGCGCCGGCGTTCACGTCGATGTGACGCTTGGACTCGGGCCCATAACGCTCGGTGAGAAAACGCTTGAGGGCGCGGATGGAAATGGGTTTGTCGATTTGACCGCGGCGGCAGGCGGTTTCGCAGGGATGAGCGCAAACGCGGCCGCAGATACTGGCAAGAGGGTTGGGGCCGCGGGCGTACTTATACGCTTCTTCGAAACGGCCCTCGGCAATGAGGCCGACGTAACGACCTGCGTTGGTGTGCGCAGGGCAGGCCATCATACAGGGGAAGTTAGTATGGAGCCAGTCCTCATCCACCCGCTTTTCTAAGAAGCGCTTCAGCATGAAATGTTCCCGACGCCGGTTTGGAGCAGGTTGCGAAATGTCTGGAGGGCGGGCAATTGGCGCGCCCTCCGTGGGCTTGGAGTTAGTTGCTTCGTGCGTGTTTCATAAATACCCTTACAACTCGACGCGTTCGTCCCGCAGGGGCTAAAGCCCGCATTCTTCCAAGCCCTAAACGGCACGGCTAAAGCCGTGCCCTACCAAAAAGCGATTCATGACAACATGCTCTAGTTACTTGCTAGCGTTACTTACTAGCATTATTTGCTTACTGTGAAATCGGCTTTGGAGTCGCCGGATACTGCGACTGCCTTGGTGGAGGCCTTGGCGCCCTCATGCCAGGCCACGACGTTGTATTGGCCGTCGGGAACGTTTTCGATTTTGTAGTCGCCGCTCTTGTCGGTCTTTGCGAAGTATGGAGTGGGCGAGACGACGATGTATCCGGCCATTTCCGGGTGAACGTTGCAAAGAAGCGAGGCGACACCGGGCTGATCAAATTTGAAAGGACGCTTTTCACCCTGGGGCCAGGTTCCGAGATTTTTGCCGGGGAGTTTTTTGGATCCCTGCATGACGGATGGCCAGAAAACGTTGTGGGCGACCTTGTCGCTATTGAGGAAATCCACGGTCGTTCCGGCCTGGACGATCATAATATGCGGGGAAAAAAGCAGACCCTTCTGATCCATGACGGGATGGTCGGCGGGGGCGGGGAACGTTTTTCCGGCGATGGTGTCAACGTAAACGACGGACTCGCCGTTCACGCCTGAGACTTTTCCGCTGATGCTGCCGGCACTAGCAGCGATGGCGAGTGCCAATACGACGGTGAAAATTGCTACGAGATTGCACTTCATGATTTCTCCTTGTCCGAGTTGCGTGCTTAGTTTCGTGTACGACGGAAACGTGTGAGACAAACTAATAGACCCATTCCAGGCCAGCGATAGCTTGATTTGTGCGGAACGGGTTGGAGAGCGCATTGCCGGCACCATCATAGATTCGTTGCTGCGGCCTCACCTGATACTCAAAGGAGGCTTTGATGTTGGCGTGAATCAGGAACTGGATACCGGGGCTGATACGGTTGCGGGTGGAGCTGGCGGGCGAGAAATAATTGGTGCTGCCACCGACCTCCGCGTTATAGAGGTCGGCCTCAGACTGAACGCGGTCGTAACGCATGATGGCCATCAGCCAGGGGAGCGCGAGGTAATCGGTCTCAAGAAATCCGCCGCTGAAATGCGCGGGAGAACCGTTCACGAAGCCAGTACCAGTGCTGTTGTAGAAGAGATCTTTGTCGTGTCCGTACATGTAAAGGCCGAAGAAGTTGAAGGTGCGGTAGTTGAAGCTGAAGTCGCCGCCGGTGCGGTAGAAGGGCTCCTGGGCGGTGAGGACGCCATTTTCCGCGGTCACGTGCTGAGCAGAGCGTCCGTAAAAGTAGTAGGTACCGAGCTGGAGATAGGTGTGATCGCGCGGGCCATTTGGTCCGGCAGCCTGAACATCGTTGCGGCTGGTCGTATCCTGCTCGAGGTTGAAGCGATATTGGACGCGGCCGTAGATGTCTTTAAAGTTTGAATCGGAAAATATTCCGACCTCAGGACTGACGTTGGGCGCTGGGTTCGTTGTTCCCGAGGTGTTTTGATTGAGGATGGCGAGAGAGTAGTGATAGCCACCGTAGTTGTGGCCGCCGCTGATTTCGACTCCCTGCCCCGCGGAGGAAAAGGCAAAGGTGTTGGCGACGCCGGGCAGGCCGTTGGCGGCGCCAAAGTTCGCCTGATCGTAGATGTCCCACCCGCTGAGGTTCCAAGTGCGAGCCTGGCTGAAGGGCAGGTCAATCTCGAATTGCCCGATGCGCAAACTGAGGGAGTCGGTGGGCAGCTTGAAGAGGCGGCCGAGGTTGACGAACTTGAGATAGCCATCTCCCAACTCGCCGTTGGCGTTTAATCCGCCGACGCTGATGTCGTCGTCAACCCAGAAGGCGATGCCATCGCCGAAATTGCCGGCGGTAAAGATGCTGAAGAGGCCGGGCTGAAAGTCGGTTCGAGGAATGTAGGGTCCGGTGGTACCGGCGTTGAAGTTGTTCGCGTTTTTGGAATAGACCTGAAAAAAAGTATTGAAGCGGAGGCCGATCTGGGGCATGCCGGGGATGGTGCCGGGCCAGATGGTGTGGGGAAACATTTCTTTTTGCGCGGGGGCGCCGAGCATGACGGGCGGGACTTTTATGAAATCCTCGTCGTTCTTGGGGAATTTGAAGCCGGCGTCTTTGAAAGCTTTGCCAAAGTCGTTGAGCTTGGGGAAATCGATGTGGCAAGTTGTACAGGACGTGCCGTACTGGCGCGAGAAGGCGGGAATGGCGAAAGTGTTTTGCGACACGACAAACAGGAACCCGACAAGAACCAGCAAGGCGGCATTTCGCATACGCAAACGTCTCCTCAAAACTGAGATGACCAAGACTTGTATACCCCAGCGGGATCGGGGAATTGTCAAGGAAAGGTAAACTCATTGGCAGTGCGCTCAGTCACAGCCGAATGTGACATTGATCACACGAGGCCAGGAGAGGGTGGGGCCGGGGAGAACCAAGGAGGGTCGTGAGAGACCGTCACATCTCCGAGTATTCAGAGGGAGAGTGATTCAAGACAATGTAAGCGGGGTGCCATTCATCTTTCTGAACGCGAGTAAAATTTCGTTTTGCCGGTTGTGCGGGATCAGGGTAGGCTTTGGGGAAGAATTCGGCGACTGGCGAAGGAGACGGAAGGCATGGCGGAGAACAAGACTAAACCCACCAAATTAAGCGTGGCTGCATTCATCGATGGCATCACGGACCAGAGCAGGCGCGCGGACACCAAGGCGCTCGTCAAATTGATGCAACGCGCGACAGGGGAAAAGCCGGTGATGTGGGGACCGTCGATTATAGGATTCGGCAGCCGCCACTACCGGTACGCGAGCGGGCGCGAGGGCGATATGCCGCTGATTGGTTTTTCGCCGCGTAAGGCCGCAATTGTTCTGTATAGCTTGATGGGGTTCAGCGACGCGAACGCGCTGCTCGCAAAGCTCGGCAAGCACACGATGGGGAAGGGCTGCCTCTACATCAAAAAGCTCGCCGATGTGGACCAAGAGGTGTTGGAGGACATGGCCGTGAAATCGCTTGCTGCCAAGCGGGCGCGACAGCCAGGCAGCACCGATTGAGATGGCGCGTCGAGGCCGGGCAAGGAAAGAGAGAGTCTGGCACAACCAAGAAGGCAAAATTCCGGGCACAGCGACGAAAGAGTGATCCCCCGGCCGCCTGGAGAGTTTCGGTGTGGGCTAAGAATTAACAAACTACGAAGGTATCTACTAAACCCCATTATCGGTGAGGGTTGCCGCAACGAAATCAGTCATTCGACCCTCATTTCTCCGCACCGGGCTGCTGAGATTGTGGGGGAGTTCTCCAAGGTGCTCGTTCGCTTGCTGAATGCGATCTCGTGCTTGAGACGATTCCGGCTGTTTGTTGCTCTCACCCTTGAGAACAACGGAACCTCCTGGACAGCCAACGGCAAGTTGCTTCGTGGGTCAAATCTGCATCATCCAACAGCCACGATGGTGCTTAGAGCGCCGCCGCTAACCAGACACGTCGCTGTCATCGTTGATACGGCTGTGATAGCGAATGTAGGCCCGCTAATCGAGGTCGTATTGTCTCAGAAAGGTGACTGGGATGTGTACAAGATTTATAACAAGCTCGGCGAGAAGGGAATCGAGTTTGAGTTCATTCCAAATTGAAGATTCTTCCCAAGCCGAATCGGTTATGTGAACATGCCCACAATCATCTGTTTTTGAGCCGCTGCCCGTCACTGGTTGGATCCTTTATGAATCAAGTATTTAGGCAAATGCCATTGCAAGGGTTTTTGGGCAAGTCTCTGAAAAAGTCAGGTCGGCTCCTGCGCTCAGCGTTCACTCACGTTATGGCCTGTACGCTCGCCAAGTCGCCTTAGCAACCCTCTACACCGGAGGCTTCCACGGCTTCGTTTCCTCCACCACCGCTCCGATTGCTTCCGGGTGGAACGAACCAGTTCCCGGGCGGGACTTTCACCCGTAGTGGACCAACGCCTTTTCACGGCGCACGAGCTATCGAGATTTAACGTCAACTATAGGGCCAGACTCCGAGTGGCCGCCGACCCACCCGGAATCGTCGTTTGACAGAAAAACAGCCAAGTTGTATGCTGCACTGCAGCAATCTGACGATTGAAATCTCATCGCTAAAGGGGCAAGGCGGCTGTGACTAAGGCGTCCAACATTCACCATTCTGCCGCCTTGATAGGGTTCGGTCGCTTAACGACTGATGCCATTACGGGATTGACTGACGTGGTAGAGGCCGTACACCGCCAGATTGCGTTTTCCTCTCGGGACGCGGCGTCGCCGTGGGCACAAAGTTCCGCGGGTCTTACTGCGCTCGTCTATGGCAGCATCCGCGGGGTCACCGGATTGGTCGATCGTGGCCTCGCTGAATTGGCGCCGCTAGCGTCTCCGGTAGACGAGAGGCCGTTGTCACCGGCGCACGAGGCCGTAATAGCTACTCTCAACGGTGTCGTCGGGGACTACTTGGCCCGAACACTCAATCCGCTAGCGATCTCCATGTCTCTGCGCCGTCATGGCCAGCCACTTGAGATCGAAAGGCACGCCCTGCAGGCGACCATACCGCAGGTCACGGGTAGAGTGCTCCTGCTGGCGCACGGTCTCTGCCTTAACGACCTGCAATGGAAGCGGAAAGGACACGACTACGGAGAGGCGCTGGGCGGCGAGTTCGGTTACACGCCGGTGTATCTGCACTACAACAGCGGTTTGCACGTGTCTGAAAACGGGCGGCTGCTTGCCGACTTGCTTGAGACCCTCTTCCACCAATGGCCGGTTCCGGTGGAGGAACTGGCGATCATTGGCCACAGCATGGGAGGACTGGTATCACGGAGCGCCTACTACTATGGTGAGGAGGCAGTCCACGATTGGCCTCGGCATCTGGAACGACTCTTGTTCCTGGGAACGCCCCACCACGGTGCGCCGCTGGAGCGGATAGGGAATTGGGTGAACACAACCTTGGAAGTCAGCCCTTATTCTGTCCCATTCGCTCGTCTCGCAAAGATCCGCAGTGCCGGCATCACCGATATGCGGTACGGTAACTTGCTGGACGATGACTGGGAAGGGCGCGATCGCTTTGCCCGCGCAGGAGACCTCCGCGTTCCTCAGCCTTTGCCACCAGGGGTGCAGAGCTACGCCATCGCCGCCACCACCAAGCGACACGCAAAAGGAAGTCCCAGACTCGACTTGTTCGGAGACGGCCTCGTACCGGTGAACAGCGCCTTGGGACGCCATCGGACTCCCGGAATGAGCTTGCAGTTCAGCGAGTCCCGTCAATGGATCGGTTATGGCATGAACCACTGGGATCTCCTCAGCCATCCCGCGATTTACGAGCAAATCAGGCGCTGGTTCGGCTTGCAGTCCTCAAAGCTGGTTGCGGGCGAGTCACGCGCAAACCGAAATTGAGTGTTGTAAACACGATGTCATAAGCTTGCGGCCTTCCATTCGCCTTTTCGAAGGTCGATGAGCGATACAGAGATGGGGATTTATCGTCAACGATGTATGAACGCACTTGACAAAACCACCTTCCCTGACCGACAGCACCTCTGCTTTAATCCAAAAGGGAACTCTCTAAGTTGCCGCGTCACAGCTACGCGTGATAACAGCCCTTGACGGTCCATTTTCCCGAGTAAGACAATTTCAGGTATCGGCACTGGTTGCGCCGTCTCCCAAGCGCCAAGCAGCCAATGCACCTAGCTGGGCGCCTACCTCCCTCGCGAGTCTTAGTGCATCGCCAAGTCGCGGAGCTTGCGCGACGGAGGATTTCTAATGACTAATCCACGAACTTTTGGGCTGTTTACTTTTGTATCTGTATCCCGGCGAAGCCGGAAAAGTGACAGGCGCGGGGAGATTTGGCTGAGAATGGCTTGCATGGTCCTTACGTTTTGCCTCGCGACGGCGATGGCCGCGCCGACGCAGACCTTCACCGTTCTCTATGACTTCAATATCAATAACGGGAGCAGTGTCGGCAATCCCGTTGGGTCTGTGGTGCAGGGCAGCGATGGGAATTTCTACGGAGTGGGTACGTCCTACTATGGCACGGTCTACAAAATGACGCCGGAGGGCACGGAGACCACGCTTTACAGGTTTTGCTCGCAACCTAACTGCACGGACGGCGAATACCTCGCGGCAGGGGTATTTCTGGCAAACGACGGGAATTTCTACGGCACAACCGAGGAGGGCGGGACGGGCCTCTATGGCACGGTCTACAAAATGACGCCGGAGGGTACGCTGACCACGCTTTACAATTTTTGCTCCCAACCTAATTGCACCGATGGGGAAAGCCCCATGGCAGCGCTAATTCAAGCCAGCGACGGAAATCTTTATGGGACGACCGCTTTCGGCGGGAGCAACGGCTGGGGCACGGTCTTCAGAGTTACTTCCGGGGGCACCCTGACCACGCTTTACAATTTTTGCTCGCAACCTAACTGCACCGACGGCAGCGATCCTTCTACAGGGCTGATACAAGCCAGCGACGGGAACTTCTACGGGACAACTGCGGGCACGGTCTTCAAAATCACTTCTGGGGGCACGCTGACCACGCTCTACAGGTTTTGCTCGCAACCTAAATGCACCGACGGCTCGGGGCCTAAAGGAGCACTGATTCAAGCTACCGACGGGAGCTTTTATGGGACAACGAATGTGGGCGGGGTCGGCAGTCCTGACTGCCAGGGCCTGTCCCAGGGCTGTGGCACCGTCTTCAAAATCACGCCGCAGGGCGCGCTGACCACGCTCTACAGCTTTTGCGCTCAGGCGAACTGCGCCGATGGCGTTTACCCGGCGGCGGGGCTGGTGCAAGGCAGCGATGGGAACTTCTACGGGACAACTTCCTATGGGGGAATCGGCTACGACAAGAGCTATCCGTTGACCGGCAACGGAACAATATTCCAAATCACCTCGGGGGGCACGCTAACGACGGTGCACAGCTTCACCGGCACCGACGGCGCGAATCCGCTGGGCGGGCTGCTGCAAGCCAGCAACGGAACGTTCTACGGGACGACCTCTGGGGGCGGTGAGGATTATGGAACCTTCTTCAGCCTGTTGATGGGGGTGGGCGGCCCGGCGATCACGCTCTCGCCCACAGCGCTGAACTTCGGCGATGAGATTCGCGGCGAACCAAGCGCCGCACTGACGGTGACGGCGACCAACACCGGCTCGGCCACGCTGGACATCGACAGCATCACCATCAATGGCGATTTTGCAATTTTCGCGAACACGTGCGGAGCCACCTTGGCCCCGGGCGTGATCTGCAATGTGAGTGTTACCTTCACGCCCCAAGCGCTCGGCCTGCTGACGGGAACGCTCACCTTTACCGACAATGCTCCTAACAGCCCGCAGGGGGTGGCACTATCGGGTACGGGTGTCAAAGTAATGCCGGCGACGCTTACGCCGGCCACGGCAAAGTACGCGAAGCAGAAGGTCGGCACGACCAGTAAGCCGAAGACGTTCACCTTGACGAACAAACAGATTGCAACGTTGACCGACATCGCTATCTCGACGACCGGAGACTTCGCGGTGTCCGCGACGACATGCGGGACGAGCCTGGCGGCGAAACAGAAATGCACGATCAGCGTGACGTTCACGCCGACGCAGACGGGTACGAGGACGGGGGAACTGAGCGTGAGCGACAGCGCCGGCAACAGCCCGCAGACGGCAAGCCTAACCGGCACGGGCGATTAGCACTTGATGGGCTAACAGATAAGCCGCGCATCGCTGCGGGGCTTATCTTTGCTGGGCTAAAGTGGTTTGCGCGTAACTTTTGTTACTAGGTCAGCATGACCGGAGTCCGGTCACAACGAAGGATGAAAAGAGGTTCCCCGCCAACCACCTGGTTGCAGTGAGTTGCGGCTCTTTTCTAGGGAGGCGATGTCGCAAGCGTGCGCTGTTTGTTCGCCTTTTTCGCAGCTCTATCCATGCGCGCGGGCAACTGGTGTGTCTGTTGCCGAGAAGACGTCTTATCTTCCCTTCGTAAGTTACCCAATCGGCACGGCATAGGCTCGGACTTGGTAGCCTGTGCACGATCCGGGCGCGCCGCAAGCGACGATCGCTGTGCTCACCGTGATCGCGGCAGAACCATTGGTGTTGACTGCATAAGTTCCCGCTGCAAAGGCCGTTCCACCGGTGGTAAAACTCATACTCGGGGAGAGTGTACCCAGGCCACTGACGAGCGACACCTTAGCCGCAGAGATGGCTTGGGACTGGTTGTTCGTGTAATTTAATTCGACCTGCAAAGCGCCAGGACCAACCGTGGTACAGCCAGTGCCCGTCTCGTTTGCGTAGATCGAAACCAAGTACGTCCCAGCAGGGCAGTACGTGGTCGAGCACAACGTCTGCGTCGAGACTATTCCAGTCTGCGTCCCGGAAAAATAGGTATGGTTGCTGTCGCCGCTAAACGAGCAGGTTTCAGTCCCTGAAGAGTTCGTGCAGCCTTTGACCCCACTCGCCGCGAGCGGCGGCTGATTCTCGGTGATCGGAGAAGTTGCTGTGACATTTTCGAGCAAGTAGGTTGCCCCGCTCGTGTTGCCGTTTGCGAGACCAACTGTGCCGCTGGAGGTCGCATTCTTGCCGAAGACTGGCGTAGTCGTCTCGGTCCATGCGCCGGAGACCCCGGCGACGATCCCACCGTCCGTCTCTGCGATGGACATTCCCCACGCGCTTGATCCGCCGTATACGGCAATGCCAGCCGCATTGGGCCAGGTCATCGAACCGGAACCGCCGCCGCTCATTGCCGACCAAGAGCTGCCGTTGTATCCGCACAACACCAAGTTCGAGCCGCCTCCAGTTGAGCAATCCGTCGAGGAAGCACCGTCCGTGACGGTGACCGTTGCTCCTTTACCGAAGGAGGTCCAGAGCGATAGCTTCCCAACCGTCGTAATCGGGGGCACGCCAAAACCGATGGCCCCAGAGCCAGAGCCCCCGAGAGTTTGGGCACTGGCAGATACGACGAGCATTAGCAGTAGCGAACCGAAGATGTACACTTTCATGGCGTTGGTTTTCTCCTGAGTGCCCCAAATTTGGAGCCGACGTAGTCGGGCAGCGCTGAGTTCGCGCCGCTTCATCAGCACTCGGATTCCCATGGGCTCGTTCACCTTTGCCCCGCATCGCCTTCGGAGGTAAGGTCGTTCCCGCTAGCCTCCCGTTCGGCTCTCTGGATCTTCTCAATGGCCTCCCTGCGCCACGGGGGCAGGTAGAGCCTTGGTATCATCGGCAGACTGAAAGCGCCGTTTGACACTTTCGCCCTGCTTCTTGCCTGCCTCGGACGCAGGAGCGAGGAGGCTGTTCCGTTGCAGCCCCATGATCTCGACGACAACTGCGTACTTCACTTTCGACGCATCATTTGCAAACGCCGAGTGGAGGAATTGAAAGAGCACGAGCAAATCCACATGCCGCTCGATCCAGTCGAGCACGCGGAACTGATTCAACGTTTGCGTAAGCTGGGCGAGGGGAAGAAATGGATTTTCCAGAACCGTGCGGGAACACCTATCGACCATAACAACGGTCGTAGGCGCTACCTCAAACCCGCAGCAGCGGCGGTCGGTGTCCAGATCGGTGGTTGGCACGATTTCCGCCACACTCTGTCGCGCACTTTGCGTCGTGCTGGCGTCCATCCGGTCGTGATCAAGGACACCCTCCATCACAGCAAAGTCGATCTGGCGATGAACGTGTACGACAAAGCCAGTACCGAGGACATCCGTGCGGGTCTGAGAATAGCGAGCAAAAAGCTGTTGGGCAGCGATTTGCTACCAAAGGATTTGCTACCAGCCACTCCGAAGCAGTCTGAGGCAGGCGAGAGTGCGGCTTAAGTCCCGTGCTTGCAATGAAAGATGGTGAGCGCGGAAGGAATCGAACCTTCAACCTACTGATTAAGAGTCAGTTGCTCTGCCAATTGAGCTACGCGCCCGACGGACGGTCGAGAGATGAAGGGTGATTATATCATTCGCTGGTTTGTGGCTCCTTGATTGCCCTTCAGCGGTAGTGTCCTAATGTTGCGATGCCGCAAAGACGGGCGCGCGTCAGCGGGTAGTCGGCGTGCGAGGTGAATGATCGCAGATTCGCAAGTGCGAGGGTGGGAGGCAAGGGGCGGCAAGAGCGGGGGGCAGAGGTTGCAAGTTTGCAATGTCCTGGCTCCATGAAGCGACGTTGGACGGCGTGGCGAATTGCTCTTTTTTCATTGTTTCGTAGGCTTTTGACAATCGCGCGCGGGCCGCGTGAGGAAATCTGCGGCCGCGCAGTGGCGTTTGATGGGAACCAGATATTAGAGCCGGCAGTCGTTGTTGTCTGCGCGTGGCGGTTGCCGCTCGCGACAACGAACCAAAGAACGAACGCCCCACCATACGTCGATGCCAAGCGCCCCCCCATAACTTCCGATTCGCTATACGTACACTTTATTGCGATTAAAACTCCGATCACTGTCTGCATGTGAGATGCCTCGTCGCGACCTTTCGTTGGGCTCCAAAACCGCGCTTCCGCCGGGCCGCAAAAGCAAGTCACAAAGATAGGTGATCCGAGTCACTGAAGGGATGTGATCTCTGTGCGATAAGTCACAGCTAGGAAATTCGATTGGGCGGCGCTCTCCAGACCGCTTTCGCCGCCAGGACGGACGCTTTAAGTCAATGCTTTCAAGACTTGATGCGCCGGAGGTGCATCGATGAACGGCTTCGCGGTCATTCAGCAGCAGCTCCTACTCTCCTTCTTCCTTGTGGCCTTCTCCTGGCTTAAGTGGCGGACAAGGGTGCTCCGCACGATCGCCGTAGGACGCGCGTTCGGGAGCGGGATCGACATTCTCCGCACGCCGCTCTTATTGCTCTCCGCGTTCCATTCGCAGCAGCAAAAGGCCCCGCTGTTGCCCGACAACTTGCCCAGTTCCACCGGCATCGGGAGATCCTCTACTAAAAGTCGGCCCTCCATTTCGGCTGACTGGATCGCGCCCGTCATCGTGTGGTTTCTGCTCATAATGATGGCCTTCGCAATCGTGGGCTTCTTGCTGGGCGAAAGGTAAGACGTAAACCTATGCACGCCGAGGAGACAATATGGTCATTCTAACGATCATCTTTACTGTCGTACTGATGAGTCTGTTGTTGAGCGCCACGATGTACTGCTTGCTGAAGCGCTAGCAACCTTTTCTCATGCATCGGGCGGCGTGGATAGTTGCGCCAGCGCGGCGAATTTCGGCCGGCGCCTACAGATTTGCTACGCGGCGCTGCACGACCAGGAAATAAAGAGCCAGCACAACCAGCAGCATGCCATTGACGCCGAGCACGATGGGCACGGAGAAAATAGGGACGAGCCAACCGGAGAGCAGATTTCCCATGGGCATGCCGCCGCGAAAGGCGAAGTTGTAAACGCTCATCACACGGCCGCGCATTTCGTTGGTGGTGATCAACTGGACGAGCGAATTCACATTCGCGAAAACGGCCATCATCGAGGCTCCGACAAGCACGAGCATGGTACCGCTGAACGGTAGCCATCGCGACCATGCAAAGCCCGATATGCCGACGCCGAGAGTCATGAGGGCGGTAAGGGCAAGGCGCCCCTTTCTCTTGATGTTGCCCATCCCGGCCACGCCGAGCGATCCGACGATTGAGCCGAGACCCATGAGCGCGAGAAGGTTGCCATAGGTTTCCGGGCCGCGATGGAAGATGTCCTTTACGAACACCGGGAAATAGGTGCGCATCGGCATGCTGAGGAACGTCATGCAGAAGGCGAGGAGGATAAGCGCTTCCATCGAAGGTTGATTACGGACAAACTTGATGCCCTCTTTCAGGCTGGTGAAGACCGATTCCTTGGTTTTTTGCGGGAGGAAACGCGCAGTGATGATGGACAACGAAATGACTGGAGCCAGGAAGGAAACCGCGTTGAGGCCGAAGCACCAGGTCTCGCCAAGTTTGGCGAGCGCCTGTCCGGCCAAGGCCGGACCCACCATGACCGCCACGTTGAACTGAATTGAGTTCAGGGCGATCGCATTGGGCATGTCTTCCTTATCCACGAGGGTCGGAATGAGGGCCTGATAGGCGGGTCCGCCGAAAGCCTGCGCCAAACCAGAAACGAATGAAAGGCAGAGGATGGGCCAGACGTGCGTCAGCCCCATGATGATCAGAATGGTGAGCAAGCCGGCGCTTGCCATCTGCACGTATTGCGAACCGAGGAGAATACGGCGGCGCTCGACACGGTCGGCAACTACGCCGCCGATCAAGGAAAACAAAAAGATGGGGATGCCGCCGAGAAACTGATCGAGAGCCAATAGAAATGCGGAGTGGCTGAGGCGATAGATGAGCCAGCCCTGCGCGACGATCTGCATCCATGTGCCGATGCTGGACGTGCAGGCGCCGATCCACATCAGGCGAAAATCGCGATATTGAAATGCCTTAAAGACCCGGCGAAGCAATGGAGAGCCCCAAAAGAAGTCTCCGAGCAGCCTACCATGCCGATGGACGGCGCGACCGCCAGGGATGGGTTCGAGCGGCGACGCCGGCGGCGGAAGGGAATTCCCCAAAGCCATTTAGCATAGACGGATGAGGCGAGAGAAAGTTTGTGGGCTGGCGCGGGCGCTGTCGAAAATGGGCTGCTGCTCGCGATCGCAAGCCGGGGAACTGATTCAGTCGGGGCGCGTCGGTGTGAACGGGAGGACGGTTCGGGACCCGGAGTTTCGGGTGCGGCTTCCCGGGACCCGGATCGAGGTCGACGGGTTAGCTGCCGAAAAAAGGCCTGCCATTTACGTGGCGATAAATAAACCGCGCGGGGTGGTCACGACGGCGTCCGACGAAAAAGGGCGGCGCACGATTTACGATCTGCTTGCGCCCGAGACTCCGTGGGTGGGCGCAGTGGGCCGCCTGGACAAAGCCAGCGAGGGCCTGCTGCTTTTGACGAACGATTCGGAGTGGGCGGCGAGAATCACCGATCCGGCCAACCATCTGGATAAGATCTACCACGTGCAGATTGACCGTGTGGCCGATGACAGGCTGCTCGAAAGATTGACTGCGGGCTGCGCATTCGAGGGCGGGCGACTGCGCGCCAAGCGGGCACGTTTGGTGCGGGCGGGCGGTACGAACAGCTGGATTGAGATTACGCTGGACGAAGGAAAGAACCGGCAGATTCGGCGGTTGCTTGACGCTCTGGAAGTTCGCGTGTTGCGGCTGATTCGGATTGCGATCGGGCCGCTGCAACTTGGGAAACTGAGAAAGGGCGAGATGCGGCGGCTGACGGCAGCGGAAAAGGGCACGCTTGACGGGGAGCTTGCGAAGAAAAAGGCCGGAAAAGACAACGAGCGCGTGCCGATAGATGTGGGGTGAGGATGGCAACGGCACGCGCTCTATTAAGTTGAGGCCAGACTATGCCGAAGCGAGAGCGATGTCAAGATAAATCTTTCAGATACAGTAGTTTAGCGGCTTCGGCACAACGCCTAATTCGATTTTTTGGCAAGTGCATAGATCACAGTTCTGTGTGACAAGCCCGGATAGCTTATTGCCCGCGCCGGTCGGCCGTGTTTTGCTTTGCCGCAGACAGTCCGTGCTGGGCGAGATATTCCTTCGCTTGAAGAACTACTTTGCGCTCGCCACTGTACGCCATTTGTTTCGCCGCGTCGTTGAGCGGCATCCAGCGCGCCTGTTTGACTTCGATGCGCATCTCGGGAGTTACATCGTCGATTTCGCCGGACAGGTAGCGCATCAGATAAAAGCTCACGATTTTGAAAACGCGCGCGCCGTCGCCCCAGGTGCGAACGTAAACATAGCGGAGATCTACCAGTTTGGTGATCGCTTCGGCGCGGATGCCGGTTTCTTCGAATACTTCGCGAAGGGCAGCGGCCTCGGCTTTTTCGCCGGCATCTACAAGACCCTTTGGCAGGCACAACAGGGCGGGGCTGCGTTTGCGCGGAGTCTTGGCCGCGTTCTTCGGTTCAGTTTTCCCGGGCTCGTCTTTTTGCGGTTCGTCTTTCCGCGGTTCGTCTTTCCGCGGTTCAATGAGCGCGACGTACCACACCGAGTCGATTTCGCGCAGGACCACGCCGCCGGCCGAAATTTCTCGCGTCATCGCGCACATGCGATCAGGACTCCCCGTCCGCAGTTTCACGCTGGATGCGCGCCCATGCCCGCTCCACATGGCGCGCCTGCGTATTGGTTTGCCCGACGCAGAAGCGAAGCGTCAACTTTCCATCCAACTTTGTATGAGTGAGGAAAAGATCGCCGCTAGCGTTCAACCGATCCATCAGTATCTGGTTTTTCTCGTCTCCCGAGCGCAGCCGGAAACAGACGAGGTTGAGTTTTGCGGGCGCGGCTAGTTCAAAGCGGGCGTCGCTGGCTACCCAGCCGGCAAATTGCTGGGCGAAGCGCACATGCTCGCGAATATGGTACTGCAAGCCCTGGACGCCGTAATGGCGAATGACGAACCACAATTTGAGCGCGCGAAAACGCCGGCCAAGCTGGATATGCCAGTCGCGATAATCGATGACGGCTCCCGACTCGGTTGCCTGATTGCGCAAATACTCGGGCAAAATGGAGAGCGTCTGGATGAGATGCTTGCGATCCGCCACATAAAAGCAATTGCAATCGAAGTTGGTGAACATCCATTTATGAGGATTGAAGGTGTAGCTGTCGGCGAGGTCCAGGCCATCGTGGATGAAGCGGAACTCGGAACAGAGCGCGGCCGTGCCGCTCATGGCGGCGTCAACGTGCAGCCACGTTTTGTGCTCGCCGCAGATGCGGGCAATCTCGCGGATGGGATCGAAGGCATTCGACGAAGTGGTCCCGGCCGTGGCACAGACAAAGCACGGGACCAGTCTCGCTTCAACATCGAGCGCGATCTGGCGCTGGAGCGCATCGGGTCGCATGGCGAAGTTCTCGTCGACGGCAATGTGCCGCAGGCTGTCGGACCCCATGCCGGCAATCTTCATCGCCTTCTCGATGGAAGAATGAGTTTGAGCGGAGCAATAGGCGACGAGGCGGCCGTCGCAGCCTTTGCGGTTGCTGGCAAAATGCGTGGCGCGCTCACGCGCGGCCAGCAATGCGCACAGAGAGGCGCTGGAGGCCGTATCCTGAATGACGCCTCCACCCGGGCCGGTGGAAAGGAATTTCTCCGGCAAGCCCAGCATGGGCACGAGCCAGTCGAGCACGTGCGTTTCCAGTTCGGTGCATGCCGGACTCGTTGACCAGAGCATTCCCTGGACGCCCAGTCCGGATGACAGCAGATCGCCGAGGATTGCGGGGCCCGAGGCATTCGCCGGGAAGTATGCGAAGAAATTGGGCGATTGCCAATGGGTGATTCCGGGGAGGATGATTCGTTCCACGTCGGCCAGGATTTGATCGAACGATTCGCCCTGTAGCGGCGCGGCTGGCGGCAACTTGGCGCGAATCTCTCCGGGCCGGACCCGCGACAAGACCGGAAGGCTTTCGATACGCGCCTGGTAATCGGCGATCCAATCGATGAGGGCGTGGCCGCGACGGCGAAATTCTTCGGGAGGCAGGTGAAAGGATTTTGGGTCAGGCATAGGAGATTTGGAAATTGGGTAATTTTGTAATTGAGAAATTGGCGGCGCACAATTTGCGAGCACGAATTAACTTTCTCAATTACAAAATTACAAGATTACTGAATTACAAAATTCCTCAGTCCAGTCTCGCATAGTAGACGCGCGTCTTGTACTCGAACTCGACCTCGCCGTGTTTTGCGTGGGCATGAAAGAGGCGGCGCAGTTCTTGCATCATGGGCGCGTAACCGGGCTCGCCCGCGAGCGGCACATACGAGGAAGAGAGCAGCCTTCCCACCGCGCCTTCATAAACGAAACTTTGCCGCAAGCTGAAAACATGCTGCTTGCACCTGGCTGGAGCAAAAAACTCGTGAATCATCGCGGTCGTGCGCTCGTGCCGAACTTCCTTGTAGTCGGTGCCGTAGGCAAGAAGCATTCGCTCATACTCATGCAGAAAAGGAGTGCCCTCGGTGAGGCGCTCGTTCCAGATGAGGACGCACCATCCTTGCGGCCGTAGAATGCGGCAAAACTCTGCGCGCGCGCGCCGCAGATCGAACCAGTGCGCGGCCTGCGCGGCGGTCACGAAATCGACGGAGGCGGCGCCGAGCGTGGTCTCCTCGGCGGTGCCTGCCACCCAGACCACGCGGCTAAAATCCTCGAGCAGATGAGTCCCCATCTCGCGCATCTCGGCGTTGGGCTCGACCGAAAAAACGGGGTTGCCATTTTCCAGAAGCATGCGCGTGAAAATTCCCGTGCCGGAAGCCACGTCGGCAACCACATGGCCGGGCTGCAACCCGCATTGCTCGCGAAGAACTCCGAGAACCTGCGGCGGATAGCCGGGGCGATAGCGCACATAATTTTCCACCCGATCGGAAAATCGAGCGGTTGAAGGCTTACTCATGCCTATAAGTGTACCCCGTGCAATTCGCCCTCGGGGTACGCGATACTATTTCAATTGCCACTCAGACAGCCAGCGACGGTACGGGTGTTTGAGCGGGGCAAAGGAGTTCCATGAACGTTTTGCCGAGTGCTGTTTTTTTTCTTTTTCTAATCTCTGCCAGCCTACAGGCGTTTGACAGAGCGCCTGAGGCTGCCTCCGAAACCGAATCGAAGGCGGCTCAAGCCCTCGTCATCAGCGGCTTTCGCGATGCGGCGCACGAGCAGGAACTGGAAAAGAAATTCATGGCCGTTCCCGATCCGAAACTGGCCGAGCAGCACCTTCGCATCCTGACGCAGGCGCCGCACATCGCCGGCTCTCCCGAGGACAAGGCGACCGCCGAGTACGTGGCCGGCAAATTTCGAGAGGCCGGGCTCGACACGACGATCTCCGAATACAGAGTCTGGTTCAACTATCCTTCCGAAATTCGCGTCGACCTGACCGCGCCGGCCGGCGTTTCGATGCACGGCCCGCAGCGCGAGCACGTGAGCGACGATCCTTTTCAGGATGATCCGCGGGTGGTCACTCCCTATAACTGCATGTCGCCATCGGGCGACGTGGAGGCGGATGTAATTTACGCAAATTACGGTTCGCCCGAGGACTTCGACAAACTCAAGCAGATGAACGTGGATGTGCGGGGCAAGATTGTGATCGTGCGCTACGGCCAGAATTTCCGCGGGGTGAAGGCTTACGTTGCGCAGGAGCGGGGCGCAGCCGGAGTGATCATCTATTCCGATCCGAAGGATGATGGGTACTATCGCGGGGACGCGTATCCCAAGGGTCCATGGCGGCCCGCCACGGGCGCGCAGCGCGGATCGATCGGATACATGTTCGAATTTTCGGGCGATCCGACGACACCCGGAGTAGCGGCAACGACTTCTTTGCCCGACGCCAAGCGGATCCCTCCGGCCCAGTCAGAACAGTTGCCGAAGATTCCGGTCACTCCGCTCTCGTATGCGGATGCGTCGCCGATTTTGGAAAATCTCGGCGGCCCAGCCTCACCGCGCGAGTGGCAGGGCGCGTTGCCATTCACGTATCACGTGGGGGCCGGTCCGGCAAAAGTAAAGATGCACCTGAAGCAGGATTATCAGTTCCGCACGATCTGGGATGTGATCGGCAAAATTCCGGGAACTACCGCGGCGGATCAGTGGGTGGTGGCGGGCAACCACCGCGATGCCTGGGTTTACGGGGCGGTCGATCCCAACAGCGGCACGGCCGCCATGCTGGAATCGGTACACGGTATCGGCGAGTTGCTGAGATCGGGCTGGAGACCGAAGCGCACAATTGTTTTTGCCAGTTGGGATGCGGAAGAGGAAGGGTTGATGGGTTCGACGGAATGGGGCGAAGAGCATGCCGCCGAACTGGAGAATGCCGTCGCGTACTTCAACATGGATGTGGGCGTTTCGGGTAAGAAGTTTGGAGCGTCGGGTGTGCCCACACTGAAGGAATTCATCCGCGAGATCGCAAAAGCCGTGCCGTCGCCTGAAGGCGGGACGGTTTACGATGCGTGGCGAAAAAGTAGCCGTCCGAAAGACGATACCCATCCGCAGGAAAATTCGCGGTTGCCGGCCGCGGATCTGTCGGGCGACGCGCCCGTCGGCGATCTCGGCAGTGGCTCCGACTACACGGTGTTCCTGCAACACCTGGGAGTGCCGTCGACGGACATCGGAACAACCGGTTCGTACGGGGTCTACCATTCCACCTTCGATGACTTTACCTGGTTCAAGAAATTCGCGGACCCGGACTTTGTTTACGAGCAGCAGATGGCGCGGGTGTATGGCCTGGAAGTGCTTCGCATGGCCGATGCGGACGTGCTTCCCTACGACTACGAAGTGTACGGGAAAGAAATTCTGGTGTACCTGGATGCGGCCAAGATCAAAGCGCATGACAAGTTCGGAGACGCGGCTCCAAATTTCTCCGCCGCCATCGCGGGCGCGCGCCATTTGCAGGAGGCGGGCGCGAAGCTCTTGCAGAAGCAGCGCAAGATACCGGCTGACCCCGCGCGAATCAATGCTAAACTACGGGAAGCGGAACGGGCGTTGTTGATTCCCGAGGGGTTGCCGAACCGCCCGTGGTACCATCACGCCATCTACGCGCCGGGCGAATATACAGGATACGCGGCGGTCGTGATTCCCGGGGTCAGCGAGGCGATTGATCGGGGCGATCTTCGCCGGACTGAGCAACAGATCCTTGTCCTAGCGGCGGCTTTGAACCGGGCGGTGGTGGTTCTGGAGCAGGCCCGGTAGGCGTCTACACGCGTCGTTTTACACGGGATCCGGAAAGTGGAAGTGCCGGCTGTGGGGACAATATGGCTCTGGCACGTATCATTTCGAATTCACAGGAGTGTTCGCGAGAACTCGCTCTCAATTTGTTGGAGCGGGGGTACGCGGTCGAAATTGTGTCTCCTGACGCGATTCCGGATAACTTCGCGGACCTGGAATTGCGCATCGAGTCCGATCCCTCGGAAACGTTAAAAGCCAGTGTGAAAGCTAACAACGGAGAGCGTTCCAAGACGCTCGAATTTGTTCACCATGTGAAGGGACCGTTGGGGGAATCTCATCGCAGGCTTGCCACGGCGAGCGCGCGAGTTCCGTCATTTTCAGAATCTGCAAACGGCAAACGTGAACATAGGGCGGGGGTTGAGCCAGAAGCGGCGCGTGAGGCCAGCGCGGGCGCCAGGCCGACGGTCTCCGCTGGTGCGCGTCCGGCTGCCAGGCCAAGCGTTGCGGCGAGGCCGGCCGTAGCGGCTGCACCCAGAGTGGCAGAGACGCACGCGCATCCGCTGCGAATGCCTTTACAAAATGTTTGGCGCGTCGAGGAGGCACCCCGTGCGAAGGCGGCGATGGCGGCACCAAAAACGGTGGCAATGCCGCCGTCGGTCGCGCGACCGGCGCAGACAAAACCCCAGTTTCTCAATCAGCATTTACTCACGACCGCCGCGCACAAGGCGAACTCGAAAGCGAAACTCGCGACAAGGCCGTTACGTCGATCGGAGGGCTGGTTCTGGCGCTCGGCCGGCGTTTTTGGAGGGATCGTGGCGGTTGCCGTGGTTCTTGGTTTTGGTTTGCGCGATCGCGGCGCCGCGGGACAGCCACTCTCCGGCAAAGATGCCGCTAGCCGCGGAGGCGTGGCAGAAATAGCAGCGGGAAGCGATGTTCCGGTATTCGCGAACCCGTCCTCTTTGGCAGAGGCGAGTGTATTCAATTTTTCTGTCGCAGATGGAAGCAGGCGAGAGAGTGAAAAACGGAACTCTGCATCGAGAGGGAAAGTTCTGGCGATGCCGAGTGCGTCAACAAGCAAATCTCCTCGTGACGATCGTCGCGGGCACTCGAGTCACGGGGTCGCGAATGATGTGGTTGCTCCCGACACCATCACCTACTTTGACCGGCCCAACGCCAAGCCCATTCCGATAAAAGTCGCCATTCGCGAGCGCAGACGTCCAAACCAATAAAATATTGGCATAGTTGCAACCAGCGCGACCAAGTCCAAACTTGTTTTGTAACTGTCCGAGAAATGTGACGGGAAGAGGCTGCGCGGGAGTATCAACTTCGTTTCGGGCGCAGTGCGGACATTGGCGGTTTCCGCGCCCCGTGGCGGACGTGGAGAACTTCGATTTCGCGTTTGGCATCGTGGACGCGGTAATAGACGAGGTATGGACTGTGTACGACTTTGCGGACGGAAGGCCGCTTCCGAACCAGGCCACCCATGCGGGGAAATCGAGTGAGTAGTTCAACGTGGGAGATCAGAGAGCTGCCAAAGCGAGAGGCAACCTGCGCGTCATCCTCGGCGATGTGGCCGACGATTTCGGCGAGATCGTTTAGCGCCTTTTGCGTGTAGACGAGGCGGTAGTCCACTTTGGTAAGAGGCGTCGGACTTCTTCTGCGGGCACAGTGCGGCCGGCTTCCGCGTCCCGCATGCCTTCATCGATGGCGGCAAGGGTTTCCTCGTCTTCATCATCGGCGACGGGAGCGGGGTTTTCTAAGTTGAATTTTATCGGCTTCGCCATGGGGTTAGAGTAGCACGAAAAGCTGGCCCAAGACGTTGAGTCGGGCATCCTCGCGATTTAAGTTAGGATGGGGCGTAGTGGCCGTGGATCCCCGGCGTAGTCGCCACGGAGAAGCCCACTTCTCGAAAACTGCGAGAAGTGGTGCACCCGGCGCGAACCTGGGGCACAGGCGCGTCAGTGCTTTGACTCAATTACCGCGCTAGTTACACCCGCGAAGATATGATGACCGCTGTTATCCGTGAATTCCACAATGAGTGTATTTCCCGCTGGCGTCACATGAGCGTCGCGGCAATCAGAAAAAGTCGAGTTCTTTCCGCCCATGCTCTCAGAGTAATAAATGGTAACCATTTCAGGTTTGGAGCTCGCGCATCCGGCTGGCAATGCGCAAACGATTATTGCGAGCACGAAAAGAAGGGAGAGGAATTGCATCGCACACCAATTGTTGTCCCGGCTGAGTTACCCACCTACTTGATCGTAACCAGCTTCTCGACCAGCCCCGAGTAGTCTTTTTTCTCCAGCCCGTGGACTTCTTTGTTGTATTCATCCACTTTGCTGGAGTAGTTCATGGAGCAGAACTTGGGGCCGCACATGGAGCAGAAGGCTGCTGTTTTGTAGCCCTCTTCGGGGAGAGTTTCATCGTGCATGGAGCGCGCGGTTTCCGGGTCGAGCGACAGCTCAAACTGTTTTTCCCAATCGAATTTGTAGCGGGCATAGCTGAGCGCGTCGTCGCGGTCGCGGGCACCGGGGCGGTGGCGGGCTACGTCGGCCGCATGTGCCGCAATCTTGTACGCGATGATTCCGTCTTTCACGTCTTTTTCGTTGGGGAGACCGAGGTGTTCTTTCGGCGTGACGTAGCAAAGCATGGACGCGCCGTACCAACCAATCATGGCCGCGCCAATGGCCGACGTGATGTGATCGTAGCCGGGCGCAATGTCGGTGACTAAGGGGCCTAGCGTGTAGAACGGGGCTTCGAAGCAGAGTTCGTTTTCTTTTTCCACCTGCTCTTTGATCTTGTCGAGCGGAATGTGGCCGGGGCCTTCGATCATCGTCTGGACATCGTGCTGCCACGCGATCTTCGTGAGGTCGCCGAGCGTTTTCAATTCCGCAAACTGCGCTTCGTCGCTCGCATCCGCGAGGCAACCGGGGCGCAAACCGTCGCCCAGCGAAAAACTAACGTCGTACTTCTTCATGATCTTGCAGATGTCGTTGAAGCACTCGTAAAGGAAGTTTTGCTTGTGGTGATAGGCCATCCACTGGGCGAGAATCGCGCCGCCCCGGCTCACGATTCCAGTAATGCGCCTGGAAACCATGGGTAGATACTGAATGAGCACACCGGCGTGAATCGTCATGTAATCGACGCCCTGCTGCGCCTGCTCTTCGATGACTTCGAGCATCACGCTGGCGCTCAGATCCTCGACGCGCTTGACGCGCGAGATCGCCTCGTAAATGGGCACGGTGCCGATGGGCACAGGTGAGTGACGAAGAATGGCCTCGCGAATTTCGCGAATTCCGCCGCCGGTCGAGAGGTCCATCACGGTGTCGGCACCGTAATGAACCGAGGTGTGCAGCTTTTTCAGTTCCTCATCGACGTTGGAAGTGACGGCGGAGTTCCCGATATTGGCATTGATTTTGCAGAGCGCGGCGACGCCAATGGCCATCGGCTCAAGCTCGGGATGGTTGATGTTGGCGGGAATGATCATGCGTCCGCGCGCGACCTCGTCGCGAACCAGTTCTGCGGTCAACTTTTCGCGACGCGCGACGAATTCCATCTCCTCCGTGACGACGCCCGCGCGCGCATAATGCATCTGGGAGAAATTGCCGTCAATGTTTGCGGCCTTGCGCATGGCGAGCCATTCTGCCCGCGGCTTAAGCACCAGATTGAATCCATCGCCATTCGTACCGTTTGACGCATTGCCATTGCTTGGAGACATAAACGCGTACCCATCCTTCGCTGAATTCATTAAAGATTATACCCGCGCATCGCGACGATCATGCCGCGTTTGTGCAGACCCGCGACGGCGAAAAAGCGGTCGGCCCCCAAAATCGACATTTCGGGACAGGAACAAATGAATCCGAGAGGCAGCGTTGCGAATCTAGCGGAACAGTTGTTATAACGACAATTGGCGGGCCGCGGTCCGTCCGAGGAGACAACCGAAATGAAACGACTTCTGAGCACCAGCAACGACGTGGCTCTCACGATCTTGCGGCTTGTTCTTGGTGTGGTCTTTTTTGCGCACGGCGCACAGAAGATGCTGGGCTGGTTTGGCGGATACGGTTTTCACGGCACCATGGGGTTCTTCGGCCATTTGGGGATGCCTGCGTCGGTGGCGTTCCTGGTGATTTGCACGGAATTCTTTGGTGGCCTCGGGTTGATTGTGGGATTGCTGACGAGGATCGCGGCGCTCGGAATCGGCGTCGAGATGATCGGAGCGATTTTCATGGTCCACCTGCCGAATGGGTTCTTCATGAACTGGGCGGGTAACCAGAAAGGCGAAGGCTTCGAATATCATTTGCTGGCGATTGCCATAGCGGCAACGCTGCTATTGCGCGGAGCGGGAAAGTTCTCGGCGGATGGTGCGTTGAGTTAATAACAACCCGCCGAGAATGGGATGGAATGGCCGAAGGTCGCTCAGTTGCGGAGCGTCTTGCCGGTCTTCAGGGTGTACTGAATTCTCTCCTGCGTCTTTTTTTCGCCGCACAGCGATTTGAAAGCTTCTCGCTCGAGATCAAGGACATACTGCTCGCTAATTGGGGTGCCTGGAGTGATATTTCCACCGCAAAGCACCTCGGCGATCTTTGTACCCAGCTTCTGTTCGTGATCGCTGATGTACTCGCCCTGGCGCATGAGGTAGACGCCCATCTTCAGCGCGGCCAGAATGTTTTCTCCTGGCGCCGGAATATCGCTGCGCATCATCGGAGGCTCGTATCCTGCTTTGACCAGCTCGAGAGCACGCGCCTTGGCATCGGTCAGCACGCGTTCGCGGTTCATGGTGATCCGGTCGGAACTTGATAAGAAGCCGAATCCGCGCGCTTCGTTCGCCGAGGTCGCCACCTTCGCGGTGGCAATTGTTTCAAACGCCTTTTTCATCGCCTCCATCATCTCGACCGACTCGCCGCGACCATCGGGGCGAATGGAGGTCGCGCTGTCGACCGCGCGCAGCAGCATCTCCTTGCAGCCGCCGCCGCCGGGCAGCAATCCGACGCCGACTTCGACCAGACCCATGTACAACTCGGCATGCGGCTGCCGCGCCGGCGCATGCAATGACATTTCACAGCCGCCGCCCAGCGCCAGTCCAAAAGGCGCGATGACAACCGGCTTTGGCGAGAACTTGATGGCTTGCGTCATGCCCTGGAATTGCCGGATCGCCAAGTCGACTTCGTCCCATTCCTGTTCCTGGATGGACATGAGCAAAAGCATCAGGTTCGCGCCCACGGAAAAATTCTGCGCATCGTTGGTGATGACGAACGCGTCGAAGGCGTCGCCCGCGCCTCCGGGTTTCAGCGTTTGCAGAATGAGCGAGAGGATGTCCGCGCCGAGCGAATTCATTTTCGAATGAAACTGAATGCAGGCCACGCCGTCGCCCAAATCCACCAGCGAGGCGCCGGAATTTTTCTTCACTACGCCGCGCGATTTCTTCGCCACCTCGACTGACCAGACTCCAGCGGGCACATCGAGAGGCTTCATGCTGGCGCTGGCGAGGTCGAAGAAGCGCCTTCCCGATGCGGTCTTCGGGTCGTCTTCATACCACGTCTTCTTGCCCGACGCGAGCAATGTTTCGACGTTCGGCGCAACGGGCCGGCCTTCCTTCTTCATGCGAGTCACGGTCGCTTCCACGCCGGCCGCATCCCACAACTCAAACGGCCCGAGTTCCCAATTGAATCCCAAGCGCATGGCGCGATCGATTTCGACGACCGAATCGGAAATTTCCGGGATGCGATTTGCGGAGTAAGTCCAGAGATCGGAGAGCGCATTCCACAGGAACTCAACAGCTTTGTCAGGCTTCTGCGGCGCGGCGCCGTCCAAGCCAAGCAGCATGCGCACCCTCGCGCCGGTTTCGTCGACGTTCTTCGCCATTTCGAGCGCGGCGAACTTCGGCTTCGACCGCGGATGATACTCCAGCGTTTTCCAATCGAGGGCGAGCCTCTCTTCTTCCTTGCCGCCCGCCGACTTCGCCTTCTTGTAGAAGCCGCCCTTAGTCTTATCGCCGAGCCATTTGCGCTCGAGCATTTGCTGGAAGAAATCCGGGATATGTAATTCGCTGCGTTCGTCACGCACGTTCTTCGTCATGTTTCCGACGACGTGCCCCAGAATGTCGAGGCCCACCATGTCGATGGTGCGGAAGGTCGCCGACCGCGGCCACCCAACGGCCTGCCCGGTGAGCGCATCGATGTCTTCAATGCTCAAGCCCATCTCCTGCATCAGGCGAATCACATTGAGCACGGAAAAAGTTCCAATGCGGTTGCCGATAAAGTTCGGCGTGTCCTTTGCGAATACCACGCCCTTGCCCAATTGCGCATCGCAAAAATGCGCGACCGCGTCGATCGCCGTGCGGTCCGCCTCGGGCGTTGGAATCAGCTCCAACAGCCGCATATAGCGTGGAGGATTGAAAAAATGCGTGCCAAACCACGCGCGCCGGAAATCGTCAGAGAAACCCTCGGCGATTTTGGCCACCGGCAAGCCACTCGTATTCGTCGTGACGATTGTGCCGGGTTTGCGAATCGCCTCCACCTTTCGCAGCAGAGAGCGCTTGATTTCAAGGTTCTCCACCACGGCTTCGATAATCCAGTCCACGTCGACGAGGCGTTTCAAGTCGTCTTCGAAATTTCCGATCGAGACCTGACGCGCCAGGGACGGCTCGAAAAACGCGGCCGGCTTTGATTTTTTCGTGGCTTCGAGACCCGCCGCGGCAATCTTGTTGCGCGCTGGCCCGTCCGCGTCCGGAGGAACAATGTCCAGCAGCAGCGACGGCACTCCTGCGTTAGCAAAATGCGCGGCAATCCGCGCTCCCATCGTTCCTGCCCCTAAAATCGCAACTTTATTGATCCGTTTCATAGATGGCACCGCTCCCTTTTAGCAAGACCCTCATGATTGGAACAATTTATGGTCCGAACAATTATCCCAGAGGATTATCTACAATCCGGCGGTTCTTGCCAGTGACTTCCGCGAAATAGAAGGTGGGATGGTTGGCGGCGAATCGTTCCGCGAGATGAGGTTCCACGCTGCGAATTTAATAGGTGAAGGACTGAAGTTCACCATTGAGCGGCTGATCGACGAAGCCGCTGCGGTTGCCGGGATGCAGCGTGATGTGCTGTGTGACGAGGAAACTGAATCCGTTCATGGTTTCCTGGAGGTTGCCGTTGATGTCGTACACATAGATGGTGCTGCCGCTGGGCGCAGAACTCGAATACTGTTGGGCAACGAAGAAAAGCTTGTTGACGGGATCGTACTCGACGTCGCCGCCACTGTAGAATTGCTGACCGCCCGATCCGGGCAATGTGACCTCGAAACCGGTTTGGGTTGCGAGAGTGTAAAACTCGACGGCCGCGTCGTCTTCGGTGGTGGTGCAGAAAATTCCGTCGGCGGAATCGACGGCGATGCCGTTGACAAAGCCAAAGCCGAAACCGGTGAACTCGTTGAAGGTGCCCTTGACGAGATCGGCGAGGCCGATGACGGGCAAGCAGCCAAAGCAGCCGTCGCCGCCGCCGAGAATGGCCTGATTGGTAACGGTGTCGAATGCCATGGGCGGAGGAACGCTGCCGAAATTGTAGGAGTCGGTAATGTGGACGACCCGCCCGAAGGTATTCTGCGCGACGTTCGACTCGAAAACATAGGGGATGAAGTTTCCGCTGTTGTCGAAGGCGAAAACCGCGGCCTCGGCCGATCCCTGGGTGGAAGTGACCTGATTGATGATGTGCTTTTTGCCGATGGGAGGTTTCCAGGAGCCGGTGAATGCGTTTTTGCTGAGCGGATTGAGCACATTGTAGGTCCGGCTCGACACGTAAATTCCCTTGACGTGCTCTTCTTCTACGAGACCAACACTGGTTCCAACCACTCCAAGAGTTATGAAGTCATCGCCATTGGTAAGCTTCTTTACGACTTTGAGAATTTTGCCGGTGGTCTGGTCGAAGGTCTCGACGGCAGCGAGATTTCCGCCGCCGACGATGGCTTCGCTGAGGACGCCTTCGGTGCCATTTTGATCGATGTCGTATCCGAAAATATCGCCGCCGAACTGGGCTTTCACGACGACCTTGCCGGGACCGATGGGAGGCTGTTGCGCTGAGGCGGGCTTTGCAATTGCGCCGAGCACGGCGGCCAATATTGCAAAGAGAGCGAGTGCGAGAAATGTGTGTTTGTTTTGGCGAGTGCGCATGGACGGACTCCTCGATGGAACAATCTGTCTCGACCCGGTAGACGGTTTCGACTTAATCGAGGGTAAACGTAAACAGACGCCCGCCTTGTCACTTTTTTGTCAAATATTCGTGAAGGCTGCGAGAGGTGGGGTGCGACTGCGTATACGACACCGGTTGGCAGAGGCCGCGCTGGGCAGGTTATTTGACTGTATTTCGGCGTGGGAGCGGCGCATAATATTGTGTTGGTAGCTCCTCCCCCCTTTTTATCCCTTGCTCGCTGGGAGATTCGTCATGACTCAATTCATATTTAAATTCAGCAATTGCTCTCGGGCTGGCTTGACGGCGATGACCGTGTTGTTTCTGTCCTTCGCGGCGCTGAATGCGCGGGCGACTGTGTTCGCGAGTGGCGTGGCGGTGGCAGGACCGGATCGGCCGGCGGCTGTGCCGGAGGGTTACCTGATCACACCGTCGGGGTATTTTCATCCATCGTGCGTGCTTCGGATCGAGGAAGGAGAGAAGTTGCTGGCCGATGGACGGGTGGAACATGGGGATGGAACGGTAGAGACGAAAGCTGCCGTTTGCGCTTATCCGCATTACACACCGATGGGGATGCTGGTGACGGAGGATGGACGAGCGGGCGGCGCAGCGGTTGCAGCGGCGAGCGAAACGAAACAGGAGGAAACCACGCAGCCGATTATCAGGGGATGGCTGGAAAGCATCTATGCGATCACGAGCACATCGTACGGCGAAATCAGCGCGACCTGGACGGTGCCACCACAACCGAGTGCCAACGACGGTCAGACGGTATTTTTCTTTCCGGGCTTTGAGGATACCAACGATTGGATCGCGATTGTTCAGCCGGTGTTGCAGTGGTATGCGCCGGGACCGTGGGCAGTGGCGAGTTGGAACTGCTGCCTTAAAGGCGTGGTGTGGGAGAGCCATCCGGTGAAAGTAAGTCCGGGCGATACGATTGTTGGGACGATAACTTCGATGTGTAAGAAGGGACTAAGTTACTGCCCCGAATGGAAGATTATAAGTGAAGATGCGACTACGGGTAAGAAGACGACGCTGCGGAAGACTCCTGCGGCAGGGCAAGTTTGGAATTGGGGCTTTGGGGCCGTGCTGGAAGTTTATGGCATCGGACAATGCAGCGATTTTCCGGCGAATACAAGCGTTGAATTTACAGTTCAACTTTACGACCAGAACCGGCAGCTGATTTCCAGTCCGGGGTGGATTGCGGACCCCGCAGCCGCGGGGACTTCGCCGGATTGCAACTACGGGTTGAACGTCACGGCTACCCAGGAGACGGTGGAGTATTAGGCGGAACGCCCTTAGACGGGCTGAGTTTGTACCGAGGGCTCAACTTTTAGCGTATGGCCCCTCCATCTATCCATTTTGTCCTCACACGGAAAGTGTTTATCAGGAAATTTACTTGTGCCTGCCAAACGGCGGCATTATACGCTCACCCCCAGAGTTCGTGAGGAGCGACACGATGGGGACACGGCATAATAAGGGCCCTCTACTCCGCTTGCTTGGTTATGTTTAATAGGACACCTACGCAAGCCAGGGTCACGAATAGGGAGGAACCCCCGTAGGAGACGAAGGGGAGGGGGATGCCTTTGGTGGGCATCAGGCCCAGGACTACGCTGATGTTGATGAAGGCTTGTAAGACGATCATGCTGGTGACGCCCACGGCTAAGAAGCGGCCGAAATTATCTTGGGTGCGGAGGGCGGCGCGGGTGCCTCGCCAGAGGAAGATAGCAAATAAGACGATTACAGCTAACGCGCCTACTAAGCCTAACTCCTCGGCAGTTACGGCGAAGATGAAATCGGTGTGGGGCTCAGGGAGATAGAAGAGTTTTTGCTTGCCTTCCATAAGGCCGACGCCGGTTACGCCTCCGGTGGAGACGGCGATCAGCGATTGAATAATGTGGAAGCCGAAGCCCTTGGGGTCGGCGTAGGGATTGAGGAAGGCGAGGATGCGGTCTTTGCGATAGGAGACGTGGAAGATGAGGAAATAGAGGGGAAGGATTGAGGCGGCGAAGGCGTATCCGAAGTAGCGGAGGCGGATACCGGCGACGAAGAGGATGCAGGCGGTGATGCCGGCGCACGCAATGGCGGTGCCCAGATCGGGCTGGAAGACGATTAGGCCGAGAAAGACTACGGTGGGGGCGATGGCGGGGATGAGGGTGTTGCGAAGGTCGTCGAAGGCGTTGGGACAGGCGTCAGATTCGGCCGACTTAGTCACTGACTTAGATTCCTGGTTCTTAGTTTGGGCGATCTTGCCTTGCAGGAACCAGGCTAAGAAGAGGATTAGTGCCGGCTTGGCTAACTCGGATGGTTGAAATGAGATTGGTCCTAAGTGGAACCAGCGATGCGTGCCGTGAGCGCGATCCAGGAAGAAGACGGAAATAAGGAACAGAGTTGTGAAGCCCAGGAGGCTGAAGACAAGCGCCGGGTGCTGGAGGCGCTTGTAGTCGACCTTCATGGCGACGATCATGACGGCGAGACCGGCGACGGCCCAGATGAGTTGCTTGGTGAGGAATTCGTAGGCGGAGCCAAAGCGCTCCTTGGCCATGACGGCGGAAGCGGAGAAGATCATGACGAGGCCGACGAAGACGAGCAGGGTGGTGACGGTGAACATCCAGCGATCGACACTAACGCGCTTAGCCATTGATTTATTTGATCACGGAGGGAGGAGAGCAGAGAGAGTTTACGGCGGGGAATGTCAGGCTGGGATAACTATGTTGGTTCCATTGGCAGGTTCGTATCTGCGCTTGGTATCGCCGGGCGTCTGGGGCGGCTATTGGTTTCTCCGAGGTACCCCATACCCCCTACCCCCCTAGACCCGGTATCTTAGAATCAAAGACTTAGCGGATCACTCCCGCCAGGTCTTTGAGGGATAAGGGCTTGCGGGTAAAGTCTTTATAAATCAAAGACTTGCGTGTCCCTCTCTGTGAATTCCTCCAAGGTCTTTCAGAAATAAGCACTTATCGGAAAAAGCCAACTACATCTTGGGTTTTCCTTTTCTGGTGGCCCACCCACCCCCCCCGCAAGCGGGTCTTTGAGAATCAAAGACTTAGCGACCATCTCCCGCCAGGTCTTTGGGGAATAAGGACTTACAGATAAAGTATTTATAAATCAAATACTTAGAAGCCTCGATTTGCTGGTGTTTCTCCAGGTCTTTGAGGAATAAGGACTTACTGAAAGGCTTGTGCGCACGACCGCTTGCGCCAAAACCACCTTCTCCGCAAAGTCTCATTTTCAAAGAACTTACATGCTGACTCCGCCTGGGCGGGGTCAGGGGTTGGTATCACACCCCCTGATGAGATTCTTGGAGATGTGGTTCGCTAAGTCAAGGACTTCCTGGGCGGCGCTGTCGGGAAGGGGCCAGCGATTCCGGCGAAGGACGTTTCGGTTTCAGCGAAAGCTGGCGGCTTTGTTTTTTCCGAAGGTCTAGTGCTGGTGACCGCGAGATGTTTTCTACGAGGGGAGCGGCCGGGGCCGGACGCCCTCGGGACATCCGGCAAGATGCCGGCGCTACGCCTGGCTGGCTGCGGTAATGTTCTTGCGGTCACGGCACTAGTTGCCGCGGGCGGCGATGCGATGCGAGAGAAATGCGGCGCAAAGAAAAAGAATGCCGGGAGCAGCCAGCAAGAAGAAGAATACGCTTTGCGGCAAATGTCCGGAGCGGAGCAGATTCCAGATACAAAAGGCGATCAGGCAAGCCAAAGCCAAGGATCCGCCGACTTCCTCTCGGAACCAAGCCAGGACCAAGCCGATACAAACACCGATCGGCCAGAGAGCGAGGCCGAGCCACTCTTGCGGAGTGGGCCGAGGGCCGGTGGCGTGCGCGATTTCGCCGACGGCGAATGCGAGGACGGCGAGGAGGCTGAGAATGCTCCAAACGCGGGCGATCCATCGGGTGGCGAGCGCGAACGAACCGGCTGACATGATGGCCCCCTTATTCGTGCAGAATTCCGCTCGGCTGTCTCGCGGCTTGGTTAATCTTACTCCCTAGCGTAACCAAGGTTCACGGAGTCGAACGGGCGGCCAGCGACTGCACTACTTCTTTAAATACGGTGCCGCGGTGCTCGTAATTCTGGAACTGGTCGAAACTGGCGCAGGCTGGGGCGAGCAGGACAACGTCGCCAGGGACGGCGGAGGCGGAGGCGCGCTGGACGGCGGTTTCGAGGGTTTCGGCGCGATCGATTTCGGTGGCGCCCTGGATTTGGGACTCGATCTTTGCGGCGGCGGCTCCGATGGTGTAGACGCGCTTGACGCGAGCGCGAAGCAGATCGTTGAGGACGGTGTAGTCGCTTCCTTTGTCTTTGCCGCCGAGGATGAGGTGAATGTTGGCGGGGAAAGATTCGAGAGCTTTGATAGTGGCATCGACGTTAGTGGCTTTGGAGTCGTTGAAGTAATCGACGCCGGCGACCTGGGCGACGAATTCGAGGCGGTGCTCAACCGCTTTGAAGTTCTGGACGGCGTGGCGAATATGCTCGGGGGGACAGCCGGCTAGCATGCCGATGCAGATGGCGGCGAGGACGTTCTCGAGATTGTGCGCGCCTTTGAGGGGGGTTTCAGAGAGGGGCATGATTTCGACTTCGAGTCGTTGGTCGTTGGTCGTTCGTCGTTCGGGGCTCCGGAAGAAGATGATGCCGTTGCGGACGAAGGCTCCGGCGCCGACTTCCTTTTTGCGACTGAAGAGAAAACGTTGCGCGAGCGTGCGCTCGGCGAGGCCGACGGTGGTTGGATCATCGGCGTTCAATACGGTGAAATCCTCGGCGCGCTGATTTTCGAAGATGCGCGCTTTGGCGCCGATGTAGTTGGCAAAGGTCTTGTGGCGGTCAAGATGGTCGGGCGTGATGTTGAGGATCACGGCGATGCGCGGGCGGAAGTTGACGATGGTTTCGAGTTGGAAGCTGGAGACTTCGAGGACGATCCAGGTCTTCGCTGTAGCCTGATCGACAAAGCTGATGGCGGGCGTGCCGATGTTACCGCCTACGAGGACGGGGAGTTTGGAGGCGGCGAGAATTTCGCCGGCGAGCGCGGTGGTCGTGGTTTTTCCGTTGGCTCCGGTGATGGCGGCGATGGGGCCGGGAAGAAAGCGGGCGGCGAGTTCGATTTCGCCGATGACCGACTCGCCGAGACTGCGAGCCTGGACAAGCTGCGGGGAGTCGAAGGGAACGCCAGGGCTGACCACGATCAAATCCTGATCGCGGAAGGTGCGGTCGCCGTGGCCGCCGGTTTCGACGGCGATGCCGTGCTCGAGGAGGAGCAGAATCTCGTTGCGCAGTTCGGCTTCGGGCTTGGAATCGGAGACGGTTACGCGGGCGCCATGCGCATTGAGAAAGAGAGCGGAGGCCACGCCGGATTTGCCGAGACCGACTACGAGGGCGCGCTTGTCTTTGAGATCCATGTGGGCGATTTGGTAATTGGGTAATTTTGCAATTGGGTAATTTACAATCGCACCCCGAGCACATCAGGCTTGGACTTTTAGATTACCCGATTACGAGATTACACAATTCTTTCTTTTATTCACTCACCGTAATTTTAATGTCGTTAGAGCGAAGAGAGCGAATACCAGCGATGCGATCCAGAAGCGCACGATCACCTTCGACTCCGACCAGCCTAGCAGTTCGAAGTGGTGGTGGATGGGCGCCATTTTGAAAATTCGTTTTTTGCGCAGCTTGTAGGAGCCGACTTGGAGGATGACCGAGAGGGCTTCGATGACGAAGACGCCGCCGATGAAGGGCAGCAGGAGCTCCTGCTTGATCATGACGGCGACGGTTCCGATTGCGCCGCCGAGCGCTAACGAGCCGACGTCACCCATGAAGATTTCGGCGGGATGCGCGTTGTACCAGAGGAAGCCGATGGAGGAGCCGACCATAGCGCCGCAGAAGATGGTGAGCTCGCCGATCTGCGGCATGCGCTGGAGTTCGAGATACGCGGCGAAGGTGGCATGGCCGCTGAGGTAGGTGAGGACCGCGAGCGCGCCGGCGGCGATGACCGTGCAGCCGATGGCGAGGCCGTCGAGACCGTCGGTGAGATTGACGGCGTTGCTGGACCCGACGACGACAATCACCACGAAGAATACAAATGGAAGAAAAGCTATGGGCCAGAGTTGCGGATTTTTAGCCCAACGTTCGATGACGAGATCGGGATGGACCTGCTTGAAAAATGGGACCACAAGTTTGGTGGAGTATTCTCCGCGATGATCGAGAGCGATGAGGGCGATGGCGATGCCGACGCTGGAGGCGATCTGGTATCCGAGCTTGGCGCGGGCGGTGAGGCCGAGATTGCGGCGATGAACAACTTTGAGGTAATCGTCGGCGAAGCCGATGGCGGCGAAGGCGATGGTGGCGAAGACGGCGATCCAGACGAAGGGATTGGTGAGGTCGGCCCAGAGAAGAGTGGGGACGAGAATTGCGATGGCGATGAGCAGGCCGCCCATGGTGGGAGTGCCGGCCTTTTTCTGGTGAGCCTGCGGGCCTTCTTCGCGAATATATTGGCCGATTTGGAATTCGCGCAAGCGCTGAATGACGATGGGGCCGACGATGAGGCCAGTGAAAAGGGCCGTCAGACTGGCGAAGGCGGTGCGAAAGGTGAGATAGCGGAAGATGCGGAATGGCGGGAAGTAATGGTAGAGCTTCAGGTATAAGAGCCAGTAGAGCAAGATTCCCTCGTCGTCAGTCGTTCGTCGTCGGTCGTTCGTCGTTAGTCGTTCGTCGTTCGAGGATCGCGGCCTTCCAGGTTTCCAGGGCTTTTTCCAGCTTTACGCCGCGGGAGGCTTTTAACAACACCGCATCGCCGCCGCGTGTTTCGCGGGCCAGCCACTCACCGGCTTCTTCGGGCGTGGCTACGAATTTTGTTTTCACTTCGGCTGCGGCGGCAGCTTCAACCATCGAGATTGCATGGCCGCGCACTCCTAAAAGGAAATCTACTTTCTTGGCCGCCATATACCGACCGCACTCCGCGTGCAGTCGCCCGGCCGTCGGACCTAATTCAAGCATTTCACCTGCCACAACGATGCGGCGCTGGGCGGGCATTGCAGCCAGCGTGTCGACGGCAGCCAAAAGCGCCCTTGGACTGGAATTGTAGCAATCGTAGAGAACTGTGATGTTGCCCACTTGAACGACCTCGCCGCGCTTATCGGCAGGAGCGAGTGCGGGGAGAGCCTCGGCAATTTCGGAGGGCGCGATGCCGTGATCCATCGCGACCGCAGCCGCCGCGAGAACGTTATAGACATTGTGTTGGCCGAGCAACGGGCTGTGTACGGGTTGACGCATGCCATCGCAGATGAGGTCGAAGCGCGTGCCTTCAGTTCCGATGGCCTCGATGTTTTCGGCGCGGACATCAGCGATGGAATTGAGGCCGAAGAGTACGACCTTGCCTTTGAAATCGCGGCCGAACTGGCTGACATACTCGTCATCGGCGTTGAGGAACGCGGTGCCGGTGGCGGGGAGGGCCTCGATCAGCTCGTACTTTGCGCGTGCGATGCCGGCGATGGAATCGAAGTATTCGAGATGCACGGGAGCGACGTTGGTGACGAGGCCCTGGTCGGGGCTCGCGATGCGGGCGAGGGCGGCAATTTCGCCAGCGTGGTTCATCCCCATTTCGACGACGGCAAAATCGTATTCCGGTTCGAGCGTGAGCAGGCCGAGCGGGAGACCGAAGTGATTGTTGAAGTTGCCCTTGGTGCGGTGGACGCGGTATTTGGTGGACAGCAGGTGCGCGACGGCCTCTTTCGTGGTGGTCTTGCCCATCGAACCGGTGATGCCGATGGCGGTTTTTCCCCACAATTTTCGGACAGCGGTGGCGAGGGTTTGGAGCGCGATGAGAGCGTCGTCAACGGCGAGCAGGTTTTTGGGATTGGAATAGCGCGCGAGTTGATCTTTGCGGACTACGGCTGCGAGCGCGCTGCGGGCGAGGGCGGCTTGAACGAAGTCGTGACCGTCGAGGCGCTCGCCTTTTACGGCAAAGAAGAGATTGCCGGGTTGGACGGTGCGCGAATCGATGGAATATGCGTTGGCGATGCCGCGCGGGTCGTAGTCGCCGGAGGCCGCAATGAATTCGGCGATGCGCGAGAGCGGGAGTTTCATGCCGGCGTCTCCGCGAGACTTGGCTTGTTTGCAGCACATTCATAGCCAATCGTGGCGAGGGTTTCGCGGGCCACTTTGACATCGTCGAAGGGGATGACTTTGCCGTTGGCAGCTTGCGTTTTTTCGTGGCCCTTGCCGGCGAGGAGAACGATGTCGCCGGGTTCGGCTTGGCCGACGGCGAGCGCGACGGCTTTGCGGCGGTCGGGTTCGGTCACATACTTTGCACCGGACTTTTGAAGGCCGACCAATGCGTCGTTCATGATGGCGAGCGGATCTTCGGAGCGGGGATTGTCAGAGGTGAGAACAACGAAGTCACTTCCCTGGCCCGCGGCTTCGCCCATAAGCGGACGCTTGGCGCGGTCGCGGTCGCCGCCGCAGCCGAAAAGGGTGATGACTTTTCCTTTGAGTCCGGCTTGCGCGACGAAATCGCGGGCGAGAGTGGTGAGATTGCGGAGCGCGTCGTCAGTGTGCGCGTAGTCGACGACGACGGTAAAGGGCTGGCCGCAATCGACGCGCTGGAAGCGGCCGGGGACATGGTTGAGGTTGGCGATGCCGCGAGCGATGGAGTCAGCGGGGCAGTTGCGCGCGTGGGCGGCGGCGGCCGCGGCAAGCACGTTGTAGACATTTACTTTACCGATGAGCGGGGTCCATATATCGAGTTGGCCGGCGGGTGTCGTCATTTGAAAGCGGCTGCCGCTCGCGGTGATTTCGAGATGCTCGACGTGGAAGTCACCGGTGGTCAGGCCGTAAGAGAAAACTGCGGAGCTTTTTTTGTTTGCGAGTTTGAGCAACTCGCGGCCGTATTCGTCATCGGTATTGAGGATCGCGGCGCGAGGGGGTTCGGTGCCGCAGCCTTCGAACAAAAGCCGCTTGGCGCGGAAGTAATCGTCCATGGTGCCGTGGTAGTCGAGATGATCGCGCGTGAGGTTGGTGAAGACGGCGACGTCGAAGGGGATTCCGAATACGCGCTGCTGCGCGAGGGCGTGCGAGGAGACTTCCATTACGCATTCGGTGACGCCGAGGGCGAGACCCTCGGCGAGGAGTTGATTGAGCTCAAGGGCCTCGGGCGTGGTGTGGGGCGCGGGAAGAATTTTGCCGGCGACATGATATTCGATGGTGCCGATGAGAACGGTTTTGCGGGCGGCGGCGTTGAGGATGGATTCGACGATAAAGGCGGTGGTGCTTTTTCCGTTGGTGCCTGTGATGCCGGTATTGGCGACGCGCTCGGCGGGACGCTTGTAGAAATTTGCGCTGAGGCGGGCGAGGGCGCGGCGGCCGTGCGGCACTTGCGCCCAGGCGACTGCGGGGCGCGGATTTTGCGCGGTTGAGTCGGTGACGATTGCAACGGCGCCAGCGGCGATGGCTTGGTCGATGAAACGATTGCCGTCGCTGGTTTCTCCTTTCATGGCTACGAAGACGGTGCCGGGATGGACGCGGCGGGAGTCGTAGTCTATGCCTTTGATCGGCGGATTTCCGCTTTGGGAGAGGATCTCGGCGCCATCGAGGAGTTGGAGGAAATTCATTGGGGTTCTTCTATTGCACGGCCAGTGTGCGGAAATGTCAATCAACTCGGTGCGCTTTGCTCCGGCGGCGACTGTGATGGTAGAGATCCTGCACTCCGCGTGGCCCCGCTGCCTTCGGTCTCGCGGCGTTCAGGACGACAGCCTTCTTATTTTGCACCGCAGTTGATTCGACTTCTACCTTCCGAAGTGCACGACGATGTGTGCGCCTGAGGCTACGCGGGCGCCAGGTAGCGGAGATTGTTCGCGGGCGATGCCGCTGCCGAGCGCGTCGATTTCGAGGCCAGCTTCTTCGGCGGATTCAAGGGCGCCGCGAAGATTTTTCCCGAGAAACGATGGGACTTCGATGCCACCTTCTTCCACGTCGAGGACGACTGTGCCGCTCGACGGCAGTTTGGTGGAAGGAGCGGCAGCCGCAGGCGACGAACCATTCGATCCGGTGGCGGAATTCGATGGAGGCAGAGATTCCGTGCGCGTCAGGGCCGCGTTTACGACTTCGCTGCCACCGGGAGTTGACTTGGATGCGTCGGCGGTTTGCTCCGTAGCGGATTTGGGAGGCATGGCGGTTGCCTGCGCTTCGCTGGCCGCGATGTCGAGACTTGCGCCGAGGTGATCGGGCGAGCTCTCTTCGAGATTTTTGTCCGGGATGTTGCGTCGCGCGAAGAGGACTTGGTGGCTGGGCGGCAGTTCGACATCGTGCGGAACGTGCTCGTACTCGAGTACCTGCTGAACGATACGTTGGAAGATGGGGGCGGAAACCTGTCCGCCCTGATGCAGGCCGACGGCGGAATCGAGGATGACGACTACGGCAAGCTGCGGATTGTTGATGGGCGCGAAGCCGGCGAAGGAACCAACGTATTTTGTTTTTGAGTAGGCACCAGTGGCGGGGTCCACTTTTTGCGCAGTGCCCGTTTTGCCGGCGGAGCTGTAGCCTTCGAGAATGGCTTTGCGGCCGGTGCCGTGCAGCACGACGCCCTGGAGCATCTGGCGCATCTCGGCTGCGGTTATCGACGAAATTACGCGCGTGCCTTCGGCGGGCTGGAAGGCGATGGTTTGCGGACCATTCTGTGGAGCGATGGCTCCGGCGACAATGCGCGGGGGAACACGAACACCGTCGTTGGCGATGGTCGAAATCAGCGACGTGAGTTGCACTGCGGAGATGCCGATTTCCTGGCCCATGGAGATGGCGGCGAAGGAAACCTTGGACCAGCGATCTACGGGCTTGGTCATGCCGCGCGTTTCGCCGGGGAGTTCAATGCCGGTCTGCTGGCCGAATCCGAAAGCGCGAATGTATTTGTAAAAGCGATCGTTGCCGAGGCGCATTCCGACTTTGATGGCGCCCACATCGCTGGATTCGGCGATGATGTCGGCGACGGAGAGCCAGCCGTGGGGCCTGCTGTCGCGAATGCGCATGCCGTTGATGACGATGGAGCCCATCTGGCAGTCGAACATTTCCTCGGGGGTGGTGACTTTTTCTTCGAGGCCAGCGGAGATGGTGACCATTTTGAAGGTTGAGCCGGGCTCGTAGATGTCGCTGACGGCGTGGTTTTTCAGGGTCTCAGGCTTGATTTCCTTGCGGTTATTTGGATTGAACGTGGGGCGATTCGTGAGGGCGAGAATCTCTCCGGTGTGGGGATTTTCGACAACAACGGTACCCGCGATGGCTTTGGTTTCTTCCATGCCGCGCTGGAGTTCGCGTTCGGCGATGGCCTGGATATTCTGGTCGATGGTGAGGACGAGGTTGTTGCCGGGCTTGGGCTCCTGCTCGACGCTGGCGAACCAGCGCTTGCGGGCGTCGACGGAGATCATCAGCTTGCCGGGCTTGCCCTGGAGCTGCGAGTTGAATTCGCGCTCGAGACCACTCAGACCCTGATCTTCGGTGCCGACGTAACCGAGAACCTGAGCGGCGAGTTCGCGCTTGGGATAAAAGCGCTTCGGCTCTTTTTGAAAATGGATGCCCTGAAGATTGAGGGCGCGGATACGCTCGGCTGTTTCAGCGTCGGCTTTGCGCGCAACCCAGCAGAAGGTTTTGTGGGCCTGACAGTCGGCGAGGAGCACGCGCGGATCGTCGTTGGTGATGCGGGTGATGAGATTGATGACGTTGGGGAGATCGGGGGTTTCGCTGGGCACAAGGAAAGCTGACTCGACCTGGATCGACATCGCGAGTTCGTGGCCGGCGCGGTCGTAGATGACGCCGCGCTTGGCGGAGAGTTCGAAGCTGCGCTGCTGCTGATGCTGGGCGCGGCGCTCGAAGTCGCCGTAGCAGAAGATCTGCAGGTAGACGAGCCGGATGCAGATGACGACGAGCCAGAGACAGAGGAAGCCGGCGAGAAGGTAGAGCCGGAAACGCGCGTTGGAAGAGGAGTTTGCCGACACGTTCATTCCTCAGAAACTTGCGGCGGCCCCGGGGAGCCGCCGCAAGAAAAATCAAACGCGGCGGACAATGGTGTCCGCCCTATAGCCGTTAGCGCACCGAGACAACTGCGACGGGCGTTGCGCTGGCCATGACGGGCGAGCCAACGTCGCCGGCCGCATCCATGCGGATGACCTGGCCCGGGTCGGGCGATTGCAGACCGAGTTTGCGGGCCAGCGCATCGATGCGCTCGGGATCACGCAGCGAAGATTCTTCGAGCTGAAGCGCCTGGTTCATACCCCCGAGACCGTCGCGCTGAGCGCGAAGGGTTTCGATGCGATAGCCGTATTCGATGGCGCGAAAGTGTTGCAACGCGTAGGCCATGACAAGCAGAAAGAGGCAGACGAGCGCGGCGCTGAAGATGCGCATTTCGCGCTCGCGGCGCGGGTCTTCGACTTTGACGAGGCGCGAGTTGTCGATCGACTTCCGGAAATAAATTTCCGGCGTGCCCAACCAGCAGGACTTGCGCCGATCGGGAGTGATTGCCTGCATTGCGACGGCCGCGCTCATAATTTCATTACTCCAAACTTAATTTTGCAGACTGCGGATCTATGCGACTTCAATCAGTTTCGAATCGTATTCAGCGTTGTCCTGGAGGGAAGCAAACCAGGAGTCGGATATCAGAGAAATGGGTCTTTCATGTTTGTCCAATTGCGCCGATTGCTCGGCCCGTTCGACGGTTGCGATCAGATCCTCGATCAAGCTGCCGGTGAACATTTGTTAGCGTCCGCCTTTGTTTTCGAGCCCGGCCTTGTTTTTTCCGCTTATTGGCCGATTCGAAATCACTCCACCACAGAGTCCGAAAACGTGCTTACCCCTCATAACCTTTACCCGGCGCGCCTAGCAATCACCGCACCGGGAGCCCGGCAGTTTCTCCGGACCAACTCAAATTCGTTTGCCGGCGAGATGCCGGCGCTACATTCTTTCCGCCGCGCGCATTTTGGCGCTGCGCGAACGCGGGTTGCGATCGATCTCTTCTTCGGTCGCAATCACCGGCTTTTTTGTCAGCAGCCGGTACAGGCCTTGCTTCGCGCCATCGCGCATCGCATCCTTGACGATCCGGTCTTCGAGCGAGTGAAAACTGATGATCACCAGCCTTCCGCCCGGCTTCAGCACGCGAGGCGCCGCCTCCAGCAGTGCTTTCAGATCGTCCAGTTCACGGTTTACGAAGATTCGGAGAGCCTGAAAGGTTCGGGTCGCTGGATGAATTCGCCGCTCTGCCTTGTTCATGGGCCGAGCCGCGGCTGATATGACGTCAACGAGATGCTTTGTCGTCTGTATCGGCCGCGACCGGACCAAGGCTCTGGCGATTCTCCGCGACCTCCTTTCCTCACCGAATTCGTAAATCACATCGGCAAGCTCGCGCTCGTCGAGGTGGTTTACCACTTGTTCGGCGGTTCGGCCCGACAGCGGGTTCATCCGCATGTCCAAAGGCCCATCCGCCTGAAAACTAAATCCCCGCGCTGGGTCGCCGAGTTGCAAACTGCTTACGCCCAGGTCGGCCAGAATTCCGTCGATGGCCGCTGTTGGCTGGTCGTGGGCAAGCTCTGCAAACGATCCATGCAGCAACGTAATCGTCGGCCAGTCCTGGCTTGATCGCTGATCGTTGGTCGCCGGTCGTCCGGAATCAGTTTCGCTGACGACTGACGACTGGCGACTGTCGACCGGCGCAAGGTTCTTTTGAGCTACCGCCAGCGCCGCGGGATCTTTATCGAAGCCAATCAAATGTCCCAGTGCGCCGAGGCGTTTTGCTATTTCGAAACTGTGCCCGCCCAGGCCCACCGTGGCATCCAGATAAGTTCCGCCACGCTGTACCGCTAAGAAATCGATCGCTTCTTTTAAAAGAACCGGAACGTGGCCAACTGCCGCTTTTCCCGGCAAACCACGCCCACCCCGCTCGGGGGTGTCTTGTCCAAAATCCGTTTGCACTAGATGCCCAAGTCGACGAGCGTCTTTGTGTCTTCATCCGTGAAGGGCTCTTTGATCTCCTTGTCGAGCGCTTCCAGGTTCCGGACCTCCAGGTAGGTCAGATTGCCGAGCACTGCCACATCGCCGCGAAGCTGCGCCGATTCGCGCAGAATCTGGGGAATGAGGAGACGCCCCTGCCCGTCCATCTCTACGACCTGCCCGTAATAGTTTGTGCGCGTCAAAAATTTCTTCTTGGTAGGGTTGTAGGCGGAAAGCTGAGCCAGTTTCTGTTCGATCCGCTCCCATTCCTCGAAGGGATATATCTGGGCAATTACGCCGTCCAAACTTGTGATGTAGAATCGCTGCGCATATTTCTCGTCGATCACGCGCTTGAATTCCGCGGGAACTTTGAGTCGTCCTTTTTCGTCCACGCGAGTTGGGTGATTTCCGCGAAACATGCGCCCTGCCGGTTGCCGGGGTCCGTTTATTGGTGGCTGCTACCACAGCCGACACCCTGAGGGAGGTAGAAGCGGCTGAAAAACAAGTGGAAGCGGGTTCGTTTGGGCTTTGAATTGGGGTGTCAGTTACCACTGGCGCCTCATGAAGATCTAAATTCGCCCCGAACTCTACTGTTTGTACCACTTACTTCCACATTTGACCACCATCCTACGCTTAAATCGTTTGTTGTCAACAGGAAAGTTTCGGGCTATAAGGTGGGTTTTCCGGCGGGTGGGGACTCAAGGTGCAAAACGCGAAATGTTGTGGTTGATCGAGGTGGTGACCGCAACAGGTTGCGTTTAAAAAGATGGTTCCGGGGGTGAGGATGGGCAGTGTTCGGCCGCACGGGCGGGCGACAAGCCGAGGGAATCTGTGGAAAAGTAGGCTTTAATTCTCGCCAGACACATCGCGGCCGGCTGAGGGGCTGAGGTTTCTCCCATCGAGTGGCAACTGCAGCTGACCTGCTTCACGCCGGACGGGGAGCGTCTGGTCGTGCGCGAGTCCTGACGGTATAACCAAGCGATGCCGGCAGTGACCACTTCTGGCAACTTTTCCATGCCTCCTTTCAAGAGTAGACTTGGCCCGCATTGAATTGAAGTACAACTCAGGAGGTCAAATGAAGCTGAACACAACACGTGTGTGGCTAGGGGGAATTGCCGGCGGAGTGGTGTGGAATATTTTGAGTTTCCTGCTGAACATGCGGCAGGCGCCGCTCTATCAGTTCATGCAGACGAAGGGTTTGTTTTTGAAGGAGCCGCGCTACCCGCTTTTCGCGGTGCAGTGGATCGTGCTGATTTTTGTGCTCTCGATTCTGCTCGCATATTTGTACGCGTGGACGCGCGGAACGGCCGGGGCCGGACCAAAGACGGCGCTGAAGGTGGGCATGATCGTCGGATTTTTCGCCGGCTTCCCGGAGAACTTCGCGCAGGCGGCGTGGTCGCCGATTCCCCGTGTGATGCCGCTCGGATGGATGATCGAGATGTGGTTGGGATGCATTCTGGCGACGCTGGTAGCGGGCTTTTTGTATCAGGAGTGACGCGAATATTGCGCCAGGGAACTTCTGCGTGGAGTGCAGCGTGCCGCGCATTCGCACGCATGTACCGGGGCGATCGGCAAAGGCGGACAGGTGCCCCGTTATGGATCAGAGAAATCCCGCAACTACTTAGCCTGCTCGACGAACACCGCGGTTCCGTAGGCGAGGACTTCGGTGACGCCTTGCATCACTTCGGTGGCGTCGTAACGCGCGCCCACTACAGCGTTTCCGCCCATTTCAGCGGCGTGCTGCAGCATGAGGTCGAAGGCTTCGGCGCGCGTCTTCTCGCATAGATTGGTGAGCAGAGTAATATTGCCACCGACAAGCGTCTGAAGGCCGGCTCCAATGGTGCCGAAGATGGAGCGCGAGCGCACCGTGATTCCGCGCACCACGCCGAGCGTGCGAACGACGCGAAAGCCATCGAGTTCGAATTGCGTGGTCACCATGTTGTGGGGAACCATGCGTCCGGTGGTTGTGGGGTAAGCGCCCATGAATTCTCCTTTTTGACTGAAACTTTCCTGGCGGACTTTCCTTTCTACTCCAAACTCACGCGAAGCTCAAAACATTTCGAACGGGGCGGCATCGCACTTCTCTATAATTGGCTGCTCACAATCCATTTGGCTGGGAGTTCCCATGCTTTCACGTCGCACCTTCCTTAAGAGCGCATCGATTGCGGCTTCTGTGCCTATGTTTCCGCAGTTCGCACCGGCCGAGCGAACCAACGATCCCTTGCCGACCGCCATTGCAGCTCTTCGGTCGCGGGGCGACGAGGCTAAGCCCATTTCCGTGGAAGAGCGCGGGGAGCGGCAGGAAAGGGCGCGGCGATTGATGCGGGAAAACAATCTTTCGGCCATTTTGCTGACGCAAGGCACTTCGCTGGTTTACTTCGCGGGAATTCACTGGTGGGGCGGAGAGCGTCTGTTTGCCATGGTGCTGCCGGTGAAGGGAGAGGCATTTTATGTAGCGCCGGCGTTTGAAGAAGGCAGAGCGCGCGAGCAGATTGCGCTTGGGCCCGATGGAGAGAATGCTGACGTGCGGGTGTGGCAGGAGGATGAGAGTCCATATGCGCGGGTGGCGCAGGGACTGAGTGACCGCGGGATTGCGGGCGGGACGGTCGGCCTGGAGGAGACGACGAAGTTCGTCTTCAGCGACAACATCCGAAAAGCGGCGGCCGGCGCGGCATTCACGAGTGCGACTCCGGTGACTGCCGGATGCAGGATGATCAAGAGCGCGCATGAAATTGAACTAATGAGGCTGGCGGCCAAGGTAACGCTTGCGGCTTATGAGGCGACTTATCGTTCGATGAAGATTGGAATGACGCAACAGGATGTGGGACAGATGATTGAAGCCGCGCACCGGCAACTGGGATTTGAAGGCAGCGCGGATGTGCAGGTCGGGGAGTACTCGGCGTTTCCGCATGGGTCGGTCACTCCGCAGAGCATTCGGGAGGGGACGATTGTGTTGATCGACGGCGGTTGCACGGTTGAGGGCTATGCGTCGGACATTTCGCGCACGTTTGTTCTGGGCAAGGCGAGCGACAAGATGAAGCAGGTTTTCGAGATTGTGCACCGGGCACAGAGCGCGGCGCTGGCGGCGGCGAGACCGGGAGTGGAAGCCGGGTCAGTGGATGAAGCGGCTCGCAAGGTAATTACCGAGGCGGGATACGGCCCCGACTATAAATATTTCGCGCATCGACTGGGACACGGAATGGGCATGGATGGCCATGAATGGCCGTATCTGGTGCGGGGGAATGCGACAAAGTTGCAGCCGCAGATGACCTTCAGCGACGAGCCTGGGATTTATATTCGGGGCGAGTTTGGAATTCGGCTGGAAGACGACATGCACATTCTGGAGAATGGGGCGGAGTTGTTCACGCCGCAAAGTCCGTCATTGGAAAATCCATTTGGGAAGGCGTAGACGGCGCGATTGTGCGGGCAAAAAGATTGAACGACGGGGTCCACGGGTGACACCAAAACCTCCCGAGGCTATTTCGCGCTGCGCATCAAGTCGCCCAATGCGTGAACATCGGCCGGACTCGCATCGCCGACCACGACGTAACGTAAATCGCCGGCGCTCCACGTCTCGACGTTAAAAGCCATCTCGCGTTCGCTGGCGATACCCATTCCGGCAGGAATCATTCCCGGACGGTCTTGCAGAACAAACACCGACAATTCGTGATTGCGAATCTGGAAGAGCAGTTGGGCGGCAGGGCTGTGCTCAAAATAGGCGAGGCGGCCGCCGATGAGCTTGAAGGGAGAATTCTGGAGTTCGGGAAGATTAAAGGTGAAGGGAAGTTTGCCCTGGAACCAGGGCTTGACGGTGTGGCGGTCGGTTGACACGACATCCACGGGGTTTGCGCTGGCAAGGGTTGCGACGTGCAAGTCGACGAGTTCCGCCAGGGCCTGTTCGCGCGCCGCATGGCGCACCCACAATGTGGCCCCGATCACGAGCAGCAGGAGGGCAACGGCGAGCATTGCGATCTCAGGGATGCGCAGGAATGCCCACCGCGATCGCCGGTTTCCCTGAATGCTTTTTTCCATGCGCAGGCGGAATTCGGGCGACGGCTTGTACCGAGCCGCAGCGGCCTGGGTCATGCGCTTCATTTGGATTCTCGCAAGCGCGTCGGCGGCGCAAGTGGGGCAGGCGCGAAGATGCGCCTCAACACTCGCGAGTTCTTCGTCCGGGCAGGCGGAATCGACGTAGGCATCGAGCCTGGTGCGGGAAAAATCGCATGTCATCGCGAGGCCCCCTGAGGTTTGGCCACCAACAATTCGCGCATAGCTTTGCGCGCGCGCGACAACCGCGACATCACGGTTCCCATCGGAATCCCAAGTGTTTCGCCAATTTCGCGGTAGCTCATGTCTTCCAAATCACACAACAGAATAATCTCTCTGAATTTGACCGGCAGTTGTTCAAGAGCGTTCTGTATCGTCTCCTGATTCAGGCGCGCGAGCAGCGAGGATTCGGGAGTTTCCGCGGAGGCGGGCTCGGCGGCCTCATCGTCGCCGTCAAGCGACGTCATGTTGGTCGCTTTTAGACCGGCCTCGGTGGTCAAGAACGTATTGCGCAGGATTTTGTAGATCCAGGCGCGGAAGTTTGTCCCCTGCCGGAAGGAGGAGAAACCGCGCAACGCCTTCATATAAGTTTCCTGCACAAGGTCCTCGGCCGCGGCGCGATCCTGCGTGAGCCAGTGGGCGAAGTTGTAGAGCCGGGCGAAGAGCGGCATCGCCAGTTCTTCGAATGAGCCGGTATCGCCGAAAGGATCAGCCACAGCCCAACAGTGTATCGCGGGCTGCGGTTGGAAGTTGTCGACGTCGCATTTCTCCCCGGCTGCTCATCGATCAGTGGCTGGCGATGGGAGACAAATCGCGCAACTCCCCCATCGGAGCAGGATTGGATGCTTTGCTTTTTCTCCATCTGCGCAACAGCACGGCATCGAGCGACCAGTTTCCGGGGCCATTCACGAGGAGGAACAGTGTGGTGAGAATCTGCGCGTAGTCGGAGCGGATTTCATGCAGCACGGCCCAGAAGCCGACTTGCGGAGGCGCGGGCGGCAGAGGCAAAGGGTAGGTTCCAAGATAGAGAGAGATTTTCGTCGTGAGGATCGCGACGATCATCTCGATCACGAAGGGGATGGCGATCAGCCTAGTTAAAAGTCCAGACAGCAGCAGCAGTCCGCCGCCGATTTCGAGGCATGCGACAAAGTTCGACGTGAAATGGGGAAACGGGATGCCGAGCTTGGTAAAACGGCCGATGCCCTGGTTGACATAGACAAATTTCAGGAGGCCTTCCCAGAAGAAGACGCCTCCGGCCATGAGCCTGAGAAAGAAAATGGATTTAGGACCGTCGGTGGGGGGATTGACCAGCCACGAGAAAAACTTGTTCATTGGTTGCTCCTTTCACTGCGTATAACTGGAGCAAGCCAAAATTATTCCCGGAAAAAACAAACCCCGCCTCGACTTGAAGCGGGGCCGTGCACAGGAAAATGCTATCTGGCGGCCGGTTCCGGATGCAGACTGGCCAACTGACTCTTGATGGCTATCGACAGACGGCGGATGCCTTCGCGAATCTGGTCAGGCTGCGCGTTGGAGAAGTTGAGCCGCAGATGACGAAGGCCTTCCTCGGCGAATCCATTGCCGGAGTAGAACTGGTCGCCGGGGACAAAGGCCACATTCTCTTTGAGCGCAGCGTCGAACAAGCGGTGCGAGTCCATTCCCGCGGGCAAAGTTACCCAGAGGAACAGGCCGCCGAAGGGGTGCGTCCAGGTCACTTCGTGCGGGAAATTCTCTTCAAGCGCCTGGAGCATCACATCACGCCGCTCGCCGTAGACGCGGCGGATCAGCTTGATGTGCTCGTCGAGGAAGCCGTCGCGGGCAACTTCGTAAGCGACCATCTGGCCAAAGGTGGAGGTATGCAAGTCTGCGCCCTGCTTGAGTTGCACGAGTTTGGTGATGACATCGGGCGGAGCGACCATCCAACCAAGACGCAGTCCGGGAGCCAGCGTCTTAGAAAAAGTGCTGAGGTAGATCACATTGCCGATGGAATATCCGCGGTCGCGCCGCAGGTTTTCGCGATCGAGCACAACCAGTGGAGGCAGATGTTCGCCCTCGTAGCGCAGCTGGCCGTAGGGATCGTCTTCGATGATGGGAATGCCATAGCGCTCGGCGAGCAGGACGAGTTGATGACGGCGGCCTTCGGCCAGAGTAGTGCCGCCGGGATTCTGGAAGTTGGGCAGCACGTACATGAACTTCGGGCCGGAGCGGAGCGGCTCTTCCAGCAGATCGGTGCGCAACCCGTCGTTGTCGCTGGGCACGCAGACGTACTCCGCGCCATAAACATTGAAGGCCTGGAGCGCGCCGAGATAGGTAGGCGCCTCGACGAGCACACGATCGCCGGAGTTGATGAGCAGTTTTCCGATGAGGTCGAGGGCCTGCTGCGAGCCCGAGGTGATGAGCACGTTTTCCGGTTGCGCTTTGATGCCATAGCGCGAAGTATGGCGAGCGATCATCTCGCGCAGAGGCTCGTAACCTTCGGTGGCGCCGTATTGGAGAGCAATGCGCGCGTCTTTTTCGAGCACCTTGGTACAGGCATGGCGGAAGCGCTCGACCGGAAAAACATCGGGCGCGGGCAAGCCGCCGGCAAAGGAGATGATTGCGGGGTTTTGCGTGATCTTGAGAAGCTCGCGGATAGCGGAGCTGCGGACGTTCTTGGTGCGTTGAGCGTAGCGGGAAGTCCAGGCGGTTGACATTCATACCCTCCCGTCTATTGAGTCTATCTGTTTGAGGCGCTGCGCGCGGTGATGTCAGAGCAGAGGGCGGTGACGGGAATCACAATAGGGCGGTGACTGAAGTACGCGTGGGGAGCCAAGATTGTGGAGCTTTTTGACCAGAAGGGATTGGCGCCCCGAATTCTCATTCGACGATGTAATCTTTCATGCGACGCAGAAGCGATGCGGGCGCGTCGGCTTCCAGTTCAACCGTGCCTTCGTGGTACTTACGGGAAAAGATGCGGGCGCGAGCTTCGAGCATGGCCAGCATTTTGCCCTCTTTCTGCGGAATACGCAGGCGGACGCGGGTGGGGCGATCTTCCTCGAGCGCGGCGTCGATGCGCTCAAGAAGCGTGGTCAGGCCGGTTGTCTCGATCGCGGAAACGTGAACGGTCTGGGCATCATCGCGCAAGGACTCGCGCTGCTTAGGCGGAAGAAGATCGATTTTGTTCATCACGCGCAGGCGCGGTTTCTTGTCGGCTTCGAGTTCTTTGAGAACCGTCTCAACTTGTACGTCCTGTTCGGCGGAGATTGGGCTGCTGGCATCGGAGACCTGGAGAATGAGCGTGGCGCGCTGCACCTCCTCAAGAGTTGCGCGAAAGGCCGAGACCAGCGTGTGCGGCAAATGGCGGATGAAACCGACGGTATCGGAGAAGAGCACTCTTCTTTTCGAGGGCAGTTCGGCGCCGCGCAGCGTGGGATCGAGAGTGGCGAACATGCGCGACGATGCGAGCACTTTGGAATTCGTCAGCGCGTTGAAGAGAGTGGATTTTCCGGCGTTGGTATAGCCGACCAGCGCGACGGTCGCGACCGGAACCGACTCGCGGCGCTGCCGCTGCTGAGCACGAATCCGGCGCACATTTTCAATCTGCTGCTTAACGTGGCGGACGCGGCGGTAGATCTTGCGGCGATCGGTTTCCAGCTGGGTTTCGCCAGGGCCACGGGTGCCGATGCCACCGCCGAGCTGCGACATTTCCACGCCGCGACCAGCGAGGCGCGGAAGCATGTATTCGAGCTGCGCAAGTTCCACCTGCAACTGACCTTCGCGAGTGCGCGCGTGCTTGGCGAAAATATCGAGAATCAGTTGTGTGCGATCGATGACGCGGGTGCTGACGGCACGCTCAATATTGCGCTGCTGGGAGGGCGAGAGATCGTGGTCAAAGAGGATGACGTCGGCGGAAACGGATGCGGATGCGCCGGCGATTTCCTCCAGTTTTCCCTTGCCGATCAGCGTGGCCGGATCGGGGCGGTCACGATGTTGCATGAACTCGCCCGCGACTTCGGCGCCCGCGCTGAGGGCGAGGGAGCGAAGTTCGTCGAGCGATTCCTCGGAACTGAAGTCGGGGGAATCCGATTGCCGGCTTGAGCCGAGGCTGGTGGCATGATCGCGAGCGGCCTGGGCTGCGGGCGTGATCGACGCGCCGTCTGTTTTGCGGGCGCGGGTGCGCGTGCGGAATTCCACGCCCACCAGGAACGCCCGCTCGCGGCGTTCTGATGGGTTGGAGACCACCTTAAGTTGTTTCCGAGAACTGCTCCGGTCCGTCACTCGGGAGTTATCTCTCCGCAAACAATTCTATCCTTGAGTGCCGGAGCCGGGTACTGCCGCCGCCTCCGCGAGCGTGGCTACCGCTGCCGGCTTCGCCTCGCCGTGCACGTGGCCGCCGCGCGCGATGACCACGGTTGAGATGGCGTGCTTGAAAATCAGTTGCTCCTGATTGCTGGTTTCGAGCACGACCGAGTACTTGTCGAAAGAACGGATCCGGCCCGTCAACTTCACCCCACTGACCAGATAGATCGTGATGTTGTGCCGTTCTTTTCGAGCTGTGTTGAGGAAGGAATCCTGAATGTTCTGCTGCGCCGGCTTTGCTTCCATGCCGATCTCCTCTTTCTGACGCTGCGTCTTGAGCTTTTGGGAAGGGCAATTGACGGAGCGCCTTTTGGTTGGCTCCTACAATACGGACTTGTCACGCGCTTTTCAACTTCCTTGCAAACTATTTCCATCTCCGCTACCCAGCAATTTACAAAAAACGAACAGTGGCCGGCGGTCAGCTATCATTTCCTCTCCCAGTTCTCTACAATCGTCAGTTCCCGAGCGGCAAAACAGAAGAGGAGTCCCAACTTGAACAGCATTAATCTGCCAAGCGACCTGCACACTAACCTCCTGATGATGTTTCGTTGGCTGCACTTTGTGGGAGGAATTACCTGGCTCGGGCTGCTTTATTTCTTCAATCTCGTTAACGTGCCGTTCATGAAAGGGCTCGATGCCGGGACGAAGGGGAAGGTGCTGCCCAGCCTGATGTCGCGCGCGCTGTGGTGGTTCCGGTGGGCCTCGGTGCTGACTGTGCTGATGGGGCTGGCGTATTGGGGTGAGGTGATCGGTTCGGACGCGCGCAATGGAGGCGGATCGGCGGGCGTTGTCTTCGGCTCATTTTTTGCGATTTGGACCGTGACCTGGGTACTGATGTATGCCTGCGTGATTCCTGGGAAAGGACCGCTCGACAATGGCTGGGTGCTGGCAGTGATCTATGCCGTTCTGGTAGCTGCGGCATCGTTTCTTTTTCTGCGCATCAACAACCACGAGTGGGAGAGCAATCAACTGCTGGCGATTGGGATTGGCGGTGGGATGGGCTGGATGATGATGCTGAACGTGTGGGGCGTGATCTGGCGCATTCAGAAGAGGATCATCCAGTGGACCGCCGACAACGCGGCGAATGGCACGCCCATGCCGGAGAAAGCGAAAGCGATGGCGCGGCAGGCCTTTCTCATGTCGCGGGCAAACTTCGTGCTGTCATTTCCACTGCTGTTTTTGATGGGGGCGGCGAGCCATTACCCGATGTTTGGTAGATAGATTCGGAGCGAACAAAAAGACATCGTAATTTGCCTGTCTGGCGCGGACAGGAGTGTCCGCGCCACACGAGGTGCACACCTCGGTAATCTCGTCTACCTGCTCGGCTCTCCCTAAAATGAACTCGGCATGAACGAGTTCGTTGAAACCTTCAACCAGGCGGCGGGCGCGCGCGAAGAGTGGCGTCCGATTCCGCGCTGGGCAGTGGGCGCTTGGCTCGCGTTTTATGCTCTCTTCCTCGCCTACGCATTCAACGCGCACGGTGGTTATCTCTTCATCGATTCCGCCAACCTGGTGGTGCACGAAGGCGGACACCTTTTGTTCAGTTGGGCCGGGCGGACGCTTTGCCTTTGGGGAGGAACGATTCTTCAGTGGGCCGTGCCGCTCTTGCTGGCCTTGTATTTCTTCCATGAGCGGCAGGCTGGGGCGTTTGTTTTTTGTTTATTTTTCTTTTTCGAAAACTGGCTTTACACCGCAACGTATATGGCCGATGCGCGGGCGATGGTTTTGCCGCTGGTCACGACGGGCGATCCTGAATTCGCGGAGCACGACTGGAATACGATCTTCACCAGCCTCGGCGTTCTGCAGTACGATACGGCCATTGCCGCCGTCGTACGAACGATTGGCTGGTGCGGCATGCTGGGTTCGGTGGCATGGCTTGCCGCTCGGCTTAGAACTAATAGCGACAACTAAGCGGCAACTAGGTCGCCGGAGCGACGGCCGGCTCCGGCGTTTTTGTTGCCAGCGCCTGCGGCGCCAGATCCCACGGCTTGCCATCAAAGTGCGAGGGCAAGGACAAACCAAACAACTTCAAAATCGTCGGCGCCACATCAACGATCGCCGGCTTTTCCTCGATAAATTTGTGGCTGGAGAAGAGCACTCCCGGAACCAACCGCGGATCGATGCAGTGATCGCCGCTCCAGGCCTTGAGGTTATCTTCGAAGATCTTCGCGGTAACCTTGCCCATCACCGAATCCCACGAAGCGCGGTAGCCGGCGCCGTAGCCGACGAGAATGTCGGGCGCATTGTCGGTGTATGGTCCGCGATAGACGTTGCCAGTGATGAAGACCCCGGTGATTCCAACCGTGCCGGACGCGGGATCGACGAGTCCGTTCAGCTTTTGCTTGATCTCTTCTTTCAGCGCTGCGGCTTCGCTTGGGTCGACAGTTCCCTGCTTCTCGCGGCCTTTTAAATTCAAGTAAAGGCCGTTGAGGCCCATGGTGTAGGCGCGGGTGCGCGACCAGTCGACATCTTCGAACCAGTCGCCGCTCTCGGTCTTGCCGTCTTTAAGCGCGAGATAGCCGTTCTGGTGCAGCCAGGCATTCAAATTCATGCAGCGCGCAAACGACTTGAAGCCGTGATCGGAGATCACCATCAGCAACGTTTTGTCATCGATCTTTTCCATGACCCGTCCGATGAGCTTATCCATGCGCTGATAAAGATCCTGAATCACTTCGCGGCGCTCCGCCTTGGGCACATCGCGCGCCGCGGGATGATCTTCCGCGAAATAGCGCCAGAACATGTGCTGGATGCGGTCCGTCGTATCGAAGACGCAGGTGCAAAGTCCTTGTTGAGTTTTCTCGAGCGCGTCGAAGAGCATCTGCTCACGGTCGTGGTGATTGCCATAGGCTTGCGCGAGGAAAGCATCGTCGTCGAGCACATGCTCGTTGAGCGCCCAGGTATCTTCCGCGAGGCCGAGCGTTGCGAAGGCGCCGTAAAGTTTCGCGAGGTAAATCGAGTAAGTGACGGGATGGGAGATCGGAAGATCGGGATGGCCGGGATCAATGTTCACGGGCGTGACGTAGACTTCCACCTCGGGCGAAACTTCCTTGAGATAGAAGCGGCAGATGCCGTGCGCGTTGAAGCCGAGTCCGGCTTTGAATTCGATGGGAAGCCACTCGGAATATTCGCCGACCTTGAGGGTGAACTTCTCGGAACCAACAGAAAAGCGCGCCTGATTGGCCGCGGGTTCCGGGCGGACTTCGTACTTCACGCGTAACTCGTGGCCCGCCGTTTCAGCAAGCGGGTTGTCGGGGCCGGGGACATAAGAATGGCAGACTCCGTTCTTGCGTTCGACGGGCACGCGCACGCCGCCCTCGCGAAACTTATCGCTGGCACTGCGCGTGGTGCACAGGCAGAAGGTTCCCTGGCTGCCTTTCAGGTCGGGCACGCACATACCGGAGAGCAGCACGCCCTGAAATTTTTCGGGGGGGAACGTCACCGGAACGCGGATCACGGAACTGAAGATTCCGGCCTTGCCCAGCCAATGCCAGAACGGCGTGCCTTTGCGCATCGCCTTGATTTCGGTTTTGCCGAAGGGGATGGAATATTTGCCGATCTTAATATGGCGTTTGGGGCCTTTGATTTCAGCCGACGACAGATATGGCAGGTAGTGATTGCGATCGCACGCCAGGAAGTCGTAGATGTTGTGCTTGCCGGGATTGACGCCGGTCAGGAACGTGGACCAGGCAACGGGTGAGATCGCGGGGAAGGTGGTGCGCAGTTTGCTGAAGGTGCCGCGGTCGCGAAGCTTCGCGAGATTCGGCAAGCGGCCTTCATTCATAAAACGCTCGGCGAGTTCGGGATCCATGCCGTCGAAGCCGAGAATCACCGCGCGCTCAAATATAGCTTTGCCATAGGCATTGCGGCGGCGCAGGAATCGGAATAACTGCCGGAAGGGCCACGTCATGAGCGCATAAAACGAATAGAGAAAGGCGACGAAGATCGCCCAGAACGACGAGAGCACGGCAAATCCCGCGCCCGGCCCGGCGTATGCGTGCGCGACGGCCGGAGACAAGACCACCGCAATCAGCAGGAAAACACTCGCGACCCGGACGCTCTTGCCCCCACATAATCTACTCATACCTGAATCCCCAGTAATTCTTTAAAGATAAACCCGGCGATCATCGAGAGGATGAAAAACAGCCAGATCCAGTTCATTTCGTATCCGGCAAATCCGAGAGGAATGTTGCGCTCTGGATAATCAACCGAGATCGACTCAACCGCGCTGTTGTCCGGCAGCGCCGATTCGCCGGATGAGAACATTCGTGCCCAGAAGTGGTCGCGCAGACGCTCGGGCGAAACCCGCGCCAACTCGGATGAGACGCGAACGGTCTTCGTAACTGCCTCAGTCGCATTCGGTCCGCCGGCGTTGATTCTTGCTTCATACGCGCCCGGTTGGCTCGCCACGAGGCGCCACACAACTTCGTTGTCGGCGGCAACGTGTACGGGCGGCGCGCTCGCCGTAATCTCCGGAGGCAGATCGATCGAGATACTATCGAGCGCCTGCGGATTGTTCACGCGCGCGGTCAACAGAAACGGCTTATTCGTCTGGATCGCGGTGAGTCCGAGCGAGCGATCCAGTTGAACAATCAAAAGCGTAATCGGAATGATGACGTAGAGCAGCGGCTTGAACGCCAGTTTCAGATAGCGTCCCGTCCCGCGCAGTACCTTGCCGTACGAGCCCATTACGACATGCAGTTGATCACGATAGAGACGCACGGCGAGCAGGTGCGCCTTGAGCTGATCTTTGGCGATCCCGATTGCTTTCTGGTCGGAGGTATAGCCGAACAGAAGAATCATCAGCAGGCCGATGACCACCGACAGCATGACGACGATGGCGAGGGGACTGGTAAAGAGTCCGAGCGCAAACAGGCTCACGCGGACCTCGGTCCACGCGAGCGGCGAAGTTACTGGTTGTAAGAGGATCGCCAAGCTACTCGATGTACCTTATTCAATATAACCAAGCCCGCGCAGGCGTTTCTGTATGTCTTCTTTCGACGTGTTACTCTCGTCCGGCGGAATAATTTTGTTAGTCTCTTTTTCGAGCATGTGGATTACGAATTCGTCGATCGATTCGTAGCCCGCTGCGTCCGAGCACTGCTTCACCTTCTCCAGCAGTTCGCCTTCAATTTTTACTTTGTGTGAACCGAACATGTTCTCCCCGTTATTTCACGATGTCTTCAACTTACCTTGCCTGAAACACCGACTGGCCTTTCATCTCCGGCAATTTCGCGATGCCGTATTCCGCCAGAATCGTTGGCGCAATATCGGTCAGCGCGGGCGTCTCGGCGAGAATCTTGCGATTGCTTAGGAGTACGCCCGGCACCTTGGTGTAATCCATGCAGTGATCGCCGCTCCACGGATTCGTGTTGTCTTCGAGCACGTCGGCCGGGATGGCGCCCAGAATCGTCTTCCATCCGGCGCGATAGCCGCGATTGTAACCAACCAACGCATCCGGTCCATTATGCGTGTATGGGCCTTGATACACCTCGCTCGCAAGATCGACGCGCGTAATCACCTGCGAGTTATCTTTCGGGTCGCGCACATCGAGCAGTTTGCCACGGATTTCGCCGAGCAGCGCGTCGGACTGCGACGGATCGACGATTCCCTCTTTTTCCCGGCCTTTGATATTCAGATAAAGGCCGTTCAATCCGAGGCCATACGCGCGCGTGCGGCTCCAATCAACGTCGGTGAACGGCTCGCCCGAGTCTACGCCACTGCCGCCTTCTTTGCGGGCGATGTAGCCATTGTTCCACAACCAGGTATTTAAGTTGAACGAACGATGGTAAGGCGCGAAGCCGTGATCGGATAACACGAGGAGCGTGGTGTTCTCATCCATTTTCGCCAGCACTTCGCCAAGCACCTGGTCGATCTGCGCGTAAAATTCTTCGAGCGAGTTGCCGTACTGGGCGGCCGCTTCGGCGTTGTAGGTCGGGCTTTGCGGATCGGTTAACCGCCAAAGCATATGGCCGTTGAGATCGAGGCTGGAAAAATAAAAGAAGAAGACGCCGTCGTGGAACTTGGGGAATTCGGCATCGAAGGCGCGGCGATGCTCGGCGAGCACGGCGTGCGACTGCTGGAGATACTCCTTGTCGTCAAGCACGGCCGACATCAGCGCCTTGGTGTCTTCGGCGATGCCCTGCGTGTGATATTCGCCGATCTCTTTCGCAAGATCGCGCGAAAAACTTGAGGGCGTGGAGATGGGCAGCGCCGGATTCTCCGGATCGATGTTGATGGGCGAGACGTAGAGCTGGAATCGCGGGTGCGTCTGCTTGAGATACAAACGGCAAATGCCTTTTACGTTGCCGATGACGGGCATCAACTGAAACTGAACGGGCAGCCAGCCGCTCCATTCGCCCTCTTTCAGAATGAACTTTTGCCCCTGGAGGTCGATGCGCGCCACCGCTTCCAGCGGATCGACGTCGACCGTAAACGGCTCGGTGGAGGGCGGGGCATTCTTCATGAAAGTGTTATCGGGGCCGATCAGGTTGGTGGCGACGCGGTTGTTTTTCACTTCCACCTGCACAACTTCACCGCCCTCGACTGCGCCCACCGCGGCCGTCGGGTCGTCGGTGTAGAAAGTGAATGTGCCATAGGTGCCGCGCAGGTCGGGCGTTCCCATGCCGGAGAGCGTCTTGCCCTTGGCATCGATGGGCGGGAAATTTGCGGGGATCCGATAGACGAAATTGTGAACGTGATTCTGGTCGAGAATCTCCCAGAAGGCGGCGCCGTGGCGCAACTGCTCGGCCGAGCCGCTGCCGAGGGGAATGACCCACTTGCCAATCTGGAAGCTGTGCTTCGGGCCTTCGACCTTCGAGGTGGAAAAATAAAGTTGAAAAGTTTTCGGGTCGCGGTGGATGAAATCGAAGACGCCATGGCCACCGGCATTCATGCCCGTGATCAGGTTCGACCAGGCTACGGGGCTTTGCGGAGGGATACTGGTAGTGAGGCGCCGGAACGAGCCTTCGGATGCGAGGCGGGCAAAGTTGGGCATCTTGCCATCGGCCATAAATTTCGTGAGCAGGTCCGGGTCAAGGCCGTCGACGCCGAGAATGATCATCTTCTTCGCACTCGCGGCGCCCTGGGCGCGCTGACACGATAGGAGAGAGCAGGCACACGCCGCGCATAGCGCGAGCAGGCACACGAGGCGAAGATGTTTTCCCATTGATTCAGTCACTTTTAGTCTTATCTTTAGTCTTATCTAGCATTACGTAGGCGGCATCGAGCCTGCGGCTGGGCTCCGGATGCCTGGGGAGTTCCGTCCGGCCCACGACGGAACGGCACGAAGAGCATGTATCTACGATTCTACGCCGAGTTCCGAGTACGTCAAGACGGATGCACGTCGGGTGTGGGTACCATTTTCCGGTTACCTCGCGGCTAGCCCTTCCGGCGCGCGAAGATGGGGCGCTGGAACGATTGCCGGTTTTACGATCGGCGCGGCTCGTTTTACACTTGGATGCATGATCCGAAAACTCGCCAGTGCCACTCTGGCTCTGCTTTGCTTGTGTGTCGCACTTGCCGCATCTGCCGAAGCCGCGTCGAAGCCTAACCTTGTGCTTATCACCATCGATTCCGCGCGGGCTGACCGCATGGGGTTCCTCGGGGCGAAGGGGGCGGCCACGCCCAACCTGAACCGACTCGCTGGGGAGAGCATTAGTTTTGAGCACGCTTATGCGCAGGCGCCGGGAACCGTTGTCTCTCATGCCTCGATACTGTCCGGATCTTATCCGCAGAGTGTGGGCTTGACCGAGATTGGGGGGACGCTGGCAGCGGCCGTGCCTTTTCTGCCTGAGGCGCTGAAGGGGCAGGGGTATAAGACAGAGGCGTTTGTTGGGACGATTGAGCTTGATCCGGTGAATGGGTTGGCGCAGGGGCTTGACCGTGGGTTTGAGACATACGACGCTGGGTTTCGGCCGGTGATTCCGGGGGATTCGAAGGCAGCAGTGACGGAGCGGAGTGGCGCGGAAGTGGTCGCGCGCGCGATCAATTGGCTTGGGCACAATGCTCAGGGGCCATTTTTCCTATGGGTGGAGATCAACGATGCGAGCGCGGCTCATGCTTCCTATGGAGCGGCGCTTACTGCAGCCGACTCGGCGGTGGGCAAGCTGCTGGCGGCGTTGAAGCTGGCGAAGGCCGATGCGAATACAGCGGTCATCGTGGTCGCCGATCATGGGCAGAGCCTGGGCGGGCACGGGGAAGACACACACGGCATCTTTCTTTATGACGAGACGATCCATGTGCCGCTGCTGATCAAGCTGCCGGAAGCGGCCGCGAAGCAGGCGGGCACGAAGGTCGGGGCGCGAGTGCGGCTGGTCGATGTCGCTCCTACCGTGCTCGAGATTGCGGGAATCCCTGTGCCCTCGCAAATGCAGGGGCAATCGCTGCTGCGGGCGGCGAAGGCGGGAGGCGGCTCCGATCAGCCTGTATATTCGCGCAGCGACCTGCCGCAGCGGGGATTTGGGTGGAGCGCGCTGGAGTCGTGGCGTACGGGCAAATACCTTTATGTGCGCGCGCCCAAGCCGGAACTGTACGACGTGACGGCCGATCCGGGGGAAACGCACAATCTGGCGCAAAGCTCAAAGGCGACGCTCGACACGATGGCCTCGCAACTGGACGGGTTTGACCGGAGATTCAGCGGGCAGGGGGGGAAATCATCGTCGGAACTGAGTTCGTCGGAGATGCAGAAGCTGGCGTCGCTCGGGTATGTGGGGTTGCAGACCTCGGCGGGCGCGGCGACAGCGGTGAGCGGGACCGATCCCAAGGACAAGATTGCAACGGCGAATAAGGTGAGCGCGGTTGCGCCTGCGGTGGTCGCGCCGGCTAAGGCGGAACGCGCGATTGCTGCGCTTACGCCCGTTGTTGCGGCCGATTCCAAGCTTTACCTGGCGGAGTACACGCTGGGCGTGGCGCTGGCCGAGAGAGGGCAGCTTGCCGATGCGGCAAAGCATCTGCGGAATGCGGTCGGATTGCAGCCGGATTCGGGCTGGGCGCACTTTGAGGCGGGGGCTACGCTGCTGAAGACTGGGGACTTCAAGACGGCGGTTGTGCACCTGGAGATTGCGACATCGCGTCTGCCGGCGTTTGCGCCCGCACACTCTGCGCTGGCTGAGGCGTATGACCATGTGGGACGCGCCGACGATGCGAAGAGAGAGCGGGGCAAGGCAAAGTAGAGGTCTGAGGCTGAAACCCCGATCACTGAGGTCAGCGGTCAGGTCGCGGACACCAGGTCCGGACTACTACTTGTTGCCTCACCCTTGTTTACTATATGGTAAAATTTATCGTCTAGAGTGATCTTTTGGAATCAATATCTTAGGGGAAACTTCCCGCTAGGTCTTTGAATAATAATGACTTAGCTGATATATCAGTGTAACTTATTGATAAATATATAGTTATTGTGATTTTGGCGGCATCGCGGGACTTCCTCGGTGGGTCGCGGTTCTTGTTGTCGTAGGTAGAATCAACAACTTAGCGGGGCTGCTATTGGGATTGCGTGTGCTGCCAACTTCGTAAGTTATTGACAAATAAATAAGTTAGGTCTATCAGGCGAAATTGAGGGCTCTTTGGGGTCGCGAGGGGTTTCTATGACTCTGTTCCGTTCACTGGATTTGTGACCTTGTTTTGCCCGGAAAGAAGGAGGCCGGCTCGGGGGAACCCGGACCGGCCTTTTTTCTTTTCTCTCTTTTCTGCTTAGCCCACCGCTTAGAACGAGACTTTCAATCCGAAGCGGATGAGTCGGTTGGCGCTGCCCTGGTTGCCCGCACTGTTTTGCACGTACGGATTGGCAAAGCCGGTGCCGAGTCCCACCAAGCCGGCATCTTCCACGAAGGGATCGATGCTGGCGTAGTTGGCATGGTTAAAGACATTGACCATACTCATGTGCCAGTTGAGGCGAACGCGCTCGCCCCAGTTTGAGGTTTTGGCCAACTGGAAGCTCGCCGTGTTCGATTTGTAGTCGCGCAACGAGTTACGACCGGCATTTCCGTAGGGCGTGCCATTGATGAGCTGGGCCTGCGCTTCATTCAGGATGAAGTGCTCCTGCTTCGGACTAACCACGGTGGTGGAGCCGACGGAATTCAGCGCCGTCCAATCGATCAGCGCGGTCGGAGAAGCGCCGCAAGCCGTTGGATCGCCGTAGATGGCGCAAGCGTCTCCAGCGTACATTCCGATCGACGCAGCGGGCGCCGACGGATTGCTGAGGAACGGCCGCGAGGTATCCAGGCCTTGGTTGAACGATCCGAGGAAGCTGCCGTCGGTGGCGTTGACGAGACCGAACCCGTCATAGCCGGAGGCAAAGAACGCTTCGGTCGGGTTATAGGCCTGGCCGGATTGCAGGACGTAGCTGCCTGCAATCGACCATCCCCCGAGGATGTGACCGACGATGCCCTGCTGCGATTTGTAGACCGGAATCGTCTCGTTGAACGAAAGGGTCCAGGTTTGCGGGAAATCCAAGCCGGAAGTCCCGTGCTCGGCAGAGGTGTAATTAAAAGGATCCTGGGAGAAGGCGACGGTGTTGGCGCCGGCGAAGGTACCAAAGATTTCGCTGACGTTATCGGTCGTCTTGCTCCAGGTGTAGTTGGTCTTCATGGTCAACTGGTGGAAGAGGTTGGTGGTCCGGAACTCGGCCTGGAGGCCGTTGTAATCCGAATAGGCAGTATTGGTGCGCTCACGAATTTTGCCTTCGTTGCAGTTCTCGCGGCCAATCGCAGCGGAAACGACGGCGCTGGCGGCTGGGCACGGAGTGATACCACCCGGCAGCAAGGTCGACGGGAAGTAACCAGCAGCGATTCCGTCGGACAGGCCGGGGATTTCGCCGCCCCCGGTGATCGGGTTGACGCAACCTGCGTCACCGCAACCTACGTAGGGATTGGCGTTGATGGACTGGAACAGGTTTTGGCCGTGGTTGCCGACGTAGCGAATCTCGGCGGCGGCGTGCGTTCCCAGTTCGCGCTGGAGGCCGAAAGACCAGGAATGAACGCGATCTGGTTTGAAATCAGGACTGACCTTGGTCTGGCTGAAGGACCGGGGATCGAAGACGCCCAGCGTGAGGTCGGGCGCCAATTCGGCGCGGACATTGGGACCGGTCGGGACGGCTGGAAGCGGCGCGCCCGGAGCAATGGTCTGGGCAAGAACCTGCGGAGCGGAACTGGCGATGTTGAGGTAGATGTTATAGAAGGGAGGATCGTAGCTCAGGCGGTATCCGCCGCGGAACACGGTCTTATCCTGACCGAAGAACCATCCGCCATTTCCAAGCGCATAGGCAAAACCAATGCTGGGACCCCAACTTTCCTTGGGTGCGGGAATCTGGGGGAACTCGGTGATGGAGGTGGGCAACGAAGGATCCCAGAAAGGCGTACTGCCACCCTGCTGGCGCGCGTCATTGTTGTGGAACAGGTCGGCGGGCTGACCGTAATAGGAGTAGGTCAAACCGAGATTCAAGGTCAGATGATTGTTGAGCTTCCAGTCGTCTCCGAAATAGAAGAAGCTGTCATGCTCGACGAAGTCCAATTTGGGATTACCGAGCGTGATGAGAGTCTCGATCGGCTGGTTGGCAGCGAAAGAGCCCCAATCGGAATATACGAATTCGCCGTTGCCGTTGGGCAGGAAGGTATTCGGCGACTTCTGGATGGTGATGTTGGCTCCGGCTTTGAACTGATGGCGGCCGCGGATGTAGCTCCAGTTGTCCTGGAATTGATAAGTGTTAACGATGCGGCCTTGCGGGAAGCTGGTGCCAGGGCCGAAGGCCAACAATGAGGGATCCGTGAAAGCCGTTTCCGCCAAAGCATTCAACACGCCGCTGGTGGTTGGAACGGTGTTGCCGATCCCGTTACCTCCGAACTGAACATTCTGGCGGCCAACGCTGGCGCGGAATTCGTTCAACATGCGGTCGGAAAGTTTGTGGGTCCAGCTCAGGCCGAGGGCCTGGCCGAGCGACGGAACGTTGACCGGGTATCCCTGCGGGCCCTGGCCTTCGTCGACGTTGAAGAAGTTGAGTTTCTGGAAAATATAGCGGACGTAGACGTTGTCCTTGGCGCCGGTCACGTCGAGACGGGATACCCAGTTGTACTGGTGGGAACCGTCGGGAACGGTGCGCTGAACGCCGGCGACTTCGTAGTTGCAGCCGTTGGCATCCGTCATCGGCACGCTGGGCCCAAGCTGTTGGGGATTTCCGCCGCCGACAGCATAGGGGCCATAGGCCTGTAATGCCGCCATGCTCGTGCTGCCCGGGTAGCAAGCAGCCAGTTCGGCGATACCGGTCAGTGTGGGCGTGAGGTTGCCACTTCCAAGGACCGTCTTGGACGAGATGATTTCGTCGTCGAAACCGCCGAAGAAGAAGATTCTGTTCTTCATCCACGGACCGCCAATGGTCGCGCCGGTGAATTCGTCATTAAAGCGCGGCGGCTTGGTGAGGCCTTCACCCCAGCAACCCGGACAAGTAACCGGGTCAAATGCTTTCTCGCGCTGCTGATTGGTTAGTGTGGTGAGAACGGAGTTGCTTTCGGTGCCGTAAACCGATCCGTGCCAGGTGTTGGTGCCTTGCTTGGTGTTTACGTTGATGACGGAACCGGCATTGCGGCCGTACTCGGCACCGAAGTTGCCGGTGGTCACCTGGTATTCGGTGACAAACTCGGTGTCGCCCACGAAGATTCCGGGGCCGGCGACAGAGTTGTCATTATTATTCTGTCCGTCAATCTGCTGGTCATTGCTGCGGCCGCGCAGACCGTCGACAGTGAAGCCGATGCCGTTGGTGTTGGAGAAGTTCGCGTCACGCGAAGCGCTCACGCCGGGGAGCAAGATGGCGAGATTGTCCAAGCCCTGGTTTTCCTGAACTCCGGGGATGTTGTCGAGGTAGGTTTGTCCGAAGGTGCTGGTGATTTGAGCCTGGGTGGTTTCGACCAGCGGAGTGGCGGAGGTGACTTCGATGGTCTCGCTCGCCGAGCCGACTTCCATCTTGATGGTACCGAGGCCGGTATCGACGCCGGCGGTGACGTTCACGCCCGCGATGGTGGCGGCTTTGAAGCCCGATTTGGACACCTGAAGTTTATAGGCGCCAACGGCCAGAAGCGGGAGTTTGAAGAGGCCCGAACTGTCGCTGGTGGTGGACGCAACCTGACCCGTGCCGAGGTCGGTGGCCTTGACTTCGGCCCCGACGACGATAGCGCCGGTCTGGTCAGCGATGCTGCCTGAGATCGAACCCTTACTAACCTGGGCTACGCAAAATGCGCTGGCGAACAGGAGGACGATCAGAACCGACAGTTGAAGGTTTTTCATGCGAAGTGACGATTGCATGCTTTTTCTCCTCTAGATCTGACTACAAATTTGGTAGAGCGTTGAACCTGGAGATTGCCCACGCGGGGGGCAAGCCAAATCGAAGACATGGTTGAACGTTAGAACTTAGCAACTGCTATTCCAAAGGTGTGTGGATGTAAAATATTGTGGTGAAAAGACTTACATGGACCGGCGGCGGGTTGATACAGATTTGCGTAGAGTCAGGATCGGGGAAAATATTAAAAATGGGAGAATGGCGATTTTGGCGAGGCGCTGCGGGGCGTGCGAGGGTGAACGGGGGGCTGTCTGCAATCACGGCACGGGGCGAGATGAGGGAGGCGAAGCCCTGCTAGAATCTGGGCAAATGAAAAGCATGATTTCAAGTTCTCCGTCGGCCGCTTTTCGGTTAGCCGGCGAGTCGAGTGGTGATCGAGCAACCGCGGTAGCGGCGGTTCCGCTGCTGGATTTGCGGCGGCAATATGCGAGCCTGCGCGAAGAAGTGCTGGCGGCAATCACGCGCGTGTGCGACTCGCAGGGATTCATTCTTGGGCCGGAGGTGGAGGCGCTGGAGCGCGAGATTGCGGCGCTGACGGGAGCGGTGGCAGCGGTGGGTTGCGCGTCGGGGACGGAGGCGCTTTGGCTGGCGCTGGTGGCGGCGGGGGTAAAGCCGGGCGATGCGGTGGTGACGACGGCGTTCAGCTTTTTCGCGTCGGCGAGCTCGATTGTGCGGGCGGGAGCGACGCCGATTCTAGTGGATGTAGAGCCGGGGACGTTGAACCTGGATGCTGAACTTGTACGCAAGCGGATGGCGGAGAAGCGGCCCGCGAATCTGCGCGCGATTATGCCGGTGCATCTTTATGGGCAGTGCGCGAACATGGACGCGCTGAAGGAAGTGGCGGAGGAATTCGGCGCGGTGATGGTGGAAGACGCGGCGCAGGCGATTGGCGCGAAGTGGCGCGAGCGCGGCGCGGGTGCGATGGGAGCGACGGCGGCGTTCAGTTTTTATCCGACGAAGAACTTGAGCGCGTACGGCGATGCGGGGATGGTCACGACCATGCAGCCGGAGATGGCCGAGCACATGCGGCGTTTGCGCAATCATGGTAGTCCGCGGCGCTACTATCACGACGAGTTTGGATGGAACGGGCGCATGGATGCGATTCAGGCGGCGGTGCTGCGGGTGAAGCTGCGGTATATCGAGGAGTGGAACCGGGCGCGGCAGCGGCACGCGGCGACGTATGACCGGAAGTTTGCCGAGGCCGGATTGGCGGGGGCTTCGAGCTCGGGCGAGGTTGGGGCGGAGGCGCGGCGGAAGCCGGTGCGGTTGCCGGAGCGCAGTCCGGATGCGACGCACGTGTTCCATCAATATGTAATTCGCGCGGAGCGGCGGGACGAGTTGCGGAAGTTTTTGACCGACCGCAAAATTGGGACCGAGGTTTATTATCCGCTGCCGCTGCATCTGCAGCCGGTGTTTGCCTACCTGGGATTGAGAGAGGGCGATTTGCCGGTGGCGGAACGGGCCGCGAAAGAAGTGCTGGCGCTGCCGATGTTTCCGGAGTTGACAGAGGATGAGATTGGGTTCGTGGTTGCGAGTGTTGCGGAGTTTTATAGTTAGAACTGAAGCTGGAACCGACCGCCATGGTGACGGCCCCCAACCATACTGCGCTGATCGTGATCGACGTCCAACGTGGCATCCTTGAGGATCCCCAGCTTCAGCGCAAGCAGGAAACCCGCAAGGCTCTTGACGAAACAGTAGCGCGCATCGCCGGATTGATTGCGCAAGCGCGAGCCGCCTCCGTGCCCGTGCTGTACGTTCAGCATGACGGCGGCAAGGGGCACCGGCTTGAGCCGAATACCGAGGGCTGGCCGTTAAGGCCGGAGATTTCCCCGCGCACCGGCGAGGCCGTCATTCGCAAGCGCGCCAGCGATTCATTCTTCCAGACCAGCCTCGAGGCCAAGCTCTCAGCTGGCGGGATCCGGCGCCTCATCATCTCGGGCTGCATGACTGTGATCTTTCAACACGTTGTTCCCAGCAAGTGAATAGTCCATTCGCTCCAAACCGGAGAAGCTGATGGTGCTGACCAATCCGCTTCTCGGGAGTAGATGGAATGGACCTTCACCAGAATGCCCGA